>JABLTO010160314.1_pt1 | contig 187725 bp, 165 predicted proteins | sample 7160091 | NCBI WGS metagenome assembly JABLTO01 (sample SAMN14651225, study PRJNA627086) | human gut metagenome | isolation source: feces | host: Homo sapiens | reverse complement strand
GTGGACCAACTGGGAAAATTCTTTGGAAAACATGTACATAACCATCTCCGTGTTTTGACAGAGTTGGAAGATGTCTTCATACATATCCCTAAATATTGGAAATTTCCGGATGAGATTATAAATCTGCTCCGGATCATCCGTGCTTAAAAAAGTAAGCCAAGCTTCCAACTCTGTGTTGATATCTTTATTTTCCATGGTTTTGTGGAAAATGTCAAGGGGTACGAACAAAAAATTCTGCAAAAGATTCATTTCCAGTTTTGTGTCGGATACTGCGTGAAACGAATGCAGATAGGTGTCCGGAAACGCATGAAATTCTTTTGGGCTGTGCTCAAAAAAAACGATGACATGAACCGGCCGGATGTTTTTGTAATTGAAGTTTTTGGAGTCACGGTCTTTGACGCGCTTGTACTGGCGAAGCAGAAGGTCTGCAGAGTAACAGGCAGCGCGTTCGCCGGGAAAGCGGTAGCCGATTTTTTGTACCTCGATATTGGCGATGCTTCCATTTTCAAATTCGACGACGATATCCGTGATCAAAAACGACGGTTCCACTGTAATTCGCGTGGTGTCATTTGGCAGAACTTTTAGGACCCTGACCTTCTTTTTTAGTAAGAGCGATAGAAGCCGGCTGAGCCGCTGCGGATTGTATTCCGGGTTAAATACTTCTTTGAAAAAGCTGTCAAAAAGGATTTTGACGCCGCGTTGTCCGGTGCAGATGTCGAGAAATGCTTCTTTTTGCTCCTCATTCCAACTTATGAAAAGGTCGTTTAATTTCCAGCTGCTTTGAATTTCCGCTAAAACCTCTTCGCGTTTGCGGTAACAAAAAAGATTTTGTAAAGTTTTTTTGTGCATAAAATGCCTCCTTTAGTGCTGTTTAGTAAATGTGTGAAATTAAGTCAAAATCAAAATAATTAAGGGAAATTAAATATAAGTGTACACAATTCTTTAGAACGTAAAGAAAAACGATTTTCTTTGTGCTGACCATCATATAATATCAGAGAAGAAATGTCAAGCCCAAATCTGTAAATCCTTTTCCCTCTCTTGCAACACATTTTCATGTATGGTAAAATAATTTCACCAACGGAGGAAGTGATTAAAATGAAAAAAACAATAAAAAGATGGACGGCGGGAGTGCTTGTAGCAGCGATAACATTTTCAGGACCGGTTATGCCGGCGGAGGCAAAAGGCAAATTGGCCAAACCGGAGATAAAGCAAGTGACATCCGAAAGTGCCGGCAAATTGAAGGTTTTATATAAAAAGGTACCAAAGCAGGCGAAGGCTCAGGTTCAGGTAAGTACAGATAAAAAATTTAAAAAGAATGTACGGAGTAAAGTGGCAAGGGGAACGGTTAAATCGATTACGTTTAAGAAATTGAAAACAGTTACGTATTATGTGCGTGTAAGGAGTTTTGTCACAGAGAAAAAGAAGAAAAAATACAGTACCTGGAGCAGCAAAAAGAAGATTTCAGTGACAGGGGCGAAAACGTCAACGGATACAACAGAGGCAGAGGATACGGCAGCGGACACGGGCCGTACCGGGACATATCCACGGACAGAAGAGGATTTAATTCGGGAGTTGTGGGAAGAACTTTTTCGCCAAAATCAAAATTCGTCCACTGGCGGTAGTGATTCTTCAAACAATAATTCATCTGCCGGAGATAATAGTTCTACCGGAAACAATGGGACAACCGGCGGTAATTCCGAGAAAGATCCGAACGGTGATTCGGGATGTGCTGGTGGAAATACCGGAGAGAATCAGACACCGATCGATATCAGTGGATTTTTGGTCAGAGTGTATACCGGTTACTTCTGCATTTATGACGGGCAGCCAAAATGTCCGGAGATTTCCGTGATAGCCGATTCCGGTGAGAATCTGGTTCAGGGTACGGATTTTGCAATAAGTTATGAGAATAATGTCAATGCAGGTATGGCGTTGGTTCGCGTAAAAGGTGTAGGAAGATATACCGGGGAGTTGACGGAAACATTTGAAATTGATAAGGCGATGCCGAAAATGGCATATTATGGGGAAGAGGAAGCAATTGTAGGGCAGCCGCTTCCGATTGTGTTTGATCAGAAACCGGAAGGAAAATGTACCTATGAAGTCCGTCGGCTGAATAAAGAGGAAACGACGGATCAGTATACGAAGGTAAATGAAAACGGAGAATTGGTTGCGATACAGGCAGGCATCGTAGAAATTAATGTAAAGATCGAGGAAAGTGAGAATTATTTGGCGACGGACTACAGCTTAGGAACATTGACCATTTGTGATGAAGAAAGTCCGGAGGGAGGTTTTTCTCCGAGTACCTATGCAGAAGGAGACACGTATAAGTCAGAGTTGAAAGGCGTTACCGTTGAAAATGGAAAAGGTTCTTTTGACATTGCTTTTGAAAGTGATGCCAGTAATAAATGGCTGGATGAACATATGCGCTTTGAAGTAGAAGATGCGACCCCTTCCGCATATCGTAAGGCATTTGAGTGGCTTGGAAAGGATACGGAAACCCTTGTTTTCAAGGTGGAAAATTCGACGAAAGAACTTCGAAGCCGCTATAACTATGGAAGAGATCCGATTGTAGGACCTTGTGCGGATCAGCCGTTAGGTGATCTGAAAAATGAGCGGCTCAGTGCAAGAAAGATCACGGTAACGGTAGGAGAAGGAGTGCGTGTATGTAAAGTGAAGGCATACCGCGATGACAAATTATATGATGTAATTTACATTGCGACGAAGCCTTATGATACACAGGAAAACTATCTTGATGAAGAATATTATGCACAGGCACGTCATAAGGTGGAAGCAAAGATTTGGACAGAGGACATGACAGTGCTTCAAAAATTGAACGCATTTGCAGAATATATCAGAACGACAACACATTATCCGGGAAGCGGTTCTACGAAAAAAGAAACCAATCCGACTTTTTGGAATGCTTTTGCGGTGGACGGTATCCAGTTGTATTATTATATGTACACGATGCCGACATTGAACCGGATTATGGATCTGCAGGGAGGACTTACGACGTGTGTCGGAGTAGATATTATCGAGCGGGCAGCGACGGAGGATCTGGGATTGCCGTATTTGTATGATGCGGACACCAAGACCGTGGCAGAGGGAGAAGGCGTCTGGCTGGTCAGGGGTTCGTACAGCAGTAACCCGAGTGCGGCAGCGCATGAATCTGTGATTTATAAAGATGCGAATGAAAGAAGAACTTTCATTGATGCGCAGGGAATGATAACGGATACAACGTGTGAAGAGCATGGGTGTCTTGATAAGGTGATAAGAGATTAACAGAAACGGAATAAGAGGAGAGTGAAAAATGTTAAAAATAGAGCATTTAACAAAAAAGTACGGAGAAAAAACGGCAGTGGAGGATTTGTCGCTGCATATTCTCAAAGGGGAGATTTATGGATTTATCGGGCATAATGGAGCGGGAAAAACGACGACATTGAAGTCGATTGTCGGAATTTTACAGTTTGAAGAAGGGGAAATCCGAATCGATGGGGATTCTATTCAGGAAAACCCGCTTGCGTGCAAAAAGAAGATTGCGTATATTCCGGATAATCCGGACCTATACGAATTTATGACAGGGGTCAAATATCTTCATTTTATTGCGGATATTTTTGGCGTGGATGAGCACACAAGACAGGAAAGGATTCGTAAATATGCGGATCTGTTTGAAATTACTTCGGATCTGGCACAGCCGATTGCGTCGTATTCCCACGGAATGAAACAGAAATTGGCAATCATAGCGGCATGGATTCATAACCCGGAATTGATCATCATGGATGAACCTTTTGTCGGTCTGGATCCAAAAGCATCCCATATACTTAAAGGAATGATGCGGGAAGTCTGTGACGAGGGCGGTGCTATCTTTTTCTCGACACACGTATTGGAAGTGGCAGAGAAACTTTGTGATAAAGTGGCAATCATAAAAAATGGGAAATTGATTCGTTCGGGCACGATGGAAGAAGTAAAAGGAGACGACAGTTTGGAAGAAGTTTTTCTGGAATTGGAGGGAGAATAATGTTTGGAATCTTAGTGAAAAAACAGATGGCAGAGATTTTCCGAGGTTATTTTTACGATGCGAAAAAGAATAAAAAACGTTCCAAAATCTCGACGATTCTTTTTATGTTGATGTACGTAATCCTTATGGTTGGTGTTGTGGGAGGCGTGTTTACCTTTTTGGCGGTACAACTATGTAAACCGTTTTCGTTGGTAGATATGAGCTGGCTGTATTTTTTAATTATGGGGATGATCGCGATTGCGTTAGGAGCATTTGGAAGTGTATTTAATACCTTTTCCGGATTGTATCTTTCCAAGGACAATGACCTGCTTTTGTCGATGCCCATCCCAGTGCGAAGTATACTGGCAGCAAGACTTATGGGTGTTTATCTTATGGGATTGATGTATTCGGCGGTTGTTATCGTGCCGGCGGCAGTTGTATATTGGATAGTGACAGATATTACACCGGTTGGAATTGCGGGCTCCATTCTTTTGATCCTGCACATTTCTATTATTGTGCTTATTTTATCGTGTGTACTGGGATGGTGTGTGGCGAAGATAAGCCTGAAATTAAAGAACAAAAGCTTCATTACAGTGTTGCTTTCTTTGGTGTTTTTCGGACTCTATTATTTGGTCTATTTCAAGGCGCAGGAATTAATTCAGGATCTTTTGCAAAATGCTTTGATTTATGGAAATAAAGTAAAAGACCGGGCCTATCCTCTCTATCTTTTTGGAAGAGTGGGGGAAGGTGACGCAGTGGCAATGCTTGTTTTTACCATTGGGATTGCTGCGATGGCTGTTTTTACATTTCGCCTGCTTGCGGGAAGTTTTATCCGCATTGCGACAGCTTCCGGTAAGAGTGGAAAAGCTGTTTACCGTGAAAAACATGAGAAAAGAAAAAGCGAATTTGGTGCGCTTCTTACAAAGGAGTTCAAGCGGTTTACGTCAAGCCCGAATTATATGCTGAATTGTGGACTGGGGACAATTTTTCTTCCGATTCTTGGAGTGGCTGCTTTGATAAAAGGGCAGACGGTGTTGCAAACGATTTCCCGGCTTTTTGCAGGAGAAGAGGTGGAAGGATATATTGTTGTGATTGTTATAACAGCAGTATGCCTTGTGGTGGCAATGAATGACATGGTGGTACCTTCTGTTTCACTGGAAGGAAAGAATTTGTGGATCCTGCAGTCATTGCCGGTAAAACCGTGGAACATTCTTCGTGCTAAACTCGGAGTGCAGCTTTTGTTGACATGGCTTCCGGTTCTTTTCTGTGAAATTTGCCTCGCAGTCTGTCTTCACATGGATATTGTTAAGACACTTTTTATTCTTGTGATTCCGATTGTATTTACCGGAATGATGACTGTGTTTGGTCTCTTTCTTGGAATCAATATGCCAAATCTCACATGGACCAATGAGCTGGCACCAATCAAACAAAGTCTTGGTGTAGTGATCTCCATGTTTGGTGGATGGGCATTGGCAGCAGGGGTGGCAGTTCTCTATTTTGTGGCTGGAAAGAAAATAGGTGCACCGGGATACTTGCTTTTGGTAACAATTGTTTTTGCATTGATTACCGGAGTGTTTTATATCTGGCTAAAACGAAAAGGAATGGAAAAATGGATGACGTTATAAAAATAGAAAAGCCCCCGGCTGTGAGTGCAGTCAGGGGCTTTTCTAATGTAGTTTTATCACAAACGATGATCACGGCAGATTCAATTTGCGGTCTAAAATACGTTCGGAAATAACGTAGAATATAACTGAAAATACAACGGAAATGATAAGGGATATTATGGTTAACATTCCCGTAGCGGAATAATTCAGCGTGTCTCCCTCTGAAAAAATGCCGGTGCCGATCATAACCGGAATCAGCACGACAAGACTGACAATCTGCTGTGCCGTGTAGATGGCTGCATAAAAAGCAATGGAAGCGATGACACGGTGATCGCGTACAAATTGTCCCAGGCTGATCGATGCATAGATGGCAAGGATCGAATTGATGTATCCCATAATAAACGAGAGAATCGTCGTGAAATCAAAGGTTTCACTTTTTAAAATTTGACGAATTGCCATAAAGGTAATTTCCGAATCAAATCCAACAGCACATAGAACAAATAAAGCAAACAACGTTACTGCGATGGTAAGGACTGCCCACAAAAAAGATACCAGAAATTTGGAAAACAGGATCTGGTTTGTGGATGCCGGAAGTGTGAATGTTAAGTAGCCTTCACGCGTCGCCGTGGAACGGTAAAATCGCAGACATATGAAAATGTATGGGGAAAGAACCGTAAAAACGATGGCAAGAAAACCTACGATCGCACCAAGGGGCAGTGTGATTGACAAAAACAGTTCATTGACATCAAAGTGGTCTATGACCGTTAAAAAGATGCAGGCAAGTGCCACAAGAGCAGCAAGCGCTATGTAAACCGGCACATAAAAGCGATAGGTCGCTTTGAATTCGTGTTTGATCAATTTTTTTAACATTTGAATACCTCCCTAAAAAGTGCATCGACGGATTTGTTTTCTTTTTCCCGGATATCATCTACACTGGACTGCAGGCGGACCTGTCCGTTTTGCAGGAAAATGACTTCATCCAGAACATTTTCCACATCTGCGATCAAATGTGTCGAGATAAGAACGGTTGAATTTTCACAATAATTGCTTACGATCGTATTGAGAATATAATCTCTGGTCGCCGGATCGACACCACCGATCGGTTCATCCAGACAATACAGATTTGCATTGCGGCTCATCGCGAGGATCAACTGGACTTTTTCCAATGTCCCTTTTGACATATGTGACAATTTCATCTGGGAATCAATATCCAGTTTGGCAAGCATAAAGGTTGCCTTTTCCCGCTCAAAGTCATTGTAAAAATCTCCAAAATATTCCAGAAGCTGTGTTACTTTCATCCATTTTGGAAAATAGTTGCTGTCCGGCAGAAATGATACGTGCTGCTTGGTGATGATGCCCGGAGTTTCTCCGCCAATTGTAATCGTTCCATGATCGGGTTTGAGAAGCCCGTTCAGCAGTTTCAGAAAGGTTGTCTTTCCACTGCCGTTTGGTCCTAAAAGGCCTACAATTTTACCGCACTCCAGTGTGATATCCACGTTGTCAAGTGCCAGCGAATTGCCAAACCGTTTGGTCAATCCCTTTGTTTCTAAAATAATCATAAATAATCCTCCATTTTAATAAGTAAGTTTAGTCTTTGTCCCATGCCTTTTGGATGAAATCCAATTGCTTTTCCGGTTCAAAACCAAGAGATGTCAGTTCGCTCCGTAGTTTTTTCAGGTGTGCGAGGGCAAGTTCGGAACGCATCGCGTCCAACATCGAATGGTCACTGGTAATACGCCGTCCGGCGGTTCGCTCTGTGATCAACAGCCCCTCCCGTTCTAATTCGGAAAGCGCCCGCTGCATCGTATTGGGATTAACGTTGGCAGAAGTTGCCAGTTCGCGGACCGATGGAAATGGTTCACCGGGTGAATATTCACCGGACAAGATCAGTCGTTTTAACTGCTCCGTCAATTGGATATACAAAGGACGGTCATTGGTGAGTTCCCATTGCATAGTGGTACTCCTTTCTGTATTATTGTATTAAGCGATTAACACAATAATACACCTGTGGACAAACATTGTCAAGCAAAAATGAAAAAAAAATGAAATGTTCGTAAAATTCGACGAGATTCTCCTTTTATCACTTTACTTTTTTTGGTGATGGTGCTAAAATAATTCTAAGTGATAAATAATTTCAATTAATAAGGAGGATTCTATAAAAATGGCTAGAGCAAAACAATCCATGGATGGAAATACAGCTGCCGCTCATGTGGCATATGCCTATACAGAAGTAGCTGGTATCTATCCTATTACACCTTCTAGTCCGATGGCAGATACCGTTGACCAGTGGTCTGCAGCGGGACAGAAGAACATTTTTGGAAACACAGTAAAAGTAGTTGAGATGCAATCAGAGGCTGGTGCAGCAGGTACCGTACATGGTTCTCTTGCAGCAGGTGCCCTGACAACCACATTTACTGCTTCCCAGGGACTTCTCTTGATGATTCCTAACATGTACAAGATTGCAGCAGAGCAGCTTCCTTGCGTGTTTGACGTATCTGCTCGTACCGTATCAACACAGTCTTTGAACATTTTTGGAGATCACAGTGACGTTTATGCATGTCGTCAGACAGGTTTTGCTATGCTTGCTGAGACAAATCCACAGGAAGTTATGGACTTGAGCCCGGTTGCTCATTTGGCTGCTTTGGAAGGAAAAGTTCCGTTTATTAACTTCTTTGATGGATTCCGTACATCTCACGAGATTCAGAAAATTGAGAAATGGGATTATGAAGATCTGAAAGAAATGTGCAACATGGACGCTGTAGAAGAGTTCCGTCAGCATGCATTGAACCCAGAGCATCCTGCTATGCGTGGTTCTCATGAAAACGGTGACGTATTCTTCCAGCATCGTGAAGCTTGTAACCCAGTATATGATGCTTTGCCGGCAGTTGTTGAAAAATACATGGGCAAAGTCAATGAAAAATTAGGAACAGACTATGATCTGTTTAACTACTATGGAGCTGAGGATGCTGACCGTGTCATCATCGCTATGGGTTCCATCTGTGACGTTGCAGAAGAAGTAATCGACTACTTGACAGCAAAAGGCGAAAAAGTAGGTTTGATCAAAGTTCGTTTGTATCGTCCTTGGTCTTCCGAGCACATCTTGAAAGTAATTCCTAAGACGGCTAAGAAGATTGCTGTACTTGACCGTACAAAAGAGCCTGGTACACTTGGTGAACCACTTTACCTTGATGTGGCTACTACACTTCGTGAAGCCGGCTTGAATGATATTATTTTGACAGGTGGACGTTATGGACTCGGTTCCAAGGATACACCACCTTCATCTGTATTTGCTATTTACAAAGAGTTGGAGAAAGATGCTCCAAAACCTCGTTTTACAATCGGTATCGTAGATGATGTTACAAACCTCAGTCTTCCGGAAGTAAAACCAGCTCCTATCACATCTGCAGAAGGTACTGTAGAATGTAAGTTCTGGGGTCTTGGTGGAGACGGTACAGTAGGTGCAAACAAGAACTCTACAAAGATCATCGGTGACCACACAGATAAATACATCCAAGCATACTTCCAGTATGACTCCAAGAAGACAGGTGGTATTACAATTTCCCATCTTCGTTTTGGTGACAAACCAATCAAGAGCCCTTACTACATCAACCAGGCAGACTTCGTGGCTTGCCACAACCCATCTTATGTAGTAAAAGGATACAAGATGGTTCAGGATGTAAAACCGGGCGGAATCTTCATGATCAACTGCCAGTGGACAGATGAAGAGCTTGACAAACATATGCCAGCTGCTTCCAAGAAATACATCGCTGACAATAATATCCAGTTGTATCCAATCAATGCGATCGACAAAGCAATTGAAATCGGTATGGGTAAACGTACTAACACAATTCTTCAGTCCGCATTCTTCAAACTTGCAAACATCATGCCAATCGACGAAGCTGTCGAGTACATGAAAGCAGCTGCTAAGAAATCCTACTCTAAGAAGGGTGATGCAGTCGTAGAAATGAACTACAAAGCAATCGATGCTGGTGTGGATGCAGTTCATAAAGTAGAAGTTCCGGCTTCTTGGGCTAATCCGGAAGCAGATGCTCCTGCAAAAGAACTTACAGGACGTCCAGAGGTTGTTAAGATGGTGAAAGACCTTCTCGAGCCAATCTCTATTATGGATGGTGACAGCCTTCCGGTATCTGCATTCAAAGATATTGCAGACGGACAGTTCGAACTCGGTGCTTCCGCATACGAGAAACGTGGTACAGCCGTAATGGTACCAGAGTGGGATCCAGCAAGCTGTGTACAGTGTAATAGTTGTGCATTTGTTTGTTCCCATGCAACAATTCGTCCATTCATCCTTGATGAGAACGAAGTAAAAGTTGCTCCTTCACAGATTAAACTTGCTGATGCAAAACATGCAGTAGCAGATGGAATGAAGTTCACAATGACGGTTTCTCCATTAGACTGTATGGGATGTGGCGAGTGTATTACCGTTTGTCCTGCCGCTGCTAAAGGCGCAATCAAGATGGTTCCTCAGGAATCTCAGGCAGAACAGCAGCCAGTATTTGATTACCTCGTTGCTAACGTTGGTAAGAAAGATATCAAACCGGTATTTACGGATGCTACTCCAATTGGTTCCCAGTACAATCAGCCACTTCTCGAGTTCTCCGGAAGTTGTGCAGGATGTGCAGAGACATCTTATGCTCGTTTGATCACACAGTTGTTTGGTGAGCAGATGTACATCTCCAATGCAACAGGATGTTCCTCTATCTGGGGTGGTCCGGCTGCTACATCACCATATACTGTAAACAAAGATTCTAAACAGGGTCCGGCTTGGGCAAACTCCTTGTTCGAGGACAATGCTGAGCATGGTCTTGGTATGTACATTGGTCAGAAAGTTCTCCGTGAGCAGACCATGGACAAAGTAAAAGAACTGGCTGCTTCCGATAAGGCATCTGCTGAATTGAAAGCTGCTGTAGATAAATACTTTGAGACAAAAGATAATACAAAAGCAAATACTGCTGCTACAAAAGCAATGGTTGCTGAGATTGAAAAAGCTGCTGCCGCTGGCTGTGAACTTTCCAAGGAAATCCTTGATAAGAAACAGTACCTTGCTAAGAAGTCCGTATGGATCTTCGGTGGTGACGGTTGGGCTTACGACATCGGATTTGGTGGTTTGGACCACGTACTTGCATCCGGTGAGAACGTAAACGTAATGGTATTCGATACAGAGATGTACTCCAATACAGGTGGTCAGGCATCGAAGGCTTCTAACATCGGTGAAGTTTGTCAGTTTGCTGCTGCCGGAAAAGAAATCGGTAAGAAGAGTCTTGCTGAAATCGCTATGAGTTATGGTTACGTATACGTAGCACAGATCGCTCTTGGTGCAAACCCTGCACAGGCTGTAAAAGCGATCGCAGAAGCAGAAGCTTACAACGGACCATCTTTGATCATTGGTTACGCTCCTTGCGAACTCCACGGTATCGCTAAGGGTGGTATGAATCATTGCCAGGATGAGATGAAGAAAGCTGTTAAGGCTGGATACTGGAACTTGTTCAGCTTCAATCCAGACTTGAAAGCAGAAGGAAAGAACCCATTCACTTTGACATCCAAAGAAGGAGATGGTTCTTACCAAGACTTCTTGAACAACGAAGCACGTTATACACGTCTGATCAAGCCTTTCCCAGAAAGAGCAGAAAGACTGTTCAAAGAATCCGAGGAAGCTGCAAAGGCTCGTTACGATCACTTGCAGAAGCTGGTTGAACTGTATAAATAATAGTTGAACGACTTATAGAATAGGAAACCCGCCCCATGGCATTTGCCGTGGGGCGGGTTTTGTCGTGGGGCGGGTTTTTGGGTTTTTTGGGACTTTTTAGCATTTTTGTCGTGAAACGGTGGCTGGTGGGAGTGATGGTGCGAGGGGGGGTCATGCCGGAGAGGAAAAAAGGCATATGGCATGACAAGTATGGGTACCGGCACCTCGGAAAAGGAAAAACAAACGAAATTCCGCCGCTTTCCAACACCGACCAAAAGAAAAATAAAAAATATTACTTTTCCTATTGACAAAGTAGGAAAAAGGGGTTATAGTAATGTCATCAACAAAAACAACAAACAGATAATAAAAATAAATGAAGAAGAAAGAGAGGACATTATTATGGCAGAAACAAACAAGAGAGAGTACAAATTTGAGACACTTCAGCTTCACGTAGGACAGGAATCGCCGGATCCGGTAACGGACGCAAGAGCAGTTCCGATTTACCAGACATCATCGTACGTATTCCGTAACTGCGAACATGCAGCAGCAAGATTTGGTCTGAGTGATGCAGGAAATATATATGGACGTTTGACAAACCCGACAGAGGATGTATTTGAACAGCGTATTGCAGCACTGGAAGGCGGCGTGGCTGCATTGGCAGTAGCTTCCGGAGCAGCAGCGATTTCTTATACGATTCAGAATCTGGCGCATAACGGCGATCACATCGTAGCAGCAAAGAACATTTACGGAGGAACTTACAACCTTCTGGCCCATACCCTTCCGGAATACGGAATTACAGCAACGTTCGTTGATCCGGAAAATTTCGATGAGATCCGTGGCGCTATTCAGGAAAATACAAAAGCGGTATTTATCGAGACATTGGGAAATCCAAACTCCGATGTTGTAGACATTGAAGCCATCGCAAAGATTGCTCATGAAAATAAAATTCCCCTGGTGATCGATAACACATTTGCCACTCCTTATCTGGTTCGCCCAATTGAGTATGGCGCAGACATCGTAGTACATTCTGCAACTAAATTCATCGGAGGCCACGGTACGACAATTGGTGGTGTGATCGTAGACAGCGGAAAATTTGACTGGGAAGCAAGCGGCAAATTTGAATCTTTGACAGCTCCAAACCCAAGTTATCATGGAATCAGCTTCACAAAAGCAGTAGGGCCGGCAGCATTTGTTACAAAAATCCGTGCGATCCTGCTTCGTGATACCGGAGCTACGATTTCTCCGTTCCACGCATTTATCTTCCTTCAGGGATTGGAAACATTGTCACTTCGAGTAGAAAGACATGTTGAAAATGCGTTGAAAGTAGTAAATTATTTGGAAAATCATCCATTGGTAGAAAAAGTAAATCATCCATCTGTTTCCAATGATCCGAAACAGCAGGAATTGTATAAAAAATACTTCCCAAATGGCGGAGGATCCATCTTCACATTTGAGATCAAAGGAAGTGATGAAGAAGCTAAGAAATTCATCGACCATTTGCAGTTATTCTCCTTGTTAGCAAACGTGGCAGATGTAAAATCACTGGTAATTCATCCGGCATCTACGACACATTCTCAGTTGAACGAAGAGGAATTGGCAGACCAGGGAATCAAGCCGAATACCATTCGTCTTTCCATCGGAACCGAGAACGTAGAAGACATTATCTATGACCTTGAAGAAGCATTCAAGGCACTGGCATAAGAGATGAAAATTTCGACAAAAGGGAGATATGCTCTCCGTTTCATGCTTGACCTGGCAATGTATGACACGGGAACCCCGGTGAGAATCAAAGATATCTCTACAAGACAGGGGATATCGGTAAAATATTTGGAACAAATCGTGTCGATTCTTAATAAAGCTGGCTTTGTGCGGGCCATTCGTGGTCCGCAGGGGGGCTATCAGCTAGTGAAGCCACCGGAAGAATATACGGCAGGGATGATCCTTCGTCTGACCGAGGGGAATCTTGCACCGGTCAGTTGTCTGGAGTTTGAGGAAAATACGTGCGACAGACAGGATACCTGCGCCACATTGGAACTTTGGAAGCGGCTGAAAACGGCGATTGACGATGTCGTTGACAGTGTGACCCTGGCACAGCTTGTGGAATGGCAGCAGCAAAAAAATGACAATTATATTATCTAGGAAAGGAAGTAGACCATTATGGGTAAAATTTATAAAAATGCGACAGAATTAATTGGAAAGACACCATTGGTGGAATTTTCCAATATCGAAAAGAAACTGGGATTGGAAGCAAGAATTTTAGCAAAACTGGAATATTTCAATCCGGCAGGAAGCGTAAAAGATCGTATTGCGCTGGAAATGATTGAAGATGCAGAAAAGAGCGGACGTCTGAAAGAAGGTTCTACGATCATTGAGCCGACATCCGGAAATACCGGAATCGGATTGGCAGCCATTGCGACAGCGAAAGGATACCGCACGGTGATCGTTATGCCGGAAACCATGAGTGTAGAGCGAAGAAATATCATCAAAGCCTATGGCGCAGAGATTGTGCTGACAGACGGAAGCAAGGGAATGAGCGGAGCAATCGCAAAAGCCAAAGAATTGCAGGAGAAGACGCCGGACAGTATCATTGCAGGTCAGTTTGAAAATCCGGCCAATCCGGCAGCGCATAAAAAGACGACCGGTCCGGAAATCTGGGAAGATACCGACGGAGAGGTTGACATCTTTATCGCAGGTGTAGGAACCGGCGGAACGATCACCGGAGTTGGTGAATATCTGAAAGACAAGAAAGCATCGGTACAGGCAATTGCCGTAGAGCCGGCGTCTTCACCGGTTCTGTCCGAAGGAAAATCCGGAGCACATAAGATTCAGGGAATCGGTGCCGGATTCGTACCGGATGTATTGAATACAAAAATTTATGATGAAATTGTAAAAGTAGAAAATGAAGCAGCATTTGAGACTGGCAAATTGATTGCCAAAGAAGAAGGAATCCTTGTGGGAATCTCTTCCGGAGCGGCTTTGTGGGCTGGAATCGAAGAAGCAAAGAAACCGGAAAATAAAGGAAAGACAATCGTTGTTCTCCTTCCGGACAGCGGCGACAGATATTATTCCACTCCTCTCTTTACAGAATAACTACAATTAAAAACTTTCATTGACTGTTATGTATAACTAGTTTATAATTAGATTACAGACTCGTTATACATAACATTTTTTTTGGAGGGAAACAGCATGTTAGAACAATTGAAAAAAGAAGTTTATGAAGCAAATATGGAGTTACAGGAAAAAGGACTTGTCATTTATACATGGGGAAATGTAAGTGGTATTGACCGTGAAAATAATCTGGTTGTCATTAAGCCAAGCGGTGTAGAATACGATGAACTTTCACCGGAGGATATGGTTGTCGTTGATTTTGATCAGAATGTGGTAGAAGGAAGATATCGTCCATCTTCCGATACGGCGACGCATATCGAACTTTACAAAGCCTTTGATAATCTTGGTGGCGTGGTACATACACATTCTACATGGGCCGTTACGTTTGCTCAGGCAGGTATGGCAATTCCGGCACTGGGAACGACACATGCGGATTATTTTTATGGGGAGATTCCGTGCACCAGAGATCTCACAGCAGCGGAGATCAACATGGACTATGAGAAAAATACCGGTGTAGTCATCGTGGAGACGATTGGCGACAGAGATGCCATGGAAGTGCCGGGGATCGTAGTGAAAAATCATGGACCATTTGCATGGGGAACCTCGCCGGCAAATGCTGTTTACAATGCTGTCGTACTGGACAAAGTGGCTGAGATGGCACATCATACGATGACGCTCAATCCACACGTAAAACCGGCACCACAGTACCTGATGGATAAACATTATTTTAGAAAGCATGGAGAAAATGCATATTACGGTCAGACGACAGAGTAAGGAGAAGGAAAATGAAACAGGAAACAAAATGTATTCAGGCAGGATATGAGCCTGGAAATGGAGAATCACGAATGATTCCGATCATTCAGAGTACAACATTTAAATATGATTCCAGTGAAGCGATGGGGCGTTTGTTTGATCTGGAAGAGAGCGGATATTTTTATACACGTTTGCAAAATCCGACCAATGATCAGGTAGCAGCGAAAATCTGCGCGCTGGAAGGTGGTACGGCAGCGATGCTGACTTCTTCCGGGCAGGCGGCTTCCTTTTATTCGGTATTTAACATCTGCAGCGCAGGAGATCATGTCGTATCTTCCTCTACGATATATGGCGGAACATATAACTTGTTTGCCGTAACGATGAAACGTATGGGAATTGATTTTACATTCGTAGATCCGGACTGTTCGGACGAAGAGTTGGAAGCGGCTTTTCAGCCAAATACGAAAGCCGTATTCGGAGAGACAATCGCCAACCCGGCATTGATCGTATTTGACATCGAGCGGTTTGCAAACGCAGCACATGCTCATGGTGTTCCGTTGATCGTGGACAATACCTTTGCGACACCGATCAACTGCCGCCCATTTGAATGGGGAGCGGATATTGTAACACACTCCACTACCAAGTATATGGATGGACATGATGCGACCGTCGGAGGATGTATCGTAGATTCCGGTAAATTTGACTGGTTTGCTCATGCAGATAAATTTCCGGGGCTTACGACACCGGATGAATCTTACCATGGGATTACTTATGCCGAGAAATTTGGTCAGGAGGGCGCATTTATTACGAAAGCGACTGCTCAGCTCATGAGAGATCTCGGATCTATTCAGGCACCGATGAATTCTTTCCTCTTGAATCTTGGGTTGGAGTCCATGCATGTGCGTATGCCGAGACATTGCGAAAATGCACAGAAAGTGGCAGAGTTTTTGGAAGCCAACGAAAATGTAACCTGGGTCAATTATCCGGGACTGCCGGGCAATAAATATTATGAAAGAGCGAAAAAATACATGCCAAATGGTACATGTGGTGTTGTTTCCTTTGGCGTGAAAGGAGGCCGTGCAGCGGCCGAAAAATTTATGGCGAAATTAAAGATTGCGATGATCGCGACACATGTGGCAGATGCGCATACATGTGTTTTACATCCGGCATCTTCCACGCATCGACAGATGAGCGATGAAGAACTGCTGGCAGCAGGAGTAGCACCGGATCTGGTTCGTTTGTCCGTTGGAATTGAAAATGTAGAAGATATTATCGCAGATTTGAAGCAGGCACTGGAAGACTAAAGTGACGTTTCAGAATGGAGGTATGTATGAAAAAAGTATTGTTTGTAGCATCCGAATGTGTACCATTTATCAAAACAGGAGGCTTGGCTGATGTAGTGGGATCGCTTCCAAAGTATTTTGATAAAAATGAATTTGATGTACGTGTTATGATACCGAAGTATGTTTCGATTCCGGAAGAATACAAAAATCAGATGGAATTTGTCACACATTTTTATTTGGAACTTGCTTGGAGAAAACAATATGTCGGTATTTTTCAGATGCAATACCAAGGGGTTACATTTTATTTTCTTGATAATGAATTTTATTTTAGCGGAAATCGTCCATATGGAGAGATTTATCAGGACATTGAGAAATTTGCGTTCTTCAGTAAAGCAGCATTGTCTGCCCTTCCGGTTATCGGTTTTCGCCCGGATATCATCCATTGTCATGACTGGCAGACCGGTTTGATTCCGGTATATTTGAAAGATTCGTTCCAGCAGGGAGAATTCTTCCGCGGAATTAAGTCGATCATGACGATACATAATTTGAAATTCCAGGGAGTCTGGGATAAGAAAACAGTCATGGATACGACGGGACTGGATGCGTATTATTTTACACCGGACAAATTGGAAGCCTATGGAGATGCCAATTATCTCAAAGGCGGACTTGTTTATGCAGACCAGATCACGACAGTAAGTGATACGTATGCAGAAGAGATCAAGACACCGTTTTATGGCGAAAAACTGGATGGTCTGATGAATGCCCGTTCTGCGTGCTTAACAGGAATTGTCAATGGACTTGATTATGATGAGTATAATCCGGCGACGGATCCGATGATCGAGGCACATTATGATGCGAGAACATTCCGCAAGGAAAAGATTAAAAATAAGCGCGCTTTACAAAAAGAACTGGGGCTTGCACAGGATGACAAGAAATTTATGATCGGGATTGTTTCCCGTCTGACAGACCAGAAAGGGTTTGATCTGATCGACTATGTGATTGAGGAAATCTGTGCCGAGGATACACAGCTTGTGGTACTGGGAACCGGAGAAGAAAAATATGAGCATCTGTTCCGTCATTTTGCATGGAAATATCCGGAACGAGTTTCGGCAAACATTTTCTATTCCAACGAGCGTTCGCATAAGATTTATGCTTCCTGCGATGCCTTTTTGATGCCGTCCCTGTTTGAACCATGCGGTTTGAGTCAGTTGATGAGTCTTCGTTATGGTACCGTTCCGATCGTACGTGAGACCGGCGGTTTGAAAGATACGGTAGAACCATACAATGAATATGAGAGCAAGGGAACCGGTTTCTCATTTGCCAATTACAACGCACATGAGATGCTCAATACGATTCGTTATGCGAAGCATATTTATTTTGACCGCAAACGTGACTGGAATAAGATCATAGATCGTGGAATGGCGATGGATTTTTCCTGGGCAAATTCTGCGAAGAAATATCAGGATCTGTATAATCGTATGTAGAGGATACAGATAGAAGAGTAAAATAAGGGTACCTTATCTAGTGTGATGAGGTACCCTTATTATGACACATGTTTTCTTATTTTATCATTTTCTGTAAGATCGACAGAAGTTCTTCGACTTTTTCATCGTCCCCCTGACGGATGCCATCTACCACACAGCTTTCGATGTGCGTGCTGAGCAGCTCCCTGTTAAACGCAGTCAGTGCCGCAGAAGCTGCGGATGACTGGACCAGAATATCCATACAATACGCATCGTCCTCCAACATCCCGCGCAGCCCGCGAATCTGCCCTTCAATGCGGTTCAGGCGGTGAATCAGTTTCTTCTTTTCCTCATCCGAACGATATTTTTTATGACAACAGCAACTCTTATCCGACATAATAATCCTCCACTTGAAGTTTTGAATGTAATATCTATAGTATACCCATAATTTACCCATAAGTAAAGTGATAATATTTTATTGTAATGCTAATTTTTCCCTATGGGATTCCTTCCCGCACCGGGATTTTGAACACCGTCAGTTTCCAGAGGACGTATTGTGTCCTCGGAAACTGCTACGTGTGTTCACTAAGCGCAAGCGGTCCCAAGCGGAAAGGAATCCCATGGGGAAAAAGAATAATTGCAGAAAAATAATCACTTACCCTCTTGACAACATACCCCCAAGGGGTATAGTATAGAAGAAAAAGAAATGGAAATACTATTTTAAATATCAGGAGGAATTAGCGATGTATAAAACAATTATGGATGTAGAAGGTATGATGTGTGGCAACTGTGAAAAGCACATGAATGAAATGATTCAGGAGAAATTCGATGTCAAAGAAGTAACGTCTTCTCATAAGAAAGCAGAGACGCAGATCATTTCAGAAGAAAAACTTGACGAAGATAAATTGAAGGCGGAAGTGGATGAAATCGGTTACAAAGTCATTGAAATCGAAGTGGAACCTTACGAAAAGAAGAAAATTTCTCTGTTTCACAAATAGGAGGAAGAGGCGATGCGACAGTTTAATGTGACAGGTATGAGTTGTGCCGCATGTAGCAGCCGTGTAGAAAAGGCAGTTTCTAAGCTGGATGGAGTGACATCCTGTTCGGTCAGCCTTTTGACAAACTCAATGGGTGTCGAAGGAAATGTGTCTGATGATACGATCATTGCGGCGGTGCAGAATGCCGGATATGGTGCGTCCGTAAAAGGCACAGAGACGGCGGGAGCATCGATACAGAGGGAGGCAGCAGAAGAAGCGTTGGAAGATCATGATACGCCTGTGTTAAAAAAACGGTTATTTGCGTCCCTTGGATTTTTGATCATTCTCATGTACTTTTCCATGGGACATATGATGTGGGGCTGGCCGCTTCCGCATTTTTACGACAATAACCATCTGGCGATGGGACTGACCCAGCTTTTGCTGACGGTCATCATTATGGTGATCAACCAGAAGTTTTTTATCTCCGGATTCAAAAGTTTGTGGCACCGGGCACCGAATATGGATACGCTGGTGGCACTCGGTTCATCCGCTGCCTTTTTGTACAGCACCTTTGCGTTGTTTGAAATGACCGCTGCGCAGGCAGCAGGAGATGACGCTGCTGTCATGCACTATATGATGGAATTTTATTTCGAGTCTGCGGCAATGATCCTTACGCTCATTACGGTAGGAAAGATGCTGGAAGCCCATTCGAAGGGAAAGACGACCGATGCGTTGAAAAGTCTTATGCGCCTGGCTCCGAAAAAAGCGAATGTCATTCGGGATGGAAACGAAGTGGAGATTCCAATCGAACAGGTAAAAATGGGCGACGTTTTTGTGGTAAGACCGGGCGAGAGTATTCCGGTGGATGGCGTTGTTCTCGAAGGAAACAGTGCGGTCAATGAAGCGGCACTTACCGGCGAAAGCATCCCAGTGGACAAGGCGGCAGGAGACGAAGTTTCGGCGGCGACGATGAACCAGTCGGGACTGCTCCGTTGTGAGGCGGTTCGTGTCGGCGAAGATACGACACTTCAGCAGATTATTCAGATGGTAAGCGATGCGGCGGCGACAAAGGCACCGATCGCGAAGATTGCGGACAAAGTATCAGGCGTATTTGTACCGGTCGTTATCTCGATCGCAGTCATTACAACCATTGTATGGATGCTTCTCGGAAAAGAATTTGGCTTTGCAATCGCCAGAGGAATTTCCGTACTTGTAATCAGCTGCCCGTGTGCGCTCGGACTTGCGACACCGGTAGCGATCATGGTTGGAAACGGCCGCGCAGCAAAGAAAGGAATCCTCTTTAAAAATGCGGCGGCGTTGGAAGAAGCCGGAAAAGTAAAAATCGTGGCATTGGATAAAACCGGTACGATCACAGCCGGTGAGCCGAAAGTGACAGATATCTGTCCGGCAGATGGCATTTCGGAAAAACAACTTTTACAGATGGCATATTCTCTGGAAAAAGGAAGCGAACACCCTCTTGCGAAAGCCATTTTGCAAAAGGCAGAAGAAGAGGGCATGGAAAACGAAGAAGTAACAGAATTTCAAGCACTTCCGGGCAATGGACTGGAAGCAGTCCGTGTTGCCGACCAGGCAAAACTTGTCGGTGGAAGTTTTATGTATATCCAGAATTTGTCAGAAGTGAGCGCCACAATGATAGAGCGTGCTGAGAAACTGGCAGAAGAAGGAAAAACGCCGCTGTTATTTGCGAAAGACGGTGTGCTGCAGGGAATGATCGCAGTAGCAGACGTGATGAAAGAAGACAGTGCAGAAGCCATCCGTGAATTAAAAGAGATGGGAATCCGCGTTGTCATGCTGACCGGCGACAATGAGCGTACGGCAAAAGCCATCGGTGAGCAGGCAGGAGTCGATGAAGTGATCGCAGGTGTACTGCCGGATGGCAAAGAGGCAGTTGTCCGCAAACTTCGTAAAAAAGGCGAAGTGGCGATGGTGGGCGACGGAATTAACGATGCGCCGGCATTGACAAGGGCAAACATTGGTATCGCGATCGGGGCAGGAACCGATGTGGCAATCGATGCGGCAGAGATCGTATTGATGAAGAGCCGGTTGTCTGATGTGCCACAGGCCATCCGGATCAGCCGGAAGACACTCCGCAATATCCATCAGAACCTGTTTTGGGCATTTTTCTACAACACCATCGGAATACCGCTTGCAGCCGGACTTCTGATTCCATTTGGACTCACATTGAATCCGATGTTTGGCGCGGCAGCGATGAGTTTAAGCAGTTTCTGCGTGGTTTCCAATGCGCTGAGACTGAATACGATAATAAAATAACTTGATATAGTTTTAAACTATAACAGAACCCTTCTTTTTTGTATTTTACAATACAGGATATTCCGATTACAATGGTGATATCAAAAAAAGGAGGGTTTTTTATGAAAACATCAGTGATCGGATTCCCGCGTGTGGGGAAATTGAGAGAGTTAAAATTTGTGACAGAAAAGTTTTTCCGAGGGGAAGCAGATGTGGCGGAATTGGAAAAAACCGGGAAAGAAATCCGCTTAGAACAGTGGAAATGGCAGAAGGACAGCCGGATTGATTTTATTCCGTCAGGGGATTTTTCATTTTACGATACGATTTTGGATGCGGCAGTTTTGTTTAATATCATTCCAAAGCGGTATAAAACACTGGGATTATCGGAGCAGGATACCTATTTTGCGATGGCGCGCGGTTATCAGGGAGCGCAGGGGGATGTAAAAGCGCTGGCGATGAAAAAATGGTTTAATACCAACTATCATTATATGGTTCCGGAAATCGAGGACGATACGACGATTTCTCTGGCAGGGAATAAATTGGTAGATGAATATCTGGAAGCAAAGGAAAACGGATTTGAAACAAAACCGGTTATCGCAGGACCATTTACACTTTTGAAATTGATCCGTTTTGTCGGTGAAAAAGGGACTCGGGATTTTGCAGGACAGCTTTGCGAGGCATATTGTGAACTGGTTGGGAAATTGGAAAAGGCAGGGGCTGCGTGGATTCAGTTTGATGAACCCTATCTTGTACATGATCTGACGAAAGAAGATCAGGAATTGTTTGTAGAATTATATGACAAGATATTGTCACAGAAAAAAGGAGTGAAGATACTTCTTCAGACGTATTTTGGGGATGTTCGTGATGTTTATGAGACCGTTGCAGCGATGGATTTTGATGGAATCGGACTGGATTTTATCGAGGGAAAAGAGACAGCGGCACTTGTGGGAAAATATGGTTTTCCGGAAGATAAGCTTTTGTTCGCCGGTGTTGTTAATGGAAAAAATATCTGGCGTAATCATTATCAGAAAACTTTGGATCTGTTAGAGGGATTGCAAGCAAAAAATATTTCTGTTGTGATCAGCACGTCGTGCTCGCTCCTTCATGTGCCTTATACGTTGCAAAATGAGGGAAAACTGCAGGAAAATGTAGGGAAACATTTTGCGTTTGCACTCGAAAAACTTCAGGAACTGGAAGAACTGAAAGCATTGGCAGAGGGAAAAAAAAGCGATACGTTGCAGGAAAACACAAGATTGTTTGCACAAACAAGAGACTGTGGTGATCCGGCGGTTCAGAAGCGTGTTTCTGAGATAAAAGAGGAAGATTTTACCAGATTGCCGGCGTTTGAAGAACGCGAAAAGATACAAAAAGAAAGATTTTCGCTGCCATTGTTTCCAACAACTACGATTGGATCTTTCCCGCAGACAGCGGATGTGAAAGCAACGAGAACAGCATATCGCAAAAAAGAAATTTCCGAAGAAGAATATGTCGCATTTAACCGCAAAAAGATTGCAGAATGCGTCGCTTTGCAGGAAGAAATTGGGTTGGATGTGCTGGTTCACGGCGAATATGAGCGAAATGATATGGTGGAATATTTTGGAGAAAATCTCAAAGGATATTTGTTTACAGAGAAAGCATGGGTGCAGTCCTATGGAACAAGATGTGTAAAACCGCCAATCATCTGGGGCGATATTTCGAGGGAAAAAGCGATGACAGTAGCTTGGTCTGTATATGCACAGAGCCTTACGGATAAGCCGATGAAGGGCATGCTTACAGGTCCGGTTACGATACTCAATTGGTCTTTTCCGAGAGAGGATATTTCTTTGAAAGAAAGTGCTTATCAGATTGCGCTGGCAATCCGCGATGAAGTGCTTGATTTGGAAAAAAACGGAATATCTGTGATCCAGGTAGATGAGGCGGCGCTTCGCGAAAAACTGCCATTGCGTCGTTCTGACTGGTATACGGAATATTTGGATTGGGCAATCCGTGCCTTCCGTTTGGTACATAGTGGTGCCAAAGCAGAAACCCAGATTCACACGCATATGTGCTACAGTGAATTTACGGACATTATCCCGGCTATCGATCAGATGGATGCTGATGTGATCACCTTTGAGGCCTCCCGCTCAGATCTGACGATATTGGATTCCCTGCAGGAAAATAATTTCCGCACAGAAGTCGGACCGGGTGTGTATGATATCCACTCTCCGCGAATCCCATCCGAGGAAGAAATTGTTGAGGCGCTGCGGAAGATGACGCAAAAGGTGAAAGTGGAAAAATTGTGGGTAAACCCGGACTGTGGTTTGAAGACAAGAGGAATCAAAGAAACAAAACCAAGTCTTTGCAATATGGTTTTAGCGGCGAAGAAACTGCGCGAAGAGCAGGCTAATGGCTGATATACTTTTTTAAGGCTTCCAGATAAAACGCACCAAGCGGACTTCGTGAGCTGTTTCGGTGTGTGATGTAGCCAATGTGCATCTCGCCGGATTCCTGCAGAGGAACGGCGACGATGTTGCTGCCATTGAGTTCTGAATCAATGACACCGCTGCATATGGTATAGCCATTTAACCCGATCAGTAGATTAAAAAGAGTCGCACGGTCCCGGACGCGGATATTTTTTTCGCGTACTTCGGTACTGAATAACTCTTCCGAAAAATAAAATGAATTATGGTCGCCCTGTTCAAACGAAAGATATGGATAGGGCGATAATTCATGTAATGAAATTACTTTCTTTTTTGCCAGCGGATGACTGCTGCTGATAAAAATATGCGGTCTGGCTGTAAACAAAGGTTCAAATTGCAGCTGGCTGGTCTTCAATAATTTGCGGATGACAGGCTCGTTAAAAGAATCCAGATACAATACACCGATCTCACTTTTCATTCGCGCAACATCCTCGATGATCTCGTAAGTCTGTGTCTCACGGAGAGAAAAATCGTATTCGTTCTGCCCGTATTCTTTGATCAGATCGACAAAGGCATTGACGGCAAAAGAATAATGCTGCGTCGAGATACAAAATTCCTGTTTTCGTGTTCCCTCGTTTTTATAGTGGTCCTCCAAAAGATAGACCTGCTCCAGAATCTGTCGCGCATAGCCTAAAAAAAGTTCCCCTTCTTTGGAGACATGAACGCCTTTATTCGTGCGGTCAAAAATCTGAATATTCATTTCTTTTTCCAATTCTTTGATGGCAGCCGTCAGACTGGGCTGGGAGATGTACAGAGCCTTCGCAGCATCTGTAATATTTCCTTTTTCTGCCACTAAGGTGATGTATTTTAATTGCTGTAGTGTCAAATTTCTTCTCCCTTCTCTTCCAGATCAATAAACATGATCATAAAGGCAATAAACAACAACCCGGCACTGACAAGAATTGCCTTTTCATGCAACAGGGTAATACAAAGGTTTCCCAGTATCGCACCTAAGATAAAACAGCTAATAATTCCAAAATACAAAAATCCGTTTCGCAGACTTTTCTTCTCTTTGGTATGAAAAAAATCACACATATTCTGTGTGGCACTTCGCAGGTTTCCGATACACATTGTCGTGGCGATGCCGCGTCCGTGAATCTTTCGAAAACTTTCGACCTGAATGCCGCAGGCAAGAGAAGTCAGGCTGTTTGCCAGCAGATTGAGCGGCAAAGGGATAAAAGCGACACCGAACAGGATAACGGCCTCGATCAATACCGAAATCTGCCGCCAGTGAAGCATTTCGATGGATTTCATGCGGAAAACATCAGCCAGCATGATCCCGATCGTAAAGGCAAGGATCGGGCAGAAATAGGTCAATGCGGTTTGAAAATTTCCTTCGGAAAGGTTGACTCCAAAAAGGAGCATATTGCCGGTCTGGGCATTGGCAAACACATGTCCTCTCATAATATATGAATACGCATCCATCATTCCGCCGGATATTGCAAGAAGGGCTCCCAGGCGGATGGATTCTGAAATTTGAGTTATTTTCATCATAAATATCCTCCTTCTTTCTTCGAACTGTATTATAGCAAGTTCGACGGTAAAGGTCAATATTAACGAGAAAAAAGCACGATTTACGGTCATTGACAAACAGGGAATTTCCCATTATGATAGCGGTGTTATGTGATGATAGTAGCATTTTCGGGAGAGAATGCATAAAGATAAAAAAAGAGAGTCAGGAGAAAATATATGAATTCAGTCATTACGGCTTTTTTACTTACAACGCTTGCCGGGCTTAGTACCGGGATTGGCAGCTGCATTGCGTTTGTGGCAAAACATACAAATAAGAAATTTCTCTCTGTCAGCCTGGGATTTTCTGCAGGTGTGATGATCTACGTGTCATTGGTGGAAATTCTTGCGAAGGCAAAGACATCGCTTGCGGCAGAGCTGGGGGAGAGGGGAGGAAACTGGAGCACTATTCTGGCGTTTTTTGGCGGAATGCTGGTGATCGCAGTCATTGATAAACTGATCCCATCGGAGGAAAATCCGCATGAGGTCAGATGTCTGGAGAAAGAGAAGAAGAAATCCGGGAAGTTGATGCGAATGGGAGTGTTTACGGCACTGGCAATTGGAATCCACAATTTTCCGGAAGGACTGGCGACGTTTGTATCGGCATTGCAGGAACCCAGTGTAGCACTTCCCATCGTTGTCGCGATCGCAATCCATAACATACCGGAAGGGATCGCGGTGTCGGTTCCCATCTATCAGGCGACCGGCTCCAAATGCAAAGCATTTAACTATTCCTTTTTATCGGGGCTTGCGGAACCACTTGGAGCGCTGATCGGATGGCTGATCTTACTTCCGATTATGAATGATATTGTATATGGTGTTATATTCGCAGGTGTAGCCGGTATCATGGTGTTTATCTCGTTTGATGAACTGCTTCCGGCGGCGCAGGAATACGGCGAGCACCATTTGTCGCTGTATGGATTGATCTCCGGAATGGGTGTGATGGCGGTAAGTTTGCTGCTGTTTTTGTAAATGCGCTTGACATTTCCCGCGGAAAACGGCACAATGGGTATAGAAGACTGGCAGAAATGAGGAAATGTTTATGATAGAGACGAGAGAACGAAAAGAACGGGTCATTTTGATCGCAGTAGACCTCGGGGATGGCACAGAGGTTGAGGCTTCGCTGGCTGAACTTGCAGAACTTGCGGATACCGCCGGCGCGGAGACGGTGGGAACCCTGATTCAGAACCGGGAAGCGGTTCATGCGGGAACCTATATTGGAAAGGGAAAAATTGAGGAATTGCGGGAGTTGATCCATCTGTATGAGGCGGATACGGTGATCAGTGACGATGAGCTGTCGCCGGCACAGATTGGAAATCTGCAGGAAGAACTTGGCTGTAAGGTCATTGACCGGACGGTATTGATTTTGGATATTTTTGCTGCGCATGCGAGCACGAGTGAGGGAAAATTGCAGGTGGAACTTGCCCAGCTTCGCTATCGTGCTTCCCGACTGACCGGACTTGGAAAATCGCTGTCTAGGATCGGCGGTGGCGCGGCAGGCAGCAGCGGCGGTATCGGTACCAGAGGACCCGGAGAGAAAAAACTGGAACTCGACCGCCGTCTCATCCGTGAACGGATCTCAATGCTCAACCGGCAGTTAAAAAGTGTCGTGGCAACCCGTGAGACAATGCGCAAACAGCGTCTTAATAATGGAAGCAAAGTTGTGGCAATCGTTGGATACACAAATGCCGGAAAATCAACGCTTTTGAATGCTTTGACGCATTCGGATGTGCTGGAAGAGGACATGCTTTTTGCGACGCTGGATCCGACGACGAGAAGTTATGAATTGGAAAATGGACAGAAGATTTTATTTACGGACACGGTCGGTTTTATCAATAAACTGCCACATCATCTGATTCAGGCATTTCGAAGTACACTGGAAGAAGCAAGATACGCAGATATGATACTGCATGTCGTGGACTGCTCGGATGAACATTATGAGACGCATATGAATGTCGTTTATGAGACGTTGAAAAATCTGGATGTACAGGACAAACCGGTTTTGACAGTATTTAACAAAATCGACCGGCTGCAGGCAGAAGGAAAGAGTGTGGATCCGCTTTTATTTAAAGATGCAAAAAGCAAAGATGTCCAGCTTCTATCCGCGAAAAAGAAACAGGGATTTGACGAACTTCTTGAAAAGATTGAGAAGATTCTGAATGAGGATTTTGTTCGCATCGAGAAGACATTTTCCTATCAGGAAGCGGGAAAGATTCAGATCATACGTGAATATGGCAGACTGGATACGGAAGAATACCGAGACGACGGCATCTACGTCGAAGCGGCAGTGCCGGCCGCTTATGTCGGCAAAGTGATGGGGTGATCGGATGGCAAAGGAAATACGGATGATCGCAGCGGTGGCATCGGATCTTGGCATTGGAAAGGACGGAAAACTGCTGTTTCATATCAAGGAAGATATGGCGTGGTTTCGTAGCCATACGCTTCACAATGTGGTTGTCATGGGACGTAAGACATTGGAAAGTTTTCCCGGAGGCCGGCCGCTTCCGGAGCGGACGCACATTGTGCTCAGCCACAAGAAACACGAAAATACGGAAAATGTCATCTGGGTAACCTCGGTCGAAGAGGCGCTTGCCAAGATGGAAAAACTGCCTGGAGAGGTTTATGTCACCGGGGGCGAGCAGGTTTACCGGGAGTTCCTTCCGCTGGCATCGAAACTGTATCTTACCGAAGTGGCGGAAAAATGTGATGCGGATGCGTATTTTCCCGATTTTTTATCGGATGGAGAATGGGAAAAAATGGAAGAAAATAAGCGCGACGGTTTTTCATTTGTAACGTATGAAAGAAACCGGTAACTATTCAGGAGAGGGAATCTTTGAGGCACAGGACGCCCCAGCCGATCTGCGGATTGGGGTAAGTGCGCAAAGCAGGCAGTGGTCTGGCTCCGCGGATGAGCCAGGCTTTTATTTTTTGCCCGTAAAGAAACGGATCATTGCCCTGAATGATTCCGTACTGCATCAGAAGGGCGGCGCTTCCGGTTACAAACGGAGTTGCCATCGAGGTACCGGAGCGGGCATTGTACCCGCCGCCGACGGAAGTACTTGTGATATTGACACCGGGGGCGGCCAGATCCGGTTTGGTAAGCGAAAGGGCGGTAAATCCCTGCCCGGAAAAGGAAGCAAGCTGATTGGCATTGCTGTCGTAGGCCGCGACTGTGATCGGACGGAAGGCAGTGGAGGGAATGGTGAGAGAGGTTTCCGGATCCGCGACGAGAAAGCGCGTCTGCGGATTGATGCTGGAGGAAGAAGGCAGCCAAAGATCGAAACGTCCATTTCGAATGTTGACCGGAATCAACTGCCAGGTCCAAAGTCCCTCGGCAATCGTCTGCTGACCGGCGGAAGGAAGCATTTCTACATAAATTTCCTGAAAGATCTGATAGGGAGACGGTTCTCCGAAGAACCAGTACAGGTCAGTATTGTCGAGGTGCGTCTGATAGGTCCCGATGTAATTTTCATTGAGAAATACCGATTCGCCCGATGGGGCAGTGAGACGGATCTGAAATTCATCGGAAAAATCTTTCCAAAGCTGGATATTTAATGAAGTTTCCCCCGGGCCGACGGAAAGTTCTCTGGAAATAGATACCTGCGACAGCGTATCCGAAGCATGCCGCCCGAGATTTCCTTCGTTTCCGGTGCCGACAGCGATTGTCGTACGCCCGATCGTGGCTATCGTATCGAGATAGGTTTCCAATAGCGAAAATCCGGTATGACTGCCATAATTATTTCCGAAACTGAGATTGAGGGCGAGCGGCATCTGAAGTTCCAGAGAACGTCTGACACAATAATCCAGAGCGGTCATCAGTTCCGTAGTACGCGGAAAGGCATCCGGAAGAAGATTTCCAAGTTTTACTACGATCAGCCGGCTTTTTGTCGCAACACCGGTGTAAAGTCCACCACTGGCACGCCCATTTCCTGCGGCGATGCCGGCGACGTGAGTGCCGTGCCCCGAAAGATCCCTGCTCGGAAACGTTCCATCGTCTGCAAGCAGGGCGGCATTGATCTCTTCTTCGGAAAATACCTGTCCAAGAGTCTGATCCCACAGATTTACAATGCGCGTCGTCCCATCATCATTGCGAAAGTCCGGGTGATAGATGTCGATGCCGCTGTCAATGATACCGATCAGGACATTTTCTCCCGTCAGATTTTTCGGGGGTCTTGTGACGGGAGGGATGCACGCTGCCGCTTTGGCTCCTGCGAGGGAAAACGACAGCCGTTTTGGTTTTTCGATGTATTCAATCTGGGGAAGAGCAGAAATTTCGTCAATCCGGTTTTCGGGCAGATACAGGATTCCATAGCCGCCAAATAAGGAGACGAGAGTGACATCCTCCGGTAAAACCAGGTCGCCGGAATAGCGGATGATTAATTCCCACGACTGTGTTTCCGGTGAATAGCCGGTTTCCAGAGAGGGACTTTTGGCACGTACGGAAGACGGAACAGACAGAGCAAGCTCCAAAGCGGTTTCAAGTTTTTGGTTTGTCATTTTCATAGGCCTCACGAAGTTTTTCCAATGCCCGTTTTTCAATCCGGCTTACATAACTGCGGCTGATGCCGTATTTTTTGGCTATTTCCCGCTGTGTGATCTCCGTCCGCTCCTGACTGTGATGATGAGTGGGAAGGCCATAACGCATACGAATGATATCACGTTCCCGTTTGGTGAGAACAGTTTCCAGATATTGGTATATTTTTCTTGCGTTTTCTTCGAATTCGAGCCGCTCTGCGACATCCTCGTCATTGGTTTCCAGAAGATCCAGTAACTGAAGCGTATTTCCCTCGCCGTCTTCTCCGTTGATCGGTTCCGAGAGAGAAATTTCTTTCGCTTGTTTTTTCGCACTGCGGAAGGTCATGAGAAGTTCATTGTCGATACAGCGTGAGGCGTAGGTTGCAAGGCGGACACCTTTGCCGGATTTGTAACTGTCCACGGCTTTGATCAGGCCGATGGTGCCGATGGAGATCAAATCTTCCTGTGGCAGGTCGCTCGAATTGTATTTTTTTACCAAATAAGCTACCAGCCGCAGATTTCGTTCGATCAGGATTCGGCGGGCCTCCTTATCTCCTTGCTCATGAAGCTTGAGATAGTGTTCTTCCTCTTTGGCGGACAAGGGGGTAGGAAAAGATTGCAATGGCGACACCTCAGAAACTAGCGTTATAGATAATGTATGAAAAGAAGGGGAAAATAGTGCCTGACCGGGGGAAAAATAAAGAAATGGAATTTTTTTACGGTTAGAGTAAAAATGTAATTGTTAAGTTCGGAAATACATGTTATACTATTGTTGTTTTATATTGATAGGAGGAAATTATTGTGAAAGAAAAACAGACAAAAAGAAAATTTGAAAAATATTTCATTTTTGCTTTGCTTTGTGGGATTGGATTGGTTGCAGCGGGGATTTTTGGGATTGTATCCAGTAGAATTGAAAGTTCCGAATATAAAAATTCGACAGATATACGAAAAGTCGCAGCTGTTATTGAAACATTGGAAACTCATGATGAAAAAGACGATAACGATGTTATTGTTGAAACAAAATATAAGACCGGGGTTTCATTTGAGATTGATGGGAAAAAATATACGGGAAGATATCAATTTAATGCGTATGCGAGGGATTATGCAAAAAAGAATGCCTATGACAGATTAAGAAGGGGCGATACAATTGATGTCGAGGTGTATAAAACGAAAAATGGGGATTACAAAATATCGCCGGATGGAACTCCGGTGGACTTTCTCCTTTATTGTCTGGCAATCCTTTTTGGTGCTGTTATTATTGTAGGAATGCTTTATGAGATATTTGGAAGGAAAACCAAAAAAGGGGAAAGTGAACCAACGGAAAAAGCGGAGAAAAATTGAAACAAAGGATAGGAAGGTGATTTATGAATTTATCAGAAGCATTGTTGATTGCGGCGGCAATTGCTGTGTCTTGTGCCTGTTTTATTGGCGAGAAGATTATTAAAGTAGACTTTTCCGGATTTTTACCTAAAAACCGAAAGAGTGAGAGGATGAAAAAACTGCTTATTCCGCGCGAGACACCTTTGCAGGGAGAAAGACTTCATGGAAATATCAGGAAAAGTTTTGAACAAGTGCTGATTCCTCTTGGCAAAGCGGATAAAAGTTTGCTGCCGGCGAGAATGGATAGGATTTTTCGGAGAAAAACAGAGAAGCAGATTGAATTGTTGAAACAGCGTCAGCTTTGTCGTGACATTCGATTAGCGGATGTTGTGCCTTTGCCCAAGAACGATTTTAAAAGGTGGAATGATGATGGCAGAGAATGGCGGGAGTCTGTCTTGCAATGTAATGCAGTGGAGCGTCTTGTGCCGGAGGGAAAAAACACACCTATCTATGAGTTGTATCATAAAAATGCCTATTTTAGGATTGTTCAGTCAAGACATATACGAAATACAGATCGTATAGAAAAAAAGAAAAATTATTATGGAAATCATACAAAGATTATATGCCCATCCTGTGGTGCGGAAGTGAAATTAAGTAGTCAGAAAGCGGTTTGTTCATACTGCGGTGGTGTGCTGCAAAGTGATTTTTATGACTGGCAGACTGAGAAATTTGATATATATGAGAAGATGGGAATGAACTTGCGAAGAACTTTGCAACTCTTGGCATCTGTGTTCATTTTGTTTGTGTGTGTGTTTCTTTGCCTGTGGCTTATTCAGGATACCGAGGTATCCTTGGCGGCAGGTGTGGTGGCAGCGATACTTATTATGGTGGGAATTACGGCTGTTATTATTTGGGGGAAAATAAAACAGGAGAAACGGAGAGGGGAGATTGTCCGTTATTCTGAAAATTATTTGAGGTCATGTATCGGTGAGGTATTGTATGAGGAAAAAAAGGATACGGATTTGATGGATTATAGTATTGGAACAATTATTTTGAAAAAAGTTGTTAATACAGACGAAACGACGAAAATAACGATTCGAGTATATGTAAGCGAAACATATCTTCCGGAGAAAAAGAGACCATATACCAAAAAAGCAAAAAAGAAGCTTACACTACAACGGGCAAGATATCCTGAAAGAAGAAAAGAAGATGGAGCTTTTTTGATCGAGAAGGACTGTCCCTCTTGTGGTGCTAATTTTATACCGGATGCAAACCATTGTTGCTCGTTCTGCGGTTATGGTTTGCAAGTTGATAATGCAAAATGGGTTGCAGCGGCGACGGAAGAATAAAAGGAAGTTTTTGATATTGATTCAGCAGAGGCACTTTGTTTTATGCATTCCTTTGACATGCCATCTCTTGTATGCTATGATGAGTAGGAGAGCATAAACTAAGCTTTTAAGTGGAGGAAAGAGCATGTTTGCAGAGTATGTAAAAGAAAAATACGGAAAAGACATTGAACGTTGTTCCGATAAACAACTGTATGCGGCTTTATTGAAAATGGTCAATGAAATGGCTGCAAAGAAGGAGAAGACAGAAGGAAAGAAAAAACTTTATTATATTTCCGCAGAATTTCTGATCGGAAAATTGCTGAGTAACAATCTGATCAACCTTGGAATTTACGATGAGGTGCGTCAGGAATTGAAAAAGGCAGGAAAGAAACTGAGTAATCTGGAAGAAATGGAACCGGAACCATCCCTTGGAAATGGGGGGCTGGGAAGACTGGCAGCCTGCTTTCTGGATTCCATTGCGACATTGGGACTGCCTGGCGACGGAATCGGTCTGAATTATCATTTTGGACTTTTCCGCCAGGTATTCAAAAAACGGATGCAGAAAGAATTGCCGAATCCCTGGATGGAAGACGACAGCTGGCTCATCAAAAGTGACCGCAAATATTCCGTTTCGCTGGGAAAATATAACGTAGTTTCGATAATGTACGACATTCTTGTGACAGGATACGACAACCGTACAAATGTTCTGCATTTGTTTGACATTAATTCCGTCGATGAAAAGATCGTTGACAAAGGAATTGATTTTGACAAAAAGGATATACAGAAAAATCTTACCCTGTTTTTGTACCCGGATGACAGCGACGAAGATGGTCGTCTGCTTCGCGTATATCAGCAGTATTTCATGGTCAGCAACGCGGCACAGTTGATCTTGGATGAAGCAGAGGAGCGGGGATCGAATTTCCATGATCTGGCAGATTATGTGGCCATTCAGATCAACGACACCCATCCGTCGATGATCATTCCGGAATTGATCCGTCTTTTGATGCAAAAAGGAATCGAACTGGACGAGGCCATTGAAATTACGACAAATACGTGCGCGTACACCAATCATACGATTTTGGCGGAAGCGTTGGAAAAATGGCCGCTTGCGTTTATTGAAAAAGCGGCACCGCAGATCGTGCCGATCATTCATGAACTGGATCTGTGCGTAAAAGATAAATATGACGATGAATCCGTGTACATCATTGATGAGGACGACCGCGTGCATATGGCGCATATGGACATCCATTATGGACATAGTGTCAATGGAGTAGCATATCTTCATACAGAGATTTTGAAAAACAATGAATTAAATGCATTTTATAAGATTTATCCGGAAAAATTTAACAATAAGACCAACGGTATCACATTCCGCCGCTGGCTCCTGCACTGCAATCCGCGTCTGGTGGAATTGCTGGAAAAATGTATCGGTGACGGATTTAAAAAGGATGCCATGGAATTGAAAAAACTGCTTGCTTATGAAAATGACGAGGCAGTTTTGGAACGCCTTCTGGAGATTAGGAAAAAGAATAAGCATCAGCTTGCCAAATACCTGAAAGAGACGCAGGGAATCAAGCTGAACGAAGAGTCCATCTATGATATTCAGATCAAGCGTCTGCATGAGTACAAACGCCAGCAGTTAAATGCCCTGTATGCGATCCATAAATATCTGGAGATTAAGTCCGGTAAGATTCCGGATCGTCCGATCACACTTATTTTTGGAGCCAAAGCAGCACCGGCGTATGTCATTGCCAAAGATATCATTCATTTGATCCTCTGCTTGCAGAAGCTGATTCATAAAGATAAAGATGTAAAACCCTATCTGAATCTTGTTATGGTAGAAAATTACAATGTGACATTGGCGGAGAAACTGATCCCTGCGTGTGATATTTCCGAGCAGATCTCGCTGGCATCGAAGGAAGCGAGCGGAACCGGTAACATGAAATTTATGTTAAACGGTGCCATTACGCTGGGAACCGAGGACGGAGCCAATGTAGAGATTCATGAGCTGGTAGGCAAAGACAATATCTTCGTATTCGGCGAGGACAGTGATACGGTAATCGCACGGTATGAGAGAGGCGATTATTGCTCTAAGGATTATTATAAGAAGAATGATACATTGAAGGCAGCAGTCGATTTTATCGTCAGCCCGAAAATGTTAAAAATTGGAAAGAAAAAGTCGCTGCAGCGTTTGTACAATGAACTGCTGAACAAAGACTGGTTTATGACGTTCCCGGATTTTGATGCGTATGTCGAGACGAAAGAACGTGCGTATGCAGCCTACAATGACCGCACGGCATGGGCGAAGAAAATGCTGGTAAATATTGCGAATGCAGGATTTTTCTCTTCCGACCGTACGATCGCGCAGTATAATGATGAGATCTGGCACCTGCCATCCGAATAAGGCGTGTTTAGGACAAGAACCGTTTCAGATCGAAAAGTCCCCAGCCTTGTTTGTTGTGGGGCAGACCGAGATCGGTACAGCTGTTTTTTAACCGGATTTTGACTTCTTTTGGTTCATAAAACCGGTATTTTGGTAAACTTAAAAGTAAGGCGATGCCTCCACTGACAACCGGAGTTGCCATGGAGGTGCCGCTTTTTTTCGTATACGGAACTTTTTCGATGTTCGTATGATGACAGCTGACGATATGGCTTCCCGGTGTGATGACATCGGGCTTTTTGATGCAATGGATGGTGGGGCCGGTGCCGGAATTTCCCTCTTTGCCATAATAGCCGACGGTAATGACTTTGCGGCTGTTTCCGGGAGCACTGATCGTACCGGCTTCCGGACCGCGGTTTCCGGCAGAAACCACGACGACAAGACCGGCATCCCAAAGTTCCTCTACTTTCCGCACGAGAGGAGAGGATTCATCAAACTGCTTTTCTTTGGCAGTGCCGGCGGAAATATTTACGATGTTGATGCCATAGCGCATTCGGTTTCGGAGAACCCAGTCGATGCCGGTGCAGATATTTTCGACGGTTCCTTCTCCGTAGCGGTTCAACACTTTGACTGCGACGAGATCTGCCCGGGGAGCGATACCGCGGTACAATCCCCGGCTTGCCTGGCCGCTTCCGGCAGCAATCCCGGCGACGTGGGTTCCGTGGCCGTAGTCATCGTAAGGCTGGCGGGTGGAAGAAAGGACGTCATGCCATCCGACGATGCGCCCGCTAAAGTCCGGATGTGGGGAGATTCCGCTGTCGAGTATGGCGATGCAGCTCCCTGCCCCATAGATATGCGCCCCATGTGCATAAGAGGCTTTGACGATTTCACGGACACGATTCATACGAAATCCCGCCTTTTACCCTTTTGTTTTAGTATATGGAAAGGACAAGAAAGATGTGACTGTTGTTTACATCGTGTCAAAGATGTGTTATAATTATGTCAATTATACCTTGAGAATGGAGAATGAAAAATATCATGGAAATGCCAATTATACGTTTGAATGGTTCCTCTTATATCAATGATATGGAGTTAAAAGAAAGATATAAAGTATATAATGACAGCTGCTGGATCTCCCTTCTGTCTTTGGTGGGAAACCCGGACGGAGCGATTGTTACGGTAGATGAACCGGTATCGCCGCTTTTGACGATGGATCTGGAAAAACGGTTGAAAACCGCATTGGAAGAAGACCCGGCAGATTTTCTTGTGGTAGATATGTGTTATACGGCGGGACACCGCCTGTGTGTGTGGAAAGACCAGGTGTTTACGAAAAATCCAAAATTCGAAGAAAGCCGTTTTTATGCGGAGCATCAGGACGAGATGGAAGAGATTGATGTGATGCGAGACCGGAATTTTGATTGGAAACCATATATGGACCGTTACCTGGAGCTGATTTCAAAATATTTTGACAAGGATCACATTATCCTTATCAAATCCAGATGCCCGAAGTGGTTTGCAACCCATACCCATGTGCGGAAAGTGCAAAAGAAGAGCAGCAAAGCATACAACCGCCGCATCAAAGAATTGGAAGACTACTTTGTGGAAAAAACGGATCCGTATGTAATTGACATTTATTCCCATTATTTTTTGGACTTCAATCACAAAAAGGGATATACCATGTCTTCTTACGAGAAGCCGTTTTATCATCATGCGAGACGGCTGATTTCTTATATTATCCGCTATCAGCCGGAAAAACGGGTATTTACGGAAGATGAATTTTATATTCGTTTTGGGCGTTTTATCAAATATTATGATAATTTGTTTGCCAAAAATAACACGGCCCTTTTTATGGATGACAGCAAATTTATCGATCATCTGATCCTGAGTCTGGGAAGACCGGTTTTGGTAGAATTTGAGTATGATATCGTAAAAATACAGCAGGAAGGGTATGCAAGTATACAGGAGATCCTTGACAAATATGATTTCCGTTTTTCCGAAGGACTTTGCACCTGCCTGAAAGTGGTACAGGCTGTGGAAGAAGGCAATTTATTTTGCAAAGGCGTGCGGTATGAAGCAATCTATGAGTATAAGATGAAGATTGTGAAAACTTATACGGAACTTGTTAAGAAAGAACTGGAAAAACGAGGCTGGCTGGAAGGCCCGATGTATATCAATGAAGTGCATGCCGGAACTTTTGATGCCATTCTGCGTGCGCTGGATGCCGGAAAAGGGAAAGAAGCCAAAAAGATATTGTTTGCGGCAGCCGAAGAAGATTTTGAACACGACCGCATAAAAGAGTGCTATCATAAAGAACTGGAAGTGGACAAGCAGCTTGCGCCAATCCGTGCACTCAATGCCTTTTATGAGCCGGTTCAGGTGGATCTTTGGGGATCTTGCATTACCCGCGAGATTTTGAACGAAGATACCGGGCGTTTTAACATTGGCAAATATGCATACCGCAACAGCTTTTTATTTGCCTTTGACGAACCGATCCCTTATGACGATACGAAATTTGAGAATCTGTCGTTATTTGAAAACAGCAATTGGCGTGTCGGATATATCAAAAGTGCGTTCCACAAGGATCTGCCGGGACAGCTGGAAGCGACCGGTTCCAAGTGGCTGCTTCTTGATTTTTACGACCTGATCTGTGATGTCGTAAAATACCGGGGCGGCTATCTTACGGCAGACAGCGAAGTGCGTGGACTTGGCTTTTATAAAGAGATCAAAGACGACTGTGAATTGACAACCGTAGAGGATGTGCTGAGTGATGAGGAGATCAAAGCACGTTTTGATACGTTTATCGAGTTTTTAAAACGCCGCTATGGAAAGCAGATCATTTTCATTAAAGCGGATGTAAAACTCAAATTTTTAGATTATCAGCGTCGTAAAAAGGCAATCCGCGGCTATAAACAGGCGACGTTAAAGAAGAAAAAAGCCTTTTTGCAGAAATGGCAGGATTATTTCGAAAAACAGATGGACTGTCACGTGATCGATTATGCGAAAGACTATGATGCAGATGATCTGTGCGTGTCGGGTGCGTTCATGGTGCATTATGAAAAAGAATTTTACGAGAAAGGGTATCAGGCGCTTTTGGACATCATTTATAGAGGTTGACAAGGTAGAAAAAGTGCTTTATACTTATATAAGATATGCCTTTTTTAGGCAGTAAATGGGAATGCCGGTAAAACAGATGATAGACGAATTGAAGAAAAAAAGCTTTGCCGGAATTTATGTGGACAAGCGTGCTTATGATGAGGAGGGTTTTGTTTCTTTGTATGCATCACTAAAAGCAGAACTTGATTGTGAACCGATCAACAGTGCAAACGGAAATTTATATTTTTATGAATTTTAAGTAATATATGCGTACATCAACGCGGAAAAGGAGAGAAAAATGAAAGCAGTTATTTTAGCAGGGGGATATGGAACAAGAATTAGCGAGGAAAGCCATTTGAAACCGAAACCGATGATTGAAATCGGCGAGAAACCAATTTTGTGGCACATTATTAAAGAATACTCACACTATGGGATTAATGAGTTTGTCATTTGCTGCGGATATAAACAGCACATTATTAAAGAATACTTTAATGACTATTATCTGCACAATAGTGATATTACCTTTGATTTTACCGATGGAAATAAAATGACGGTTCATAATAATGTGGCAGAACCATGGAAAGTAACCTTGGTGGATACCGGTCTGGATACGATGACGGGCGGCCGTGTGAAACGTGTTCAGAAATATATAGGCGATGAGACATTTATGCTTACATACGGTGACGGAGTTTCGGATGTAGATATTGCAAAATTGCTTGAATTCCATAAGGCACACGGGAAAATGGCTACATTGACTGCGATTAATGTGGAACAGAGATTTGGTGTGCTGGATATTACGGAAGATGGATTTGTTGAGAATTTCCGTGAAAAATCAAAGATGGATGGAAACCGTATCAATGCGGGTTATATGGTATTGGAGCCGGGGATTTTTGATCTGATCGAAGGCGACTCTACCGTATTGGAAAAAGAACCGTTGGAAAAAGCTGCCAAGATGGGCGAACTGAAAGCTTATAAACATGATGGGTTCTGGCAATGTATGGACACCAAGCGTGAAAAAGAAAAACTGGAAGAACTTTGGGCTTCCGGAAAAGCACCTTGGAAAGTCTGGGAAGACTAACCGAAAAAATGGAGGAAGACCACGATGGATTTGACATTTTATAAGGGGAAAAAAGTACTTATTACAGGACATACCGGTTTTAAAGGAAGCTGGATGTGCCGTACATTGATTCAGGCAGGGGCAGAGGTGACAGGATATTCCCTCGAGCCGCCGACGGATCCCAATCTGTTTTCTATGGCAGAGATTGAGGATAAGATGAATTCGGTGATCGGAGATGTCCGTGATTTGGGAAAATTATCCAAGGCCTTTCGGGAAGTACAGCCGGAGATTGTAATTCACCTTGCTGCACAGCCAATTGTAAGAGATTCGTATAAGGATCCGGTTTACACGTATGAGACCAATGTGATGGGAACCGTAAATATATGCGAATGCGTCCGCCGGAATCCGTGTGTTAAGAGTTTTCTCAATGTCACAACGGATAAGGTATATGAAAATAAAGAATGGGAATGGGGATATCGTGAAAATGAGCCGCTGGATGGCTACGATCCATATTCCAACAGTAAATCCTGTTCCGAATTGGTGACACATAGTTACAAAAATTCATTTTTCAATGAGACCGGCGTTGCGGTATCGACAGCGAGAGCGGGTAATGTCATCGGCGGCGGTGATTTTGCCAACGACCGTATCATCCCGGACTGCGTGCGCGCTGCAAAAGAAAAGAAAGATATCGTGATCCGTAATCCATTTTCCACGCGTCCTTACCAGCACGTTCTGGAGCCGGTCATTGCGTATCTGATGATTGCCAAAGAGCAGTATGAGGATGCCAAATACCAGGGATATTACAATGTGGGACCGGATGAGACAGACTGCGTGACAACCGGTGATCTGGTCGATCTGTTTGTGGAAAAATGGGGCGAAGGCATGAAATGGGTCAATCAGTATGACGGAGGTCCTCATGAGGCAAACTTCCTGAAACTGGACTGCTCCAAATTAAAGACAACATTTGGATGGAAACCACGTTGGACCGTATCCGAAGCTTTGGATAAGACGGTAGAATGGACAAAAGTATATTTTGCCGGCAAAAGTGTGGCAGACATTATGGACAAGCAGATTAAAGAATTTTTAAAACGATAATAATTACGAAAATCAGAAAGGATTAATATTATGCTTGAAAATCAGAATGAAAAACAAGCAAGAGAAAGTATTTTGGAGATGGTAAAAGAGTATTGTGACAAATACCACAATCAGGAAAAACCTTTTAAAGAAGGCGACCGTATCCCATATGCTTCCCGTTATTATGGACATGAAGAGATGGTAAATCTGGTAGACAGTTCCCTTGAGTTCTGGCTTACTTCCGGAAGATATACCGATCAGTTTGAAAAGGAATTTGCGGAGTACCTTGGAATTAAATACTGTTCTTTGGTAAACTCCGGTTCTTCCGCAAACCTGCTTGCGTTTATGGCGCTTACTTCTCCGTTGATGGGAGACCGTCGTATTATGCCGGGAGACGAAGTGATCACCGTAGCTGCCGGATTCCCTACAACGATTGCGCCGATCATTCAGTATGGTGCGGTTCCGGTATTTGTTGATATGACCATTCCACAGTACAACATGGATGCTTCCATGCTGGAAGATGCCCTTTCCGATAAGACAAAAGCGATCATGATCGCTCATACATTGGGAAATCCATGGGATCTTGGAGCAATCAAAGAATTTTGTGACAAACATAATTTATGGCTTGTAGAAGATAACTGTGATGCACTGGGATCCAAATATACGATCAACGGTGAAGAAAAATTCACCGGTACGATCGGTGATATCGGTACTTCCAGCTTCTATCCGCCACACCACATGACAATGGGTGAAGGTGGAGCGGTTTATACCGACAATCCATTGATTCATAAAGCAGTCCGCTCTTTGAGAGACTGGGGAAGAGACTGCGTATGTCCACCCGGAAGAGACAACTTGTGCGGACATCGTTTCGACAAGCAGTATGGAGAACTTCCACTTGGATATGACCACAAATACGTATATTCTCATTTTGGATACAATTTGAAAGCAACCGATATGCAGGCAGCAGTAGGATGTGCTCAGCTTGCTAAGTTCCCTACATTTGTAGAAAAGAGAAGACATAACTTTGACCGTCTTCGTGCCGCTTTGGAAGAAGTAGAAGATAAACTCATTCTTCCGGAACCATGTCCAAATTCAAAACCAAGCTGGTTCGGATTCCTTCTTACCTGCCGCGAGGGTGTAGATAAGAATAAAGTGGTTCAGTATATCGAAGACCATGGCGTACAGACCCGTATGCTCTTTGCGGGAAATATCGTAAAACAGCCTTGCTTCGATGAAATGCGTGCATCCGGAAAAGGATACCGTGTAGTCGGAGATCTTGCTGTGACAGACCGTATCATGAAAGATACATTCTGGCTTGGTGTATATCCGGGTATGACCGATGAAAAGATTGATTATATGGCAAAAGTGATCAAAGAAGCTTTACAATAAAAGGAAGGAAGAAGCAGATGACCAGTGAGGAACTTGCTTTAGCAATGCGAAAAGACACTGTTCAGATGATTCATAACAGTCATGCGGCACATATTGGTGCCGTATTGTCTGTTATCGATATTGTGGCAGTGCTTTATCATGATGTGATGAATTATGATTGTAAAAATCCGAAAATGGAGACAAGAGACCGTCTTGTGCTTAGTAAAGGACATGCAGGTGTAGCCATTTATACGGCTCTTGCAGAATGCGGTTTTTTTGATCGTTCGGAATTGAAAAAATATTATACAGACGGCAGTGTGTATTCCGGCCATGTATCCAGTAAAGGGGTGCCGGGAGTCGAAGTTTCTACCGGAAGTCTCGGACATGGAGCTGGTATGGCGTGTGGTATGGCAATTGCGCTCAAACGGAATGGCAGCCCAAGCCGTGTCTTTGCAATTATCGGAGACGGTGAGTGTGAAGAAGGAGAAATCTGGGAAATGGCACTGCTGGCAAATAAACAGAAACTGGGAAATTTTACAGTCATTATTGATCATAACAAATGGCAGGCTCTAGGAAGATGCGAAGATGTTATCGCTTTTACGGATCTGCCACGCCGCTGGGAAGCCTTTGGTTGGAATGTCATTGACGTAAAGGATGGAAATGATCATGATCAGTTGCGAGATGCGTTCTCGCACTTGTCAGAAGAAAACCCAAATGTGATCGTTGCCAATACGATAAAAGGAAAAGGGGTTTCCTTTATGGAAGATACTCTTTTGTGGCATTACCGTGATCCGCAGGGAGAAGCTTATGAACAGGCAATGCAGGAACTGGGAGGTGAATCCTTGTGAGAAATCATTTGATTAATGAATTGACCGCAATCGCAAAAAAAGATAAAGACGTGATGCTGATTGCCGGAGATCTTGGCTTTGGAGTGTTGAATGAATTTATGGAGACACTGCCGGATCAGTTTATCAATGCGGGAATCTGCGAGCAAAATATGGCAAGTGTGGCTGCCGGTCTTGCGTTGGAAGGAAAGAAAGTATATGTGTATTCCATAGGAAACTTTCCGGGAATCCGATGCTTAGAGCAGGTAAGAAATGACATCTGCTACCACAATGCCAATGTAAAGATTATTGTTGTGGGAGGCGGATTTGCCTATGGACAGCTCGGAATGAGCCATCATGCGACAGAAGATCTGTCTATTATGCGTTCTCTGCCAAATATGACAGTGTATTCCCCTTCGGATCCGCTGGAAGCTGTGGATGTGATCCGTGAGGCTTACGCGACAGAAGGGCCGGGATATATTCGTCTCGGAAAAGGTGGGGAAAATGAACTCTATGACCACGAGATCCAAAAAGGATTTCAGCCGGTGATCACACTGCAGGAGGGAGAGAAAGTCGCGCTTTTGGCTACCGGATCTCTTTTGGAAGAAGCAAAGACAGCTTGCGAACAGCTTGCGGAGGAAGGCGTTCATGCGGGACTTTATGATTTTGTCAGCGTGAAACCACTTTTCGAAGAAAAAGTTCGTGACATTGCTAAACAATACCAAGTAATTGTCACAATTGAAGAGCATACTATAGTCGGAGGCTTCGGAGGAGCGGTTTGTGAAGTGGTTGCCGGAATGTCAGGGGAACGTGCAAGTGTTATCCGCATGGGACTGCAGGATGAGTATACTACAATTGTAGGAAGCCAGAGATTTTTAAGAGAATATTATCATATGGTAGCAGAAGATATTGTAAATAAAGTAAGGGAGAGTGTTGGATGAAACGAGTAGTAGTGACGGGAGCTTCCGGTTTTATTGGAGCCTATCTGATACAGGAATTGCTAAAAGACACAGAAAATGAAATTTATGCGATAATCCGGCCAAATTCGTCAAATCGTGACCGGGTGCCTCAGGATGACAGAGTGAAGATTGTAGAATTGGATATGGCTCAGATAGAGGAACTGCCGTCCTATGTACCGGGACAGGTGGAAGGATTTTATCACCTTGCCTGGAACGGAACTCGTGGAGAGACCAGGGATGATGAGAAAAAGCAAAAGGAGAATTATGAGGCTTCCCTTCTTGCAGCAAAAACGGCAGAAAAACTGCAGGCAAAGATGTTTTTGGGAAGCGGTTCTCAGGCAGAATACGGGATTGTGAAAGAGGTTGTTTCAGAAGCCGATGAAGCGAAGCCGACAACTGCTTACGGAAAAATGAAAAAGCAGACGTATGATGCTTTGAAAGAGTATTTTGCCAATACTTCTGTGAAATTGTACTGGGTTCGTATTTTTAGTGTATTTGGACCGGAAGATTATGAAGGAACGCTTATCATGTCATCGCTCGATAAAATGCAGAAAAATGAACCATTGCAATTGACCGAGTGCATTCAAAAATGGGACTATATCTATATACGAGATGTGGCAGATGCGCTGACCGGCTTTTTGGCAGGACAGGCAGAAGCAGGCATTTACAATGTGGCATCCGGCCGGGTGCGACCATTGAAAGAATTTGTGCTGGAAATGAAAGAAATTTTACATTCGGAGTCAGAGATTCAATTTGGTGCGGTGCCTTATGGCCCGGCAGGTCCGGTAAATCTTTGCCCAGATGTCAGTAAAATAAAAAGACAACTTAAGTGGCAGGCAAAAACAAAATTTGATGAAGGAATTGAAGAAATCCTTAAGAAGAAATGGAGATAATAATGAAAAAGCGAATTAGTGTATTGATACCAACGTACAACGAAGAAGAAAACGTCGTGCCATTAAGCGAAGCAATTGTGGCAGAGTTTCAAAAAAATCTTCCGCAATATGAGTATGAAATTGTTTTTATAGACAATGACTCTACTGATACTACAAGGGATAAAATTCGTATGATCTGCAAGAAAGATCCGCAGATCAAGGCTATCTTTAATGCAAAGAATTTTGGACAATTTAATTCACCATATTATGGTTTGATGCAGACTACGGGAGAATGCGTAATCCTTATGTGTGCGGATTTCCAGGATCCGATTGATATGATTCCCAAATTTGTTGAAGAATGGGAAGCGGGCAATAAAATTGTGATCGGAATTAAATCAAAAAGTAAAGAAAATAAAATTATGTATTTCTTGCGAAGCTGTTATTATAAGCTCATCAAAAAGATGTCGAGTGTAGAGCAGATTGAACATTTTACCGGGTTTGGCTTATATGACAGAGGGTTTATCGAAGTATTGAAAGAGCTGGATGACCCGACTCCGTTTCTTCGCGGAATTGTAGCAGAACTCGGATATAAGAGAAAAGATATAGAATATCAGCAGGAAAAACGACGTGCCGGAAAGACACACAATAATTGGTATAGTTTATACGACGCGGCGATGCTTGGGTTTACATCCTATACAAAAGTGGGGATGCGGATCGCTACGATCGCAGGCTTCATATTGTCTGGGATCAGTGTTGTAGTTGCCTTGATATATCTGGTCTTGAAATTGATTTTTTGGTATCGTTTCGTGGCAGGTATGACACCAATTCTTTTGGGAATATTTATATTTGGATCGATTCAGTTGTTTTTTATCGGACTGCTTGGCGAATATATAATGAATATTAATTCCCGAGTGACACACCGTCCGCTTGTAATTGAGGAAGAAAGAGTAAATTTTGATAAATCAGGAGATGAGGAATAAGGTATGAAAAAAGAGAACAATGTAAAAAAAATGAGATGGAATATGAAAAATCCGGACAGTTTAAAATGGTATTTTTTGATCGGCGCGCTGATCGGAGCCGTGTTGTTTGTGCTGATCTATGGATTTAGTGTTTTGAATGTGACAAACGATGCCTGGCTTATGACGGGAAAAGATCTTCAGCAGCATTACATTGGCTGGAAATATTACCGCGATGCAGCATGGAATTTTCCGATTGGTTTGCATGATGGTTTAACACATCCATATATGGTAAGTGTTCTTTACACAGATTCAATTCCATTATTTGCTATTTTCTTTAAAGCACTGTCTCCACTGTTGCCGGAGACGTTTCAGTACTTTGGATTGTTTGGCTTGATGTGTTATATGTTGAACGGTGGTTTTGCGGCATTGGTTGTGGCAAAAATTCGGAAGAATAAATTGTACTGTGCTATGGGAAGTGTGTTCTTTATCCTTTCTACACCTGTATTGCAGCGTATGTTTGGATTGTTGACACAAAATTCTCGTCATACTTCACTGGCAGCACACTTTTTGATTCTGGCGCCGATTGTGATCTGGATGTACCGTGATCGTTTTCAGAAAATTTGGAAAGCCGCAGCTGCATTTGCAATTCTGGGAGCTCTCTGTGTTTTGATTCAGATGTACATCATTTTTATTGTAGGTGGACTGATGTGTGGCTATCTGCTTCATAGTTTATTGGAAGAGCGTAAATGGAAACGTGTATTTATTGTATTTGGAAGTTTTGTGGCAGCTTTTTTGGTAACCTTCTTTGTGGTTGGTGGATTTACCGATGTGCTGGATTCAGGAAGTAACGGATTTGGATTGTATTCCGCCAATCTGAATGCGTTAATCAATCCATATGAATATTCTTCGTTCTTCCCTGAAATGGGAATGCGAAGCGGCCAGTACGAGGGATTTGCTTATCTGGGACTTGGTATGATCGTATTGTGTGCTATTGGTATCGGATTATTGATTCGCCGTATGAGTCAGATGCACAAAGAAAAGAAACTGTGGATTCGGATGAAACAGTTTATTAAAAAGCATGCCAGTGGCCTGGTTTCCCTGTCGATTGTTGTCATTGTATTTGGGTCTTTGGCGCTTACAACCTGGGTATATATTGGAAAACATATTATTTTACAGGTATACCTTCCGCAATTTTGTTATGATGTTCTTGCTATTGTACGTTCTTCAGGACGTTTTATCTGGGTGATCATGTATATGGCGATGATTTTTGGACTATATATGGCAGCAAGAATGATCCGCAATAAAAAAGTTTGTACGATCATTGTCGCAGTGTGCCTTTGTCTTCAACTTATGGATCTGGCAAAACCAATTTCCCGGATTCATAAACAGTATACATCAGAACCTGTGGCGGAAGAGAGTATGGTAAAAAATGCTTTTTGGGATACGCAGTTAAAAAATTATAAACATATTGTATATTATCCGGTAGCAGGATACGGTTTGTATCAGATGATGCAGGTCGGAACAAAGGCTTCTATGGTAGAGGGGATGGATGTAAATTATTTTTACATGTCTCGTTTTATTAAATATAGTTTGATCGAAAAAGAAAATAAAGAGATTAAAAAGAAGTTTACGGATAATGCACTGGATGACGATACCCTTTATATTGTAGATTACCGTAGTGCACATAAATATAAAAATATGGCAAATTTTTATGAAGTAGACAATAAAATTTTAGCTTCGAAAAAACCAATTGCAGATGTTCCGGTTTATCGGGATGTATATTTGAGCGCAGAAAGTCCTTATGTAGAACTTGATTTTTCAGACCAGGGTCTTGGAAAGAAATTTGCACACAGCGGATGGAATGAGACAGATTTCGGAGATGATGGAACTTGGACTTCCGGTCAGAGCGTTGTTCGTCTTTTGTCAGGAGGCGCTAAGAAAGCGCATGTTACAGTTGAATATGAAGCCGGAAAGAAGAAAGGAACAACAAAAATTAAGGTTAATGGAAAGGAACGAGCCAAGTTAAAAAATAATGAATCCGGCATTGTCGAGTTTGATACAACGCTTAAGACTACGACAAATGAGCATAAGGGTGAAGGCGTTAACTGGCTGTTCTTTAACACGGATAGTGTATTTAAATCAAAACACAATGATGATGATATTACTTGCGGAATCTACGTTAAGAAGATTACGGTAACGTATCTGCGGTAGAGGTAATGAGGAGGATGAAAGGATGGAAAAATTACGTAAACGGTTAAATGCTTGGAATGATGGAAAGGGAGGCCCAAGAAAAGGAGATTGGATGGCAGCTCTTGCTATCGTTGCGATTTTGACGTTGTTTTTTTGCTTTTTGAAGGATTTCAAACTTACGGTGACGCAGTCATTAACGTTTGATTCTTGTTTGTTTAATGGAAGATTGAAGGATTTTTATACTATTGTAAACAAACAGGCATTGTCTGGGTACTACGATGCTGTCTGGGGAAAAAATTTAAGTGCCGGTGCGAATTATTCCATTATTAATTACGCGACACTGGGAGTGTTATGTCTTCCGATTTATGTGATAGAGAAATTAGCACATATTACAATTCCTTTTGTTGTTTATGAATTGGAATTGAAATTGTTATTTGCTGCGGCTGTTCTTTATCTTACAAAGGTTCTTGCAGATATTTGTACAGCGGTTTCAATGAAAGAAGAGACGAAAAAGTGGGTAACGTTCTGCTTCCTTACTTCACCGATTTTATGGTATGGATTTTTGATGATCTCTCAGATGGATATCTTTGCCGTATTATTTATGGTTTTAGGACTGCGTGCTTGGTTACAAAAGAAAAAGATATGGGAATTGGTGTTTTTTGCCATAGCGGTATTTTACAAACCGCTTGTTTTGATTGGTTTGATTCCATTATTTTTACTTCGTGAAAAAAGGATTAGCTACATTTTACGAGATTGTATTGTGTCGGTACTTGGTTTGCTTTTGCAACAGATTTTTTATGGATCAGATCCGGGATATCAACGGGTGCAGAAGTATATGAGCGGATTGTATAGTTTTTGGGAACGTTTATTCAATGCGGGAATTCCGACGACGCGAAATGTTTATACGGCAAATAGCAGTTATTTTATCATTTTGTTTATATTGATCTGCATTGTGGCTTACAGTATTCATAATATGACAATGCAGCTTGCTTTTGGTTTGCCGATGCTTAGCTGGCTGTCATTTATTTTATTTGTTCAGTGGCATCCAAACTGGCTTTTCTATATGGTACCGTTTGCAGTTATGATGTTAGGTTTTAGTTACCGTAAAAAACTGTTGTGTCTGATTGAGTGTGTATTTAGTGTATGCTGGCTGGCTGTATGTGCGCTGGGGTGGCTGTTTAATTATGATAATGATTTGATAAATGGCGGTGTTTTTTCGCAGCTTTTGGGAATTCATACGGAAGGCGGAGAGTCTGGTACCATTTGTCCGATTCTTGTACAAAAAATGGCAGGAATTCCGGTAGACCTTTATATTTCATTATTATCCGCAGTATTGGTAGCGTGGATGGCCGCAGTTGGATCTGATTTATACCGGAACCGAAAGGGCATGAAAATGGGGAAAAAAGAGATGACATTTGAGCGTGGACCTGTATTACTCCGAAGCCTTCCGATGATGTTATTTATACTTTATTCATTTGCAATTTGTTTTGTTTCTGTTTGACAGCCATTTTGTATTCAAATTAGAAGATGGAATTTCCTGATGAACAAATTGTGGTCATTTAAGGCTGAGGAATAAAAAACTTTTCAAATGCCTTTTTGTATGGTAAAATAAATTGTTGAATAATGAATTACTAGAATGATGGAGAAAAATCATGGGAATCAGCGTAATTTTGCTGGCATATAAAGGAGAAAATAAGGAAAAAAGTGGAAGCCCTGGCTTGAGAAAGATGTGCAGTATGGCTTCGAATGTTTTCTGTAATTCTGTATATTCTGTATGCTATTGTTTTATACGTAAAGTAAGCTAGAAGGAGGATACCTTTTATAATGAAAGATAAAAGATTTCAAATAGGGAAATGGGTGGCAATACTTGGAATTGTGATTGGACTGGTAGTGTATCTTGGGTATTGTATTAAAATTTTTCAGTTGATGCAAATGGACTCGGATTATTCGAATCTTATTTTGGAAGCATCGGATATTCTGCACGGAAACTTTTTCATGAACGGCTGGACGCAGACGGGAATTAGTTTTTTTACGACGGATATGCTTTATTATTTAATCGCGGTTGCATTCATTGGGATTTGTCAGGAATCCTATTGGATTGCCAGTGGAATTATGCTTTTTTGCGTGGTTTTCTGTGGTTATCTTTTAATGAACTGCGGACAGAAATCGTGGAAGAAAAGAATACTGGAATTTGTGATCTTTGCCGGAATATGCGCTGTTCCATCTTCGTTGGGGGTAAATCTCCTTCGTGCTCATACGGGTGTTTATGTATGGGGGTTTTTAGGAATACTTTTGGTTTACCAGCTTGTTAATAAAGAGACGGTTACAAAAAAACAGTATGTGTTTCTGGCGCTGGTGACGATGCTTGGATGTATTGGAGATGCGTTAAGTGTTATCATGCTTGTTATTCCGGCAGTGTTGTACTGCGGATGGGAATTATTGTCAAATGCGTGTGAAAAGCCAAGACGGTATGCGGCAATACTGGGAACAACCGTAGCGGGAATGGCTTTATCTTTTGTTTGGGATAAATTGTATTATGCGATTGGAACCGCAAATAAAAATAGTTTTTTGGAGCAAAAAACTTTTGAAAATTTTGAGGATCTTGAACGGAAGTTCTGGGTATATGTTCATTCCGTAATGGGATTAAATGGAGCAGATTTTTCTTTTCAATCCTTGCTTTCAGTAAATACAATATTTTATTTTTTGAAGACGATTCTTGTTATTATGGTATTCGGCATTATGATTTATAATATTGTAAATTTTGTAAAAAGAAATCATAAGGATGTAATCAGTGAATTACTGAGTTTAGGATTTGTGTTTATTTCCATTGTATTTGTTATGACGACGGTATCAAGTAACATATATAGTGCAAGATATATCGGGGTATGTCCTGTTATATTTGCAATTTTGATCATTCGTTATATGAGACAGAAAAATATTTTTGAGTGTAAGATAACGAATAAACGAGTTATACTGTGGCCGCTTTTTGTTGTTTTATCCGTTGCCTTTATTCTTAATAATGGTATAATATTGATAAATCAGGAGAGACCGGAGACCGAGCAACAGCGTGTCGCAGAATATCTGAAAACGCAGGATGTGAAGTGTGGTTACGGAAATTTCTGGGATGCCTCTTATGTTACGGTTATGACGAAAAATGAAACGCAGATTCGTCCGATTTCGATAAATGACAATGCGGATATTTTCAAATGGGCAAGTAAGGATACCTGGTATGATAAGGAAGCGCAATTTATTATTGTTCGAAATGAGGAATGGGTTGAAATGGGGGTAAACTATGATAATGTGATTAAAGTTTTTGGACAGCCAAAGGAAGTTAAAGAGTTTGAAAATTATAAGATCATGATTTACAACTATGATTTATCCTCAAAAATACAAAAATAGAAACAGGAAGGAACTGGTAAAGTGAATAAGATAGCAGAAGTATTATGGAACTTGATTGAAACAATCGTCCGTGCAGTGTTCGGTGTTATATTGAAGATTGCGCACAAAGAACTGAACGAAGAGCAGTGGGAAACCTTGTTCCAATTTGTGAAATTCGGTTTGGTCGGTGTGTGGAACACCATCTTTAACTATGTGATCTATTTGGTGAGTTTGATTGCTCTGCAGGGAGCCGGCATTGATAAGATGACCGTGTTAGGATTTGACAATGCGCCTGTTGCAGTTTGGATTGCAACCGCAATCGGATTTTTGATCAGTGTATTTGTTTCGTTCCTGCTTAACAGCCGTTTTGTATTCAAATTAGAAGAAGGAAAGTCAAGAAGTTTTGGAAAAGCCTTATTAAAGACCTATCTTTCTTATGGAGTGACCGGAATTGTGTTGAATCCGGTTTTGAATACCGTATGGGTAAGTGTTTGCCATATTTCTGATCGAATCGCACCACTTATCAGTTTGGTTATTGCCATTCCGATTAATTTCCTGATGAACAAATTGTGGGCCTTTAAGGCAGAAGAATAAAAAAAACCCTTTTCAAATGCCTTTTTGTATGGTAAAATAAATTGTTGAATAATGAATTACTAGAATAATGGAGGAAGAATCATGGGAATCAGCGTAGTTTTGCTGGCATATAAGGAAGAAGAAAACCTGAAAGTATTATTGCCGCAAATTATTGAAAATGTTGAGAAAACCGGAGAAGAGTTCGAGATATTAGTTATTGATACCGCAGAACCTTTGGATAACACGAAAGGAGTATGCGAGGAGTTTGGTGCTCGTTATATCAATCAGGAAGAACCCGCATTTGCAGGTGCGTTTAAGACTGGAATCAAATATGCTGAGAAGGACAAGTTCCTGATCTTAGACAGCGACGGATCTCACAACCCTAAGTATATTCCTGATTTATATAAGAAGTTTGTGGATGACAAATGTGATGTTGTTATCGGCTCCCGTTACGTAGAGGGCGGTAAGACAAACGATGCCAAATCATCCATCGTGATGTCACATATCTTAAACGGTATGTTCCGCTTTTTCCTTGGAATCAAGGCAAAAGACATTTCTACCGACTATCGTATGTATGAGACAGCACAGCTGAAAGAAGTAAAACTTACCTGCCACAATTATGATGTGCTTCAGGAAGTTCTTCTGTGCCTGCGCCTCAACAAAGCCGATAAGAAGTTAAAGATCGGGGAAGTGCCGATCGAGTTTGATAAGAGAATTTATGGGGAATCGAAGAGACAATTGATTCCGTTTATCATGAGTTATATCAAGACACTGTTTAAATTGACGGCAAAGAGAATTGCCGGAAAATAGGTTAAAGGACAAAGAGTGATAATATGTATCCAATGAAATTGGCTCCGGCGTACAAGGATTATCTTTGGGGCGGTCATGAACTGGAGCGCCTGTTTGGAAAAGCCGGTGATGGCGATTGTACAGCAGAAAGCTGGGAACTCAGCTGTCATCCAGATGGAAAAAGTACGGTCCGAAATGGAGCATTTAAGGGGAAAACATTGGAAGAAGTATTGGATCAGTTTCCAGAATATGTTTCCCACAAATTTCAACCAGAAGATAAATTTCCGATTTTGATCAAATTTATTGATGCAAAGGAAAATCTTTCTATACAGGTTCATCCGTCGGATGAGACGGCAAAGAGTGAGCTGGGCGAGCAGGGGAAAGCCGAGATGTGGTATGTACTTGCCGCAAAACCGCATGCCTTTTTGTATTATGGGTTGAACCGGGAAGTTTCCAAAGAAGAGTTGGAGCAGAAGATGCAGGACGGTTCGATTCCGCAGATTTTAAATAAAGTAGAGGTGAATGAGGGGGATTGCTTTTTCATTCATCCGGGAACGATCCATGCGATCGGTGCGGGCGTTGTGATTGCGGAGATTCAGCAGAGTTCCAATACGACATTCCGCGTGTATGACTATCTTCGAAAGGATAAAAACGGAAATTACCGTGAACTCCATGTGGAACGAGGGGTAGAAGTGATTGACCGTACTCCGATCGTACCTTCGCAGGTGTTCGATAACAACGAAGTAAGTCTGAAGCATGGAAGGATCCGAAGATTGTTTGAGTGTGATTATTTCTGTGTCAATAAGATTGACTGCGAGAATGGAAAGATCAAACTTTGGTGCGATAAGTCCTCGTTCCAGTCGCTGCTTATCGTAAAAGGAAACGGATATTTGGAATATAAAGGACGCCGCTATGATTTTAAGGCAGGAGACAGTATTTTTGTGCCGGCCGGATTTGGCGAGTATTATATCCATGGTAACAATGAAATCTTAATGTCAAAATTATAAACACAAATTTAAGAGGAAAGGAAGAACTATGAAAGTTACAGCAATGATCATGGCAGGTGGACGTGGCGAGCGTTTTTGGCCAAAAAGCCGTAAAAATCTGCCAAAACAGTTTTTGAGTCTGACGGATGATGGAATTACCATGATCCAGCATACGGTAAATCGTATTCTGCCACTGGTAGATATGGAAGATATTTACATTGTGACAAACCGCGATTATAAAGCATTGGCAAAGGAACAGTTGCCGGATCTTCCGGAGGAGAACATTTTGTGTGAACCGGTTGGAAGAAATACGGCTCCTTGTGTAGGACTTGCTGCCATGCACATTAACAAAAAGTATGACGATGCTCTTATGATTGTGCTTCCATCCGATCATTTGATCAAATACAATTCGATGTTTGTTGATGTATTGAAAGATGCCTGCCAGGTGGCAGAAAAAGGAAGCAACCTGACGACGATCGGTATTACACCAAACTATCCGGAGACCGGATATGGTTACATCAAATTTGATCCGGATCAGAGCGTGGGACGTGCGTATGGCGTCGAGTGCTTTGTAGAGAAGCCAAATCTGAAAAAGGCAAAAGAATATCTTGCAGATGAATCCTATTTGTGGAACAGCGGAATGTTTGTCTGGAAGATTTCTACCATCTTAAATAATATGAAAGAATTTATGCCAAAGACCTATGAAGGACTTGTGAAGATCCAGGATGCGATCGGAACCGAGGAACAGGAAAGTGTTCTTGAGGCTGAATTTGAAAAGATGGATTCGGAATCCATCGATTACGGTATCATGGAAAAGGCAGAGAATATCTTTGTACTGCCTGGTACATTCGGATGGGATGATGTAGGATCCTGGCTGGCAGTGGGACGTATCCGCTCCACCAATGAATTTGGAAATGCCGTTCAGGGAAATGTTATCACAGTAGAGACAAAGAATTCGATCATCGAAGGTTCGGACAAGCTGATCGCAGCCGTAGGGCTGGAGGACATCATCGTAGTAGATACCGAAGATGCTCTGCTGATCTGCGACAAAGGTCATGCCGGAGATATCAAAAAGGTACTTGAAAATCTTAGAATTTGCAACCGCAATGAGTACATCTAAGATTTTACAATAAATAAAATGAATAGCAATGTTTAGGTTTGAAAGGAGATATCATGAAACACGCATTAATAACAGGTATTACAGGACAGGACGGTTCTTATCTTGCAGAACTTTTGTTGGAGAAGGGCTATGAAGTATATGGAATCATGCGCCGTAAGAGCGTTGTAGATTATGGAAACGTAGAGCATATCAAAGATAAAATTCACTTTATCTATGCAGATATGACGGACCCGATTTCTTTGATCACAGCAATGAAGATTTCTCAGGCAGATGAAGTTTACAACCTTGCTGCTCAGTCTTTTGTAGCTACAAGCTGGGAGCAGCCTCTGGCAACAGCAGATATCGATGCTCTTGGTGTTACCAATATGCTCGAAGCAATTCGTACAGTAAAACCGGAAGCAAGATTTTATCAGGCTTCTACAAGTGAGATGTTTGGTCTGGTTCAGGCAATTCCTCAGACAGAGACAACTCCATTCTATCCACGTTCTCCATACGGAGTAGCAAAATTGTATGGACACTGGATCACAAAGAACTACAGAGAGAGTTATGATCTGTATGCATGCTCCGGAATTCTTTTCAATCATGAATCCGAGCGTCGTGGTAAAGAGTTCGTTACTCGTAAGATCACAGATGCGGTAGCACGTATCAAACTTGGTGTACAGGATCATTTGGAACTTGGAAATATGGACTCTAAGAGAGACTGGGGTCATTCCAAGGATTATGTAAAAGCAATGTGGCTTCTTCTTCAGCAGGATCACGCAGATGATTATGTCATCGCTACCAACGAGACACGTACAGTACGTGAGTTTGTAGAAGTTGCATTTGGACATGTTGGAATCGAGATCGAATGGGAAGGAACCGGCGTTGACGAAATCGGAAAAGATAAGGCAACCGGAAAGACCATCGTAAAAGTAAATCCACAGTTCTTCCGTCCGGCAGAAGTAGATATCCTTCTTGGAAATCCTGCCAAAGCAGAAAAAGAGCTTGGATGGAAACGTGAGATCTCTTTCAGCCAGTTAGTTGAGAGAATGGTTAAGAATGACTTAGCTTTAGTAGAAAAAGAAATTAAAGTAAAAGCAATCTAATCTTTTATATGAAAACGGCGCCGGGATTAACCGCATATGTGGGCGATGCCAGCGCCTTTTTCACATATTGGATCATTATCAATGAAAGTGAATGAAGGCATGAAAAAAGCATTAATTATCGGTGGAGCCGGATTCGTAGGGAAGTATCTGGCCGAATATTTGAGTAGAGAGTGCGGATATCAGGTGCGCTCTACCAAGATGAAACAGGAGACACTTGAGCCGGAAGGCTACGATGTCGTGGATATGAATCTTTTGGAAAAACAGGAAGTGGTTGACGTAATCGAGAATTTTGCTCCGGATTACATATTTCATCTGGCAGCACAGAGCTCTGTTGCAGTATCCTGGTCAAATCCACAATTGACTGTCGATGTAAATATCAAAGGTGCATTGAATTTATTGGATGTATTAAAAGAAATGGAATATAAGGGCAGAGTATTGCTGATCGGTTCCGGAGAAGAATACGGAAGAATTCACCCGGATCAGGTGCCGATCGTCGAAGATACGGTACTTCGCCCAGGAAATATATATGCAGCGACAAAAAGCTGCCAGAATATGCTTGGTACGATCTATGCGCAGGCATATCAGTTGGAACTCGTGATGGTTCGTGCATTTACGCACGTAGGACCGAGACAGTCACCGCAGTTCGTTGTGTCTGACTTTTGTAAACAGGTTGTTGAAGTGGAAAAAGGACTGCGTGAGCCGGTGATCCATGTCGGAAATCTGAAGGCAAAACGAGACTTTACCGATGTGCGTGATGTGATCGCCGCGTATGAGTGCCTGATTCGTCAGGGAAAGAGCGGAGAGACGTACAATGTAGGTTCCGGCAAAGCTTATGAGATTCAGGAAGTGTTAGATAAGATCATAGAACTTTCCGGCCGTGAGATCAATGTAGAGGTGGAACAGGCGAGACTTCGTCCGATCGATGTGCCGATCATTGAGGCAGATATTACGAAAATTACAGAGCAGACGGACTGGAAACGCAAGATCAGTTTGGAGCAGACGTTGAAAGACACGTTAGACTATTGGCGTGCCAATGTAGAAGCATAAAGGAGGATTATAAAAATGGATATGATGGAAAATTATAAAAGATGGCTTGGAAAAGTGACAGAAGAAGATCTTTTGACAGAATTGAAAGCCATCGAGGGAAAGGAAGAAGAAATTAACGATCGCTTTTACCGCGATCTGGAATTTGGTACCGGTGGACTCCGCGGTGTGATCGGAGCCGGAACCTTTCGTATGAATGAGCATACGGTAGCCAGAGCGACACAGGGATACAGCAATTATTTGAACAAAGCAGCAAAAAATCCTTCGGTGTCAATTGCTTATGACAGCCGTAATAAGTCCGATATTTTTGCAAAAACCGCAGCAAGTGTATTTGCAGCCAATGGGATATTGGTAAATATTTACAAAGAATTGATGCCTACACCATCTCTTTCTTATGCTGTGCGTGCATTGAACTGTGATGGCGGTATCGTAGTGACAGCAAGCCATAACCCTGCAAAATACAATGGTTACAAAGTATATGGAGCCGATGGATGTCAGATTACTTTGGAAGTGGCAGACGCTATCCTGGCGGAGATTGAAGCGGTAGATGTGTTTGATGATGTAAGGATCATGGACTTTGAAGCCGGACTTTCCGAAGGAAAGATTAAATATATCGAAGATGACGTAATTACCGGATTTATTGATGCCGTTTCCGAGCGCGCATTGAATCCGAAAGAGATTGACAAAAATGTATCCATCGTATACACGCCACTCAACGGAACCGGTCGTTACTGCGTGACGAGATGTCTGAAAGAAAATGGTTATACACAGATCACGATTCCAAAAGAGCAGGAAATGCCGGATGGAAACTTTACCACTTGTCCATATCCAAATCCTGAGATTCGTGAGGCATTGGAAGTTGGTTTGAAAAAGGCAAAAGAAGTAGGAAGCGACCTCCTTCTGGCAACGGATCCGGACTGTGACCGTGTCGGCGTAGCCGTAAAAGAAGGTGACGATTATCAGTTGATTTCCGGAAATCAGATGGGAATCCTTCTCTTTGACTATATTTGCAAGACGTACAAAGCAAATGGAACAATGCCGGAAAATCCGGTGGTTGTTACGACAATCGTATCGACGAAAATGATTGACAAGATCGCTGCAGATTATGGCGTAGAGGTAAGACGTGTGCTTACCGGATTCAAATTTATCGGCGAGCAGATCGGATTTTTGGAAGCAGACGGAGAAGTAGACCGTTATATCTTCGGATTTGAAGAGAGTTATGGTTATCTGAGCGGCGGACATGTTCGTGACAAAGACGGAGTGAATGCCTCCCTTTTGATCTGTGAGATGTTTGCACATTACAAAGCCATGGGAATTTCTTTGGTACAGATGTTGAATCAGTTGTATGAAAAATATGGTTATTTCAAAGAAACTCTTCAGTCCATTACTTTTGAAGGAGCCAGCGGTGCAAAGAAGATGGCAGATCTGATGGAAAGCCTTCGTACGAACGCACCAAAAGAAGTGGCTGGTTATAAAGTGATCGATGTGAAAGATTATAAGGCCGGAATTGGAAATCTTCCAAAATCCAACGTGTTGGAGTTCAATATGGAAGATGACATCAATGTTTTGGTTCGCCCATCCGGAACAGAGCCAAAGATCAAGATGTATTATCTGGTAAAGGGAAGCAGCGAACAGGCTGGTGCAGAGATTGTAGCTGCTCTCGAATCTTATTTCACAGAGGTTTGTAAATAATTGTAAGAATGGAAATAATGAGGCACCAATTTGATGAACTTGAATTGGTGCCCCTTGTTATGTTATGTAGGAGGTCAGAATGAACGGACAGAAAAAGAAACATATCCGGTTTATCCTAGAATACACTGCGTCGTTTGCAGTGCTTTTTCTGTTGATCTATCTTGGATTTATTTTGAATCATCGTTCGTTTATTTGGTTTTATGACGGAAATAAACAGCATTTTCCGGCCCTCCTTTATCTGCGTGACTATTATCTCAAAGTGGCAGGAAATCTCTTTTCCGGTCATTTTACCCTGCCGATGTTCGATTTTTCCATCGGTATGGGAGAAGATATCCTGACGACATTGAACTTTTACGGTATGGGAAATCCGCTGACGCTGTTTTCTGTTTTTGTGCCGAAGCAGCATATGGAAATGTTTTACGATTTTCTCGTTGCTTTCCGCATGTATCTGGCAGGACTTACTTTTATTTTTTACTGCCGCAACAGAGGAAAAGGGAGGGCAGTGAGTTTAGCCGGTGCGTGGCTGTACGTATTTTCCGGTTATGTTCTTCATGTCGCGGTAAAACATCCCTTTTTTATCTCGCCGATGATCCTGCTTCCCCTTATGCTGACGGGGGTGGACCGGTATCGGGAGAAAAAAAGAGGCGGTCTGTTGATCGGAAGTGTGTTTTTGTGTGCACTCAATGGATTTTATTTTTTCTATATGAACAGCATCTTTGTGTGCCTGTCCGCATTGATCTCGGTATTTGCCGGTAAAATGCAGGGAAAAATAAAAGTTTTCTGTGGCTTTGCTCTTAGATATGTGGCGGGGACAGCGATGGCAGCGAGCTTGTTCCTTCCGGTGATACTGTCATTTCTTTCCAGTAGCCGAAATGACAGTGCCGTGAATCCTGGAAATTTATGGCTCTTTGACGGGGAAAGGTATCTGACAATCTTTTCCGGACTGATCGGAACGCCACACATTACATGGGATTATCTGGGGATGGCGGCGATTGTGCTTCCGGCGTTGATCGTCCTTTTTGCAACCCGCGGACGGTGGAAATTGAAAAGCAGTTTTTTAATCTGGACTTTGATGATGTTAATTCCGGCGGGCGGCTATATTATGAATGGTTTTTCGTATGTGTCGGGGCGTTTTTTGTACCTTGTGACATTTGTATATGCGTATTGTGTCGTCGAAGTGCTTCCGGAATTTATGACAATGAAGCGGCTTTCCAAGGTGCTCATGCTGGTTATGACAATTGGATATACTACAGCTGCAGCGTTCGGAGAAGAAAAGGATCTGTGGTATACATGGTTTGGTGTCGTGACCCTGATATTGACAATACTTGTATTGTTTTTACTTGCGTCCCGGTGGGCGGTACGATGGCGGTGGCAGGTGAAAATGTCACTGGTTCTTGGGATGCTTGCCATTTCGCTTATAGGGAATGGCTGGCTGCTTTTTGACAGTCACGCACAAAATTATATGGATCAGTTTCTTGCACAGGGACAGGCTTCGGCAAATCTGGCAGAGGCGGCAGAAACGGAAGTGGAAAAATGTGCAGATGATGAATTTTACCGCGTCGACGTGCAGGATAAAGAAATCCAGAATACGGGGCTTGCTAGCGGGATCTATGGGGTGTCGACATATCTGAGTTTGTCCAATCCATACCGCTTATCGTGGGATAGTGTGGTCGAAAATGGTGCCGTCGAAGACAGTATGTTTAAAGTGAATGGACTGGATCAGCGAAGCGGACTGGAGGCACTTGCCTGTGTGCGTTATTATATCGCGCCGGCTGGAGATGACAGCAAAGTGCCTTGCGGATTTGAACGGCGGAAAACCTTTACGAAAAACGGAGCCGCCTATAATCTGTATGAAAATCCGACTTCATTGGCATTTGGGACAACTTACGATGCGGTTCAAAAGAAAACAGAGGAATGGGAAAAAGCGAGTGGCTGCGAAAAGGAAAGCAGGATGCTTACGACGATGGTTCGGGATGATGTTGAGAATGAGACAAGTGTAGAAACAGGAAAAACAAAAGATTCCGGGACGCCGGAACTCCCGTATGAGATTACCGGAAAACGGCGGATCGAGATTCAGGGAGAGGATATCATTGTAAAGAAAAAACACGCCCGTTTGAAATTAAAGGTGGAAGCAGATTCTCTTGCAGAAACCTATGTGAGACTGGGAGATTATGAGATCACGAATGAGCGGTTTCGTTATTGTGACATAACCGCATCGCTGGGAACGGTACAAAAGTCACTTCGTGTGCTGACTCCGGAATGGAACTGGTATTTTGGCAGAAAGGAATATTTGTTTCATCTGGGAAAAATGTCCGGCGAGATGGAGATCACATTGGAATTTCAGGCAGAGGGAAGATTTTCCAAGAAAGATCTTCAGGTATTTGGAAAAAAAGAAGAAACGATAAAAACACAGATCAATCGTAGAAATGAGTACACTCTGCAGAATATAAAACGGACCGGTAATATTGTCCGCGGCGAGATCAATGTGCCGGAAAAACGGTATTTGCAATTGTCTGTTCCGTATAGCAGCGGATGGCGTGCTTATGTGGATGGAAAGGAAACGGAGACGTATGCCGCCAATGTCATGTTTTTAGGAATGGACATCCCGGCGGGAAACCATATGGTGGAAATCCGTTACCGGACACCGGGACTGGTGGCCGGTGTGATACTTAGTTTGATCGGATGTCTGGCGGCAGGCTTTATCCTGTGGTATGAGAGAAAGGAGAGAAAACATGGATTATAAATACAAATTTTCGGTCGTGATCCCGGTTTATAATGTAGAAGGATATCTCGCGGAAACATTGGACTCCGTGATCAGGCAGAGCATTGGCTTTGAAAATAATATCCAGATTATCCTTGTCAATGACGGAAGTCCGGATGACAGCGAAAAAATCTGCCTGGAATATGCAAAAAAATATCCGGATAACATCCTTTATCTGAAGCAGGAAAACAAAGGCGTCAGTGCGGCGAGAAATTACGGAATGCAGTATGTAGAGGGAAAATATGTAAATTTTCTGGATTCCGATGATAAGTGGACCAGCGGAAGTTTTCAGGCAGTGTACGATTTTTTTGAAAAACGTCGGGACAAGATTGACCTGGTGGCCTGTCCACAGAAATTTTTTGAGGCAAGGGACGATTATCACTGGCTTTTCTTTAAATATGAGCAGGGGAGCCGGATTATCGATGTATTGGAAAAATATAATTATGTGCAGATGCATGTGACGGCTTCCTTTGTGAAAGCAGAGGTTTTGAAAACGCACCGGTTTGATGAAAAATTGAAATTTGCGGAAGACTCCAAATTTGTCAATTCCATCATTTTGGATAAATTGAAATACGGTGTCGTGGCAGATGCCCTTCACCTATACCGCAAGCGTGTGAATGCCTCTTCGGCGATCCAGAACAAGGGGACATCCAAAGAATGGTATCTTGACACGCCGGAACATTATTATCTGGAGCTGATTCAGGAGTCATTAGATAAATACGGAACCGTTCTTTTGTACATTCAGTATTTGATCTTGTACGATTTCCAATGGCGGCTCCGCGATGACCTGAACGGGATATTGACGGAAGAAGAGCAGGAGTGGTACAAGGAATGGCTGCGGAAAATGCTGCAATATATGGATGACGATCTGATCTGTCATCTGGATAAAATGTATGTCGAGTATAAATTGTATGCGCTCTCACTCAAATATGGCAGAGACATTCGCAAAGAACTGGTATACCGGCGGGGCGCCTTGTATTTCGATCATATTAAAATGTACAGTCTGCAGGCAAAATCGCTGTTTTCTGTCGATGTGCTGAATATCCACGAAGATTGTCTGGAACTTGCCGGAAGAATCTGGTGTCCGTTTGCCGATGATCTCACGATCACAGTGGAAAATGACCGGGGCGAGAGTTTTCCGGTTACTTCCAAGCCGGCACAGTTTCGAAAGGCAGTGATCTTTGGGGAAGAAATGATGCGCGTGCGCGGGTATGAGATCCGGCTGCCGCTTGAAGATGCGACGACGTATGAAGTTTACGGGCAGTATCAGGACAATATGCCACAGCGGTTATTTATCAAACTTGGTAAGTTTTCCCATCTGAGTCCGAATGTGGAGCAGTTGTATTTCCACAATCACGGATTTATGGTAAGTACCAATCCGGAAAATACAAAATTGTTTGTCGAAAAGAAACGCGGCTGGAAACATTTGGCAAAAGAATGTGCGCTTTTAAAGCGGTGTTTTCATGATAAAAAGAAAGCGATTGCCGGATACCGCATTCTGGCACATAGTATCCGCCCATTTTTGCGGAAAGAGCGTTGGCTTGTGATGGAACGCATCAATGTAGCGGGCGACAATGCCGAACATTTTTATAAATATCTGAAGCGGGCAGAAGAAAAAGATGTAAAATCACGATTTACATTGTCGGAGGATAGTGTGGATTATGAAAAAATGAAAGCCGTCGGACCGGTGCTTCCGTTCCGAAAATTTCATTACAAATTGTTTGTGCTGCTTGCCAAACATATTATTTCTTCTCAGGGAGAGGACAACATTTTCAATCCGTGGGATGACGACAGCGAGTATATCCGCGATCTGTACAAGTACAATTTTGTATTTTTACAGCATGGTATCATTAAGGATGACTTGTCGCAGTGGCTGAACCGGTTCAATAAGAATCTGCAGATGTTTGTTACGTCAGCAAAGCCGGAGTATGAGTCTATTCTGAATGGCGATTATTTTTATGATGAGTCGGTCGTGAAATTGACGGGGCTTCCGAGATATGACAATTTGAAACAGGAAAGTGCCCCGCAGAAGACTATTTTGATTCTGCCGACATGGCGTGCGGCTCTTGCCTGCCGTCTGAACAATGATACCGGCGAGCGTATTTACAATCCGTTGTTTAAATATTCGGAATTTTACCGTTTTTACAATGCACTGATTCACGATGAGAGACTGATTCGCGTCATGCAGGAAAAAGGGTACCGTGGGAAATTTTTCCTGCATACCCATCATAAGGTGCAGCTGAAAGATTTTACCGGAAATGATATTATCAAAGTGATGCAGGATGGAATTGATTATCAGGAGGAATTTCGAAACAATGCACTTCTTGTTACAGATTTTTCCAGTGTTGCCTTTGACTTTGCGTATTTGAAAAAGCCGGTCATTTATGCCCAGTTTGATAAAGATACCTTCTTTCAGGGGCAGGTGTATTCGGAAGGATATTTCGATTATGAGAGAGATGGGCTGGGACCGGTGTGCTATGATTATGAATCAACGATAGAGGCGTTAATCCATGCAATCGAGAACGACTGCGTGCTGGATCCGCTGTACGACGAGCGCGGCAATGCCTTTTACCGCTGGTTTGACCAGGATAACTGTAAACGAGTTTATGATGAGATAAGGAGATTGCATTGAAACAACAGTCATTTATTTTTTGGAAAGAATTGACAAGAGAATATGTGCCGGGAAAAGATGCCCTTGTCCTTTCAAAGCGGGAGAAGAAACGACTCGATGCCTTTCTTGCTTCTCTGAAACCGGATGTGATGATGGTCGTTCTTTCGGATGAGCCGGTGGAGGGAAAACAGCATATGGCGTATGTGAAGGAGCATTATAATGTCGGAACGATCGATGCTTCCCGGCTGCTGGTCCGTCCGGAGTTTGTGGCTTTGATACGAAAAAAAGAAAGCGATGGGGATTTTGCGCTTCTTTGCCGGTTGTACGAGACCGCAGAAAAATTTGCGGTTTATGAGCGGAAAGAAGACGACATTATCGTGGATACAAATCGTCCCCGCACATGGAATGAGGCGGGGGAATATCCGGTTTCTATCGTTATGTATAAAAATATATGGAAACGCCTGCAGAAAAAACAGGGAAACGTGCTTCCGTTTTTCCAGCATCTGCTGATTCAAAATCTGTTTCATGCCGGATTTACGGAAAAGGATTTGATGAGTGAAAATTTGAAACGGGATTTTATCTCGATCTTGGAAGACATCGAAGATGATATTTTATGTGGCTGTGAGCAGATTCCGGATGATGTAAAAATCTGGCTGCTAGAAGCGAAAAAGCAAAAACCGATTTCATCGGAACTTGTATACCGGAGCGGAAGACTGCGCTATCACAATCTTACGATTACGTCGCTAAAGGAAATGCCGTATGAGATAAAATCGATCGTTTACCGGAAGAAAAAGCTTGTTGTAAGCGGCGAGGTGCTTCAGCCGGCAGAGGACGCGGAGATCGTTTATTATGCGATGGACAACCGAAATAAAGAAATTCCTTTTTCGGTGACAGAAAAAGAGGTATATTATCTGGGTGAAAAGAAACATACGAGAAAATGTTTTGAAGCCGAAATTTCGGTATCTGCAAAGCCGGTAGGGCTGCGCTTTATGTACCGTTACCATGAGTTATACCGTGCCAGAGTGCGGATGGCATTTGCCGGGGAATTGAAACTGGTGCCGGAAACCAAAGACGATTATGCGTTTTTGGATCAGCTGATGCTGCGTACGGAAAAGCGGATTTTGTTTGCTGCACCGCTGCAAAAGAAAACCCGGATAAAGCAGTTCTTTACATTTGGACGAAAAAGCATTAAAATAGAGACAGGATTACAACAGTAAATACATCAGAAAATTTGTACTTGCTATTCTGGTGGAATGGAGGAAGTTATGATTTATGGAGTAGTACTTGCCGGTGGTGTAGGAAGCCGGATGGGAAATGTCGGAAAACCAAAACAGTATCTGCTGGTAGGAGACAAACCCATTTTGATCCACACGTTGGAAAAATTTTACATGCAAAGTGAATTTGAAAAGGTTCTCGTATTGTGCCCGACCGAGTGGATCTCGCACACAAAGAACCTTGTTCGTAAATATATGAAAGACACTGAGAGAATTGTGGTTCTTGAAGGCGGAGAGACCAGAAATGAGACGATTATGAATTCGATTGCCTACATCGAAAAAGAGGGCAATCTCAATGAAGATACGATCATTGTCACACATGATTCGGTTCGTCCTTTTGTGACGCAGCGGATTCTGGAGGAAAATATCCGCTATGCGAAAGAATACGGTGCCTGCGATACCGCAGTGGCAGCGACCGATACGATCGTGTGCAGCGAGGACAATGTGGTGATCAGCGATATTCCGGAACGCCGCAAAATGTATCAGGGACAGACACCACAGACATTTAAGGCATTGAAACTCCGCCAATTATATGAGGCACTCAGTCCCAAGGAAAAAGAACTTTTGACGGATGCGGCAAAGATTTTTGTTATGAAAGGTGAAAAAGTTCATATCGTAGACGGAGAGGTGTTTAATATCAAGATTACCTATCCTTATGATCTGCGTGTGGCAGAAGCTTTGATCAAAGGGGAAGAAAACAAATCGGAAGGATGAAATTAGACTATGCTGAATGCAGTTTACCGTCTGGTTGCACCCAGACGATTTGAAGTAGAATTTACGGATATTGACCTGACAGCGGGCAATGTGATCGTCAGACCGACGTATTTGTCAATCTGTAATGCCGATCAGAGATATTATCAGGGAAAACGTGCGGAAGATGTTCTGCGTCAGAAATTGCCGATGGCATTGATCCATGAGGGGATTGGACAGGTTGTTTATGATCCGGAAGGAGAATTTCAGGCAGGCGAAAAAGTGGTAATGATCCCCAATACACCGATGAGTGAAGATGAGATCATTGCAGAAAATTATCGAAGAGATTCCAAATTCCGCGCCAGCGGTTTTGACGGCTTTATGCAGGATGTTGTGGATATTCGCAGAGACCGGCTTGTTCGTCTCCCGGAGAATATCAATCCGCTTGTGGCAGCGTTTACGGAAATTGTATCGGTCAGTGTACATGCCCTCAGCCGGTTTGATCGAATTGCGCACAAACGCCGGGAATGTGTCGGCATCTGGGGCGATGGAAATTTGGGTTATATTACTGCCGTATTTTTTAAGGCAATGTTCCCGGATACGAAGTTATGTATCTTTGGTGTAAATCGTGATAAATTATCAGATTTTACCTTTGCAGATGAGACGTATGTGGTTTCCCGGATTCCGGAAGATCTGCAGATCGACCATGCGATTGAATGTGTCGGCGGCGAAGGTTCTCCGAAAGCAATCAATCAGATTATTGAGTATATCCGCCCGGAGGGTACGATTGCGATTTTGGGCGTGTCGGAAAACCCGGTTTCAATCAACACCCGCATGATACTGGAAAAAGGACTTCGCATGTTTGGCAGCAGCCGAAGCGGCAGAGAAGATTTTATCAAAACGATTGAATTATATCAATCCAATCCGGAGATACCGGAGTATTTGCAAAATATCGTAGGCGGTGTATTTAAAATTCGTTCGATCGATGATATGCGCAAAGCCTTTGAAGCAGATATACACAAAGAATTTGGAAAAACCATTATGATATGGAGTTAAGATGGAGGATATTTATGAGTGGCTTACTTTCAAATAAAAATAAGCGGTTTTTGAAGAAACGATTGAAATTCTGGTGGCAGTGTCTGACCCATCCAATCTTAAATGAGCATTTGATTGTCTTTGAGGCATTCAGCGGCAAACGATGCGGGGGAAATCTTCGAGCTATCTATGAAGAACTGATGGAAGATGAGAGATACCGCGATTTCCGCTTTGTATGGATCGTCAATGATATAGAGGCTCATGCGGATCTGAAGGTGCGCCGTCATACACGTGTCGTAAAAAAGGATTCCCGCTCGGCATTTATCCTTTATGCAAAAGCAAAATACTGGTTTAACAATGTGGCATTGCCAAACTATTTGATTCCGCGTCCGCATCAGGTATATGTTGAAACGTGGCACGGAACGCCGTTAAAGCGTCTCGGAAATGATATCCAGTTTGAGGTGGATCCGAGACAGTCTTTGGCAGAAATGCACAAAAAGTATTATATCAAGGGACGCAAGATGGATTATCTCATCTCGCCATCCCGTTTTTACAGCGAAAAGATGATTTCTTCGTTCCGTCTCGATAAGAGTCATAAAGAAGATATCATTTTGGAAACCGGTTATCCGCGAAACGATGCGCTCTTTAAATTTACCGACGAAGATGTCAAACGCATCAAGGAAGAGATCGGAGTGCCGGAAGATAAGAAGGTGATCCTGTACACACCGACTTGGCGCGACAACCAGTTTAAAAAGGGTGAAGGATTCCAATATAATACAGAACTTGATTTCAATAAACTGATGCAGCAGCTTGGCGACGAATATGTCCTTTTGTTCCGCGCTCACCATCAGATCGGATTCAAAGATGTGGCCAATGATGTGCCGGGTGTGATCGATGTAACGCTGGTGGATGATGTCAATGATCTGTACATCATCAGTGATCTTATGATCACGGACTATTCTTCGACGATGTTTGATTATGGCGATCTGAAGCGTCCGATGGTATTTTATATGTATGATCTCGACGAATATCAGGGGGAGATCCGCGATTTTTATTTTGATATCAACGAATTGCCGGGTCCGATCGTAAAGACACAGGATGACCTTGTGAATGCAATCTTAGACCAGTTTGCCAACTTCACATACGACGAGAAATACAAAGCATTTACAGAAAAGTTTAATTATCTTGATGATGCCCATGCGGCACGCCGTGTTATTGAAAAGACGATTAAGACAGATCTTGGTCCGGCATTCCGCTTTTATAAATGGGTCATCCATACAAAGAATGTCATCCGCAAGAGTTTCCGTGACGGTTATATCGCATTTTCCGGTATGCTCCGCTGCATGGGACTTTGCCGGACGGAAAACAGCAAACTTTTGTATTCCTATAAAAACAAGCATAAGGGGCAGCGTTGTTTCCTTGTTGGAAATGGTCCGAGCATGCGTCTTTCGGATCTCGAAGGACTCCAGAAAAACGGCGAGATTACGTTTGGCTGTAATCTTGTGACGAAGGCATTTGATCAGACGACCTGGCGTCCGGATTATTATTTCCTGATCGACCGCATCTGTGCAAAATTCCAGAGCGAGGAGATCAACGAGGCAATTGGAAACATTCCATTATTTACCAATATCACGACGTATAATATCTTCCGCGAGAAACCGAAAAATCCGGTTATTTTGTACAATATCGCAAAAGATAAGTACAAAGTAAAACGTTCTCCGCTGGCATATTATATCCCGTCCGGTTCGACGGTGATGTCATTGATGATTGAGATGGCGGTTTACATGGGATTTTCCGAGATTTATCTGATCGGCTGCGACTGTACCTCGACGTTTACCGGAAATACGCATTTTATCAATGGTTATACGGACGACAAATTGAAGCAGCGTGATGCGAAGAAGATTGTGGACCGCATGCGCCGTCTTGGCATCCAGAGCGACGATTATGAGAAGTATTTCCTGGATGGCTCGCTGAATGCGTACACGCTTTTGAAAGAGCATGCCATCAAACACCATGTGAAGATTTTCAACGCCACCCGCGGAGGGGCCTTGGAAGTGTTTGACCGCGTAGATTTGGATGAATTTGTAAAATGATGGTAACTATTCAGGATCAATGTATGGGAGGGGGAGCGGAATAGTTACGAATCAAAGCAGGAATGGGGCGCTGCGTGCAGCGCCCTGTAATGGTTTTGGAGGGCTGTGAGCTGCTTGCGTGGCATGCGATGTTCCGGGGCCTTGATGGCTTGAGGTGAGGTGTTGCGGGGAGTATTGCTGGGTCAGGGGCGAAATCATTTATTGGAGCGAAATTTGACTTGAAAAATGGAAAATTCGTTTTAGGTCAGGGAAAAAAGAACTTGTTTTTGGTCTAAAAAGAGTTTCTTAAAGGCAGACCATAAAACAACTTGTAAGAGTTTGGTCTGGCAAAGGATACTTGCTTTTTAGGTCAAATACAAGATGTAAAATGTATGACCCAAAGCAGGAAAGAGTTATGTGGGTCAAAAGAGTAGTATAAATTTGTTGGTCTAATCACTTGAAAAATTAAATTAGGTCAAAAAGAAAGGAATAAGAATATGAATATCGAAGAAATGTTAGAGATCAGTGACTGTCCGCTGTGTGAGGGTGGCGCGTTGTTAGAAGAGGAATGTGGCTGTGGTTATTATGTTATGTGTCTGGAGTGCGGATGTCATTCGGTGACGATTGATTTCCACTCCGAGGAAGAGCGGCTGGAGGCAGCGAAAAAGGCAGTTACACTTTGGAATACCGGTAAGGTGATTTCCAGTAGTCCGGGAGAATGATATGGCAAGGGTAGATGGTCATATTCATATTGAGCGGGGAGATTACTCGCTAGAATGGATCCAACAATTTGTAGACAAGGCAGTAGAGACGCAGATGGATGAAATCCGCTTGCTCGAACACTGCTACATATTTGAAGAATTTAGACCAATGTATCATTCTGTATGTGCACACAGTAAGTTTGTGGATGAGTGGTTTCAAAGAAAAGCCGGTAAGCATAAGTTGCCAGAGTATTTAGAACTGATTGAAAAAGTAAGAAATCAAAAATATCCTGTTACGATAAAGTTTGGACTTGAAATATGTTACTTTAAAGAGCAGGAGGCATTTATTGAAAAAATCACGAAAAACAAAGGCTTTGATTTCTTGTTAGGGAGCGTTCATTTTGTGGATGATTTCGCCTTTGATCATAAGCCGGAACACTGGATTGGAATCGATGTCGATGCGATATACCGCACCTACTTTGAAGATTCCATATTGCTGGCAAAAAGCAAATTGTTTGATGGAATTGGTCATCCGGATGCCATAAAATTGTTTGGTCACCGGCCTTCTTTTTCCCTTTCCGGTTATTATGAAAGATTAGCAAAGGAACTTTCAAATAGTAATATGTATGCAGATCAAAACAGCGGGGCAGCCAGAAGATGTCCTGGAACTTCTTCTTTGGGAATGGAGCGCGAATTACTTCGGGCAATGAAGAAAAATCATGTGAAAATTATTACTTCATCGGATGCTCATTGTCCGGAAGACGTGGGCGACAAAATTCGGGACTTGGAAAATTGTGTTGTAAATGCTTAGAAATGGAATTGGTTATAGAGGAGAGGGGATATATGGTGAGTAAAAATATGGAAAAAGACATTTGGAAAATTTTGTATGATAAGGCAAGAGAGGTTCAAAATGCAAGAGAGGTTTCTCCGTTCATTGAAGCAGGAGGTGTTGCGGCAGCGATATTAACAAAAAGTGGAAATATATATGCTGGTGTATGTATTGATACCGCGAGCACGTTAGGAATGTGTGCAGAAAGAAATGCGATCGCAAATATGATTACAAATGGAGAAAGTAAAATAGATAAAATGGTTGCGGTGGTTGAAGACGGCAGTGTGGGAGCACCATGTGGAGCATGCCGGGAATATATGATGCAGCTGGATAAAGAAAGTGGTGATATTGAGATTTTAATGGATTATGAAACAAGAAAAACGGTGAGATTAATTGAATTAATACCGGAGTGGTGGGGGCACAGCAGATTCAAATAATCTTCCGGTCTGAGAAGAAAAGGAGTAAAATATGGAATATTGTGGAATTATAGCATTGGTTTTACTGCTTTGTTATTCAGCATATCCGGGAAAAGTAAAGCGGCTGGAATCAAAAGTAAAACGATTGGAGAAAAAGCAGAAAGGAGATAATTATATGTCGCAGTTGATTGATGATCTTGTAGGTGAACAATGTACCATTAAGTCGGAAGCTATTCTGAATTTCGCAGGAAAAACAGAATTATCCTGCACGATTTTGGATGCAGATGATGAATGGATGAAGATCTGTTATACGGATAAAAAGAATAAGCAGGTAACGAAACTTTTACGAATTGAAGCGATTGACGAAATAGAAATCGAAGAGTGATTTCTATTTGTGCTAGTTGGGAAAATGGAATGTGCGGAGGGATATATGATTGGCAATATAGTAACGGTAAAAGTAGATAGACCGATGGGAAGTTATCATCCTAAGCATAAAGATATATATTATCCGATTAACTATGGATACATAGAAGGGATGATTGCGCCTGATGGAGAAGAACAAGATGCCTATTTGTTAGGATTGGATGAACCGGTTCAGGAATATACAGGGATAATAATTGCTATTATTCATAGATACAATGACGTTGAAGAAAAATGGGTTGTAGCTCCGAAAGGAATGACATTTACAAAGGAAGAAATCAGGGAGAAAACTTATTTTCAGGAACAGTACTTCGACTCGGAAATCAGAATGTGATATTTGGCTTGGGTCATATTTTTGGCACATTGTCATATGGGCATATATAGTTTGATTGAATTGAAAAAAGAAGTGTAAATCGGAATTTTAGGAGGCGTTTTTATGCAAAAAATGAACAAATTAAATGAAAAAAAGAATGATCCGGAATATATTAGTTATCTTTAGAATGGAGATTCTGCTGCAGTTTTTATTGTAAGGGATATCGTTAAATCTGTTAATACATCAGGTATGTGGATTGATATACTAAGTACTTCGGGCGGCAAAAATGAATATGGTAAATGGGATTTTTCAAGTATTACTATAGAATTATTTCCCAGAAAAATAAAACCTGTCTATCCAGAATATTCCAGTATTGCAGATAAAAAATATATTACATGGAAAACAGCAAATGAGGATATAAGTAAGCAAAGAAAGAAGGGGTATAAAGGAAAAAGGTTTGTAATTTGTCCTAAACTTGTGAATAAGAATCAAGGAAAAACAAAAATAGTAGAAAAAATTTGGAATAAAAAGTTTAATCAATATGTCCCAAAACATTGGGCAAGATCCGCTGATTGTGAGGTACATAAGAAGAAAATACAAGTTAAGCCAAAGTGGGAATATCATATAATTGCTATTAAAAAACTGTAGAGTTTTTAAGGATGTTGATAATTTCCTATTTAATAAATATAGCGCTATACGCCAGTTCGCAAAATTATAAATTACAGGAGGAGAGTTTACATGGACAAATATGAAATCAGTGCATTTCCAAAAGACAAATGGAAAGGCACGATAATACCAATGACAATCCGAAGTGACAGTTATTATGATTTTGAAATTCGTCCCTTTGATAAGAATGGCTACCGGATTTCTATGGTTAGAAAACCTGCTGAATCGGAGATCGTTCATAATCCGGAAGAATATGATTTTCCGGATTCACTATATCAGGAACACTGGGAAAATGCGGAGACATACGGCGTGGTAAGTGAGAGCGGAGAGATGCTGGCTTGTATTGAAGTATGCCCGGAAGAATGGTCGAATCGACTTGTAGTTACGGAACTCTGGGTGTCCGAGGAACTTCGCAGAAAAGGTGTCGGGAAAAGATTGATGGATAAAGCGAAAGAGGTTGCTGTAAGGCAGAAACGCCGTGCGGTCATTTTGGAAACGCAGTCTTGCAACACAAATGCGATCGGCTTTTATCTTCATCAGGGATTTGAATTGATCGGTTTTGATACCTGCTGTTATACAAATGAAGATATTGCCCGGAGGGAAGTCAGAGTGAATCTTGGATTCTTTTTAGCGAGAGCGGAAGAATAAAGAGGTTGCTTGACTTTCCCTTAAAATGTGGTAATATTTAAGGAAAGAATCTCCCAATAACATATTGATTTTGGGAGAAAGGGATAATATCTGGGAGAAAGGAGAAGGAGATGAAAGAGTTTGACTATTCCAAACTAAAAGACAGAACCTGGGATAATGAGATCTTGACATATGTTGCTCAGATTCATGAATATAAAGGCAAACAGGAATTATATATGCAACAGAAACCAGTTGAATTGAAGCGGTTAATTGAAATCGCTAAGATTCAAAGTACGGAAAGTTCAAATGAAATTGAAGGTATTGTTACGACAAATGCCAGATTAAAACAATTGGTGGAAGATAAAACAACACCAAGAAATAGAGATGAGGAAGAAATTCTTGGTTATCGCAATGTGCTTAATATTGTTCATGAAAGTTATGACGCAATTCCCATTAGAAGCAATTATATTTTACAGCTTCATGGAGAACTGTTAAAATATACTGCGTATTCTTATGCAGGTAAGTATAAGAATACTCCGAATGAGATTGATATGGTATTGGAAAGCGGAGAAAAGATAGTTTTATTTAAGCCGCTTGAACCGTATGAGACTCCCGATGCAGTAGAACGTCTTTGTAATGAGTTTGAGAAAGCAATTGATGAGAAAATTGTGGATCCACTTATTTTAATACCGAATTTTATTTTGGATTTTTTGTGTATCCATCCTTTTAATGATGGCAATGGAAGAATGAGCAGACTGATAACGCTATTACTTATGTACAGAAGTGGTTATTTTGTTGGACAGTATATTAGTATGGAAAAAGCTATTGCAGATACAAAGGAAGCTTATTATGCAGCTTTACAGAAAGCGGATCAAAATTGGTATGAGGGAGAAAATGATCCTAAGCCATTTATAAAGTATATGCTTGGTATTGTATTGTCTTGTTACAGAGATTTGGAAACAAGAATTATGTTAACCGAAAAAAGTGGTAAAAAAAGTACTGCATATGATATCGTTAAGGCATATACAGATAGTACTATTGGTAGGTTTTCTAAAAAAGATGCGTTAGTATCATGTCCAAGTCTTGGAAGTTCGTCAATAGAAGCCGCATTAAAAAAACTTGTTGAAGAAGGTGCTATTATTAGAACTGGTGCAGGACGTAAAACTATGTATATGAAAAAAACAGACTAGAAAATTTTTTATCAGGAGGATACGGCGTCGTAATTGAGAGCAGAAGAATAGAGAGGTTGATTGACTTTCCCCTAAAATGTGGTAATATTTAAGGAAAAGGAGTGTTTTTAGGGGAATTTAATTACAGTAAAATAGTATATTAGAAAGATATACCACGTTGGAACTAAGCTGACAAACTGCGGATAGAGAAGAACTAGGAGGGATGACATTGGCTTCAGCAATGATTCATTATTCGATTTCAAATTTACTGCTGAACGAGTTGAAGGTGCAAAATGCAGTGCCGTTTTTATTGGGGGCTGTGCTGGGACCGGATGCCTCTTCTCATGAAGATGGAACTTATGAGACAGCTCATTTTTGGGAGAAATCCGAAGATAAAATGAGAAAAGGAATCAACTGGAAAAAAATTACAGACAAATACGAAAAACGGATTTTTGCCAATGATTTCGTATTAGGGTATTATTGTCATTTGTTGCAGGATGCCCTTTGGTTTCATGAGATAGCGGATAAGTATGTTCGGTGTTATCAGGGGGAAGAAAAGAAATTGGCGTATCAAAGAGGATATCGGGATTATGACCGGCTAAATTATCTCCTAATTAAGGAGTTTCATTTGAAAAGAATAGATTTTACAGAAACAGAAATTCCAATTGATGAAATTTCTGCGGAAAAACTGCTTGTTGGAGAGAAAAATTTCAAACAGTGGTTTGACGCAATCCCGTGCGATAAAGAGGATTTGGATATATATACATGGGATGTTATTGAACAATATATAAAGAAATGTGTCAGGTTCTGTGTTTCAGAGGTAAATGCATTGAAAAATGGAGAAAAAGGGTGTGACCCGGAAAATTTATTTGCTAAAGCATAATAAAGAAATAAAATTTATTATCAGGAGGATACGAAAATGAACGAAAATATGAGAAAAAGAAATGAGATTTTGGCGCAGACGGTGATCAAAGGATTAGAGTCCAGAAATATGTCAGGTTATTATGCTGCGGACAAAGAAGAAGCGGTGAAAAAGGCACTGGAAGTAATTGGAAAAGGAAGCACCGTGGCGATGGGCGGTTGCCAGAGTGCACATGAAATCGGACTGATTCAGGCGTTGGAAGAAGGGGACTACAACTATATTGACCGTTCCAATATGACACCGCGTGAAAGCCTGATGGCAGCTTATGATGCCGATGTTTTTCTTTCGAGTGCCAATGCAATGACCAATGACGGGATTATGGTAAATATTGATGGAAATTCGAACCGTGTTTCTTGTATTGCACAAGGGCCGAAAAAGGTTGTATTTATTGTCGGTATGAATAAGATCTGCTCCGATCTGGATGAGGCGATAAAACGCGCCAGAAATGTGGCAGCACCGGCAAATGCACAGCGGTTCGATGTGAAGACACCATGCAAAGTAACCGGGAAATGTGCGGACTGCAAGTCTCCGGATACGATATGCTGTCAGTTTTTGATTACGAGATATTCCCGTCATGAGGGAAGAATCCATGTGATTTTGGTAAACGATACGCTGGGGTACTAAGAATATTTGAAAATGTAAGAAATTCAAATCAGAAGCCGCTTTCGAAAATGCATAAAAATTTATTTTTTGAAAGTGGGGCTGAAAAGTGAAAACGATTATAAGAAAAAAATATTTGGACAGAATCATTGGTTTGAACGGCACACCGGACATCAAAATTATTACCGGGATACGTCGATCCGGGAAATCAAAATTGATGCAGGCATATATTCAATATCTGAAAAGCCATTGTGAAAATATCAATATTATATTCATTGATTTTATGGATTTGGATTATGAAAGCGTGAAGGAGTATCATGCCCTTCATTCTTATGTTGAGGAGCATTTTCAAGAGGGAAAAACAAATTATCTTTTTGTGGATGAAGTTCAGATGTGTCCGCAGTTTGAATTGGCGATAAACAGTTTGTATGCGAAAGGAAAGTATGATATTTATATTACGGGGTCGAATGCTTTTCTGCTTAGTGCGGATCTGGCAACTCTTTTTACTGGAAGATATATTGAAATACATGTATTTCCATTTAGCTTTCGAGAATATTGTCAGTATTTTGATGAAATTATGGACAAAGAAAAGTTGTTTGAAGAGTATACGACAAAAGGCGGTCTGGCTGGATCTTATGCTTATAACACGGAAAAAGATAGAATAAATTATATAAAAGAAGTTTATGAAACGATTGTGACCAGAGATCTTGTGCAGAAATATGCTTTGCCGGACACGCTGATCTTGCAGCAATTATGTGAGTTTTTGATGGACAATATCAGTAATTTGACGTCTCCCAATAAAGTCAGTAAATTGCTGACAGCGAATGATATCCCGGCCAATCATGTTACGATAGGAAAGTATATTAAGTATTTATGTAATGCATTTGTGTTTTACGATATTAAACGCTATGATATTCGAGGTAAAAAATATCTTGAAAGCTCTGAAAAGTTTTATTTGTGTGATTCGGGAATTCGATATGCAATACTTGGAAACCGAAACATGGATTATGGCAGGGTTTATGAAAATATGGTTTGTCTTGAACTGCTGCGTCGAGGATATGATGTTTATGTAGGAAAATTATATGAGAAAGAGATTGATTTTGTTGCACAAAGAGGAAGTGAAAAAATTTATATTCAGGTAAGCGATAATATTTCCGCAGAGGAAACGTTTGAAAGAGAATGCTCGCCGCTTCTTCGTATTCGAGATGCTTATCCGAAAATGATCATTGCGAGGACGAAGCATCCTCAATATAGTTATGAAGGAATTACAATCTATGATATAGCAGACTGGCTGCTGTTGGAATGATTTCAAAGGATGTGGCAAAATGATTATTCATACAGGAATGAGAACGGACATACCGGCATTTTACTCCGAGTGGTTTTTGCACAGAATCCAAGAGGGCATGGTATGTGTGAGAAATCCGTACAATCCCAGTCAGGTGACGAAGTACAGTCTTTCGCCGGAGGTTGTAGATCTGATCGCGTTTTGTACAAAAAATCCGGCACCGATGCTGTCCCATATGGACGCATTAAAACCTTACGGACAGTATTGGTTTGTAACGATTACGCCATATGGCAGGGATATTGAGCCAAATGTTCCGGATAAAGAAATTGTCATGGAACATTTTAAGCAGCTGTCCAAATTGGTAGGACTTGACAGTGTGGGATGGCGGTATGACCCAATTCTGGTAGATCCCGTACACTCTGTGAATTGGCATATATCACAATTTGAAAAAATGGCTCGTACTCTTTGTGGCTATACTAAGACATGCGTGATCAGTTTTATTGATCTTTACAAAAAGGTGCAGAAAAATTTTCCGGAGGCGAGAATTGTAGCAAAGGAAGATCGAATGACGATAGGAAAGGCATTTATAGAGATTGCAGGCCGTTACGGAATGGTCATCAAACCCTGCGCGGAGGGAAACGAACTGGAAAAATTTGGAGCAGACTGTTCCGGCTGCATGACTGTAAAGACTTTTGAGACAGCTCTTCACAATAGGCTGGAAGTGCCAAAGAGAAAGCTGAATCAAAGAAATGGTGCTTGTGCCTGCCTTCTTGGTGTAGATATTGGAGCTTATGATACGTGTAGTCATTTATGCCGGTATTGTTATGCCAATACGAATCCGGCATTTGTGCAGGAAAATAGAAAAAAGCATGATCCCAATTCGCCGTTTTTGATCGGTGGAGAGATGCCGGGGGATATGATACATGAAGCATCGCAGAAAAGCTGGATCGACAGACAGCTGCGATGGGAGTTTTTAGAGGAGGGTGAGCAATAAAATTTCCTTGTATATTCTAAATTTTTAAAAAAATCAAAAATTAAATCAAAAATTTATCCCTTTTAAGTCAAAAGTGAAAAAAACGGAAAAAAAACCGGAACTTTTCTTAGTATAATAGCAATAAAAAAGTTTAGCAGAGGAGTAGTGTACATAATGACTATGCAGGAAAAGTTCGCAGAGAAGATTAAAAGTGTATGTGAAAAATACAAGGATAAAACCTTTATAACGTATATGAAAGAAGATGATTCCGAAGAAAATTGGACATACAAAGACTTTTGGAAACAAACAAAGGAAAGAATATTGGCTTATAAAAACAGTCCGATCCGGAAAGGAAACCGTATTCTTGTCATGGCACCGTTATCCCCCTATGTTTATGTTGCGGTTACTGCACTTGCGGTATTTGGTGCGGTCAGCGTCATAATCAATCCGGAATTACCGGAGGAAGAATTGGACTTTTTTGTACAAAAATCAGAGATAAGAGGAATTGTATGCGATGCGGAAATATACCGGAATTATGCCCATAAATGGGAAAAGGAGTATCCGGTTTTTGATATAAAAACAAGCGGTTTATTTATAAACAGAACCTATCCATGGACTCCATCGGAAGACCGGGATCTTGATGTACTGACGATTCTTTATTCCTCGGGAACAACAAGTGAACCCAAAGGCGTTATGATAACATATGAAGCGCAGATGAAATCAGCGGAACTGCTTCTTCGGGCATTTGGAACAAATGACATTCGATATTTATTGGTGTTCCCAATGTTCCATGTTTCCGGATTTTCTACTTTTTTTGCACTGTTTTTAGGAGGAGCGCAAATTGGACTTTTGGAAAATGCCAATTCGGTGAGATTGATGCAGGGATTTCAAAAATATAACCCCAATACTTTTGGAATGGTTCCTAAAGTTTATGAGACGATACAAAAGAAAATAATGGATAGCATAAAAGAAAAAGAAATCTTGAAAAAAATTATTCAATTTTGTGGGTGGATAAAGAAGAAAAGTAATCTGAATTTAGGAAAAGTGTTTTTGAAAAAGATCCATGTTCAAGTGTTTGGAGGAAATATGAAATACTTGTGCGTTGGCGGCGGAAAATGCAGTAAGGAAGTAAGTGGGTTCTTCCAAAATATGGGATATTACTGGATGAATACATATGCTTCTACCGAGATGAATCTTCCTATGATAACGACAACAGTGAAAGACCGGTTTCCGTCAGATTCGGTGGGAAAGATAACCGCATTTCCGGAAATTTCTGCCCGGATACAAAACCCCGATGCCAATGGGATAGGAGAAGTCCAGATAAAGACTCCGTGTCATATGAAAGGATATTTTCGTGATGAAAAAGCAACGGAAGAAGCCTATGAAGAGGGATATTTTAAGACGGGGGATCTGGGATATTGCGATTCGGAAGGCTATTTATATATTACAGGCAGAAGTAAAGAAAGTATTCATCTTCGAAATGGGGAGAAGATCTCGCCGGAACAGATGGAAAATTTATATGCCGGATATCTGCCGGAAAATGCTGTGGCTGCCTGCGTGGGAGTGCCGATAGTGGATGCCGGTTATGATGAAGTGGTATTTTTTGTGGAAAAAAGTTCCGTAAAAGACACCGGTCTGTTCAAAGAAAAAATAAAGGAGCGTTCCAAAGAATTGGGAGGGGATTATCGGATTGATGAGGTGCGGTTTGTTGAGAAAATCCCGTTGTCATCGATTGGAAAAGTACAGCGATATAAACTGCGTGAACAGCAGAGCAAGGTGGAAAAGAAAAAGATAAAGAAAGAGAAAAAACGGGGTGTGTTTGAAGAAGTCAAAGACATACTGCAATCCTTAGGCATACGGGAAGAAATAGAAAAAGAATCAATATTGGAAGATGATCTTGGGATTGATTCCCTAAATTTGTTTGAACTGTGTGTGGAGATCGAAAAACATTTTGGAGAAGATTTGACAAATTGTATTTCAGCCCAATTGACGATAGAACAATTGTGTGAAATGGTAGATGGTGACAGGAAAAACAGCCCAAATACCATATCTTATGATGTGGAACAATATCCAATGAAACGCCGTATGTGGGATAGGGGAATTTTATCCGTTTTTCGCTTTTTAACAAAAGTATTCTACAAATTTGAGGTGAGTGGAACGGAAAATATTCCGCAAAACGGAGCCTATATTATCTGTGCAAATCATCAAAGTCATTTAGATGGAATGTGGATTCTGGCAGCCGGTAAAGAGAAAATTAAATTTAATGATTTTTGCTGCATGGCAAAGCAGGAACATTTGAACTCAGCAATATCTCGGAGAGGACTTCGACTGATGGGAGGGATTCCCGTGGCAAGAGGTGCAAATACCAGTCCGGCACTAAAAAGGGTTCTGGAGTGTCTTGAACAGGGAAAAGTTGTTCTGATTCATCCAGAGGGAACAAGAACGGTGGATGGAAAGTTAGGAGAATTTAAATTAGGCGCGGAGAAACTTGCACTAGAGGCAAAGGTTCCTATTTTGCCGGTTAAAATCGAAGGAGCATACGAGATTTATCCTAAAAACCAAAAACTGCCACATATTTTACGAAAAAAAGGGCGTTATCCATTAAAAATTAAATTCTTTCCAACCTTAAATCCACAGTCCGTAAAGAAACCGTTAAATCCGTCAGATTACGATGAAAGTACCATGTTTCAGCAATTAGAAAAGATTTTGAAAGGAGAAAGCAAATGAATATCGGATTAGATGTAGATGGAGTATTGGTAGATGTCAGGACGTTTCAACTACGAGAAGGAAAAAGGTATTTTGAAAAGAAGTTTGGTATATCGATCAAAAATCCGGACATGTTTGAAGTGCAGGATGTTTTCGAATGTACGAAGAAACAGAGGGAGGCGTTCTGGATTAAATACATTTGGAAGTATTGCTTAAAGGAACCAATGACAGACAATGCAGCTGAGGTAGTCAATAAGCTGCGAAAAGAAGGACATAAGGTCATAATTATCACAAGCCGGGTTCATACAACAGAAACCGGAATTACAGGGAAACTGTTTCGATGGATGTTAAAACATTGGCTGAAGAAGAATCAGCTGACCTATGATGATATTATTTTTTGTGAAGAAAAGGGAAGTGGTGTTGATAAACTTCGAGTTTGCAGGGAAAATAATATCGATGTGATGGTGGATGACAGCCCGGAAAATCTTTATGAAATCCGCGGATTGAAAAGGGTAATCTGTTATACTGCAGCGTGGAATGCAGAGTGCCACGATTTTGATGATTGCAGGGTGAAAAATTTCAGGGAGTTGTATGATGTTATCCATTATCAGTAGATTGACAATGACGATTCCGGAGTTGGAAGAGTATCACCGGGCACAGCGAAAGAAATGGTTTGAGCAGGGGAAAATGCCAAAGAAAATTCGTTTTCGAGAGATATGTTATCCGGTATTTAGACTGTTTCTGACTGTAGACAGATTGTTTCGCAAACAAACGGTTACAATCCTCAATGCATCACCCAAGAAGGGTGGTAAAGCTATTTACGCCTGCACTCATATTTTTGAAAATGATTTGGAAAATATTTATGAAAAGCTGGGAAGGGGCTGTTGGTGGTTTGTTGGTGATCCACGTTTTATGTACCGGCATATTTCTGGCCTATTTGCGTATCTCAATGGTGTGATTTTTTTGGATACTGATAATAAAGAAGATCGTCGCATTGCGTATCTGCGGTCGGTACAGCTGTTGAAAGCGGGAGGGTCATTGCTGATTTTCCCGGAAGGAGCCAGAAATGGAACAGAAAATCTTCCAGTCATGCCTCTGTTTTCCGGCGCGGCAAAGATGGCGATAGAAACGGATACACCTATTATTCCGGTTGGTATTGAACAGTTTGATAAAAGATTTGTGATCAATTTTGGAAATGAAATTCGTCCTATAGACTTTCAAAATGACGTTGAATTAACTAAAACGTTGAGGGATACTATGGCAACGCTTAAATGGGAAATCTGGGAGAAAGAGCATATGCAGGAGAGAGCAAGTCTTCCGACAGATTACAGTAGACAATTTAGAGAACTGTTTGAGCAGAAAATCGATCCCTATGATACACCACAAACCATTGAACAAACCCGCTTTCACACGAAAGCAGAGGTTGAACAGAATGCGGTATTGACACATCTTGACAAATTGATTCCATGCAAGGAAAATATCTTTTTATTTCGAAAAAGATAAGATCAGTTTAAAATTTTTGTTAAAGTTATTTGTGTTTGGGCATAATTTATAGTATAATTATGTTAAAAAAATCAACAAATCGGTTGACGAATTTGTGGTTTTTTGTTAGAATTATTAACGTGCTATTTTTAGGAGGTTTGTCATGAAGGAGTTCAATGCAGAGAAGTTTTGCAGTGATTTGATCATACTTAGGGGAAAAGAAACACAAGACACTTTTGTTCAAAGGAAATTATTAAGGCATCACAGAGGTATTTGTAATTAAATATTAGAATAAGAGAGGTATTCCTGCTATCAAGAATACTTCTCCGTTCATAACGTCAGAGAAGCGGGGATTAGTACAATTCCCGCTTCTCTGATGTTGTATAATCCTGAAATAATTTCAGGCATTGTTTTCGTTCCAATTCTTTTAAGTCAAGTAATTTTGTCCGGCCTTCCAGATAGTCGTAAAAGGCATCGTCGCGAAAGCCGATATTTGCGGTGTCTTTGCGGCTGCAGCCATAGTAAACCGTTTTGATGTTCGCCCATAGAATGCCACCAAGACACATCGGGCAGGGTTCTGCGGTCGTATATAGTTCACAACCGCTCAGGTCATGAGTTCCCAGAGTTTTGCAGGCATCGCGGATGGCTTCCATTTCGCCGTGGCAGGTGGGATCCTGCTTGTAGAGAACGCGGTTATGACCGCGTCCGACAATCTTGTCGTCTTTTACAATAACAGAACCGAAGGGGCCGCCGTGGCCGTTTTCAATGCCGGTATAGGCTTCCTTTGCTGCCTCTGTCATATATTTTTCTTTCATAAAATCACCTACAGATCTAAAAAGTTACTGAAATCATAACGCCCTTCCAAAATCATATCAACCGCTTCGCGGACAGGAGCCTGTCCTGCCGGTTTGGTAAGAATGATGTCAATATAAGGGCGGAGAGCCTTGCCACAGTCTGCCGGTGCAAATGTAATGCCGGCAGTTTTAATGGCGCTCAGGTCATTCATGTCGTCCCCGATATAAGCTACTTCGGAAGCGTCGAGATGATATTTCTCCATTAAAGCAGTTAAGGTAGCTGCTTTGTTTTTTACCCCCTGGTAAAGTTCTTCGATGTGAAGCTCTTTGCAGCGGTTCTCCACGATCTTAGAGGTACGGCCGGTAATGATGGCAGGCACGATGCCGGAGTCTTTCAGCAGTTTGATGCCAAGTCCGTCTTTTACGTTAAAGGCTTTGCACAGTTCGCCATCATTTCCCATATAGATATTGCCGTCCGTCAATGTACCATCGACATCCATGGCAAACAGTTTTATCTTCGTCAAATCTTTCATATCGGTACCTGCCTCTTAGTGGTTGAGTTCAAAACGGGATGGAGTGATAAAGGAAAGCGGGCAGTCGGATTTTCTGGTATTCAGATAATCTTCAAGCATACTCTGGACATCACGGTTTGCCTCATCCGCGTTCAGTGTGTTTCTCGTTTTTTCCATTTCTTTCTGCATATAGTTTGTGCTGGAAGCGTCGTGGCTGTAGCCGTCAAAACCAGCCATAGCAATTGATGCGACGTCGAGTTCATCCAACAGACGAAGCAGAAGGATACCGGAGTTGTCAAGCTGATCCCAGCCACATTTTACGAGACGCGTAAAATCGAGGATCACCTGATTTTTGTTCTCTTCATTTGTGACATTGGAAGTGACGATTTTTTTGTATTCGCTGAAGCGGCTTGAACTCTTCCAGTAATTGTAACGTTTTTTATTGCTGAAATATGCATAATTGATCGGATAATCGTGTGACAAAAGGTTTACACTGATTACGATCGGATGCTTTTCTTCGCAGTATTTCAATATCTCGTCTTTGTGTGTAACAATACTGTGTCCCGGAAGGAGCATAAGGATGTCCTTGCCTTGGAGAGATTCGCGGAGTTTCGTGACCTCTTTTTCATCGTCGCGGATAATTCCGACATATTCCATGTAAGTTTTTTCCAAAAGATCATAGTCGTAACGTTTTCGAGCTTCCCCGCCGATACGGTTCAGGATATAGTTGATATCGCGGCTGGAAATGCCGGCCTTTGCCGTAAGGTAGGAAATGTTATTTACATGCGCGCTGTACGATCCGGCAAGATAATACGGGATCGAATATCCCCATGTACAGGTGTTACGGATACCATCGATATAGTTGTCGATTAGATCGAGTACCGTGTCGATATCGTAGCCGGAATTGTATTTGCGGTTCATATACTGCATGATCAGTTCCGTATTGGTGTTGCCGGCACCACGGCCCATACCTGCCATCGTTCCGTCAATGACAATTTTGCGGAGTCCCTGTGTCATGTCGATAAATTCCTGTGACAAAGAGAAGGACATCTGCAGATTGTTGTGCGAGTGGAATCCGATACGGGATGCTGCGTTCAGATTCTGATTTACCAGATAAAATACGCGGCGCAGATCCTCTTTGTACATCGAACCGAAGGTATCTACGAGAGAAAAGGCGTAAGGCTCCAGCGGATTGATCATTTCGATCAATTCCAGAAGTTCTGCGTCCGTGTAGCCGAGTACATCAACCGGCTGAACATAAAGCTTGTAGCCCTTTTCTACAATGCTTTTACAGAAATCAATGACATCGTAGCGCTCTTTTTTGAAAAAGCAGGCGCGGACACCATCGATCGAAGTGCCGTCAAATGGCTCCAGATTGGAGATGGTATAACGGCTGTAGTCAGCGAGACAGACATACGAAGTCTGACGTCGGTCCTCCGGCAGAAATGGACGAAGCTGAGCCGCATTATTGAAAATCGTGCTGCCCTTCTGATGTGGTTCGTCTTTCAAAAATCCGCATTCTACGACATCAATACCACTTTCCGAAAGTCCTTTGATCATTCCTTTGATCACTGTATTTCCAAATTGTGCATCTACGAGATAACCCCCATCACGCAGTGTGCAGTCAAGTAATTGTACTCGTTTCATAGTAACCTCCTAAACTATAATCATGATATCAATCTAATGTATCAATTCCTTTAATAACGCGCTCCACCTTTTCAATGTGTTCCGGAAGGTCCACACCGATGGAAGAGTGCTTTGTTTCTTTTAATCTCATTTTGTAACCGCGTTCCATGGCACGAAGAGGCTCGATACCTTCGCCAAGTTCCAGTTCCGTCTGTGACATTTTGGAAAATTCTTCCAAGAAATCACGCTTGTAAGCATAAATCCCGACATGGCGGAATACGCGGGCAAGTTTTCCGTCTTTTACATTTGAAGGAATGACAGAGCGGGAAAAATACATCGCATCGCCTTTCTGGTCAGTGACAACTTTTACGGTGCTTGTCGCCTTAATCTCGTCCGGATCGGTAATCTCTTTTTTCAGACTGCCAAAAGTAACGGTCTCATCTTCAAAGAAGATGGAGATGACTTCCTGAATCATTTCCGGATTGATGACCGGCTCGTCGCCCTGAATATTGACAAAAAGATCGCCTTCGACTTTTGTCGCCACCTCAGCGACACGGTCAGAACCGGTTTCGTGCTTGTCGGAAGTCATGATGACTTTCATGTCATGTTCTTTGCATGCTGCCTCGATACGGTCATCGTCCGTAGCGACGTAAACTTCGTCAAATTCCGGCACTTTTTTTGCCTGCTGGTATACCCACCAGATCATCGGCTTGCCACAGATATCTACCAATGGTTTCCCCGGAAAACGGCTTGATTTGTATCTTGCCGGAATGACTCCAATTATCTTCATATTTACTCATCCTTTCTGTTTGTGCGGCGGGCGTTCGGAGGCTAATACATCTTCCAGTTTGACACGAGGGAAGATCTCCAGATTTCCACCACGGGTTGCATTATATATTTTAATGCCGTGTTTATCAGCATATTTTTTTAACAGTCGGTATACATCCATCGATCGGTCGATAATATGTTCGCCGATCTGCTCCGTCGTCACATTTTCCTTATTCATACGTTCTTTGATACGGGAAATGTCAGTCAGGGCAATTTCTTTGGTTGTATAATTATCCGTAAAATGACCGCCGGCGGCGTGTGGATTGGTACAGTCTACGCCGAGCAGGTAAATTTCGGAAAATCCCATATGAAAAGCAAATTCTGCGGCGAGGGAAAGAACCGTTGCCTTTACCATACAATAGGCAAAAATATTTCCCTTGACTTTGTATCGTTCGCTGGCAATCGTGTGTACATACGTGGTTTCCAACGTTCGTTTTGTCATTTTCCGATAGGTCTTTTCAATGGTAAAAAGTGGTGATTTAACGTTGTTGTAAAGTTCATCACGCAGTTTTGTCGCATAAATACTGTCGGAGACGCAGTGGAAACTTGGCCGCCAGTCCGTGCGGTCAAAAATCTTATACACCATATTGGTTCCAAACGTGTATTCGTCGATCAGCATATGCAGATCATCCGGACTAAGGCTTGGACCATTTCCAATCAAAAAGCAGCGTTCTCCCCTGTGTGAATCTTTCATTTTGAGCAGACGCCGGCTGTTATTGTCAAGAAAGAGTCCGTGTTTGTTGAAAAATCCGCCAATATTGTATTTCACGATCAGATAAACAATATGCACGCGGTTCAAGGTACGTTTGTAATTCAGTACCAGTTTTTCCCAAAGTCCCTTTTTATGCGGTGGGATCTGGATGCACTGCTCAATGACACGTCTGGCAGCATGTCCATCTTCCCAAGGGTTAAATTTATCGTGAAATGCCTGATATTTTTTATTATTGTCATAATCAAAATTGGCTATGCCGTCACGGATCGCTTCCGCCAGTTCTTCCTCGGTTTTGGTGATCGGACCGGGAAGCTCGTCAAGGTCAAAATAAAATCCACGGATCTCATGCTCATACCGCTCGAGATCATACATATGAAATACCATCGGACGCTTTAACACGCTGTAATCAAACATCGTAGAAGAGTAGTCCGTGATCATAAGGTCACTAATGAGGTACAGGTCATTCAGATCGTCTGCGTCTGTTACATCGAAAATACGATCCGTTTCCTGAATAACTTCGGAAGTTCCTACCTGATGGTGCGCGCGGAATAATAAAATGTAATTTTCCGGAAGAAGTTCCATCAATTTTCCGAGATTTACCGGACTTTCGTATTGGAACCCATGTCCATTCTGGTACTCATTGTCGCGCCACGTAGGTGTATATAAGATTACCTTAGCCCCTTCCGGGATGCCAAGGGATTTTTTAAATTCCACTGTTTTTTCTTCGGATGGTTCCAACAATGCGTCGTTGCGCGGATATCCGGAGTTGATGAACAGCCCGTCCTGCGACGGATCTACATCAAACGCAGAAGCAATCTTTTCTGTATAATAAGGCGAAGGGGACAGAAAATGTGTCACCTTTTTCCCTTTTGTCCGGTATCTGCGGTGCATCCGCTCTTTGGACTGTCTCGGGTCGCTGTCTGTCGTAATGTCGCAGCCAAGCCGTTTTAGCGGGGTGCCATGCCAGGTTTCGATGTACACCTGATGGCGTCCCGGAATCAGAAAATCAGGAATGCTGACATTATTGACCCAAAAACGCGCAGCGGCATAATACCGGAAATATTCTGCACTTCCTTTTTTTACAACGAGGGTGTGCGGATTTTCCAAAAGATCCTCATGTTCGGAAGGTTTGGAAAATGCCCATACAAAAGTATAATCGCGAAATGTGTCATCTTTGAGCATTTCTTCATAAATGGCACGAACACTGTCACCACAGCGTTTTCCGTGATAGGATTCGAACATTACCATTTTGTCCTGCGTCATAAAAAAGATACGGTTTATTTTAAATTTAATCCTGTTTTTGAGCCAGGATAAATCTTGTTTCCATTTATATTTTTGTCTTTCATTCATGATAGTTTTGTTCTCCAAATTTACTGTATAACCATACCATATTATTTACCAGAATCTATTTTACCACACCCGTTACATTCTTGCAAATATATTTGACTTTTTTACGCGCGATAGGTACAATAGAAGTATGTGACAATGCGTGGAGATGGAGGAAAACTATGAACGAAAAATGTACCTTGTATCTTGTGGTGCCGTGCTACAATGAGCAGGAAGTGCTTACGGAGACGAACCGGCAGCTTTTGGAAAAGATGACATCGCTGATGGAGCGCGGAGTGATCCATGAAAAAAGCCGGATCCTTTATGTCAATGACGGTTCCAAAGATCAAACGTGGATATTGATCCGCAAATTTCATGGGGAAAATGTGATCTGCAGCGGATTGACCCTTTCCCGTAACCGGGGGCACCAGAATGCGGTGCTTGCGGGGCTGATGTATGCGAAAGAACATTGCGATGTGGTGATTACATTGGATGCGGATCTTCAGGATGATATCAATGCGATCGACGAGATGCTGGAAAAATTTAAAGCCGGAAATGATGTCGTTTACGGAGTGCGAAGCAGCCGGAAAAAGGACACGTTCTTTAAGAAAACGACAGCAGAAGGTTTTTATCATATGATGAAATGGATGGGTGTGGACATTGTGTTTAACCACGCCGACTACCGCTTGATGAGCAAGCGTGTGCTGGAGGAACTGGGAAATTATAAAGAAGTTCATCTGTTTTTGCGCGGAATGATCCCATTGATCGGATTTCCGTCCGATAATGTATATTATGAAAGAAAAGAGCGCATGGCGGGTGAGAGCAAATATCCGTTAAAGAAAATGCTTGCGTTTGCGTTTGACGGAATTTCTTCGTTTAGCGTCAAACCGATCCGTTTTATCGTGTGGCTTGGTTTTGTCATTTTTATCGTGAGTATCGGGATGCTGATCTATTCGATCGTGGAACATATGCTCGGTGATACGGTGCGTGGATGGAGCAGTTTGATCGTGTCGATCTGGGCACTTGGCGGGCTTCAGCTGCTGGCGATCGGAGTCATCGGGGAATACATCGGAAAGGTGTACATGGAAACGAAAGGCAGACCTCGTTACGCGGTGGAGGAAGTATTGGATGAATAAAAATTATACGCGGGCTTCTCATGGATTCGGACCGGTTTACGATGAGAAGTCCCGTATTTTGATTTTAGGCAGTTTTCCTTCTGTGAAATCGCGCGAAGAAGGTTTTTTTTACGGACACCCGCGCAACCGCTTTTGGAAAATTCTGGCTACTGTATGCAATGTACCGGAACCGGTTACAATAGAAGAAAAGAAACATTTTCTTTTGGAAAATGGCATTGCGTTGTACGATGTCATCGAAGAATGTGAAATCATGGGTTCAAGCGACAGCAGTGTCCGGAATGTTATTCCGGCGAATCTGAATCCGATTCTTAAAGTGTCACAGATCAATGCGGTGTTTACCAATGGACGGCTGGCCGGAAAATTATACCGGAAATATCAGGAACCGGTAACGGGGCTTCCCTGCGTGGAACTACCGTCCTCCAGTCCAGCGAATGCAGCATTTTCACTGGAGCGATTGATTGAAATATGGCAGGAAGCACTGCCGGAATTTAGAAAAGGAGGCTGATACCATGTGTACAGCAGCGACATATAAAACAAAAGATTTTTATTTTGGAAGGACACTTGATTATGAATTTTCTTACGGCGAGCAGGTAGTGGTTACGCCGAGAAATTATGAATTTACGTGGCGTGACGCAAAACCAGCCGCGGAAAAATGTAACTACGCCATGATCGGGATGGCGCATGTGGCGGAAAACTATCCTTTGTATTATGAAGCAATCAATGAAAAAGGCCTTGGCATGGCGGGACTTAATTTTGTGGGGAATGCCGTCTATCACGAGCCGAAAGCTTCTTGCGATAATGTGGCATCGTTTGAATTTATCCCGTGGATCCTCGGCAGATGTGCATCGGTAAAAGAAGCGCGGGAGGCGGTTTCTTCCTTATGTATTACCAACATTCCGTTTTCTGCCGGACTACCATCGTCGTCTCTTCACTGGATGATCGCCGATGCGGACGAGTGTATCGTCGTGGAATCCATGCAGGACGGAATCAAAGTGTACGACAATCCGTTTGGTGTGCTTACGAATAATCCGCCGTTTGAACAGCAGTGTTTCCAGTTGAATAACTATCAGGGATTGTCGCCAAAACAGCCGGAAAATACATTTGCTCCGGGAACCCCATTGCAGGCATACAGCCGTGGTATGGGCGCACTCGGTCTGCCGGGAGATCTTTCGTCGTCGTCCCGTTTTGTCCGCGCAGCATTTACCCGATTACATTCCCGGTCCGGAGATTCCGAGGTGGAAAGTGTGGCACAATTTTTCCATATTTTAGGAGCTGTCGCCCAGCAGAAAGGCTGCTGTGAGGTGGAACCCGGAAAATATGAATACACGATTTATACTTCCTGTGCCAATGCGTCAAAGGGGATCTATTATTATACGACATATGAAAATCCACAATGGAATGCGGTGGATATGCACCGCGTCGATCTTGATGCAAAAGAATTGTATTGTTATCCGTTGCGGATGCAGGGAGAAGTGTGCTGGCAGAATTAGAAGAATATAGTGAAAAGAGAGGGACGCTCTGAGGGCGTCCTTTTTGTGGTCTGGCAAGGGAAAACTGTCGCTAGGGTCAAAGGAAAAGCCATCGGAGTGTGGTCTGGAAGGAAAAATCGCTGCTAGGGTCAAAGAGGAAGCCATCGGAGTGTGGTCTGGCAAGGAAAAAACGCCGCCCGGGTCAAAGGGAAAGCCGAGGGAGTGTGGTCTGGCAAGCAAAACCGCCGCCTGGGTCAAAGAAACTCCGCCCCGAAAAGTAATTAATAAAAAAATGAAAGAAAATGAAAGAACTTGAAAGAAAATGATTGACAATGAAAGAAAGTGGCGTTATAATAACAATAACAAAAACGAAATGATCCACGAAAGGAGTGGTGAAAGTGCTGACAGAAGAGCGCTTGCAAGGGATTTGGCGGATTGTGACGGAAAAAGGAAGTGCATCGATTCAGGAACTGATGGATGCGCTGAATATTTCAGAATCCACCGTCCGGCGAGATCTTGCCGTATTGGATGAACAGGGGCGAATCCAGAAAGTCCGCGGCGGGGCGATGGTTGTCGGAGATGCTTACAGCACGAAGGAAGACAGTGTGACCCAGAAAAAGGATAAAAATCTTGCGGAAAAGAGAGAAATTGCAAAATATGCGGCTTCGTTGATCAAAGAAGATGATTTTGTCTATCTGGATGCGGGAACGACGACAGAATTGATGATTGATTATCTGACAACGAAGCAAACTGTATTTGTAACCAATGCGGTGGCGCATGCAAGAAAACTTTCACAGGCAGGATATACAACATTTATTCTTGGCGGCGAGCTGAAGGCGACGACGGAAGCAATCATTGGACCCGAAGCGGTAGAAAGTCTTCGTAAATATAATTTTACAAAAGGCTTTTGGGGAGCGAACGGAGTTCACCGGAAAAATGGATTTACGACACCGGATCCGAAAGAAGCGAAAGTAAAGCAGACGGCGATGGAACACTGTGTCAAACGATATGTTTTGAGTGATGCGAGTAAATTTTCTCAGATCTCATGTGTAAAATTTGCGGATTTTGCAAATGCTTGTATCATAACAACAAAAGTAAGTGATCCGGTATATGCAGAATGCGATAATATCATAGAAGTGCAGGGAGGTGAAGCAAAATGATCTATACCGTTACCTTAAATCCATCTTTGGATTACATCATTGATGTCAAACATTTTGAACCGGGGATGGTAAACCGGACAACGGCAGAAAAGATTTTTGCCGGAGGAAAAGGAATCAACGTATCCATGGTGCTTAAAAATCTTGGATTTGACAGCACAGCACTCGGATTTCTGGCTGGGTTTACCGGCAAAGAGATTGAACGACAGTTGGAAGGAAAAGGAATTTCCACCGACTTTATCTGCTTGGAGGACGGGATTTCCCGAATCAATATGAAGATCCGCTCGGAAGTGGAAAGCGAGATCAATGGCTTAGGACCTGAGATTTCATCGGAAGCAATCAAAAAAATGTTTGACCGATTGGACGAATTGCAGGAAGGCGATATTTTGGTTCTTGCGGGAAGCATTCCGGCGAGTATGCCGGAGTCGATGTACCGCGATATCATGAAAAGACTGGCTGACCGGAAATTGAAAATTGCCGTTGATGCGACGAAGAGTCTGTTGCTCAATGTACTGCCGTTTCATCCATTTGTCATTAAACCAAACAACCACGAATTGGGAGAATTGTTTAATGTCAAAATCAAGAGCAAAGATCAGGCGGTAGAATATGCAAAGAAACTTCAGGAGATGGGAGCACAGAATGTCATTGTTTCGATGGCAGGGGAAGGCGCCGTGTTTGTAGGAGATGACGGAAGCGTATTTCAGAGCGAGGCACCAAAAGGAACCGTGGTAAATTCCGTGGGTGCGGGAGATTCCATGGTGGCAGGATTTTTAGCCGGGTATCTCGGAGAAGGAGATTACAAAGAGGCATTTAAACTGGGTGTTTGTACCGGAAGTGCCAGTGCATTTTCCGAGCAGCTGGCGACGAGAGAACAGGTAGAGGCGATTCGAAATACCCATCATTTCCAATTTTAATACACGTGAGTGTAGCGAAGAAAGGAGCGAAACGATATGAAGATTATTGATTTATTGGATGACAAAAGCATTCGTTTGAACGCAGAAGTCCACAGTAAAAAAGAAGTACTGGACACACTGGTTGATTTGATGGATGCGAGTGGAAAACTGAACGATATCGAAACTTATCGCAAAGGGGTTTACGCAAGAGAGGAAGAAGGTTCGACCGGAATCGGAGAAGGAATTGCCATTCCTCATTGTAAATCCGCAGCGGTAAATCAGGCAGGTTTGGCGGCAATGGTTGCACCAAAAGGAGTGGAGTTTGATTCACTGGATGGTGAACCGGCGAATCTTTTTTTTCTAATCGCGGCACCGGATACCGCGGACAATGTACATTTGGATGTGCTCAGCCATTTGTCCGTATTATTGATGGATCCGGATTTTACCGGAAAACTGCGGGAAGCAGAGACAGTAGAAGAATTTAAGAAAGTCATTGAAATGGCGGAAAATGAGCCGGAAGAAGAAAAAGAGCAGACGGAAGTCGATGCGAATGTGCCATATGTATTGGCGGTGACAGGATGCCCGACCGGAATCGCACACACGTACATGGCGGCAGAAGCTCTGGAGCGCAAAGCAGAAGAACTTGGTTATCAGATCAAGGTAGAGACGCGAGGTTCAAGCGGAGCAAAAAATGTACTTACGGCAGAAGAAATCGCGAAAGCAGACGGAATTATCGTGGCCGCGGACACAAAAGTACCGATGGAACGTTTTGACGGAAAACCGGTCATTATTACAAAAGTAGCGGATGGTATCAATAAACCGGAAGAATTGATCCGAAAGATCGTGGACAAGCAGGCACCGGTTTATGAAAGTGAGGAAGCGCAGGAAACGGTTTCGGAAAACACAGAGAAGAAAGGAATCGGACACGCAGTGTACCAGCATCTGATGAGTGGAGTTTCTCACATGTTACCATTTGTTATCGGTGGTGGTATCATGATGGCAATCGCCTTTTTGATCGATACTCTTTGTGGATACGGTTCGACCGGTGGAGCGAATTTTGGAAGCTGTACCCCACTTTCCGCATTGTTTAAATACATCGGTGGACTTGCGATGGGGCTGATGGTGCCGGTACTTTCCGGATACATCGCCTATTCGATTGCTGACCGACCGGGTCTTGCCGTAGGATTTACCGGCGGACTTTTGGCAGCAAACGGAAATGCGATACTGGGAAGTTATGTATTTGCCGATAAGGTTGGAGACCTGGGAGGATTTTCCAAATTTGTTACACAGTTTGCTTTTGTCGGCAAAAACGGTGGAAATACGGTATCTGGTTTCCTTGGCGGTATCGTAGCCGGATTTTTAGCCGGATTTATCGTACTTGGATTGAAGAAATTGTGTGAAAAATTACCGGATTCATTGGATGGAATCAAACCGACACTCATTTATCCACTTGTTGGTATTTTTATCATTGGCGTATTGATGTGTATGATCTTTAACCCATTGATCGGATTGATCAATACGGGACTCAGTAACATGTTAAAGGGCATTTCTGATGCCGGAATGATCACGGTTCTCGGACTTATCCTGGGAGCGATGATGGCGATTGATATGGGAGGCCCGATTAACAAAGCGGCGTATGTATTTGGTTCCGGCATGCTGGCAACGGCATCCCAGATGATGGATCAGGGCGTGCAGGCAAGTGATCCGGCGGTGCAGGCATGCTACATGGCAATGGCAGCAATCATGGTTGGTGGTATGGTTCCACCGGTAGGAATTGCGATTGCTTGTAAATTATTTCCAAATAAATTTACGCAGGCGGAGCGTGGTTCTGCCCTTTCCAATATCGTAATGGGATGTTCGTTCATCACAGAAGGTGCGATCCCATTTGCCGCATCGGATCCATTGCACGTAATCCCATGTACGATGGCAGGTGCAGGCGTTGCCGGATTTTTGTCCGCATTGTTTAAATGTACCTTGATGGCACCACATGGTGGAATCTTTGTATTTGCCACAGTAGGACAGCCACTGCTTTATGTCGTTGCCTGGCTGGCAGGCTCGGCGGTAACAGCAGTAATGTTAGGATTGATCAAGAAAGATGCAGTAACAAAATAACAATGATTAAAATATAAAAATTATGGAGGACACTATCATGAGAGAATTTCATTATGTAATCAAAGACGCACAGGGGATCCACGCAAGACCGGCAGCTTTGTTTGTCAAAGAGGCAGCAGCCTGTGAATGCAAAGTAACGATCACAAAAGACGGCAGAGAGGTAGATGCAAAACGAATCTTCGGTATTATGGGACTTGGTGCAAAACAGGGACAGGAAATCGTATTGAAGACAGAGGGAGCAGATGAAGATGCCGCAATGGATAAATTGAGTGCATTTTTGGAGGCAAATCTGTAAAAGCCGGGAGGTGTCAGCATGAACGTATGGGAAGGAAAAAGCGTTTTTGGTGGAATTGCAATCGGCTCTGTCGCTCTTTTTGAAAAAGAGGAAGACCTGGTAAAACGCTATTCGATCGAAGATGTGGAAAAGGAAAAGAAACGTTTTGAAGACGCAAAAGAGAAAGCCAAAGAAGAACTTGCGGGTCTTTATGAAAAGGCATTAAAAGAAGTGGGCGAATCGGGTGCTATGATCTTTGATGTACATCAGATGATGTTAGATGATCTTGATTATGTGGAGTCAATCTTAAATATGATTGACACCCAGAAGGTCAATGCAGAGTTTGCAGTAGCGACGACAGGTGATAATTTTTCCCAGATGTTTGCTGCAATGGATGACGATTATATGAAAGAACGTGCTGCCGATGTACGAGATATTTCCAATCGTGTGATCCGCATTCTGCAGGGAAAAGAGATGGGAGGGATTACCGAAAATCAGCCGGTTATCCTGCTTGCTGAAGATCTCGCTCCAAGTGAGACGGTACAACTTGATAAAAGTCTGGTTTTGTCCTTTGTGACAAAACTGGGCTCGACCAATTCACATACAGCGATCTTAGCGCGGACGATGAATATTCCGGCGCTGATCGGAGTCCATTATCCGGCAGATATTGCCGGGAAAATGGCGATTGTCGATGGCTTTGAAGGAAAACTTATCGTGGAACCGGATGCCGAGACTCTGGCACATTATGAGGCACTGCAGGCAGAAGAGAAGAAAAAACAGCAGCTCCTTCTGGAATTAAAAGGAAAAGAGACGGTCACAAAAGACGGTCGAAACATACATCTGTACGCCAATATTGGTGGAGTTGCTGATGTTGCCAATGTGTTATCAAATGATGCCACCGGAATCGGATTGTTCCGAAGTGAATTTTTGTATCTGGAAAAAGATACGTACCCAACGGAAGAGGAACAATTCAAAGCCTATAAGACAGTCGTGGAAATGATGGCAGGAAAGAAGGTAATCATCCGTACTCTTGATATCGGGGCAGATAAACAGGTAGATTACTTTGAACTTGGCAAAGAAGAAAATCCGGCGATGGGCTACCGTGCGATCCGCATCTGCCTGGAACGACCGGAAATCTTTAAAACTCAGCTGCGTGCCATTTATCGGGCAAGCCATTATGGAACCATATCCATTATGTTTCCAATGATCATTTCGGTTTCCGAAGTGAAAAAGATCAAGGAAATTGTAAATGAGGTAAAAGCGGAATTGGATGCCCAGGGGATTCCATACGGAGAGGTGGAACTTGGCATCATGATCGAAACACCGGCGGCGGTAATGATCAGCGATCTTCTTGCGAAAGAAGTGGATTTCTTCAGCATAGGAACAAACGATCTTACGCAGTATACGTTGGCAATCGACCGCCAAAATCCGAGACTGGATAATTTTTACAATTCTCATCACGAAGCTATCCTGCGTATGATCCGGATGGTGATCGACAATGGCCACAAGGAAGGCTGTTGGGTCGGTATTTGTGGAGAACTTGGCGCAGATACGACACTTACAAAAACGTTTGTGGATATGGGGATTGATGAATTGTCCGTGACACCATCGATGGTATTGAAGGTAAGAGAAGCGGTGAGGGAGATCGGTTAGCATCTTGCTTGGCGGGGACGAATTCCTGCGAAGGAGAATGCGGGATTTTCTATCGAAGAAGGAAAGCAGACACTTCGTGCAGAAAACTTGATAAGATTTAGAAAGGAAAAAGCATCGATTGCTGTGCAATCGGGCTTTTTCTTCTTTCTAACCTTATCTTCAAACAGTTCTGCACGAAGTGTCTCCTTCTTCTTCAAGAAAATCGGGCATTCTCAACTCCGCAGAAATAGTCCCGCCAGAGAAGATGCTAACCGATTTGTAGTAGCGACGGTAGCACACCTGAAAAGAGGAAAAAGCATAAAGACCGAGGTGTCCGGCCGCCCCATCGCAGCCATGTGCACCCCTGAAAAGAGGAAAAAGCGGAAAGACCGAGGTGTCCGGCCGCCGCATCCAAGCAGGAAGCACCGCTGAAAAGTAGAAAAAGAGGAAAGACCGAGGTGTCCGTCTGTCGCATCCAAGCAGGCAGCACCCCTGAAAAGAGGGGAAAGGAGAAAGACCGAGGTGTCCGGCCGCCGCATCCAAACAGGCAGCACCGCTGAAAAGCGAGAAAAGAAAAATAAAGCGGGGCCGCCGCACTAATTATTTAGTGCGACAGCCCCGATAACTTAGTTACGTTTTCTTTTAAATACCCATTCCCTTTGAATCTGGAAACTGATCAGGAACAGGATGGTATCAATGATGCATTTCCGCACGGTTCGAAATGGGATAAAACGCAGGGTGTAGTCAACCAGCAGAGTGGAGATCAGGAGCTGGCAGATGCACAATGTGTAGTAGCGGAAGATGATCGTGATATCTTTCGAATCATTGTGGAATACCTGCTTTTTGTTAATGGTAAAATTATACAGTGAGGAGCCGAGTCTTGCGATGACATTGCGTAAAAATGTCAAGAGCAGGATGTCGATGCCAAAAAGCGAAATTTGCATTTTTTCACCGACAAATGGCAGCAGGATAAATCGCAGCAGGTAAAACAGCGAAATATCAATAATAAAACTGGAAAAAGAACTCAGCATAAATTTCAAAAAAACCTTGTAGATTCGGATGGAATCGATAAAAGGATTGAAATGCGAACTCTCGTTATTTTCCAGATAAATCGTCTGAATCGGAAATTCCTCAAAAGGAATCTGGTTTTCTTTGGCGCAGAGAAGCATATTCATCTCGTATTCAAAGCGCTCGCCCTTTGTGGTGGCAAAATAATTGGCGAGAAGTTCACGGGACATGCCGCGAAGGCCGGTCTGCGTATCCGAAATCGAGATTCCGCAGAGGAGTTTGATGATGCGGCAGGTCATTTTGTTGCCAAAGCGGCTGCGCCATGGGATTTTCGGGTCATCAAACTGACGGCATCCTAAAATAAGCCGGTCAGGGTGTTCACAGACAAGTTTTGCACAGGTGATAATATCTTTGACTACGTGCTGTCCATCGCAGTCCACCGTTACCGTTCCGATGATGTCAGGGCGGTTTTCAAGAATGTGGTTAAAGGCACTTTTTAGCGCCATGCCTTTTCCAAAATTCACCACATGTCGAAGGATGCGGCAATTGTATTTTTCTTTGCATGTTTTAAAATAAATACGATTTTCAATGGAACTTCCGTCATCCACCAAAATAATATTTTCAAAACCGGCATCTTTGCACTCGCGGACCAGCTCGACCATGCGCTCACAGGGATTCAGAGCCGGGATGACGATGGCAATATCGGTTAAATAATTCCCCATATGTAATTCCAATTCTCCTTTTTCTTCATTACAGCCGGTTCGAAAAGAAATCCTTTCTACGGCATTCTCTTTCTATAGTATAATCTTTTCCGTGTCAGAGGGCAAGAAAAACATTGAAAAAAAAGCAAAATAACCATATAATAGAGTAGAATGAGAGGAAGGAGAAGAGGATGAAAATTACCGTAGGCGTTGTTGCGTACAACGAGGAAAAGAACCTGCCGTCTCTTTTAAAAGATATTGAAGGGCAGAGTTATCCGCACTCGGAGATGGAAGTTGTGCTGGCAGACAGTATGTCAACCGATGGAACGCGGAAAGTGATGGAGGAATGGCAGAAAGAAAATAGGGATTTCTTTCTTGATATAAAAATTATAGAAAATAAGGGGAAGATACAAAGCTGTGGCTGGAATGCAGTCATTGATGCCTTTACGACAGAGGCATTGATCCGCATCGATGCCCATAGCAGCATCCCGGAAGACTTTGTGGGAAAAAATGTGAATGCGCTGTCTGAGGGAGAATACGTGACCGGAGGTATGAGACCGAATATTGTCGAAGGGGACTCGGCCTGGCAGCAGGTTTTGTTGTTGGCAGAGAGTTCTATGTTTGGAAGCAGCATTGCGGACTTTCGGAGAAAAGAAAAAAAGGCCTATGTGAAGTCTTTTTTTCATGGGGCTTACCGGCGCGAAGTGTTTGAAAAGGCCGGAAAATTCCGCGAAGATCTTGGACGTACGGAAGACAACGAATTTCATTACCGCATTCGCCAAAATGGATTTCAATTATGTATGGTGCCGGGAATCATTTCCTATCAGATGATTCGCCCCAGTCTGCGGAAAATGTGCCGCCAGAAATACGGCAACGGATACTGGGTAGGAAGGACTGCGGGAATCTGTCCGGGCTGCCTGTCTCTGTATCATTTTGTGCCATTTGCCTTTGTGCTTGGGATTATTGCAACGACAATATTTGGCATTTTCGTGCACCCATTTCCGGCGGTTTTGATGTGGAGCCTGTACTGGCTGCTGGCGATTGTTATGGCAGTGGTGTCCGTGAGGGGGCAAAAGAAAGACATTCGACAGATCGCATTGCCGGTTCTATTTTTCCTGCTGCATATCAGTTATGGCGTGGGAACATGTTTCGGGTTTCTCAGCCTGTTAAAAAGAGGGAAAGAGAGGAAATCGCAATGAGTGATACAGCTTCAGAATATACAAAAGAAGAATTGGAAGGGCTTCACCGGATCAGTCTGCAGATGGCAAAAGTGTTTGTAGAATTCTGTAAAGAAAATGATTTGACCTGTTATTTCTGCGGGGGCGGTTGCATCGGTGCAATCCGTCATAAAGGATTTATTCCGTGGGACGATGATCTTGATTTTTTCATGCCACGCGAAGATTATGAAATGTTTGTAAAAAAATGGAATTCATATGAAGCGGGAAAACGGTATATTTTATCCGATACCACACTGGATTATGTGGATCGAAATAACTTTGCGACACTTCGTGACAGTGAGACGACGCAGATCAAGCCATACCAAAAAGATCTCCGGATCGCGCATGGGGTGGCATTGGATGTGATTCCGCTGGATGGGTACCCGGAGGGAAAATGGAAACGTAAATTTCAATGCATGTGGGCGCTTATTTATCAATTGTTTCGCGCACAGACTGTACCGGAAAAACATGGTGGCTTGATGGCGGCCGGAAGCCGCTTTCTGCTTTCGGTATTTCGCGGGAAAAAGATACGCTATAAGATCTGGAATCTCGCAAAAAAACATATGACAAAATATCCTATTTCCGAGTGTAATTACATCACGGAATTGTGTTCCGGTCCATTTTATATGAAAAAGAAATACAAAAAAGAATGGTTCGAAAAGGCCGAGTTTGTGCCATTTGAGGGAGAAAATATGCCAATCCCCGTGGGATATGATGGCTATTTGAAAGAAGCATTCGGCGATTATATGGCGCTGCCGCCGAAAGAAAAGCAGAAGGCACACCATGACTGCGTTTTGCTGGACTTGAACCGTCCTTGTGTGCCGGCGACAGGAGAGCGGCTGCGTGCGGAACTTCGCCTGCTTCAGAAAAAATGTCTGGAGATTACACTTGTATTTAAAGAATTTTGTGAAAAACATGACTTATTGTTTTATTTTTGCGGGGGATGCTGTATCGGTACGCTGCGTCATCAGGGATTTATTCCGTGGGATGATGATATCGATGTCTTTATGCCGCGAAACGATTATGAAAAATTGTGCGAACTGTGGCCGAAGGAGATGGATGAGACCAAATACCGGCTGAGTCGTACGAGCAAAGAACAGTTTCTGCGTTCCCAGCTTACGATGATCACGGATGAAGAGACCACATTTGTAAAAGAACGGCAGATGGATCTTGACATTGCACATGGAATTCGTCTTGAAATTCTGCCATTGGATGGCTGCCCGTCTTCCCGGTTCAAACGTAAGATGCAGTTGATGTGGGGGCTTGCCTATCAGATTTATATTAATCAGGAAGCACCGACGAGTAAGGGAAAAGGGTTTTATCTGATCGGAAAAATGATGCTTCTTCTGGCTCCCGGCTGGAAAAACCGCTACCGCATGGCACGTCTTTGTGAGCGTCATATGACCAAATATCCGATCGAAGAGTGTGATCATATTACCGAACTTTGTGTCCGTTACAATTACATGGTAAATGAGTATCCAAAAGAAATATTTGCCAGTGCCGTGTACAAAGAGTTTGAAGGAGAAAGGATGCCGATTCCGGTGGGGTATGATACGTATCTTAAAATGGCATTCGGCGATTATATGACGATGCCGCCGGAGGACAAGCAGGTTCCTTCCCATGACGGAATTGTGGTAGATACAGAAAAAGCATATCCACAGTATAAAGGCATATACTACCCACTAAAGCGCACAGAGGAGGAAGTTTAATATGCAGCAAGCACAACCACTCGTGTCAGTCATTATTCCAGTTTATAATTCAAGAAAACGGCTGGCAGCCTGCCTGGATCATGTCGCCGCGATGGATTATCCCAATCTTGAGGTGATCATTGTCGATGACTGCTCGACAGACGGAAGTCTTGAAATCTGCCGAACCTATGAGAAGAAAGTTCCGTATTTTCATGTGATAACAAAAAAAAATGAAGGGGTTTCTGCCGCGAGAAACCGGGGGATAAAGGAAGCTCATGGAAAGTATATCCAGTTTGTTGACAGTGATGACCTGGTAAAAAAAGAGGCAGCTTCGCTTATGGTAAAACGCATGGAAGAAGATAAAAGTGACGTAGTAATAGCCGGATATTATGATGAAAAAGCCGGAAAAGACCACCTGCCCAAAGCAGCTGTTTATGCAGACCAAACGGCGTTTATCAAGGACTTTCCGAAATTATTTTCTTCCTATTTTCTTCACGTGCCATGGAATAAATTATACCGACGTGAAGTGATTGAAAAAGGATTTCCGACAGACCTTGATAAGGGAGAAGATCTGGTATTTAATCTTCACGTATTTGAACGCGCCGGGAAAATCAGCGTGCTTTCCGAATCCGTCTATCAATATTATAATATTGAAACCGGAAGTCTGTCGTTTCGATTCCGCGAGAATGCCATGGAGATTGAAGAACGGCTTCGGAGCGAAGTGGAAGCATTTTACCGAAGATGCGGAGGAAAAGAGGAGGCTTTTCTTGATGTATTTTATCTCAATTCCATAAAAAATAAATTTTATGATCTGATGCGGCGTTCCGGTAAGACAGATCCGCAATGCAAAGAGCAGATCAAGTCTTGGCTCGCAATGCCAAGTGTACAAAAATTATATTCATCAAAAGCGGATTTTGGAAAAAAAGATAAGATACTTCTATTTTTTATGAAGCATCACAATTACCGGATTTTAATGAAATATTACCGATGACGGGAGAAGAAATCAATGAAGAAAATAGGATTTGTAAATTTTGATATGAGCGTCCGCGGAGGAGCCCAGCAGGTGTTATATAATATGGCGCTTGCCCTTCGGAAAGAATACGAGATTACGATCATTAGTTTTATTCAGGAAAACGAGACCTGTGCCTATGAACTGCCGGAGGACATTCATTATGAGGTGATTCTTCCGTATAAAGCAAGAATCCGCGAAGTAATTACAAAGGCCGGAAAACCATTTCGCAGTTTCATTAAGAAAAAGGATCTGGATATTGTATTTTATATAGGAGCTTATGCCGGGCTTTGCGGGGGGGTTCATGGAAGACGATTAAAGATTCCGAGAATTTTCTGCGATCACGGAGCTCTGTTAAATCAATGGAATGAGGTGCCGGCGCGCACGATGCGTACGGTGGGATCACGTTTTTCGGATAAAACGGTTGTTTTGACCAAACAGAGTGAAGAAGCTTATTATGATAAATTTCATTATAAAAAAGGACGGGTTATCACCATTTATAATTGGATTGATGAGCGCATTCAAAAGGCAGCAGCACCATATGATCCAAATAGCAGTAAAATTTTGACAGCCGGTCGCTTTTCCAAAGAAAAAGGAATGGATCTTCTTGTAGATACCGCAGCCGCTTTGGCAAAAAAGACAACGGATTTTATCTGGGAAGTATATGGCGATGGCGATATGTTTGAGGAAATTCAACAAAGGATAGAAAAAGAGGGGCTTGAAAATAATGTCCATCTGATGGGCCTTACCGATCATATGGAAAGTTGTTATCAGGGACATTCCATGTATGTACTTACCTCTTACCGGGAAGGCCTTCCGCTGGTTCTCATCGAGGCAAAAGCCAATGCATTGCCGCTTGTTAGCTTTGACATTGTGTCCGGACCGCGTGAGATCATCCGGGATGGCGAAGATGGGAAATTGATTCCACCATATGATACGGAAAAGATGGCAAGGGTTATTTATGAACTATTAAAAAAACCGGAGGAACGCCTCCGGCTTTCAAATAATTCCCAGTCAAATCTGGAAAGTTTTTCTAAAGAAACTATTCTGTCTGAGTGGAAAGAGTTGATTGAGCAGTTTGTGAATCCGTCTCGATAAATAAAACGCCCATTGACAGATACAATAGCATGGTTTCGATATTTACCGTAAAGAAAATATCATGGAAACAAACGAGGAAGATCAGCACGGCGACCACAAGGCTTAAGGCCAGAGCGTAGTCCGGGCTGATTTTTTCATTTGCCTGAATGCGTTTTACATTTCGAATCAGCATCAAGATAATAAAACATGCCATCAGTGCAAAACCAAGGATACCGGTTTCCACCAGAAGCGACAGATACCCATTGTGGGTAACATACTGTGTCTGCGCGAGATAGCCTTCCGGATCATGCTCGGTTGCATAAGGAAGAGCGGTATTGATCGAAAATCCAAATACCGGTTTTTTCTTATACAGATCAAGATAATGAATCCAGATCGTAGAGCGGTTATTGGTTACATTATCACCGCCTACGTCATCGCGGACAAGGTCTGTTTCGCTGCGCTGCGGCTCCATCTGTTTGCCGATATTCTGCATCGGATAAAAGAGCAGAGAATAGACAGCAATCATTCCAGCCAAAGAAAGCGCAAGGTTTCGTACTGCATAAAGAAGAAAACGTTTGACCGACGTTCTTCCGTCTGCGATATAACGACGGTAGGTAAGCAGTAATACAAAGAAAAATACGGTGCCGATCACGCATAAAAATACAGTCCGTGAATTTGAAAATACGATATATGCAATATTGAGCACGACGCTGATTCCGATATAAATACGGAGAATCCGGGTTTTTTGGCAATAAAAAGTGTATGCAAGCAGCATCAGCACTAAAAAGGAAGTAAAAGCAGCAAAATTTGGATCGGAGAAGATACCAAACAGTCTGCCATCTACAATTCCCTGTCGCACGGTATTTCCAATAGGATTTAAAGTGCGGTACTGAATATTCAAAAGGTACTGGGCAAGGGAAATTGCACAGCAGATGTTCCAAAGGATGCTCGATGCGACGGCAGTAAGTTGAATTGTAAAAGAAAACTCCTTTTTCTCTATCATATGGTAATAACTGAAAAACAGAATGAGCTGGACCCCAAAGGTGATGACGCCAAGTACATTGTCAAAAAAATTATAACTGCGATTTAGCAGTGTGGTAATACATAAAACCAGGATAAAGCCGCCCAGTAGGGCGAAAAGGGAATTCATTTTCCATTTTTTAAATCCGGAAACCAGATAAACAAGTGCCAGACAGCCGCCGAGACCAACAATCAGTTTATAAAGAATCCCGGCTAAGGGACCGACACAAAAAACAGAAATAGGAATAATTCGCTGTGTCATACTATAAAGTGCATAAAATAAAATGTAATAACGTGTGATTTGATTTGTGATTTTCATATTCATCCTCTCATAGTTCCTCTCAAAAATCTTTTGACAAGATATTAGTATACGCTATCCCATTGATTTTTTCAACTTTTTTTTGTATAATAATGTATTAAAGGCAATCAAAGGCGGGAAAGAACACGAAGTGTTCAAAATGCAAATGGGAGGGAGACCGGAATAGTTAATGGTGAACAAAAAACGGAGGAAAATATTCATGTTACCAATTCGTAAATATATTGAAAGTGGGAAGATGTCGCTGATCTATCGGTTTTTATTATTGATATGGGATGCAGTATGTATTAATCTATGTTCGTATGCGGCACTCTTTATCCGCTATGAGTTAAAATGGGATAAATTTATCAAAAGCGGAATGTCGATTGATTATCCGCATGGTTATATTACGACATTGCAGGAAATGATGATAGTAAATACACTTTTAACGTTAATTGTATTTACACTTTTTCGTTTGTATAATAGTTTGTGGCGGTATGCAAGCCTGAGCGAAGTGATCAATATTGCATTGGCTTGCGGAATTTCGACGGTCATTCATTTTTTGACGGTGTTTGGAACTTACCGCAGACTGCCACGATCGTATTTTTTTATTTATTTTATGCTCTTATTTTTTATGACTTTGACGGTGCGTTTTTCGTATCGTATCATCCGATTCCTTTACAATGAAAATGTGCATGGTGTCGGTATGCGGAATACGATGGTCATCGGTGGTGGAGAAGCCGGAAATATGGTGATCAACGAGCTTAAAATGAGTAAAAAACTGGACAGCAATATTTGCTGTGTGATTGACGACAATAAGTCCAAACAAAACACATTTATTAATGGAATTAAGGTGATTGGCGGAAGAGATAAAATTCTTGACGCCGCCAGTCATTATGAGATCAATGAGATTATTGTGGCGATGCCGAGTGCGTCGAAAAAAGAAGTGAAGGAGATCCTTGAAATCTGTCAGCAGACGGGGGCAGATCTGAAAATTCTTCCGGGAGTATATCAGTTTGTAAATGGAGAAGCTGCGGTCGAAAAACTTCGTCCGGTTCAGATTGAAGACCTTTTGGGACGTGAGCCGGTAAAGACGGATCTGGATTCGATTACCGGATATGTGAAAGATAAAGTCGTTCTTGTCACCGGAGGAGGCGGTTCCATCGGTAGTGAGCTGTGCCGCCAGATTGCGGCCAATCAGCCCAAGATGCTTATCATATTTGATATCTATGAAAATAATGCGTACGATATTCAGCAGGAATTGAGACGACATTATCCGTATCTGCATCTGGAAGTGCTGATCGGATCGGTGCGTAATACCAGCCGTGTTGACCGGGTATTTGCCACATATCATCCGGACATTGTGTATCATGCGGCGGCGCATAAACATGTACCATTGATGGAGGACAGTCCGAATGAGGCTATTAAAAATAATGTGTTTGGTACGTACAAAGTGGCATTGGCTGCGGATAAATACGGTACGAGCAAGTTTGTGCTGATCTCGACCGATAAGGCTGTAAATCCTACCAATATCATGGGAGCCTCCAAAAGAATCTGTGAGATGATCGTACAGGGTCTCAGCCGTCAGTCTTCGACAGAATTTGTGGCAGTACGGTTTGGAAATGTGCTGGGAAGCAACGGAAGTGTAATTCCGTTATTTAAAAAACAGATTGAAGAGGGAGGTCCGGTAACAGTCACCGATAAAAGAATTATTCGCTATTTTATGACCATTCCGGAGGCAGTATCGCTGGTCCTTCAGGCAGGTGCGTTTGCCAAAGGAGGAGAGATCTTTGTCCTGGATATGGGAGAGCCGGTAAAAATCGATGATCTTGCCAGAAACCTGATAAAATTGTCCGGATATGTGCCGGATGAGGACATCAAGATCGTGTATTCCGGACTTCGACCGGGAGAAAAACTGTATGAAGAGATTCTGATGGATGAAGAAGGTCTGACGCAGACAGAAAATGAATTGATTCATATCGGAAAACCGTTGCAATTTGACGAAAATGAGTTTTTTGATCGTCTTCAGATCTTATATGAAGAGGCGTACAGTGAAGTGCCGAATATGAAAGAAATCATTGCGGATATGGTACCGACTTATCAGTACCGCAGAAACAATGAAAAGAAAGACAAGAAAGTGATTGATAAAAAACTTTCGAGTTTTTATGAATACAGCCGTAAAACCGAGGGAAAGAAGAGGGACGGAAATGATTAAAAAATGTTTACTTGGTATGATGCGTCTTTTGCCGCTGCGAAAAGCATTTGTGTTGGAAAGTCATCCGGATCTTTCGGACAATACGTATGCACTGTATGAAGAATTGCTGCGCCGTGGATATCACAAAAAATACAAATTGTACTGGATGAAGACATTTCCGGGAAAGCCGGACTGGAATCTGCCGGAAGGAGTTTCTTATTTTGAAAACCAGCCTTCGGGATTTTGTGAGACGATCCGGCGTGCATATGTATTAAATACAAGCCGTTATATTATGGACTGTAATTCCTTTGTCAAAAAGAGAAGAAAAGGGCAGGTCAGATTTCATCTGGGACATGGGATGCCGATCAAGATCGATCTGGAATACAGCAGAAAATTTGGAGAATGCGACCGTTATATGGTGCAGTCTCCATTTTGGTATGATATTTTTGAAACACAGATTCAAGTGCCGGAAGAAGTTTTATGCCCTCTTGGATATCCACGTAATGACGTTCTCGTCCATTCGAAAGAAATTCCAAAATGGAACAAAGAAAAGGAAAAATATAGGAAAACGATTTTGTGGATGCCGACCTATCGGCAGCACCGGGCGCATGAGGAGAAGGCATTGGAAAATACCTATCCGTACGGAATGCCGTGCGTCGAAACAAAAGAGCAGTTACAGCGGTTGGAAGAACAGCTGGCAGAACATAATATATTATTATTATTCCGTCCGCATCCGGTGCAGGATCTCAGCGTATTTCATAAAGAGGAACTTCCCCATATCCGGATTGCTGATGATGTTTTTTTGGCATTGATGGAGTGCACGTTGTATGAACTTTTAGCACAGACGGATGCGCTCATCACGGATTATTCCTCTGTTTATTTTGACTATCTTCTGACGGACCGTCCAATCGCTCTTACCATTGCTGACAGGGAAGAATATTTTACCCGTTTTACGCTGGCATTTCCGGACTACAAGGAAGCAGTCAAAGGATTTTATATCGAAACATTTTCACAACTTTCTTCTTTTTTAGCAGAAATTGCAGAAGGTGTTGACAGCGCGCGGGAAGAGAGAATGCCGGCAAAAGAAAAATATCATACGAAAGATGCCGGAAATTCGGCGAAAGCAATTGTAGATCTGTTAGAAAAGGAGTATCGTCTAAAATAATTGTTGAGAATCATGTTGACAAATAAATAGAATATGCTATACTCTTAAATTGTTAAAACTTAACACGGTTAAATAATTACCGGAATATCTTGCAAGGAGGATTGCGATGTTATCAAAATTTAGTGTACGAAAACCTTATACGGTTCTCGTGGCAGTGGTGTTAGTAATTGTGCTTGGCATCCTGTCATTCAGCAACATGAGTACGGATCTTATGCCGGACATGGAATTTCCCTATGCCATCGTTATGACGACATATCCGGGAGCAAGCCCGGAAGAAATTGAGACGGCAGTGACAAAGCCGGTGGAACAGGCTATGGCAAGTATTACCAATATGAAACAGGTATCTTCTGTTTCGAATAGTAATATGTCGGTTGTTATCCTGGAATTTAATGAAAATACAGATATGAATTCCGCGACGATCGATATGCGTGAGAGCCTGGATACCGTTTCCGCACAGTGGGATGACAGCATCGGAAATCCGACGATCATGAAGATCAATCCGGACATGATGCCAATTATGGTGGCAGCACTTGACTACGATAATATGGATAGTGTCGGTGTTACGGAAAAGGCTGAAAATGATATTATACCGGAACTGGAAAGTGTAGAAGGTGTGGCATCTGTCAATGCTTCCGGTGAAGTAGACAAAAAGATCGAAGTGATCGTTCAAGAAGACAAGATCAAAGAAATGAATCAGAAGGTTCAGGATGCGATTGATGGAAAACTGCAGGATGCTTCGGATAAGATAGAGAAAAATAAAAATAAGATCCGGGATGGAAAAGATACATTATCTGACAAACAGGATCAGGCAGCAGATAAGCTGGCAAAAGGAGAGGCAAAATTAAATCAGTCCTCAGAAAAGATGAAAAAAACGTTAGAGACGATCAATACCAATCTGAAGACCATCGAATCGAAAGAAAAAGAACTGAAAACAGCAGAAAAGCAGGTAAAGACCGGTCAGGCGCAGATCAGTACGCAGAAAACAAGCCTTCAGGCGACAATCAAGATGCTGACTGCGACAAAAACTTCTCTTACCCAGCTGCAGGCAAGTCTTTCCGCTTTGACAGAGCAGAAACAGGCTTTGGAAACCCAGATTGCAGCAGTAGGGGAAACAGCGGAATTGAAGAGCCAGCTGGAGGCAGTCAATACGCAGCTTACCGTAATACAGCAGAAACTGACAGAGCAGGGAATGACGCAGGAGGATCTCCCGGGTAAGATCACAGAAGTGGAAAGCGGACTTTCGAAAGCCCAGGAAGGAATGCAGACGATCACAGCGCAGGAAAAGAAACTGGCTGCCAGCAAAAAGCAGTTAAAGAGCGGAAAGAAAAAGATTGCTGCCGGAAAAGCAAAACTTCTTGATGCGAAAGATAAACTGGAAAAAGGACAGATTTCTGTCGAGGAAGCAAAAAATGAGATCAGCAAACAGAAAGTGCTGGTTGCCATTAAACTGAGTGTAGCAGAAGTTCAGGTAAATACCGGAGAAAGCAAACTCGACGAAGCCGAAAAACAGTTAAAAGACAGTAAAAAGACGACCAAAGAAGGAGCAGATCTCAAAAAGATCATTACCAAATCGATGGTTGAGAATATATTAAAAGCAGAAAACTTTGATATGCCGGCTGGTTATATTACAGACAATGAAGCTTCTTATCTTGTCAAAGTCGGTGAAAAAGTAGAAGGCCAAAAGGATATCGAAAATCTGGTGATCTGCGATATGGGATTTGATGATCTCGATCCAATCCGGCTTTCGGATGTGGCAGATATTGCAATAACGGATAATTCCAAAGATGTGTACACGATGGTAAATGGAAATCCGGCGGTAGCACTTACGATGGAAAAGGCGACCGGATATTCTACCGGAGATGTTACCAAACGTCTGGAAAGCCGTTTAGACCAGCTTGAAAAAGACAATGAGGGACTACATACTACGGTTCTTATGAACCAGGGATTGTACATCGATCTTGTTGTTGATTCCGTAGTGGATAACCTGTTATATGGAGCATTGTTCTCCATCATCATCTTACTGCTGTTCTTAAAGGATCTGCGGCCTACATTTATCGTCGCCTGCTCAATCCCACTCAGTGTTGTGGCAGCAGTTGTATTGATGTATTTCAGCGGTGTGACCTTGAATGTAATTTCTTTGTCGGGACTTGCGCTCGGCGTCGGAATGTTAGTGGATAACTCGGTCGTGGTTATTGAAAATATATTCCGACTGCGAAATGAAGAAGGTTACAGCATTAAAGAAGCATCGATCGAAGGCGCAAAGCAGGTCGGTGGAGCAATTCTTGCCTCTACCCTTACGACCATCTGTGTGTTTGCACCGATCGTATTTACCGAGGGAATTACGAGACAGTTATTTACAGATCTTGCCCTGACACTTGCGTACTCGCTGCTTGCCAGCCTTGTCGTTGCGCTGACACTGGTACCGGCGATGTCTCAGGGAATGCTTCGTAAGGTAAAAGATAATCCGAATAAATTGATCGTAAAGATTCAGAATGTGTATGGAAAAGTGCTTTCTGTGCTTCTTCATAAAAAGATATTTGTTTTGCTGGGTGCTCTTGCACTGCTTGTGGTATTTGCCCTTTTGTCAGTATCGAGAGGAACAGCGTTTATGCCGGAGATGCGCAGTACGCAGATGACGGCGGCCATTTCCATTCCAAAAGACGACGATACGATGAGCAAGCAGGATCTTTATGAAAAATCAAATGAGGTCATGGAACAATTTTTGAAAGTAGATGGCGTTGAGACTGTCGGTGCGATGTCCGGCGGTGGCGGTATGATGTCGATGATGTCTGGTGGTTCCGATTCGATCTCCGTGTATGTGCTTTTGAATGAAGACAATAAACGCTCCAATCAGGATATCAAAAAAGAAATGGAAGAAAAAGTAAAAAATATTCCATGTGATGTGTCGATCGAGGCGTCAGCGATGGATATGAGTTCCATGTTTGGTTCGGGTATCACGATGCGGATCAAAGGAAAAGATCTGGATAAAATCCAGAAGATTTCCGAAGATATTATGAAACAGTTAGAGGGTGTCGACGGAATTACAGAAATTACCAATGGTATGGAAGATGCAAGTCAGGAATTCCGTATCACTGTGAAAAAAGATAAAGCGATGGAATATTCGCTGACGGTAGCCCAGGTGTTCCAGCAGATCAACGCACGTGTAAAAGAGGCATCTTCTGCGACAACATTGTCTACGGATACCGAAGACCTTGATGTGTATGTAAGTGATGAAAAAGATGAAAAACTCAAACGAAGTGACATTGAGAAGATGAAAATCGAGTATACCGATTCACAGACGCAGAAGACAAAGAAAGTAAAATTGTCAAAGATTGCGGACTTTAGTATGGCAGATACGCCATCTTCCATTAACCGAATTAACCAGACAAGATATATGACAGTATCTCTTACCCTGGGAGACGATTACAATGTCGGACTGGTAAGTAACGATGTGCATGCGGTGCTTGATAAATATGAGATGCCATCCGGATATGAACTGGAATTTACCGGGGAAGACGAAAACATCAATGAGTCCATTAAACAGGTGGCTTTGATGTTTATCGTCGGTGTCATTTTCATGTATTTGATCATGGTAGCCCAGTTCCAGTCCCTGCTGTCACCATTTATTATCCTGTTTACCATTCCACTTGCCTTCACCGGCGGATTTATGGGACTCTGGATATCCGGAAGCGAAGTCAGTGTCATCGCCTTGATCGGATTTGTCATGCTTTCCGGTATCATCGTAAACAATGGTATCGTGTTGGTAGACTATATCAACCAGCTGCGTGAACAGGGTATGACCAAATACGAGGCAATTGTCGAAGCCGGAAAAACCAGACTTCGTCCAATCCTCATGACGGCATTGACGACGATCCTCGGTCTGCTTCCAATGATCATAAGCAGCGACAGTGGTTCGGATATGATTCGTCCAATGTCCATCGTAACGATCGGCGGATTGATCTATGGTACGCTTCTGACACTCTTTGTGGTGCCATGTATCTATGCAATCCTGAATCGTAAAAAAGACCGTGCCGTGCAGAGAAAATCGAAAAGAAATCCGAAAAATAGGTTGCAACAAAAATAGAAAAAGAATATAATAAAAAGGTCATGATAAGAGTAAATTATCATGGCCTTTTTGAAGATTGGAGGATGGATGAAATGAACGCACCGATAGGAGTGTTTGACTCCGGTGTAGGCGGGCTGACGGTAGTAAAAGAAATCATGCGCCAGCTTCCTGCAGAGAGTCTGGTTTATTTTGGGGACACGGCGAGAGTGCCATATGGAAGTAAATCACAAAAAACCGTTTGTAAATATAGTAAGCAGATCGTACGTTTTTTGCAGACCAAACAGGTGAAGGCTATTGTGGTAGCATGTAATACGGCCAGCGCCCTTGCTTTGGACGAGATCCGGGCGGATATTGAGATCCCGATCATTGGGGTAGTTGAGCCGGGCGCAATTATGGCGGCCAATACGACACGAACCAATAACATCGGTATCATTGGAACGGAAAGTACGATCAAAAGTGGTGTCTACAGCAAATATCTTCACAAGATCAATCCCGAGATCACCGTGGTAAGCAAGGCATGCCCATTGTTTGTACCGCTCGTCGAAGAGGGACTTTGGGAAGACCGCGTGACGGAAGATATCGCGGGGAGATATCTTCATGAATTTAAAGAGTATGACATCGATTCCCTGATTCTCGGCTGTACGCATTATCCGTTGTTAAAACGGACGATCGGCAGAGAAGTCGGAGAAAATGTGAAACTGGTAAATCCTGCCTATGAAACGGCAAAATCCCTGAAACTGCTTCTGGCAGAAAACAATCTGCTTAACACACTTGGCATAGAGGACGAAGAGCCGACATATGATTATTATGTCAGTGACGGCATGGAAAAGTTTATCTCCTTTGCGGACGATGTGCTTTCCTGTCATGTAAACTCGGCTGAGGTGGTGGATATTGAGGCGTATTAAATATCATGCGACAAAGAGAAAAACGGCAGTAAAATGGATCACGGCGGTACTCGTCTTTTTGATCATTCCGTTGGAAACAAGATGGATCTTGACCGGAGCGATGGCGGCCAATAGTACCCCGCTGGAACAAAATCTGGAAGATTTCCGGTCGTTTGAACTTCCCACAGAGGAAGAAAATGACAATTATAGGAAACTGGCATTGCGCCAGCTCTATTATGAACAGCGGAGAGTTTTTCGGAAAGTGCCTTGCTTTTTTGCATGGCAGCTAGATAAAGAGATTCTTGCAGGCTGGGAAGATGCCTATGCAACGGTGCTCAGCGATCTGAAATGTTTCCCAGTAGGATACGATGGCACGTATGGAGAGACCGTATCTTATGAAAATTCCTGGAACCTGGCAAGAAATTATGGGGGAAACCGAAGGCATGAAGGAGTAGACCTCATGACTTCGAACAATAAACCCGGATATTTTCCGGCGGTAAGTATCTGCGACGGAACCATTGAAAAGATGGGATGGCTGGAACTTGGCGGCTACCGGATCGGAATACGGAGTACGCATGGAGCCTATCTGTATTATGCACATCTCGATTCCTACCGCAAAGGACTTGCCATCGGCGACATGGTAAAAGCCGGAGATATTCTTGGATATCTTGGAAATACCGGATACGGAAAAGAAGGAACCAAAGGAAAATTCGATGTGCATCTGCATTTTGGAATTTATGTGGACATCGAAGGGAAAGAAGTCAGCGTCAATCCCTATTATATATTGAAATGGCTCGAACAATAGAGAGAAAAGGATGGAATACAAGATGGAACAATGGAAGGGAACAAAATGTCAATTTGGATATATTAATAAGCAGAAAAAATTTCAATTTGCGATGCTTATGCTGTATGTGCTGATTGGTGTCGGATTATTTCTGATCGGTCTTGCTGTGCATAAAACGCGGGCAAATTTATTTACGGTATTGGGAATCCTGATGGTTCTTCCGGCAGCGAAACGCGTGATCGCACTGGTTCTTATGGTGCCTCGGAAATCCGTGGAAAAAGAGCGGTTTGAGAAAGTGCGGGCGGCATTGCCGGAAAGTGCGGCACTTTTAACGGATTATGTATTTACTTCGACAGAGAAAGTGATGTCGCTGGATTTTGTGATCGTAATGAATAAAAATGTATATGGCATTAAAGACGGAAAAAAGACAGACGATGCCTACGTGGAAAAATATCTTTCGGAGACAATATCTGCTGAGGCGAGAGGATACCGGGTACAGCTTTTTGAGAATGAAGAAGCATTTTTGAAAATGTTAAAACGAAGTGAGAGAAAAGAGGCAGCCCCGGAAGAACGTTCACTTCAGGAAAAGGTAGTACATGATCTTACGATCATTGCTGTGTGACGAAGAAAGGTGTAATTTGTGCGACAGATAGAAATCAATGCAAATCAAAGCGGACAGAGATTTGACAAGTTTTTACAAAAGTATATGCGTGAGGCAACCAAAAGTTTTATTTATAAAATGCTTCGCAAAAAGAATATTACGCTAAACGGAAAGAAAGCGCAGGGGAATGAGAAACTGGAGCCCGGCGATAAAGTGGTTTTGTTTTTTTCAGAGGAAACACTTGAAAAATTTTGTGGCGGCCAACCCCGGAAAAAGGAAGGGAAGAAAGCGGCTTTTCCGATTTTGTATGAGGACGAGCAGATCCTTTTGATCAATAAACCGGCGGGACTACTGTCCCAAAAGGCAAAGCCGGAAGATGTGAGCTTAGTCGAACTTGTGCAGCAGTATGTCGGATGTGAACCGGGATTTTCTCCCGGGATCTGTAACCGCCTTGACCGCAATACAAGCGGCATTGTGGTGGCAGGAAAGACTCTTCCCGCCTTACAGAAAATGTCAGAATTATTTCGCACACGAGAAGTGGAAAAATATTATCTCACGATCGTAAAAGGAGCGATGACGGAAACGAAAGAAGTGGAAGGCTATCTTTTAAAAGACGCGAAAACGAATAAAGTGACGGTGTATCGCGAAGAAAAGAAGGGCAGCAGTTATATCCGGACCGGGTATGAGCCGCTTGTTACGACGAGAGAAATGACGCTTTTGCGGGTTCATCTGATGACCGGAAAGCCGCATCAGATCCGAAGCCATTTGAGCAGTCTCGGACATCCGGTGCTAGGGGATGCCAAATATGGCGGCGCCCATCCGCAGATCAAGTACCAATTATTACATGCATATGAATTGCACTTTCCAAAACTTGGAAAACCATTTGAAAAAATATCCGGGAAATGTTTTACGGCAACTATTCCGCAGACTTTTTTCGGAACGACGATAAAACCGGAAATTATAAAACAACTAAAAATAATACAAAAATAGATTGCAGGAGGAAGAAAAGATGAAAAAAGCAGTAATGTTATTTGCCAATGGATATGAAGAAGTAGAGGCTTTGATGACCGTGGATCTGTTAAAACGTGCCGGTGTGGATATCCGTCTGGTGTCGATCAACGACGATATGACAGTGACCGGTTCTCATGGCATTTCTGTTACGATGGATACAAAATTATCCAGAATTCAGTTAAAAGAAGAGGATGCGATCATTATTCCGGGAGGAATGCCGGGAACGATGAATCTTGGTGTCGATGTCGCTGTGACCGGAGCGTTAAAACAGATGAACCGGGACGGAAAGATTGTGGCAGCAATCTGTGCAGCCCCATCGGTACTTGGCAAATGTGGCATTCTCGAAGGAAAGAAAGCAACCTGTTATCCGGGATTTGAGGACAAACTGATTGGTGCTGAAATCGTAAACAAAGCGGTCGTAACCGACGGAAATATCATTACCAGCAGAGGTCTGGGAACTTCGATGGAGTTTGGATTCGAACTGATTAAAAAACTCATTTCTGAGGAAAAAGCCGAGGAAGTACGCGAACAGATTGTATTTATGTACGATTTGTTAAAATAAATAGGAAGAATCTTTAAAAAAATTGTAAAATATGAAGGTTGCAAAATGGTCATGCCGATGTTATACTTTTGTATGTGGGTAGCCACAAAAAAAGATAAGGGGGAACTTCACTATGAGAAAGTTCATGAAAACGGCTATGGCCGGAATTTATCTTTGGCAATGGTTTTGGGTGTGACAGGAGTTGCTGCACCGGAAGCTTCCGCAGCTAAAGTTAAAGTGAAAAAGGTGGCAGTAACTTCTCCATCAGGCAAAGTAGTTTATGTTGCCAAAGGCAAGAAAGTAAAACTGTCAACAACAGTAAAGGTATCTCCAAATAAGAGTGCCAACAAAAAAGTATCTTACAAATCTGCAAACCGCAAGATTGCTACGGTAAACAGTAAGGGAATTGTAAAGGGAGTAAAACCTGGAAAGACCAAGATTACTGTTATTTCTAAAAAGGCTAAGAACAAAAAAAGCCAGCATCAGAGTGGTTGTAAAGAAAGCAGCGATCAAAAAGGTAACATTGAATGTTAAGAGCGCAAACCTTTCCATCGGAGAGTCCAAACAGCTCAAAGCAAAAGCAGTTCCTACGAAGAATACAAGCACAAAGATTGCCTGGTCATCTTCAAACAAAAAAGTTGCCGTTGTTTCTTCGAAGGGGAAAGTAACAGGAAAAGCTACCGGTACAGCTACTATTACTGCAAAAGCAGCAGATGGTTCCGGTAAAAAAGCAAAATGTAAAGTAACTGTTAAAAATAATATTAATCTGATAGCTATGGATGTACAGAATGCACAGACAATTACCTTCTCACTCGATCGTGCGATGGCATTGAATGCATCTCAGGTACAGATCAGCAACAAATGGAATATTGATGGTGCTTACAACCGTCAGTTGAAGATTGATACCATGACAACTGCTGATAATAAGAATTATACTGTTGTTGTAAACAGCGACAACCGTATCAGCGAAAATTCTTATGTTAAAGTAACAATCCCTGTACTTCCGGGTTCTGTTAAATCCATGGAAAAGAAATACAGTGAAGCATTGTGTGCTTACACAGAAGATCAGATTTCTACATGGACAGTAAATGAGTATGACTCAAAGAATTTCTATTTTGACTCAGACGATGGATATTCTACATATTCTATTACAGGACTTCCAGCAGGCCTTACTTCTGAAGTAAAAGGTAATGCGCTTGTTGTTAAGGGAACTCCTGCAGCTGCTGGTGTTTCCGTGGCAACAATGACAGCAAAAGATGAGCTGGGGAACACTTTGACAAAGACCATTACATTCCTCGTAGGTTCTGCTACTCAGATCGTAGGTGCAGCTACACCGGTTTATACACTGGCAACTACTGCTGACAGTAATAATGTTTTCAAAAGCCCTACAGTAACAGGAGGTAGTGGAAATTACCGTTATACAATCGTAGGAGATACCGGTGCAGCAGCTAAGTTTGAAGATCCGGAAAGTGACGGATCCTCTTATGATGGTGATATTGCAGCAAAAGTTGTAGCAGCAGGTAACTATACTGTTACTCTTCATGTTGTAGATAGAGAAAATGCAGCTTTGGCATGTGATGTCCAGGTTGTTATCCATGTGGCACAGGGTGTGTCTATCGTAGGTATGGTAAAAGATGCAGTTGGAAATGCCATTCCGGGAGCTGAAATCGAATATACGAACAAGAACCGTGCAGATCGCTATTCTACCTATGCATCTGCTATGACAGATAAAGACGGTGCATATTCTGCAACTGTTTCTGCCGGTACATATGATATCGCAGCAAGTTATAATGATAACAGCAGCTATTCAGACAATGCAAAAGCAGTAAATTATCTTTACAAACAGGATTTGACCGTATCAAAATCCGGCTTTGATATTATGCTGCCACTTTACAAAGTTGCATTGGCAACTACAAATCAGAACACTTCGCTTTCCGGTGTGACATGGTATGCAAATCATGAGAAACTTGGTTATGGCGCAAACCTTTATCTGAAGGCTGGCGTTTATAATCTTGAGTCTGACACGACAGGTTCTTCTTATGAAACTACAAGTACAGGAGATTATACATGGTTTAATGGTGGTGCGATTACATACACTACAACATATACCGAGAAGAAATTTACGGCTTCTGTAAATGTAGCAAATGCACCTGTACAGGCTATCGCAAACGAGGCAGTTGTAGGTCAGAAACAGTCTTCTACTTATACAAATAAGTATTCTGCAGCCAAGGATACAACATATGTTGCAGAACTTGATTCTACTTATTATTTAGATGCGACAAGTGCATCCGAAGAGTATTATAATGATTGCTATGGTGCATACAAGTTTGTTCCGTCACAAGATGGCACATACAGCATCGATAGTAGTTCTGATGTATGTTTCTATGATGAAAATGGAACGAAGCTTGGAAATGAAAAGGTTACATTGACAGTAGGTAAGACTTACATTGTTGGAGCAAATGATGAAGATAGCGATGCATCTTTCACAATTAAAAAAGATGCGGTTGTAGTTCCTGTAGAATAATTGAAGCATTGTTGCTAAATCAGTAAGGAAATAAAAAAAGAAGTTCCTGATCGAAAAATTTTCGATTCAGGGGCTTCTTTTTTGTGCTTTGTTATTGCCAAAAAAATAGTTCTTTGGTATCATAGAAATGACATAACTATTCGTTACATTAATCGTGAATAGTTGCGATAATGATAAGAAAATTGGTGAGAATTAAAATGAAAGCAAAAGCATGGAAACATTTTTGTACCATAACAAGACATCGTCATCAGGTGATCCGGAACTGCTATCATGCAGGAATCTTATGGCAGGGATTACGACATGATCTGTCAAAATACAGTCCGACAGAATTTATCCCGGGAGCAAAATATTATCAGGGGGATCGAAGCCCAAACGCTGAAGAACGGGAAGTAAACGGATATTCCGTCGCGTGGATGCATCATCAGGGAAGAAACAAGCATCATTTTGAGTACTGGCAGGATTATCATCCGCAGACTCGAATGAAACAGCCGGTAAAAATGCCGCTTCGCTATGTAAAAGAGATGTTCTGTGACCGCGTGGCTGCGAGTAAGATATATTATGGGAAAGACTATACGGAAGATATGCCATTGGCATACTATGAAAAGGGAAAATATTGCAGGATGATTCATCCGGAAACGTCGGATCTCATCGAGTCCCTTTTGAGAATGCTGAAAGAAAAGGGAGAAAAGGAAACCTTTGCATACATCCGTAAATTAAAAGAATATTAGTTCATAGGAGAGAGATAACGTGAGACAGTATAAAAGAGCAATTGCATTTGTGCTTATTTTGGCAGCTGTAATTGCAATAATTCCAAAAAATGACAGTGAAAGGAAGGTAGAAGCGGCACCGGCAGCAACACCGACGCCGACAGTTGCCACAAGTCCTTCGTCAACGCCGGCAGGAACGCCGGTTTCAACCATCTATCCGGAAACCGGAACAATCGAGACGGCAGCACCGACTATGGTTCCGACGGCGGCTCCGACCGCAACCATTACTCCGGCTATGGAAGTGACCCCGGTTCCGACTCCGGTGATCACACCGGCACCGGCAACAGAAGAGATCCGTGGAGTGTGGATTGCCTTTTATGAATACAAAAAGGCGGGCTTGAAAAATAAATCCGAAGCGGTTTTTCGAAAAAATGCGGACAAATTGTTTAAAAAGATTAAGGACAACGGCTGCAATGCTGTATTTTTTCACGTAAGAGCATTTGACGATGCCATCTGGCCATCGGAAAACTTTAAATTTAGCTCGTATATGGGAAAAAAGACACCGAATTATGATCCGTTGGCTATTTTAGTGGAAAGTGCTCACAAATATGGGTTAAAATTCCATGCATGGATGAATCCTTACCGGATTACTCAGAAAAAGATTTATGATCCGGCAAAAAAATCGACGACCAGCCGTATTATGCTGGCTGTTCGCGAAGTGATTGACAACTATCCGGTGGATGGTATTCATTTTGATGATTATTTTTATCCGGGAAGCGGACATAAGCAATACAAAAAGTATGCGTCGCTTTCTAACAAACAAAAGAAAGCAAATGTAAATAAGATGGTTCAGACGGTTTACGGAAACATCAAAGCGCAGAATCCAAATCTTTTGTTTGGAATCAGTCCGGCGGGAAATGTGGAATATTGTGAGTCACTGGGGGCAGATGTAAAAACCTGGATGAAAGGTCCCGGTTATGTGGATTACATAGCTCCGCAGATTTACTGGTCGAATTCGTACCGCGTGGGTAAAAAGACGGTTCGAATGTTTGATAACCGTTTTGCCAAATGGAAACGTCTGAATAAGGGAAATATTCCGATGTACATTGGGCTTGCGCTGTATCGAGGCGGTATGAAAGATGCTTCAGACCGTGGCTGGCGAAAGAGTAAGAAAATCATAGCAAGTCAGATCAGTAAGATACGAAGAAGCGAAAAAGCATATGGCTATATTTTGTTTAGTTACGAAAGTCTGTATAAAAAGGCTTGCCGTTATGAAGTGAAAAATATGCTGGCACGGATTGCCAGGATTAAAGTGACGAAAGTGAACACGGACGGTACAACCCGCCTTAAAACGACAGTGTGGCCGGCGAGACTCGGGCAGACGGTTACGTGGAAGAGTTCCAATCCGAGCATTGCGTCAATCACAAATAAAGGCAGAATCCGGGTGAAGCAAAATGGAATCGTGAAATTTACGGTGAAAAAGGCCGGAAAAAGCGTGTCCGTGAAAATAAATACGGAGGATCTGTAATTGATAGATACATTAGATAAGACGATTTTGGAATGGTTTCAATCGATTCAAAACGACGCAGCGACGCATTTCCTATCAGTGCTTACCAAACTGGGAGAAGCGGGAATTTTGTGGATCATCGCAGGGATTTTGATGCTCGTTTTCTTAAAAGAGAAGAAGTATGGCGTGATTGTACTGCTTTCCTTGCTGTTTTGCCTGATTTTTGGAAATGGTCTGCTGAAAAATCTGGTCGCCAGACCAAGACCATGTCACCGCCCACACGACTACTTTATGCTGATCACAATTCCAAAAGATTATTCGTTTCCGTCGGGACATACCTTTTCTTCTGTAGCAGCAGCGATCGGAATCTGGCATTGGAACCGAAAATGGGGGATTGCAGCGGTGGTGACAGCGATTCTTATGATGTTTTCACGGTTGTACTTTTATGTCCATTATCCAACGGATATTCTTGGTGGAATCCTTCTTGGAACGGTGCTTGCCCTTTTGAGTATTCAGATTGTGGAAAAGACATTGGCCAGCGAGAGATGGAAGAACTGGAGAAATAAACGAAGAGATGAGAGGTAATGAGTATGGCAGTAATATTAATAGCGCTTGGATTGATAATAACAGGAATTGATAAATGGTATGTTTTGGATATTGCGTATCCGGCGTTTCATGTCGATGGGACCGTGGGAAGCCATGAATTGAGTCCATCAATTCAATTGTACACGACAGGAAATATTCTCGGGGACCATGTGAAAATTGATCTTTTGCCGGATGCTCTTGGATGTCTTCTTTTGCTGATTGGTGCATTGATGTTAGTGAAGAAGAACAAAGAGTTTATTGTGGGGATCGTCCTTACACTTATCGCGATGGCATTAAACATTCTTTTGCCGTTTACCGGTTTTATCGAACAGGGACCGAAGCTTGTTATCTGGATCCTGGTTGTATACTTTGGTTATGCGGCGGCGGAACTTTTGATGGAATACTTTATCTTGTATTGCACCGTCGGTGTGACGGATGATCTGGCAAACCGTGCCACGAATACGAGAATTTTGTTTTGTTGGTGGATCACGGCACTTGCCAGAGTATATATGACATTTTTGACTTTTGTCGGCCACGGCGGGGTAAATACTGTTTATAAGGTGATTATGTCGGCGTTTGTCTTGTTTTATGGGATTACGCTTATATTTACAAAGAAGTATGTCGGATTGAGGCCGGTGGTAAGTATACGGGAGAGACGGCATCGGGATAAGAAGGAAAAGTTGTAAGCAGCTCTCGCAATCCTGCAAACATTCGAACTACGCGGAAAACCGCTGCGTTCTCATGTTTGGGCGGATGCAGGGAAAGAGAAGACAGTCCCCAACGGATTGCTGCGCTGCAAGCAGCTCTCGCAATCCTGCAAACATTCGAACTACGCGGAAAACCGCTACGTTCTCATGTTTGGGCGGGTCAAAAGGTAATGCCCGTCCTTTCGTGCAAGCACGAGGAGGGCATTACTTCTTGACCCTGGGGACTTATGTAATAACATATAAAAAAGTAGATTGTTTTTTGTGAAGCATTGACAATTTACTTTTTTTATTTTGCGTGGTATCATGTGTTTATTCCACCAAAAAAATTTTAAGGAGGTCAAATAAAGGTGAAAATTGCTTTTTGGAGCAATTCGCCGGGTAAATCAGGTGTTACAGGGAATCTTTCCTGTATCAGTATCTTATCGGCTATGAGTGAGCCGTCAAGGATGGTACTGTTTGAGAATCATGCAAGCATGAATAATCTTGGCAGTACATTTCTTAATCAGAATTCCTACGATGTATTACATGAAAAACAATCCTATTTTGTAGAAAACGGACTGGGGAGAATTTTATCATTTTGCGACATAGAGCAGGAGATGGTGACCGCAGATATGATTTATCGAACGTGCTTATCTGTCTATGATCAAAGAGTGTTATACTTACCGACGGGAGGTTTAAATCAGGACCTGCTGGAATATCGACTGAGCCGGCAGACAGCAAGTGTTTTGGATTTATTGGAACATTATCTTGGAAATGTCATAGTTGACGTATCCTCCAGCAATCTGGAGAGTTCCAGAAAGATTTTGCAGGAAGCAGATCTGGTGGTCGTTAATCTGTGTCAGAACTTTCAGTTATTGTCTCATTTCTTCCGAAATTTCTCGGATATTCAGAAAAAAGCTTTTTATGTAATAGGAAATTATTGTGAGGAATCTGTTATTACGAAGAGCACCATTGCGCAAAGTTACAACCTGCCTGGAAGCAGGATTGGGACGATGCCGCATAACCCGCGTTTTGCAGATGCATTGACAAAAGGAAATGTCGTTTCTTTTTTACTGAGAAATGAAAAGTGCACAGAGGATAATGTGAATTATCCGTTTATGCAGGCGGCAAAGGAGACGACAGCGCTGTTACATCAGGCGATGCAACAGACCGCATTTGGATAATAAGAAGGAGTGTTGCGATTTGAGATATCGATTGGCGGCAGGATTGCTGCTTGTCTGTCTGATCCCGGCAAATATTTGTCAGGGGGCAGCAGAAAAAGGGATATTGAATGGCGATACCAAAATAGAGAAAAGGACAAAGGGAAATGTAAAGATTAAGCCAAAGAAAGGCAGATTGAAAAAAACGCCAAAAGGGAGAAAGCGCAGAAAAGGGATCGCGAAGGTAATAAAGGTGGAAATCGTATCCATGCCGATTCAAGTGGCGGTTGTGAAAGGAAGGGATGGAATCAAACAAGAAGTGTATGAGAGCTGGGAAAAAGAAATGACAGAAGACGCAGCAAAGGCTGCCCGAAGACAGCCTTTTGAAACGTTTTAATCCTCGTCATCCTCATCTGGCTGAGGTTTTACAAGGAGATGAATTTTGTCAATACGATTTTTTTCGCTTTCCAATACGGTATAAACCGCATAATCATCCTCGGCATGTTCGCCGGGATTTGGAAAGTGTTCCAGAAGATTGATGACATGACCGGAGATCGAATCATATTCTTCGGCTTCCAGCGGAAGGCCGATTCGTTCTTCAATGTCATCCAAACTGGTGGATCCAAGAACAATATATTCATTGTCGGTTACCTGCTGGATCTCGTCTTCTTCGTCCTCGTCGTATTCGTCGCGGATCTCGCCGACGATTTCTTCGAGAAGATCTTCCATCGTGATCAGACCGGAAAGTGCACCATATTCATCCAAAACGATGGTCATAGGGATGGAATCGCGGCGCATTTCCATGAAAAGTTCAGATACATTTTTGTATTCATATGTGATATGAGCTTCGCGGATCAAGTCACGAAGGTTGAACTTTTCTTTGTCGCCGTTGTAAAAGACAAAATCTTTCAGATTGATAATACCTACGATATTGTCAATCGTGTCGTCGTAAACCGGCATACGTGCAAATTTATGTTCCGTAAATTCCGAAAGAAGGTCATCGTAAGAAGTATTTACTTCTACCATACAGATGTCAAGACGGGAAATCATGACATCTTTGGCGATGGAATCCCCAAAATCCACGATGTTTGTGATCATTTTGCGTTCTTCACTTTCCAGAATACCTTCTTCGTGGCTGACATCAACAAATGTACGAAGTTCGTCCTCCGTAATCTGTGATGCTTTTCCGTCGGGATCAATTCGCAAAATAAACAGGATAAAACGTGTTACCCGGTCTAACAGGAAAATGATCGGTGTGAGGAGATTCGTCAAAAACAAAATTACACCACTATAGGACAGCGCCATCTTTTCGGCTTTTAACGTAGCCATGTTTTTAGGTGTGATCTCACCGAAAATTAAGATCAATAAGGTCAAAACACCTGTTGCGATACCGGCACCAAGACTCATGTTGTCTTCCAGACCAAGACGTGTACATACCGAAAAGGCATACGATGTCGAGATCGAAGAAGCAGACAGGTTCACGATATTATTACAGATCAAAACCGTACTTAACATCTTAGAAGGTTTCTCAATCAGTTTCAATACACGTTTTGCCGCCTTGTTTTTGTCCTCTGCCAAAGCACGCATTTTCAATTTGCTGACGGTGGTCAGCGAGGTTTCTGCAGAAGAAAAGAATGCGGATAGTAGTAGCAACACAATAAGAATAATTATATTTTTCGCGTCACTGGGCCCCAAAAAAAATCACTCCATTTCATAAAAAGTATTACATCCCATTATAGGGGATAACGGATGTTTTGTCAAATATTTCAAAACTTAGCTTAATGCCTGACGTTTACGAGCCATTTCGTCGCTGTCAAGATATTCGTCGTAAGTAGTTACTTTGTCAATCATGCCATTTGGTGTAAGTTCAATGATACGGTTGGCAATCGTCTGGATAAACTGGTGATCCTGGGAAGTGAATAAAACAACACCAGGGAATTTGATCAAACCGTTGTTGACGGAGGTGATTGACTCCATATCAAGGTGGTTTGTCGGCTCATCCAGAATAAGGGAGTTTGCGCCAAGCATCATCATTTTTGAAAGCATGACGCGGACTTTTTCTCCACCGGAAAGTACATTTACTTTTTTCAGGCCGTCGTCTCCGGAAAAGAGCATACGGCCAAGAAAACCACGTACATAGGTTGCGTCTTTTTCCGGGGAATAAGGCATCAGCCAGTCTACGATCGTGTCGGTGCTGTCAAAGTCTTTGGTATTGTCCTTTGGAAAATAGGCTTGACTTGTGGTGATTCCCCATTTGTAATCGCCCTCGTCCGGTTCCATTTCTCCGGCAAGGATCTGAAACAATGTTGTCGCAGCGATGCCATACGAACCGACAAAAGCAATCTTGTCATCATGTCCTACGGTAAAGGAAACATTGTCAAGAACTTTTTCACCGTCGATCGTCTTGGAAAGGTTGGTTACAGTCAGTACTTCATTTCCAATTTCACGGTTTGGTTTGAAGTCAACGTAAGGATATTTACGGCTGGAAGGACGGAGCGTATCAAGCTCGATTTTTTCCAATGCACGTTTTCTGGAAGTTGCCTGCTTGGATTTGGAAGCATTGGCACTGAATCGCTGGATAAAGTCCTGCAATTCCTTAATCTTTTCTTCCTTCTTTTTGTTGGCTTCCTTCATTTGTTTGATCATCAACTGGCTGGATTCATACCAGAAGTCGTAGTTTCCGGCATAAAGCTGCATTTTTGCGTAGTCGATGTCAACGGTATGTGTACATACTTTATTTAAGAAGTAACGGTCATGCGAAACGACAATGATCGTATTTTCAAAATTGATCAAAAACTCTTCGAGCCAGCGGATCGCATCGAGATCCAAGTGGTTGGTCGGCTCGTCGAGGAGAAGAATGTCCGGATTACCGAACAGAGCACGTGCCAAAAGCACTTTGACTTTTTCACTTCCGGAAAGTTCGCTCATTTTTTTGTAATGAAGTTCGGTGTCAATATTCAATCCGTTCAAAAGAGTAGCAGCATCGGACTCAGCTTCCCATCCGTTCATGGTAGCAAATTCGCCTTCCAGTTCGCTGGCACGGATTCCGTCTTCCTCGGTAAAATCTTCTTTTGCGTAAATGGCATCTTTTTCTTTCATGATGTCATAAAGACGCTGGTTTCCCATGATGACAGTGTCAAGGACAATGCAGTCATCGTATTTGAAGTGATCCTGTTCCAGCACGGAAAGGCGCTGACCGGGGGTGATGCTGATATCGCCCTGTGTCGGCTCCAGTTCTCCGGAAAGAATCTTCAAAAAGGTCGATTTTCCGGCACCGTTGGCACCGATGATACCATAGCAGTTTCCTTCGGTAAATTTTATATTTACTTCTTCAAAGAGCGCCTTTTTTCCAAAGCGCAATGTAACATTATTTGCCTGAATCATAATTTCCTCCATTTTAAATCGTTATCTAATTACCTATTGTACTAAAAAATGGGGATTTTGCAAGTGTTTTTGAAAAATAATATTGTTAGATGAGGGAGATTTATGTATAATAGAAAGTAACTATTCAGGATCAATGTATCAAAAGCAATGAGTTATCGTGCTTGCACGTAAGAATTATTGCTTTTGACACATTAGATCCTAATAGAGATCCCCACCCCAATATGAGCATTTTTCGCCTTGCGAAAGGCGAAAAGAACACGAAGTGTTCAAAATGCGAATATCGGGGTGGAGGATCCGGAATAGTTACATATACATGGTAAAGGATGGCTTGATGAATGAGACAAGATGCAATAGAGCAGTTTGAGATAAAACCGGCGAAAGGATTGACAGAGGGAGTTACGCTTTCCGAAGAAAAGACGAATGTCGAGGTGCTTTTCTTTTGTAAAGAACACAAAGAGTGCCGGCTTTTGGTGTACAGAGACCAGCAACTTTTGAAAAAGATAAAAATGTTTCCGAGAACCGAAGCAGGAGCTCCGGATTTGTTCGGCGTGCGTCTCTGCGGCGAAGGGATTGTTGATTTTTTGCAGGGGTGTGAATATGTATTTGAAGCAGAAAAACAGATTTTTCAGGATCCTTATATGAAAGCGACTAGAGGGAGAAACCGGTTTGGACATAAGGGAAAGCTGCGAGGTAAATTTGAATTTTCGGAGTTTGACTGGTCCGGAGAACACAGAAAACCGATTGCCTTTGAGGATATGATCTTGTATCAATGCCATCTGCGTGGATTTACAAAACATAACAGTTCCGGGGTAAAAGCACCGGGAACGTTTTCAGGATTTTGTGAAAAACTTAGATATCTGGAAAAATTAGGAATTAATACAGTAATCTTTCTGCCATTGTATGATTTTAATGAAAGAATGGAAAAACAAAGTGGCAAGATAAATTATTGGGGATATTCGGGGGATGCCTGTTATTTTGCACCGAAAGCTTCTTATGCTGCTAATCCCGATGATGCGGCGAATGAGTGCAAAGAGATGATAAAGAAAATGCATAAAAAGGGTATGAATGTATTTTTAGATATGCATTTTGATAAATGTTCTCCCCAGTTTATGATCCGCTGTCTACGCTATTATGTGACGGAGTATCATGTAGACGGATTTTTGCTCAATACGGCAGTGGTTTCTGAAATATGGCTGCATGAAGACCCGATTTTGCGTCAGATAAAAATTTTGGGAGCAGGGTTTTTGGCACCGGAAAAAGTGGCAGGCAAAAAAACGTTTGCTGTGTTCAATGAAGAATACCTGACAACCGCCAGACGGTACCTGAAAAGTGATGAGGGCCAGGTGGCTGGATTTTATGAGGCATTTTGCAAAGACGATGCGACATGCGGCAGAGTGCATTATATCACGCAGAAAAATGGATTTACACTTCGCGATCTTGTTTCCTATGATGTAAAGCACAATGAGGCAAATGGGGAAAAGAATCAAGACGGAACGCAGTACAACTACAGTTGGAACTGCGGACAGGAAGGGGCCAGCCGGAAAAAAACAGTTCTTCAGATGCGTAAAAAACAGACAAAAAATGCACTTGTGATGCTTCTGCTTGGACTGTCGTCTCCGATGATTCTGGCCGGCGATGAATTTGGCCAGACGCAGCGTGGAAACAACAATGCATACTGCCAGGACAATGCCACAACATGGCTAAATTGGAACTTATTGGAAAAGAATCAAGAATTGTTTCATTTTGTACAGAAGCTGATTGCTTTCCGCAAAAACCACATTTTGTATCATCGTCAGGAGATGTTGACGGGAATGGATACGAAAGGAGTGGGCGCTCCGGCGGTTTCGGCGCACGGAATCGAACCGTGGGAAGCAGATTTTTCTTATTACAGCAGAGATCTTGGAATTTTGTTTTATGGTACGTATTATGAAGGGAATTCCGTTTATATGATGTTTAATCTGCATTGGGAAAGCCACACATTTTTCTTCCCCGTCGTAGAAAAGGACAAAGAGTGGAAATGTATCTTTGATACGGAATGCACGGAGGAAGAAGGAAAGACCGTACAGAAGAAATATAAAATGGCGCCAAGAAGTATCGCCGTATTTGAATGTATAGACACTTGCCCTGCCGCTGCCAAGAGTCAGAGACAGGACAAGCATCAAGCTAAGCCTGAAAAGGCTTAAAAGTTGTGCTCTGCAACGATCGGGTCAAACAGATCCAGCTTGCAGTATTCCTGGTCGGAAAAGTGCTTGCAGGTTGTGCAGGAGACATCCTCGTCTCCGGATTTGTTTGTACATTTGCAGTCGTGTTTAATGCAGTAAGCACTGCAGTTTTGCGCAACATTACGATAGGTAGATTCCTTTGCTCTCATGGTATTCTCCTTTCCTGATGAAGTGTTTATTGACACGCGATTAGTATTGGCAAACTGAGAAAAAATATGCAAAAAAGAGGTTATTCGTATGAAAATGTATCAGATTGAAGAGGTAAAGCCGTTTATGGCACAATTGCTTCTTCAGGAAACATTTGACAAATTTTGTGTAAGTGTTGCGGAGATACGCACGATTGTTCCGATAACGATAAAAGGAACGATGTCGCATGACTGGCTTTCGCCGGAAGATGCGGAAAAATATAAAGAACTGGAATATATTCCGTGGAAATTACTGCGTCCTGTGGTTTTTGAACTGATCAAAGGCAAACAGACGCCGGATTTTTTGAAAATACAATTTGTTTATTATAGCGAAAATGGGGATTGCGGCGGGCTGCGGGTTCAGTTTGAAGCAGGAACGCTGACATGCCTGTCTACGTATACGCCGGCGGAATTTTCTCTGGACCGCAATGCAGAGACGTTTTGGGACGAAAACTGCCAGGCATTTTTGAAAAAACATGAAATTGTTAGCACTCAACTTTAACGAGTGCTAAAAAATCCTTGACATCTGATTTTTTCTGTATTACAATACTTTCTATAGTAAATGTAACGATTCAGTTATTACAAGATTTTATAACAGGAGAGTGACTTGAAATGAAAAAAGAGCAAGGAAGTTTAGCAATTAATTCTGATAATATTTTTCCGATTATTAAAAAATGGCTGTATTCGGATCACGACATTTTTATCCGTGAACTTGTCAGCAATGGATGCGATGCCATTACAAAATTGAAAAAACTAGAGATGATCGGGGAGACATCCCTTCCGGATGATTATAAAGAGAAAGTGGAAGTATTTGTCAATGCGGAGGACAAGACGATCCGTTTTGTGGACAATGGACTTGGTATGACGGAAGATGAAGTAAAAGAGTACATTAACCAGATCGCATTTTCCGGAGCGACGGATTTCCTTGAGAAATACAAAGACAAATCAAGTGAAGCCCAGATCATCGGACATTTCGGACTTGGTTTTTATTCGGCCTTTATGGTGGCTGACCGTGTGGAGATTAATACTTGTTCTTATCTTGAGGGCGAGCAGGCGATTCACTGGGAGTCAGAGTGCGGAACCGAATTTGAGATGAGTGACAGCGACAAAGATACGGTCGGAACTGAAATTATCCTTCATTTGAATGAAGACAGTTATGAATTTTCCAATGAATACCGTGTTCGTGAAGTTTTGGATAAATATTGTTCCTTTATGCCGGTTGAGATTTTCCTTACCAATGAAAATGCAGAACCGCAGTATGAGACGATTCCAAGTGAAGAAGTAACCGAGGAAGATACGGTTATTGAAGAGATCGTGGAAGAGCCGAAAGAGGGAAAAGAGGGTGAAGAGGAAGAAAAGAAAGAACCGGTTAAGAAAACAAAAATTTTGAAACGTCCGGTTTCCATCAGCGATACGAAACCTCTTTGGACAAAACATCCAAATGAATGCACGGAAGAAGAGTATAAGGAATTCTACCGCAAAGTGTTCCAGGATTACAAAGAGCCATTGTTCTGGATTCATTTGAATATGGACTATCCATTTAACTTAAAAGGTATTTTGTACTTCCCGAAAGTAAATCTGGAATATGAAAATGCAGAGGGCGTTATCAAATTGTACAATAATCAGGTGTTTATCGCCGACAATATTAAAGAGGTGATTCCGGAATTTTTGATGCTTCTGAAAGGGGTTATTGATTGTCCGGATCTGCCATTAAACGTGTCACGTAGTGCGTTGCAGAATGATGGATTTGTCGCTAAGATCGCAGATTACATTACGAAGAAAGTGGCTGACAAATTGACCGGAATGTGCAAGACGGACCGTGAAAATTTCGAAAAATACTGGGATGATATCAGTCCGTTTATCAAATATGGCTGTCTGAAAGACGAGAAGTTTAAGAGTAAGATGAAAGATTATATCTTATTTAAAGATCTTGACGACAAATATATGACGATGAAAGAATATCTGGAGACGGTAGATACTCCGGAAGCAGAAGTGGTTGAAAAGGGCGAAGAAGACAAAGATTCCGAACCAAAGGAACCACCAAAAACAGTCATTTATTATGTCACAGACAGAAAGCAGCAGAGCCAGTATATCAATCTGTTCCGCGAGGAAAATAAAAATGCTTTCGTATTGACGCACAGCATTGACCAGCCATTTATCTCTTCTTTGGAAATGGGCGATGACAATGTCAAATTCCAGCGTATCGATGCTCAGGTAACGGAAGATTTTGTAGAAGAAATGAGCGAAGAGGAAATCAAAGAGAAGAAAGATGCTTTGACGGAAATTTTCAAAAAGGCTCTTGGCAAAGAGAACCTGGATGTTCGTGTCGAAAAGATGAAAAATGAAAAGATTGCTTCGATGATCACGATGTCCGAAGAAACCCGCCGTATGCAGGATATGATGAAGATGTACGCCATGAACGGCATGGGTGCAATGGGCGATTTTGGCGGTGAGACACTTGTCCTCAATGTAGCAAACCCACTGGTTCAATACGTAGAAAGCCACAAAGACGGCGACAAGACGGATCTCTTCTGCAAGCAGCTGTATGATCTTGCTATGATCAGCCACAAACCGCTTGAGCCGGAAGAAATGACAGAATTCGTTATGCGAAGCAATGAGATCATGGAATTGCTGGCAAAGGAAAAGTAACGCCTATCGCAGACGATTTTTCGTGCAGAAACGAATGTCTTTGAAGGAGAATGCGATATAGTTTATGGTCTAACAATCGACAGAAACGGAGCTATCTTACGATAAATCTTCATTTTTATCGAAGAATAGAACAGTCTTATTGCATAAAACTCGATATTTATAAATCACACTGCTTCGCAGTGTACGCAAACAAAAACCTCGGATTATCATGCAAGCATGTAATCCGGGGTTTTTGTCTGCTGAAACGATTTATAAATATCTCAGACAGTTATGCAATTGCGACTTATTCTTCTTTTAAAAATATCGATTTATAACGTTCGATAGCAGGTTTCGCCGCTTGTCAGACCATAAGCTCATACTATTAAAAAAGTCGAACAAATCTGCAAAAAACTATTGACATTTTACTGTACATAGTGTATATATAACATATAAACAGTTGCAACAGGAGGTGCCTATGAAGATTTTGCAAAATAGCGGAGTCCCCATATATAAGCAGATCGCGGAGCAGTTTGAGGCGGATATTCTGGCGGGAGTTTACCCGCAGGGCGAGTATCTGCCGTCGATACGTGGATTGGCAAAAGATTTGAAAATCAGCGTGATCACGACGATGAAGGCATATGAACTGTTAGAGCAGCAAGGACTTGTGACGGCAGTTCAGGGGAAAGGGTATTATGTCAATGCCCAGGACAGTGAGATGCTTCGCGAGCAGCATTTGCGGAAAGTGGAGGAAGCTCTGCAAGAGGCGATCCGGGCGGCAAAAAGAGCCGGGATGAAGGAAAAGGAATTGATAGAAATGATGATGCTGCTTTTGAAGATGGAGGAGCAGGAGTAAAAGAATGGAGGATATTATGGAATTTAGTTGTGCATTGGAAGGAAAGAAACTTCGAAAAAACTATAAAAAATTTGTGTTGGATATTCCGGAACTGCGGGTGCCAAAAGGATATGCGACGGCTTTGGTTGGTGAAAACGGGGCAGGAAAGACAACCTTATTGGACATCTTGGTCGGATTGCAGCTGAAGCACGAGGGGGAAGTTACATATTTTGGAAAATACGACGAAAAAGACCGCGAAAACGGGCCGGAAGTCAAAGAAAAAATTGGGTATACCGGCACGCAGGGATATTATCTTCCTCATTGGAAGTTAAATCAGATCGGTCAGATCAGCAAAGTATTATTTGAGACATTCGATGAAGAAAAATATATGTATTTTCGGAAAGAACTGGCAATCGGTTCGGAAGATGGAATAGAGAATAAAAAAGTATCGCAGCTGTCCGATGGAAACCGTACTAAATTAATGCTCGCCGGTGTGCTTGCCCGAGAGACGGAGATGCTTGTCTTGGATGAGCCGGCATCCCCATTGGATCCGGTTATGCGCGAAAAACTGTGTTCTTTGCTTTGTGATTACCTCAATGAAAAAGAGGGCGAGAGAACGGTTCTTTTTTCCACACATAACATCGCAGATATGGAACGAATCACAGACTATGTGATCATCATGGCAAAAGGAAAGATCCTGGCGCAGGGGTTTGTGGAAGAATTGAAAGAAAAGTACCGTGTAATCCGCGGTGAGAAAAAAGATGTCGAGCAGATAAAACCGTGGCTTTTGACAATGACAGAAAATTCTTATGGTTTTGAAGGACTTTGTGAGGTGGACAAAATAGATCACATAGAACCGTTTGAGGTAGCAGAGGAGATTCCGGATCTTTCTAAATTATGTGTGGAATTGATGAAATCCGTATCCGAGGTGGCAAAGGAGGATGTACATGAGTAATATCATTCACAGTTTCCGGGGGTATACGTCGTTTGTATACCGGCTGATATTTATTGGCATATTTCCGCCGGCACTTTTTATATTGACATGGTTTTTTACCGACCCCGCGTACCTGTCGTGGTCGTGGGTTATCGTTTTTTTCTATATTACGTATGAGAGTATAGGAGATTATATGGTGTTTGCGGGAATCTGCAATAAAGAAAATAACAATTACGTTTTTTTGAAAACCTCCTATCTGGGGGAAACGATGTTTCGTCAGGTTGTTCTGGCAGATCTGATACGGCGTTTCGTAGTTGCGGCTGTTATGGGGAGTATAGCGTGGTACCGGGATCCGAGTGGATTGGTCTGCATTTCGATAGGAATGATTTATGGAGTGGCGCTGGTCATCGTCAATGCGACAAGATATTGTGAAGCTCTCCTGATTTATCTGGCCGTTTGGTGGATTGCTTTGTGGGGCCTTGCATGGCTGGTTGTCCTGGTGACAGAAAAAATAGCAATATGGAAACTAACGGAATTGACCATGCTAACGAAAATGGTTGTTATGGCAGTTGTCATAGCAATCAATGTGATAACAATGCAGCACATGATGCTGCGGGAAAGAGGTGTTATAAATGAGGAATGAATGGAAAGCGATAAAAACGTTATTGCAGCAGAGCTGCTGTAAGAAAAAATGGCTTTGGAGTGCAGCATTTATCTGTCTTGGAATTGTGTGGAAAATTTTGTCGCTGAGTGGCAGACCGGAGGTGGCAGAAGATTTTAGCCCGCTGTTTTTTGCGGTCGCCGGGATCATGCCGATGGAAATACTGCTTGTAAATGATATCAGTGGCTTTGTAAAGGGTTCGGTGCTGCGGAAAAAGATCCAGACCACAATGGCGACAAAAAGTATGTTTGCCGGAACGATGATAGCATATCTTATGTATTTAGCGTTTTTGATGATTCTTGGCAGCGTGCGTGAAGGGCAGCCGGAGGTGTATCTGCGGCCAACATTGGTGTATGGCGTGGGCGTTTGCTTTCTCGGAATTGTTAATGTGTTTTTGTACAAATTCTTTTGGGCGTCTTTGGCAGGAATTTATGTAATCTGCTTTTCCGCCGGATTTGCCATGGGGCTTTTTGAGGACCAAATTGATTTTGCAGGATACTGGGAGAAACTTTCCCCGGTGGGCTGTGTGATAGCCGCCGTTTTTCTGATCTTTGCCGGCTGTGCCATAAATTTGGTTATGACCCGGATTTTTTATAAACGTAATTTTTCCAAAAATGCGTTTGGGGCTTCTATGAGAAAATTGGTTTAAAAAAGAATTGACAAAAGTGCTTCTTCCGTGTATACTAGTATTCGTTGATGGTTTTTGCTTCGATAGCTCAGTTGGTAGAGCACTTCACTCGTAATGAAGGGGTCGAGGGTTCAAGTCCCTTTCGAAGCTTACCAAAAAGAAGATGTGAGGCACGATGTCTCACATTTTTTTTATTTATTTTTACGTTTTATTTATAAAAGTTTATGAGCGATGTAATTTTATTCTTGGTGTGAATCCGTTATAATGTTAATTGTGTGTTTGTAGGAAATGTCCGTAAACGGGAAAAAGTATTTGGATAGGAGAATGTTACTATTATGGATAGAAAGGAAACGGAGATTAAAGAGCGAGTATCTGAGTGGTTGAATACGACAGCACTTTGGCAGAAGATTCTTTGTTTTTTACAGATTATTTTATCCGCAGTTATTGTAGTGTTTGCCTTTATGGGGTTAAATGATATCATACCGATTTTCACAACGAATACAGTAGATTTGGTTTTGCTGGCAGTATTGTTTGTAGTCAGCGGTGTTCGACTTTTCCCGGAGAAAAAACTGTGTACTTATATTTACTTTGGCGTCGCTTTACTGATGCTTGGTATTTTGGCAGTTGGTTTTATGTTATGACGTAATTCATTGTAGTAAATTCTGATGAGAAAACTTGACAATTTGTATAAGATAGGATAAAATACTGATATCTCATGTAATTGAGTAAAAAATTGAAATTAATATTACCCCGCAAAAAGATAAGGCGGGCGAGAAAAAAGGAGAAATAGTCATGTTAGAAAAAATGCAGGAACTTATCGCAGATCAGTTGAGCGTTGATGCAGACAGCATCACGGAAGCATCTTCTTTCAAAGATGATTTGGGAGCAGATTCATTGGATCTTTACGAATTGATCATGGCTCTTGAAGAAGAGTATGATGTTGAGATTCCTACAGATGATTTGGAAAGCATTAATACTGTAGGCGATGTAATTAACTTCTTGAAAGACAAAGGTGTAGAATAATTACATCCAAAATACTGTGACTAACAAATGTGAATGGTGTGGTTGCCAGTTTTGTCAGAGGACAGAATTGTCAGCCACCATTTCAAAATATGGGCTTATTTTGACACCATCAGCGAAAGAAAAGGCTCCTGGTGTTTAAGTTGTGTTATTTTGTCATCATTACATGGAATGGAGGAAAAGATGGGTAAGATTGCATTTGTATTTCCGGGACAAGGTGCCCAGAAAGTTGGTATGGGAAAAGAGTTTTATGAGACTTCTCCGATTGCAAAAGAGATTTTTGATAAGGCAAGTGAAGCTGTTGAGCTGGACTTGAAAGCACTGTGCTTTGAGGAAAATGACGACATTAATATTACAGAATATACACAGGTTGCGCTTCTTACAACAAGCGTGGCTATCATGGAAGTGTTGAAAGACCGTGGGATTAAACCGGATGTAGCAGCAGGTCTCAGTCTGGGCGAATATTGTGCTCTGGTAGCAGCAAATTCGATGAATTATATCGACGCGGCAAAAGCTGTCCGTAAACGAGGTATTTATATGCAGGAAGAAGTTCCTGCCGGCGTAGGCGGTATGGCTGCGATCATGGGACTTGAGAGTACAGAGATTGAAAAAGCAATCGCGGATATTCCACAGGTTCAGGTGGCAAATTACAATTGTCCGGGACAGATCGTTATCTCAGGAAAGAAAGAATCTGTAGAGCAGGGCGCAGAAAAATGTAAAGAGGCAGGCGCAAGACGTGCTGTTATGCTTAATGTAAGCGGCCCATTTCATTCTGACCTTTTAAAAGGAGCAGGAGAGAAACTTGAAAAAGTTTTGGATTCGATTGAAATCAATGAGCCACAGATTCCGTATGTGGCAAATGTAAATGCTTCTTACATAACGAAACAAGAAGACATCAAGCCATTGCTTGTAAAACAGGTATCTTCTTCTGTCCGCTGGCAGCAGTCCGTGGAAACCATGGTAGAAGATGGCGTCGACACATTTATTGAATTGGGACCTGGCAGAACACTTGCCGGTTTTAATAAAAAAATTGGAAAAGCCATTGGAAAAGAATTGACGACTTACAGCGTCGGAACAATGGAAGAATTAGAAGCAGTTGTAGCAGCACTTAGTTAAGAAAGGAAACCTTATGTTATTAGAAAATAAGATTGCCGTAGTGACCGGAGCCGGACGAGGAATTGGACGAGGAATCGCTCTTGCATTGGCAAGAGAGGGTGCGATGGTTGTTGTAAATTACAATGGCTCGAAAGAACGTGCAGAAGAAGTGGTTCGCACGATTGAAGAAGCCGGCGGAAAAGCGGCAGCGATTCAGTGCAATATCAGTGATTTTGAGGCGGCAAAGGAATTTTTTGCCAATGTGGTAAAAGAATACGGTAAGATTGATATCCTTGTCAACAATGCCGGAATCACAAAAGACAATTTGATGATGAAAATGTCAGAAGAGGAGTTCCAGAGTGTTATCCAGACAAATCTCGCTGGTACATTCCATGGTGTAAAATTTGTTACCCGCCCAATGATGAAACAGAGACAGGGACGTATTATCAACATTGCTTCCGTATCGGGAGTGATCGGAAATATGGGACAGGCAAACTATTCTGCTTCCAAAGCCGGAGTGATTGGTCTGACCAAGGCAGCAGCGAAAGAACTGGCATCCCGTAATATTACGGTAAATGCAGTGGCACCGGGATTTGTAGCGACAGAAATGACAGATGTTCTTTCGGATTCCGTGAAAGAGGCAGCTGTAGCGACGATTCCATTGGGACGTTTTGGAGAAGTAGAGGACATTGCAGAAACTGTTGTCTTTTTGGCATCGGATAAAGCTAAATACATCACCGGCCAGGTAATCTGTGTCGATGGCGGCATCGCGATCTAAAATTATTCTAGGAGGATTATTTCATGAGTAGAAGAGTAGTCATCACGGGAATGGGAGCTATCACTCCGATTGGAAATACCGTGGATGAATTTTGGAGTAACATTAAAAAAGGCGTTGTGGGAATCGGACCGATCACGCAGATCGATACGACGGATTATAAAGCAAAGCTGGCAGCGGAAGTAAAGGATTTTGATCCGAAAGAATATATGGATCCAAAGTCAGCACGTCGTATGGAACGTTTTGCACAGTTTGCCGTAGCTGCATCCAAGCAGGCACTCGAAGACAGTGAACTGGATCTGGAAAAAGAAGATCCGTTTATGGTCGGCGTCAGTGTAGGATGTGGTATCGGAAGTCTCCAGTGTATGGAGCGCGAGTACAAGAAACTGCTTGACAAGGGACCAAATCGTGTATCTCCTTTGATGATTCCGATGCTGATCTCAAACATTGCCGCAGGAAACATAGCAATTCAGCTGGGATTAAAAGGTAAAAATATTAATATTGTAACCGCATGCGCAACCGGAAATCACAATATCGGGGAAGCATTCCGTTCGATTCAATATGGCGAAGCGGACGTTATGGTTGCCGGTGGTGCAGAAGCTGCGATCACCGAACTTGGCGTGGCAGGATTCACCAGCATGACAGCGTTGTCATTGTCAACGGATCCGATGAAAGCTTCGATCCCATTTGACATCAACCGCAATGGTTTTGTTATGGGTGAGGGTGCCGGTATTCTTGTTATGGAAGAATTAGAGCACGCAAAGAAACGTGGAGCCAAGATTTATGCGGAAATTGTAGGATATGGTGCGACAAACGATGCTTATCATATCACTTCCCCGGCAGAAGATGGAAGCGGTGCAGCAAAAGCTATCGAATTTGCGATGAAAGATGCCGGCGTAAAACCGGAAGAAATCGATTATATTAATGCACATGGAACCAGCACACATATGAATGATATGTTTGAGACAAGAGCGATCAAACTGGCTCTTGGCGAAGAGGCTGCTTATCATTGTAAAGTAAGTTCTACAAAATCCATGGTAGGACATCTTCTTGGTGCTGCCGGTGGTGTAGAATCGATCGCAAGTATCAAATCCATCATGGACAATTATGTACATGTCAATGCCGGATTGACAGATCCGGATCCGGAATGTGATCTTGACTGTGTCAAAGATCATGGAATTGATATGGAAGTGAATACGGTTCTCAGCAATTCACTTGGATTTGGTGGACATAATGCATCTTTAATCTTTAAAAGTTTTAATGAATAATAATCTCAAAAAGCGCGGGAAGATAGGGCGTTGATAGGTTCCCGCGCTTTTAGGATAGAATTCCCACTTGTAAGTTATGAAAAAATATGTTATACAGATATGGAGGACAAAAATATGTTGCTAGATGTAAATGGTATTAAAGAGATTATACCGCATCGCTATCCTTTTTTGCTCGTTGACTGCATCGAAGAGATGGAACCGGGAGTAAAAGCTGTTGGATACAAAAATGTAACCGTTAATGAACCGTTTTTCCAGGGACATTTTCCGCAGCAGCCGGTTATGCCGGGGGTTTTGATCGTGGAAGCATTGGCACAGGTAGGTGCAGTAGCAGTTCTCAGTCTGCCTGAAAATAAAGGAAAACTTGCTTTTTTCGGTGGAATCGATAAAGCAAAATTCCGCAAACAGGTAGTGCCGGGAGACCGCCTTCGCTTAGAGACTGAGATTATCAAATGCAAAGGTCCGATGGGCGTTGGAAAAGCTACAGCCACAGTAGATGGCAAGGTTGCCTGTGAAGCGGAGATCAAATTTATGATTGGATAGCTGATGACAGGGGATAATGAAATAATACTGTCACGGGAAACAGAAACATGTTTTTTAGAAGAAAATATTATGGAGGCCTATGATGAAAGAATTTAAACAATGGGAAGGTTTTTCTGGAAGACTTTGGAAAGAAGGGATCGATGTACGTGACTTCATCCAAAAAAACTACAAACCTTATGATGGAGATGAGTCCTTTTTGGCAGGACCAACCGAAGCGACGGATAAGCTTTGGGGCAAATTGCAGGAACTTCAGAAGGAAGAGAGAAAAAAAGGTGGCGTTCTGGACATGGAGACAGAGGTTGTTTCCTCTTTGACATCCTATGGCCCTGGATATATCAGTGAAGACTTAAAGGATTTGGAAAAAGTAGTTGGTCTTCAGACAGATAAGCCATTGAAACGTGCATTTATGCCTTATGGTGGTATCCGTATGGCAGAGCAGTCCTGCACAATGTATGGTTATCAGCCAAGCGAGAAATTGCATGAGATTTTTACAAAGTATCACAAAACACACAGTGATGCGGTATTTGAAGTATACACACCTGAGATGAAACGTATGCGTCACAATAAGATTTTGACCGGACTTCCGGATACTTACGGACGTGGACGTATCGTCGGCGATTACCGTCGTGTGGCATTGTATGGTATCGATGTCCTGATTGAAGAGAAAGAGAAAGATTTTGCCGGAAGCGAACGCCGCAGTATGCGCAGCAAAGATTATCGTATCCGTGAAGAGATCGCAGAGCAGATCAAATGTCTGAAAGGCATGAAAGAAATGGCTGCTTCTTATGGTTATGATATTTCTGAACCTGCGAAAGATGCAAGAGAAGCATTCCAGTGGCTGTATTTCGGATATCTTGCTGCCATCAAGACACAGAATGGTGCCGCAATGAGTGTTGGACGTGTTTCCACATTCCTTGATATTTACATTGAAAGAGACCTTGCCAATGGAACATTGACAGAGGTAGAGGCACAGGAATTGGTTGACCATATGACAATGAAATTCCGTATGGTTAAATTCGCTCGTATCGAGTCTTACAACCAGTTGTTCTCCGGAGACCCTGTATGGGCTACCGTAGACGTTGCCGGTATTGGTATGGACGGACGTTCCCAGGTAACAAAGACATGTTTCCGTTTCCTTCATACATTGGAAAACATGGGACCATCTCCGGAGCCAAACCTTACTGTATTGTATTCTTCTCATTTGCCGGAGGCATTTAAGAAATATGCATCTCACATTTCCATCGAGACAAGTTCCGTACAGTATGAAAATGATGATGTAATGCGTCCGGTATGGGGCGATGATTATTCGGTATGCTGCTGTGTATCTGCGACAGAGACAGGAAAAGAGATCCAGTTCTTCGGAGCTCGTGCAAACCTTGCAAAATGTCTCCTTTACGCGATCAACGGTGGTATCGATGAGAAAAACAAAGTACAGGTTGGACCGGAATATCGTCCAATCACAAGTGATGTACTTGATTATGATGAAGTCATGGATAAATATGACAAGATGATGACATGGCTTGCTCAGACCTATGTAGAGACATTGAACATGATTCACTACATGCACGATAAATATTATTATGAAGCATCCCAGATGGCATTGATCGATACGGATGTAAGACGTACTTTCGCAACAGGTATTGCAGGATTCTCTCATGTAGTAGATTCTCTTTCTGCCATCAAATATGCAAAAGTAAATGTAATCCGTGATGAAGATGGATTGGCTGTAGATTACAAAGTAGAGGGAGACTTCCCACGCTATGGTAACGATGATCCACGTGCTGACGAGATTGCTGTATGGCTTCTCCGCACATTCATGGATAAACTTCGTAACTGCCATACTTACCGTGATTCTGAGCCTACGACATCGATCCTTACGATCACATCCAACGTCGTCTACGGTAAAGCAACCGGTGCTCTTCCGGATGGAAGAAAAGCAGGTGAGCCATTGTCACCTGGTGCAAACCCGGCATACGGAGCAGAGCAGAACGGTCTTCTCGCTTCCTTGAACTCCGTTGCAAAACTTCCTTATGAAGAAGCTTTGGATGGTATCTCAAATACCCAGACCATCAATCCGGGAGCACTTGGAAATACACATGAAGAGCGCGTGAAGAACCTTGTTCAGGTAATGGATGGTTACTTTGATCAGGGAGCACATCACTTGAATGTCAATGTGTTTGGCAAAGAAAAATTGATCGATGCAATGGAGCATCCGGAAAAAGAAGAGTATGCAAACTTTACGATTCGTGTATCCGGTTATGCTGTAAAATTCATCGACTTGACTAGAGAGCAGCAGCTTGACGTTATCGCAAGAACCTGCCATGAAACATTATAAATAGCATTGGAGGTTTAACCGTGGAAGAAAGAATTGGCTATGTCCATTCTTTAGAAAGTTTTGGTTCTGCGGATGGACCGGGAGTACGGTATATCATTTTTCTGAGTGGCTGCAACATGCGCTGTCAGTTCTGCCACAATCCGGACACCTGGGACATCAAAGCAGGAAAAGAATACACGGCGTCTCAATTGTTAAAAACTGCAAACAGATACCGTCCTTACTGGGGAAGTGAGGGCGGTATTACTGTGAGCGGAGGAGAGCCGTTATTACAGATCGACTTTTTATTGGAATTATTTGAAAAAGCAAAGGAAATGGGCATTCATACGACCCTGGACACCAGTGGAAATCCCTTTACGACAGAAGAACCATTTTATTTAAAATGGAAAGAACTGATGAAAGTAACGGATCTGGTCATGTTAGACATCAAGCACATTGATGAAGAGCAGCACAAGATCCTGACGGGAAAAACTGGGAAAAATATACTGGAGATGGCAAGGCAGATGTCCGAGATGGGGCAGCCGATGTGGATCCGTCATGTATTGGTTCCGGAGCGCAATGATACCGATGAATATCTTCACCGTCTTGCAGATTTTATCAAGACATTGAAAACGGTAGAACGAGTAGAGGTTCTTCCCTATCATACGTTAGGTGTGTTTAAATGGGAAAATCTCGGAATCCCTTATAAATTAGAAGGAATTGATCCCCCGACCGCGGAGCGCGTGGAAAATGCGAAACGTATTTTGGGGGCAGAATAGAGAGGATAAAAATTCCCCCTGTGGCAAAGTACCGCAGGGGAAATTTTTTAATAAGTAAATTTAAAAAAAAAAATATTGACCAACGGTCATTTTTGTGATAAACTACTGGTAGATTAAGAAATGACTACTAGTCATTTTTGATAATTAGTATCAAAAGGAGGTTGCCAGTAATGGTTAAGTTTGGAAAGTTTATTACAAAGCACAAATTATTCATTCTTATTCTTGGCGTGCTGCTTATCATCCCGTCGATGATCGGTATGGTCAAGACGAGAGTCAATTATGATGTACTTAGTTATCTGCCAGATTCCCTCGAGACAGTATCCGGTCAGGATATCATGGTAGACGAATTTGGTATGGGGGCATTTTCCATGGTTATCGTGGAAAATATGGATAACAAAGACGTAGTTGCTTTGAAAGAAAAATTGGAGAAAGTAGATCATGTTGAAAAAATCATATGGTATGATAGTGTAGCAGATATTTCACTGCCGACCGACATGCTTCCGAATGAATTAAAAGAGGCATTGTTCAATGGGGATGCGACGATGATGATCGCGTTGTTTGATAATACGACATCATCTGAGGATACGATGCAGGCAGTCACAGATATGAGAAATATGGTAAAAGATCAGGCATTTATCAGTGGTATGTCAGGAATCGTTACCGATATTAAAAATCTGGTACAGGCAGAACTTCCGGTATATATCGTTATTGCAGGTATTCTTGCATTGATCGTATTGCTTATCACGATGGAATCAATCGTGACACCGGTATTGTTCCTTTTGTGTATCGGATTAGCCATCCTTTACAATATGGGAACCAATATCTTTCTGGGACAGATATCCTATATCACACAGGCGTTGACCGCAGTACTTCAGCTTGGAGTTACGATGGATTATTCCATCTTCCTTCTGGAAAGTTATCAGGCAAACAAAGTACGTTTTGACAATGACAAAGAACGTGCGATGGCACATGCGATCAGTAATACATTCAAATCCGTTGTCGGAAGTTCCATCACGACAGTGGCCGGATTTGCTGCATTGTGTTTTATGACATTTGCTTTGGGACGCGACCTTGGAATCGTTATGGCAAAAGGAGTTATCATCGGAGTTATCGTTTGTATCACCTTGCTGCCTTCCTTGATCCTGTTCTTTGATAAATGGATCGATAAGACGACACACCGTGCCATCTTCCCGAATTTCCATAAATCGAGTGCTTTTATTACAAGACATAGAGTCATTCCACTGCTTATTTTTGCCATATTGTTTGTTCCTGCATTTTATGGAAATAATCATGTAAAAGTATATTACAATCTGGATCAGGGACTTCCACAGGATCTGGATTCGGCGATTGCCAATAAGAAACTGGAAGAAAAGTTCAATATGAACAACATGCATATCCTTCTCTTGAAAAATGGTCTTTCAAGTAAAGAGAAAAATGATATGAAAAATGAAATTGAAAAAATAGACGGAGTCAAATGGGTACTCGGCATGAATTCCATCGTAGGAGCCAATGTACCGGATGACATGATTCCAAACAAATACAAAGACATGCTAAAGAGTGATAACTGGGAATTGCAATTTATCTGTTCGGATTATAAGACGGCGACAGATCAAGTCAATGCCCAGATTGCTTCCATCAATGATATTGTGAAAAAGTACAGCAAAGATTCGATGGTAATTGGTGAAGCACCTCTTACGAAAGACTTGCAGGATGTAACGGATGTTGACCTTGCAACGGTAAACTACCTGTCAATCGGAGCGATCTTCCTGATCATATTATTGACATTTAAGTCAATCTCACTGCCGGTTATCCTGGTAAGTGTAATCGAATTTGCCATCTTCCTTAATATGTCGTTCCCGTATTACAGCGGAATTGAACTTCCTTTTGTGGCAAGTATCGTTATCGGAACCATTCAGTTAGGAGCGACAGTAGATTATGCGATATTGATGACGACAAGATATCATAAAGAGCGTGTCGTAAATCAGAAGACAAAGAAAGAAGCAGTCGAGATCGCACACAAGACTTCGATGAAATCCATTATTATCAGTGGACTGAGTTTCTTTGCCGTAACCTTTGGTGTATCAGCATACTCAAGTATTGATATGATCAATGCGATCTGTACCTTGCTTTCAAGAGGAGCCGTGATCAGTACGATCAGTGTAATCCTGATCCTGCCGGCGATGCTTTACCTCTTTGATAAAGTAATCTGCAAGACGACATGGGATATGCGTAAAATCAATTATTAATGAATGATAGAAAGGATGAGCGTTATGAATCGAAATAGAGAACTCAATCGTATTAGTAAGACAGTCATTTCCGGACTTTTGGTGACAAGTCTGGTAGTATCCAATGGTGCCTATGCCAATGCACAGAAAATTTCCAAAGATGAATCTGTTTATGTAAATGCGGATGAAAGCGGAGCAACGACAAAAATTACCGTTTCCAACTGGTTGAAAAATGCCGGAATCAATGGAACGATCAACGATGAATCGGATCTGAAAGACATTCAGAATGTCAAAGGAGATGAGACATTTACCCAGAACGGTGATGATGTACAGTGGAGTGCTGGTTCCAATGATATTTATTATCAGGGAACAACGGATAAAGAACTTCCGGTAGGGGTTGAGATTAAATACGAATTGGATGGAAAAGAAATTGCTGCAAAAGATCTTCTTGGACAGAGTGGTAAATTGAAAATTACCGTTTCTTATACCAATAAATCCAAATCCACACAGACGATCAATGGTGAAAAACAGGAAATGTATACACCGTTTGTCATGGCAACCGGAATCATTCTTCCGGATGACAAATTCAGTAATGTGGAAGTAGATGACGGAAAAATCATCAATGAAGGGTCCAATAATATCGTTGTCGGATTCGGTATGCCGGGTATGGCTGAGAGTCTGGATCTCGATGAGGATGCCGCAGATAAACTTCCGGAAGGCTTCACCGTAACTGCGGATGTGACAAATTTCTCCATCGGAAATACGATCACATTTGCCAGTCCAAGTATTTTGAGCGATCTGGAACTGGATGACATCGATGATTTGGATGATCTCGAAAATAAATTGGAAAAATTAGTAGATTCTTCCGAGGATCTTGTAGATGGTTCCAAAAAACTTTCCAATAAAATGGGCGAACTGGAAGATAAGTTCGACGATTACCAGGACGGTGAAAAATCTTTGAACAAAGGAATTAAAGATCTGGTAAACGGTGGAACAACATTGAAAAAAGGTGTAAAAGACTATACTAACGGCGTGGATACCCTGGCAAAAGGGATACAGAGTTATGTCAATGGAGCAAAACAGATCACGGACGGAAACCAGAAATTGTATGAAGCCGTAAAAGATATGCCATCTTCCTATAAGGAATTTTCCGATGGTCTGCAGGCCTATACAAAAGGCGTTGATACACTTGCGGATACCAAGACAGCAAAACAGCTGACAGATGGTGCCGACGCGGTGACAGCCGGAATCGGAACATTGAATGAAAACTTAGGAAAACTGGAAAGTTCTTATGATAATTATAAACTTCTTGCAGATGGATTGAAAGCACAGGCTGCCCAGATTAGCGATCCGACACAGAAAGCAACGATTCTTGCTTATGTACAGAAGTTGGAAGAATTGTATCAGGGACAGAAAGCAAGTGTAGGAGCACTGGTAAGTGCGACAAATAAAGAAAGCACATTGAAATCCGGTGCAAGCCAGGTGGCAGCCGGTATTAAAAAAGTGATGACAGGTGCACAGACTCTTTCCGGCAATTCTGCAACCCTTCGATCTGCAGACCAGAAATTGACTTCCAGCATCGCAACATTGACAGCGAGCGTGAAGAAACTGAGCGAAGGAAGTAAGACACTGAGCAGCAATGATCGTAAATTACTGGCAGGAGCAAAGAAAATCCTGAAAGCCAGCAAATCCGTAAAATCCGGAAGTGACAAACTGATCAATGGTGCCAATAAATTGAAAAAAGGAAGCAATAAGCTTCATAAGGCAACCGGTAAAGTTGCAGATGGTATCGGAAAACTTTCTGATGGTGCAGATGATCTTTACGAAGGAATGGATAAATTCGATCAGAAGGGAATCCAGAAACTGAACAATGTTTACGAAGATGACATTAAGACATTGAAGACCAGACTGGAAAAATTGACGGATATGTCAAAAGATTATACAAACTTCTCCGGAATCAGTAAAGGAATGGACGGAAAGGTTAAATTCGTGATCGAGACGGCAGAAGTGAAGAAAGATGATGAACAATAAAAACCACTTGTGGCAGGAAAGGATGTGAATGAAGTGGGCAGACTCGATGAAAAAAAGAAGAAAAAGCGTGAGGATCTACTCAATGCGACGTATGAGTTGTTTACTTCCAAAGGCGTATTTGACACATCTATTTCGGACATCGTCAAAAAAGCCAATATGGCAAAAGGAACCTTTTATCTTTATTTTAAAGATAAGTATGATATACGAAACGCATTGATCACAAAAAAGGCGGGCGAGCTTTTCTCAGTTGCATATGAGAAGATGTACCGGAAAAAGTTTTCTTCTCTGGAAGCAACGGTAATCTGCGCCGCGGATGTTATCATCGACCAGCTGAATGAAGATAAGACACTACTGGAATTTATTGCCAAAAACCTCCAATGGGGACTTTTCCATAAAGTACTTTTGGAAGGGGAAAATGATGTGTCAAAGAGTTTCTTTGACTGGTATAGCGAATTGATCGCAACTTCCGGGCGTAAATTCAAAAACCATGAGTTAGTCATTTATATGATCGTGGAATTGATCAATTCGACCTGCTACAATGTGATCCTGCACGAAGAGCCGGTAGGACTGCCGGAACTCAAAGAGGAACTTCACCAGTTGATTCCGGTGATCCTGCGTACGCAGGAGATCGTAGAGAAATCATAAAACGATAAAAAACCACTTTGCTGATACAAAATGACATCAACAAGGTGGTTTTTCTTTACATAATGTTCATTTTGTCATAATTGACTTCTCCCGGTAAATAAACTATAATAGTCTCTAGCAATGAATTTGAAAGGCAAGGTTTAATATTATGATTCCAACGATAAAAATTATATGTATGATAGTTTGTCCCCTGATCGCACTTGTTGTTTTGGGGATTGCATATTATAAAATTCACAAACGTTCCAGCAAACTGGAAACGGGGCTGCCGGGAGCACTTGGATACGGCTTCCTTGGATATTTGTGGCAGTACTTGATCTTTTCTTTCCTGGCAATGTACCTTATGGCACTTGTATTTAAAGGAGTATCCGGGATTGGCAAGGTCGGTGTGTCTTTTGGACTGACATTTCTGAGTACCGCATTTACGATCGCTGCGCTGTACTGGGGAATCTATCTGACAAATGAAAAGAAGCGTTCGCTCTATCGAAGTGCGGTAGTGGGAATCGGATTTTCCCTTGGCAAAGTGGCAATTGAACTGGTACAGCCATATTTTTACAGTGCTTATGCGTCCATCCGCATTAATAACGGACAGATTGGGAAAGAAACCGATTATATGAAAGCCATTGAGCGCACGACAATTCCTTCGATGTTAGAGGGAACCTACAAATGTTTGCTGATGTTTATCGTTATTATGGCGATTACCTTGATCATGGCAAAATATTATGAAGAGCGCAAAGTACATCATGCCTGGATTACCGGAGCGGTAATTTATGAGGTTATCATGCTGATCAATCAGTTGTTTGTCAACGTGATTCCAAGTGGAATTGCACAGAAAATTGTGGTTTTGATTGTGCTGACCGTGATCGCAGTGATCTGTGGCAGTGTTGTCTGGCACTGGTTTAAGACAGATGAGATCGAACCGGATCCAAGAAAGATCCTGTCTGCCGGAAAGGAAGCCTGAAACATGGAAAGACTCGATAAGCAATTTGCTTTTTTTCGTGAGATCGATAAGGAAAAGAAGATTGGAAGACAGACGTATCTGACCGGAGCAGAGCGCAAGGAAAATGATGCGGAGCATGCTTGGCATATGGCGATTATGACGTTATTACTCAGTGAATATGCCAATGAAAAAATCGACGTATTAAAAACGGTTTCGATGCTTTTGATCCATGATCTTGTGGAGATCGATGCCGGGGACACGTATGCATATGATGAAGCAGGAAAGGCGACGCAGCGGGAACGTGAAGTGAAGGCAGCAGACCGCATTTTCTCTATTTTGCCGGAGGAGCAGGGAAAGGCTCTGCGGGCTCTCTGGGAAGAATTTGAAGCCAGAGAGACACCGGAGGCAAAATTTGCCAGGACAATGGACAATATCCAGCCGCTTATGCTGAATGCGGCGACCGATGGCAAAGCGTGGGAAGAACACGGGGTACATCTTTCCCAGGTACTTGGCAGAAATGAGCGCACTGCGGAAGGGTCTGAAGTACTTTGGAAGTATGCCTATGAGACTTTTATCCGTCCGAATGTGGAAAAAGGACGATTACAGGAGGATGATATTGAAGAAGATTCGCTTGGATAAATATTTAGCCGATCATACCGAATGGACGAGAAGTCAGATTAAAAAGAAGGTGGCATCCGGACTGGTAAAAGTTCAGGATGCTGTGATCAAAGATGCTGGATATAAGGTGTCCGCAGAGGATGTCATTGAGATGGAAGGACAAAGAATCTGTGGGCAGCAGTACCAGTATCTTCTTTTTCATAAGCCTGCCGGAATCGTGTCTGCCACAGAGGATACGAGAGAAGAGACGGTTTTGGATGCCGTGCGCCGCGGTGGTTTTGCGGGGGAAGGGGAAGTGCCGTTTTTGGCAAAAGATTTGTTTCCGATGGGGCGGCTTGATAAGGATACGGAAGGACTTCTTATCCTTACCAATGATGGAGAACTGGCACACCGGCTTTTGTCCCCGAAGTTCCATGTAGAAAAGACATATCTGGTGCAATTGGATACAGCAGTGAGTGGAGAAGATGTGCTGCACATGAAAGAAGGGCTGGACATCGGAGAGAAGCAGCTGACGAAGCCCGCCAAGATGGAAATTCTTTCCGAACGAGAATGCCTTCTTACGATCACGGAAGGAAAATTTCATCAGGTGAAGCGGATGTTTCATAAACTCGGAAAAGAAGTTGTTTATCTGAAACGTGTGGCGATGGCGGGAATCAAGCTGGAAGATTCGCTGGAAAAGGGACAGTGGCGGCAGCTGACAGAAAAAGAAATTGAAAAGTTAAAGGAGCAGGCAGATGGCAAAAAAGAAATATTATGCAGTGAAGAAGGGAAAAACACCGGGAATCTATCTGACGTGGAATGACTGTAAAGCACAGACCGATGGATATTCCGGGGCGATTTACAAAAGTTTCCAGTCTGCGGAAGAGGCAGAAAATTTTGTCCGGGGAACGGCAGCAGCCGCTGGTGGAAATGGGGCAGAAAATGGCGAAGAAACGGTACAGCCTGACGAAGATACGGCGGTTGCTTATGTAGACGGAAGCTATAATGTCGCAACCGGCGAGTACAGTTGTGGTGTCGTATTTTTGTATGAGGGAAAAGAAGAGACAATGGCACAAAAAGGAGAAGACGAAGAACTGGCGCAGATGCGGAACGTGGCTGGCGAGATCCTGGGATCGCAGCTTGCGATGGAACTTGCTGTCAAACGGGGGATTCGGAAGATAAAAATTTATCATGATTATCAGGGAATCGCTTCGTGGTGCCTGGGGGAATGGAAGACAAACAAAGAGGGAACGAAAGCTTATAAAAAATATTATGATTCGGTGCAGGACAAATTGCAGGTGACCTTTGTCAAGGTAAAAGGCCACTCCGGCGACCATTACAATGATATGGCGGACGAGTTGGCGAAGAGCGTAATATTTTAACACTTAATTCACACTTTTTTGACGTTCTATTCAATTTTTTAAGATATGATAGAAAATAGATAGGAAGTGATAGCATTGAAAAATGTATTGAGTCGTTTAACAACGAAAAAAGAAGGGGACATCGAAGTGGTCAATGTCATTCCGGAGGATGGAAATGAAATATATCTGCCACAGACCGGTGACCTTTTAGATATGGAAAAACAGTACCGCCAGATCATGTTTTTTTATGAGGCGGGCATACAGCAGGTAACCGCAAAACTGGAAATATTGAATAAAGAATTTCAGTATTGCAATGACCGGAATCCAATCGAAAATATTAAAAGCCGTGTAAAATCGGCGGATAGTATTATCGAGAAAATGAAGAAAAAGGGACTGCCCCTTACGATCAGCTGTATGATGGGAAATATTCACGATATCGCCGGAGTGCGCGTGATCTGCCCATTTATAACAGATGTATACCATGTAGCGGCGATGCTGATGAATCAGACGGATGTCGAAGTTATCCGCGTGAAAGATTACATAGAACATCCGAAAGACAATGGATATCGAAGTCTGCATGTGATCGTTATGGTGGACGTTTTCTTCTCGGATGAAAAGAAAAAAGTGCCGATTGAAATACAATTTCGTACGATCGCGATGAATTTTTGGGCAAGTACGGAGCATCAGCTTCGTTATAAGAAAGAAGAAAAATTTACGCCGGAGATGCATAAGCAGTTAAAGCGGTGTGCCGATCTGATGGCACGTGCGGACCGCAAGATGCAGCGGCTGGCAGAACAATGTCAAACAGAGGAAGGCCGGTAATAGTCTTCCTCTGTTTTGCATTATATATTCTATTATTTTGCATTCTTTTTTGCTTCTTTACAAAACTGCATTTGTGAGCAGATGGCTGCATGACCGCGGCGGTCTGCTTTTTTATAGCATCCTCCATATACTTTGACAAGACCGTCCTTTTCGGAATCAATAAGTCCATCCGGCTGCAGAAGATGTGCTTTTGTATTGTCGGCAAGCTGGGTGTGCAGGATGTGAACGATTTCCTTTTTCAGATCCGGATCTTCGACAGGGAAGAGGATCTCGACACGTTTATCTAAGTTTCGTGGCATCCAGTCAGCACTTCCCATGTAAATCTCCGGACTGCCGTCATTTTCAAAATAGAAAATACGAGAATGTTCCAAAAACGTACCGACGATGGAACGCACCTGAATGGTTTCGCTCATGCCGGGAACACCCTGTTTCAGGCAGCAGATACCACGGATGATCAATTCGATCTGAACACCGGCAGCAGAGGCCTCGTAAAGAGCATTGATGATGCCGGCATCACACAGAGAGTTCATCTTTGCAACGATACGAGCCGGTTTCCCCATCGCTGCGTAGTCGCGTTCACGGTTGATCAGTTCGACAAAACGTGTGCGGAGCCAGGTCGGGGCCAATGCCAGTTTATTCCAGGAGAGTGGCTCGGAATAACCCGAAAGCATGTTAAATACGGCGGTTGCATCTTCGCCATAGGCACGTTTGCACGTAAACATACCCATATCGGTATAAAGTTTTGCGGTAGAATCGTTGTAGTTACCGGTTCCGAGGTGGACATACCGGCGGATTCCCTCTTCTTCGCGTCGTACGACAAGTGTGATCTTGCTGTGTGTCTTTAATCCGACGAGACCATAAATAACATGGCAGCCGGCCTTTTCCAGTTTTCTCGCCCAGACGATATTGTTTTCCTCATCAAACCGGGCTTTCAATTCGACCAGAACCGTAACCTGCTTTCCGTTTTCAGCCGCCTGCGCTAATGAAGCAATGATCGGCGAATTGCTGCTGACACGGTACAATGTCTGCTTGATCGCAAGAACATCCGGGTCTTTGGCGGCAAGACGTACAAAATTAACGACCGGATCAAAGGTCTCGTAAGGATGGTGGAGCAGGATATCTTTCTGGCGGATCTGCTCAAAGAGATCGCCATCCATATCAAGCCCCTTCGGAGGCTGTGGGATGTAAGGTTCTTCTTTCAGGTGATCAAAGCCGTCCATACCATACACTTTCATTAAAAAGGTAAGATCGAGCGGACCGCGGATGGTAAAAATATCCTCCTGTTGGATCTGCAGTTCTTTTTTTAATATTTTTAACAAGCGTTTATCAATTCCCTGTTCGACTTCCAGACGGATTGCCTCGCCCCATTGGCGTTTCTTTAACTGGCGTTCGATTTCAATCAAAAGGTCGGCAGCTTCGTCCTCGTCAATCGTAAGATCGGCATTTCGCATGACACGGTATGGGGTCGCATCCAATACTTTGTAATTTAAAAACAGTTTCTGTATATTTTTTTCAATGATCTGTTCCAGCAGAATAATGCAGGTCTCGCCTTCTTTTTCAGAAGGAATAGTTACAATTCTTGGAAGAACGGAAGGCACCTGAACCGTGGCAAAATCAATGGTGTCTTTCCTCTTTTTGTCCATTAAAAGTGCCGCGATATTGAGTGACTTATTGCGGATCAATGGGAATGGACGGGAAGAGTCTACAGCCATCGGTGTCAATACCGGATACACCTCGCGCATAAAATAGCGGTCTACATATTCTGCCTGCTCAGCATTCAATGCCTCATACTGCGTTACGATCGTCAGTCCGTTGTGTTTTAGGGCCGGCAGAAAAGAACGGTTGTAGGTATTGTACTGTTTTTCTACCAATTCATGTGTTCCCGTGGAAATGATTTCGAGCTGTTCTTTAGGAGTCAGTCCTGCGATATCTTTTTTGGTGTATTTTGCATGCACCATATCTTTCAGAGAAGCCACGCGGATCATGAAAAATTCATCCAGGTTGGATGCGGTAATACTTAAAAATTTCAAGCGTTCCATAAGCGGAATATTTTTATCACGTGCTTCCGAAAGAACTCGGTAATTAAAACCGAGCCAGCTTAATTCTCGATTGTAAAATTGTGTCATTTCAGCGTCCCCTCTTTCTTTTTTAATACCGGACGGATGCCGAATACTTCTTCAAATACATCCGCTTTGCGGTGAAATAGTCCTTTTTCTAATGTGATATCCTGCAATGTGTAAGCCGTGATCTGCAGGGAATTTTCTTTGAGACTCATACGTACTTTCTGAATCCTCTGATGATTACTCTTGTCAAGAACATTTGCCAGTTTCAGGATCGCACACAGTTTGACGATGGTGATATACTGGTCTTTGGTGATCTCTTCCTCGTCAATGTCCTGATAATCCGGGAAATATTCATTATTGTACCGTACGATATTTGCTGCCATAACGCGTTCAATGTGCGAAATTCCGATGATTTCCGTACTCATAATGATCTTATAGGAATTTTCGCGTGTCTGCGCCATATTAACAAACGCACCGCAGCTGTGTAAGATTACGGCAATCTGCAGAAGCAGACGTTCACGTTTGCCAAGTCCGTGAAGTTTTCGGATATTGTCAAATATTTCGGTGGCAAGATAGACGACATTTTCAATATGTGCCATGTCGCATTGGTAACGAATGGCGATATTTTTTGCCGATTCGATAATATCTTTTGAAAAATCGTGCGTCGGCCGTATTTTTTCCCTTCGTTCCGCGTAATCTGCCACCATGCTGTCACACAGATCGATCGCGGAGAGATACAGGTCATTGCATTTGGTAAGAGCACCGATCTTGCGGAATAAAAGCAGTGTCGGCAGGATCTGATCCATATGTGCGAGGCCGAGATGGCTCGCATTTTTGATCTTTTCAAAATCTTTTCGCGAGATCAATCCCTGAAATTCCGGATCTTTCTCGGACAGCCGTGCTTTGATCTCCGGCAGATTGCTTCCGACGGCGATAATATGACGAACTTTTTTCTGGCTAAGATATAAATTGTAAAAAGTTGTTAAATCCTTATCGAGATAATCCAAGATTAATTCATTATAATGAAATACTTCGGATTCCATCGTGTGAAGCAGTTCATTGATCCTGGTCGAACCGAGTTTCAGATTCTGTGTAAATTCCAATACGCCATGGCGGAAAAACGAAAACTGTACGCTTCCGGCACTCATATCTACGATCAGGGCACCTTCGTCAATCAGATCGTCAAAATAGGATTCCTTCATGGAAATGGCTTTATAATATAAAAAGCGCTGTTCGCTGTTACTCAGAATTTTTACTTTGATGTCCGTCTGCAATTTGATCTGATCCAGTACGATCAGGCGGTTGGAAGCCTCACGGAGCGCATCCCCGCTATATGCCTGATAGGAAGTTACTTTGTATTCTTCCATAATTTTTTTGAAATCTTTTAATACCCGGCAGATTTCGGACAATGTCTTATAGGTAATCTGGTGTTTGGCAAATATTTCCGATCCAATCGACAATTTGTGGCGGATATGGGTAAGCTCAATGATACCCTTTCCTTTTGATACCTCATATATTTTCATGGAAAGACCATCGGAACCTACATCAATTGCCGCATAGGTAGTTATTACCATGGAAGTGCCTCCCTTCATTATGTTCACAAGTAGTTACTAGTAACTATTCAGGCTTCCCCTCCACATATTCGCATTTCGAACACTTCGTGTTCTTTCCCGCCTTTGGCAAGGCTAAAAATGCTCATATGTGGAGGGGGAGCCCTATTAGGATCTAAATGTATGGAAATCAAGGACTCTTACGTGCAAGCACGACGATTCATTGATTTCCATACATTAGATCCTGAATAGTTACTTTTATTATAATATTTTTTTGTAAAAATGACTAGTATTTTATGTAAAAATCAGCTAAAATATATGTGTAATTTACGACAAATTTTGAAGACGTGATATTTGGAAAGAGAGGAATAAAAATGAAGACGAGTGATTTTTTCTTTGATCTGCCAAAAGAACTGATCGCACAGGACCCTTTAGAGGACCGAAGTGCGTCACGGCTGATGGTACTTCATCGAAAAACAGGAATGATTGAACATAAACATTTTACGGATATTATAGATTATCTGAACCCGGGAGACTGCCTGGTGCGCAATAATACAAAGGTAATTCCGGCGAGACTGTATGGGACGCGGGAAGATACCGGAGCGGTGATCGAGCTGCTCTTATTAAAAAGAAGAAAAGATGACATCTGGGAGACGTTGGTAAAACCCGGAAAGAAAGCGCGTACCGGTGCGCAACTCTCATTTGGAGAAGGGCTTCTTAAAGGAGAGATTATCGATGTGCTGGAGGACGGCAACCGCCTGATTCAATTTTCCTACGAGGGAATTTTTGAAGAGATTTTAGACCAGCTTGGTCAGATGCCGCTTCCCCCATATATTACCCATAAATTGCAGGATAAAAACCGCTATCAGACGGTGTATGCCAAATACGACGGATCCGCGGCAGCTCCGACAGCCGGCCTTCATTTTACCAATGAATTGTTTGAAAAATTGGAGAAAAAAGGGGTGATCGTCGCCAATGTTACGCTTCATGTGGGTCTTGGCACATTCCGGCCGGTAAAAGTGGACGATGTGACACAGCATCACATGCATTCGGAGCATTATTTTATCGAACCGGAAGAGGCTGAGAAGATACGAAAAGCCAAAGAAAATGGCGGCCGTATTATCTGTGTTGGGACGACAAGCTGCCGTACACTGGAATCGGCGGCCGATGAAGAGGGAAATATCAAAGCCTGCGAGGGGGATACGGAGATTTTTATTTATCCGGGTTATTCCTTTAAGATTATGGATGAGTTGATCACGAATTTTCATCTGCCGGAGTCTACTCTTTTGATGCTGGTTTCTGCACTTGCCGGAAAAGATTTTATTATGAAGGCGTATGAAGAGGCGGTAAAGGAAAGGTATCGATTTTTTTCGTTTGGAGATGCTATGTTTATCACAGATTAATGATTCGGGAATTCATGTGCTGTTACGGAACCGTTTGGTGTCTGCATGCAGGGAATTTTAAATTTGAAACAAGGAGGGACTTTATGAGAAAAAAGAAAATGTTGTTCATATATAATCCGTGTGCCGGAAAAGGGGCGATGAAATCCAAACTCTCCGATGTGATGGAGACGTTTATGCGAGCCGATTACGAGGTAACTGTGTATGCGACCCAGCGGGAGCGCGAGGCGACGGAACTGGTCATGGAGTTGGGCGAAAAATATGACCGTATTGTCTGTTCCGGGGGAGATGGCACTCTTCACGAGGTAACGCAGGGATTGATGAATATGCCGGCTGAGAGCCGTCCGGTGTGTGGTTATATTCCAACCGGAACTGTCAATGATTTTGCCCGGGGACTGAAACTTCCGACACGTGTGCGAAATGCTGCAAAAACAGCGGTTGCCGACAAAATCAAACCGATGGATATTGGTCTGATGAATGGCGAAGTATTTACGTATGTAGCGGCTTTTGGTGCATTTACATCCGTTTCGTATGAGACTCCACAGGCATTTAAAAATCTGCTCGGACGTGCTGCCTACATCGTGGAAGGTATGGGTCAGGTGGGAAATATCAAAGCTTATCCGATGACAATCGAAACAAAGAATGAGAAAATCACGGACGAGTTTTTGTTTGGAATGGTCAGCAATGCGAAAAGTGTCGGAGGCTTTACTTTTTTTAAAAAAGGACAGGTTTCGCTTAATGACGGTGAATTTGAAGGAATCTTTATCCGCAAGCCAAAGAATCCGCAGGAATTGCAAGCTGTGATCAATTCGTTTGTGACTTTGAAACCAAATGACCAGATTATCGGCGTACACAGCGATTATTTTCGTATCACTTCCGATCAGGAGGTCGCTTATACCTTAGACGGCGAAAATGGCGGAAGCCACAAAAAGGTGGAGATTGAGTGCTGTTACCGCCCAATCGAGTATGTATGTGGATAGAAAACATGACTTTATTTTGCCAAACTTTGGACAAAAAACTGTCAAAGTGATCTATTATACTTGGCATTGTAAATAAAAAAGTAACCGAAATAGTTACACTAAAAAATAGACAGGGGGAACCTTAATTATGAGAAAGATGTTTAAGAAAATGTGCATAGGCGCATGTGGGCTTATGTTTGTACCGATTTTAGCAATGGTACCGGTAAATGCTGAAAATGCATCATCCACTCAGGTGCCAATTGCAGCGACCGGAAGTATCGAAGGAACACCGGTGCCATCTGTTTCACCGTCTGCCAGTCCGGCAGCGACAGCATCGGCCAGTCCGGCAGCTTCTGCGACACCAACTGCGACACCGGTAGTTGGCGCGTTTAAGACGTTGATTCCGGATGCGAATTTCCGAAAAGTTGTAAATGATCTGATTTTTGGCGGTGCAGTAAAAGACGATGAAAAACTGACGATAGTAATGCAGGAAAAGATCGGTGAATATACCGGTAAACTTAACATCAGCGGAAAAGAAATCAGTAATCTTCTGGGAATCCAGTATTTTACGGGAATTACCGAACTAGACTGTTCCTATAATAATATTGCATTGCTGGATCTTTCCAAACTGCCGAATATCACAAATGTAAAAGCAGATTACAATGATCTTGCAGATATAACATTGGCAAAAGATGGAAAACCTGAAATCTTAAATGTGGCAAATAATAATTTGGTAACTTTGAATCTTGCCGGTTATACAACAGTAAAATCACTTGATGTAAGCAGTAATAAATTGACGACATTGAACCTTGCAGGTTTGTATCAGTTGACAACACTTGACTGCAGCGACAATGCTCTTTCCAGCTTTGGTGTAGAAGGTCTTGTCGGACTGGAAACATTGATCTCCGATGGAAATGCCGTAGTAGCGATGAATGTTTCTTCTTTAAAAAACCTGAAAGTTTTGGAAAACCGTAAGAGCGAGATTACTTTGAAACTTCAGAAAGTTTCCACCAGTGATGCCGGCGTTGTTCTTCCTACAGGCGCTGCAAAACCAGTGACAATTTCCAATAAAGGAACTTACAAAGAAGCAGAACACGCAATCATCTGGGATAAAGCAACGGATGTACCGGCTTCCTTTACGTATACATATCAGATTACAGGAAGTAAACAGATGGTAACGGTAACGGTAAATGTTGATAAAACAGAGATGGTAAGCAATGTTCTTTCTTTGGATAAAGTAGCAACCTTGACGACAAAGAGTAAAGCTTATAATAAAGTAACATTGACATGGAGCGGCGTGGATGGAGCTACCGGTTACCGTGTATATCGTTCCACATCCAAGACAAGAGGATTTAAGAAAATCAAATCCATTACATCCAGTTCTAAAGTAACCTATACAAATTCCAATATCGCCTGTGGTACAACTTACTACTATAAAGTACGTGCTTACCGCCTCGTAGATGGAAATTACTACTTTGGTGCTTATTCACCGGTTGTCAGTGCAAAAGCAAAACCGGCAGCACCGGCTTCTTTCAAAGTTAAAAAATCGACAAGAACAAAAGTGAACATTTCCTGGAAAGCGGTAACAGGTGCCAGTGGATACCGTATTTATCGTTCCACATCGAAGACAAGCGGATTCAGTAGGATCAAGACGGTAAAATCCGGAGCAAGCACATCTTATGTTAAGAAGACAACACGCAAAAAAACGTATTATTATAAGATGAGAGCTTATACCACCGTAAATGGCAAGAGAGTTTGGGGAGCATATACTACGGTGAAGTCGTATAAGTTGAAGTAATAGTATAATTCCCAAGTATGTTCTCAGCAAGGGCATTCGCAGCATATTCCCAAGTATGTTCTCAGCATGGGCGTTCGCACTAGAATAAGCACGCAGCGGCATGGTATTCCTGATAAATCAGGAACACTCATGCCGGCGGCTTATTACCCATGCTTCGAAACATACTTGGGAATTTTTAGGTTCTAGGGAGGAATGAGGAAAGCGGAAGGGGAATGAGTGCCTGCGGTTGAAGGCATTTACCGGGGGCAAGAATCGAGCAGGCAGACGCCTGCTCGATTGCGTTTTAGAGGGGAATATTTTGAAGAGGTGTCAAGGGGCAACTTGAAAAGAGGAAAAATTGAAAATAATTCGACAGGTAAACTGCTAAAATATACGGGAAAAGTTCCTTGTGAATTTCACTGGAGTGACAAATGATGTCATTGCGGAAATGCATAATGGAAAATAGGAAAGGAGGCGTGTTTTATGAGTTTAAGTGATAAAATTATCAATGGAATCATGGGGACGAATATCCGAACGATAAAAGTTTCTGTTGAACAATTGGCACAAATTGTAAATGAAACAATCATTGCGGCAACAACAAATGAGGAAGAACTAAGAGCAATTGAAAAAGCAATTAAAGGTAGTCATTTTTTTATTTCCGGAGATTTGGAATCCTCGGATGGCAAATTTTTATTTCATATCAGTTTGTACCAGCGCTCATTAAAGCATAGAACGGTTTGGGTAAAAAATTTACAGACAGAAGAAATTTTTGAATGGAATGGGTTTTCTCTTGGTCCCTTCAAAAGAGCAATGCAGCCTTATCTGGTAAATGCACGAATGCATCCACCGATTTCGTGGTATCGTGATCAAATCATACAAGATGCTGTGAATGCGATGGATGGTGATCCGGCAGAAGCGCAGGATCCGGCAGAAGCATATGATTCAGAAGAAATGTCAGAGTCGATTCCGAATGAGACGGCATTTTATGAGCCGTTTAATAAGCCGATGCCAATGCCAAGAAGGCAGAATCCGGCGGTTATAGGTGTGATTACAGTTGTCGTTCTAATTGTAATCGGAGTGGCAGCTTCTATGTATGAAGAAAATATGAAGGAAAAGCAGGCGGCCAGACAAAAAGAGTTGGAACAGGAGTATCAACAGGCATTACAACAAGTTTATCAGCAACAGGATTCTTCACAAAATTCTCAGCAGCAAGCAGGCTCAGCTAATTTGCAGGGAAGCGGCTCTTCGGCTAACAGTGCTTCATCAGGGTATGATTCATCATACAATTCGGCGGCAAACCAAGTGGGAGATTCGTATGGTTACAGTAATTCCGGAAACAATGCTGCGTATGACAGTGGTTACAGCACCTATGGCTCCACTTACGACGATTATAACTCTACAACGAATGACTACGATACTTCCGGCTATGACACTTCTGATTATGATGACGAAGAATCCGGTGATGAAGACGAGTATATTTTCCCGGATAGTGACACTACATATCTTACTAAGAGTGATCTGAAAGGAATGAGTGCGGACGAGCTCAATTATGCAAAAAATGAATTGTATGCAAGGCATGGACGCATATTTAACCGAGAGGATCTGCAGGAATATTTTGAAGACTGCAGTTGGTATGAAGGCGTTTATACGGCAGATGAGTGGGATTTGTATGGCGACAGTTATTTTTTCAATGATGTCGAGATGGCGAACCGCAATCTGCTTGTGAAAACAGAAAAGAAACGACGATGAGGAGGTAAATATTATGATAGGACTAATTATTTATATGGTATTAGGATACTGGGCTGCCGGAAAAACCGTTTACGCCAATAAGGTAATTATTTATTCTGGCAGCACATTTTTTGCAAGACGTGTTGGCGTGGGATTGATCGGTGGATGGATATTGATACCGATCGCCATTATTAAGACAATACTCGGGCATTAAGAAGACTATCACTTGTTTTGAAAATTATACTATGGTATACTTTTGAGAAGCAAGTGATTTTTTTAATGATAGGAGAAATGAAAACTATGGGAAAATACAAAAAGAAATTGGCTTGGCTTCTTATGTTTGCTTTGTGCGTCGGTATGATAGCATTTCCAGACAGCGGAAAAGTGATGCCGGTAAGGGCAGCAGAAGAGACAACGCAAACGGAAAAGCAGGTTACTTTCGACGGGGGAGTTTTGAAAATAGACGGAGTTGTTATTGTAACTTCGGAGGCACTGGCGGGCATTGATCTGCAGGAAATCCGAAGAATTGAATTTGGAACAAGTGTTAAAAAGATAGCAGACGGGGTGTTTGAAAACTGTCATAATCTTGTCGATGTAACGTGGGGCGACGTTACGATTATTGGTAAGAATGCATTTGCAGGCTGTGAAAATCTGGATATAATGACGTTGCCTTTTTCCTGCACAACGATAGGAGAAGGGGCATTTTGGGGATGCAGTAAGGTGGAATTTGTTATGCTGCAATCGATAAACAAAATTGGCAAGAATGCGTTTCCTCTTGAAACAAATATTGTTTGGGAAAATGTGAATTATTTGCCCGATATTGCAGAGGGATTCTGGCGGCAGCGGACAGGGACGATGTTTATTTTTGGTTCGTCTGTCTGGGAGAGTGTCAGGGAGGAAAATTCGCAGGAAACTATCCGGTGGGAAGAGGAAAATTTTGATGCGGCTTATTTTACTTTTAACAATCCGTTAGATGAGACGAAGTATTATGTGTATTCGAGAGGCAGTGATGTGCTTCGGGTGAGCACAGAGGGAACTATGACCCTGGAAAGCGGCATTAAAAAAGACGAACGAAGTTTTTATATTCCAACGCAAATAGAAATACCAAAAACATCTATAAAGCAATGGATTCTAAAAGCAGATAACCTAACGTTTAATGAAAAATACAAAGAATACAGTAATCTTCAATCCGTTAAAGTGTTTGGGGTGGTAAGTGTCGGAGAGGAATGTTTTTCCGGCTGCAGTGCGCTGGAAACTTTTGAGGCAGATAAGTTTACAAGTATCGGACAAAAGGCTTTTTATGGATGTACTTCTTTGGAAAAAATACAAATAAAAGAGGGGATTGATTCGATCGGGAAGAGTGCATTTGAAGGATGCAAAAGTCTTACAGACGTTGTAATTGAAACACGGATTATTACGATTGAGAAAAGAGTATTTTACGGATGCGAAAAATTGCAAAATGTAGAACTTCCCATTTGTGTTCGAAAAATAAATCAAGAAGCATTTGGAAATTGTTCTTCGTTGAAAAGTATTGTTCTTCCGGAAAACATTTCTTATGTGGGACTTGGAAACTTCACGACGACTGACATTTATTGGAAAGGGGATGAAGTGACCCTGCAGACCCCGGAAGAGGGGGAGGCAGAGTTTTTTGAGCAAGTTACAGGAACGATGTTTATTCCTACGGGAAGTGCTTTTTGGCAGAAACAAAAGGAACGCTATCCTAATATCAGCTGGCAGGAATGGACGCCTGTAATCGAGCAGGTGGAGACGGAGACATACGATCTTATGGAACAATGGGCATTTCAGGATGACCCTTATACCGTTTCGGCAGAACCCTGGCTCGATGAAGAGGGAACCCCTTGTGTTAAAATTCATTTTTCCAAGAAGTATCAACGCATAGCATTTCGATTGCCGGATAAAATCCGGGCGCAGGATTATGCTTCCGTATCGATCAAAGCGAAAGTCGGTGGTCAATTAATGTTTGAACTTTCGGTAGATGATATTCGGATGGATGAATCTCAAGGTGCAGTTGGAGGCTTGACAGCGGACTGCGCGTATCCGTTTTATTATGATGGAGAAGAGGGAGAGACGAAGTTCGGAACAGAAGAGGTCGAATTGAAAAATGCTTCCAATGATATGACAAGCTATATGCTGTTAGGAACCTGTCGAGACCCGGAAGATGTGGAAGTGTATGGGCGCAAGTATGAATTCTACATATACTCGATTACATTTAACCCAATCTCTTCCGGGACAAAGAAGTATGTATTTGAGAAAAAAACGGAAGCAGAAGAGACACCGTCACCGTCGATTCAGCCGACAGAGACACCGTCACCGTCGATTCAGCCAACAATCAGTCCGACCGGCTTGCCGTCTCAGGCACCTTTGGCAGCACCTGAAAACATAGCACCATCTTTTCCCCATAAACCGGAAAATCGACAGCCGGCAGATATTTTGATCTCTATATGAAGAAAAAGGGCAAAAAATATGTCCGCATTCGTTTGAAAAAAATGTCGTTAAAAAAGGGCAAGCGGGTAGTGAAACTGAAATATACCAAGAAAGGCTACACGGTTTGCTTTAAAGTAAGAACGTATGATAAGATAAAGGGGCGTAAACGATATGGCGCGTATAGTAAGGAGAAAAGGATAAAATTATAAAGATAGAAAAAATCACTTGCATTTGAGAGTGTACTATGCTATACTGTCAAAAAGCAAGTGATTTTTAGTCTAGTATAAAATAAGTGAAGAGTCGAATAAGTTGGTATATCATTCTTGCTTTAAATTCCAGAAAACAATTACAAAGCAGGAGTGAAACGGATTAGGGAAAGTGATTTTTTTTCATTACAAAACTCCTGCCAAACACACAGAAGGGAGATTTTGAATGAAGAAGAGAACAAAAACCAAAACGAAAACGCAGCCAGTGGTAATACGGAATTATAGGGACACTTTATTCCGTATGCTGTACCGGAACAAAAAGAGACTGCTTTCCCTGTTTAACGCAGTCAATGGAACACAGTATGACAATCCGGATGACTTGACTATCACTACTCTGGAGGGCGTATTATATCTGGGGATGAAAAATGATGTATCCTGTATCATCGATATGATGATGCAGTTGTATGAACATCAATCCACAGTCAATCCCAACATGCCGTTGCGAAACTTATTTTATGTGTCGGATCTGCTTCAGAAATATATTTATGAAGAAGGCATAGACATCTACTCCCGTAAGCAGATCAAAATTCCGACACCGAAATTTGTGGTATTTTACAATGGAGATGAGGAGCAGCCGGAGCGGAAAGAAATCCTCTTGTCAAAAGCTTTTTCTGCCAATACCGGCGAGACTAACATGGAATTGGTTGTGCTTCAGATCAATATCAACAAAGGACAAAATGAAGAATTGAAAGCAGCCTGCAAAACCCTGCAGGAATACGCGGAGTTTACGGAAAGAGCGCGTGAACATAGAAAAGAAATGGAACTGGAGGATGCGATACGGACAACGATAGACGAATGCATCCGGGATGGAATCTTAAAAGATTTTTTGTTGAAAAATAAGGCGGAGGTGTATCATATGTGCTTGTATGAATTTGATGTGGAACTGCATGAAAGAGTACTTCGGGAAGAAGAAAGAGAGGAAGGCAGACTAGAAGGAATTCGCGAAGGGCGCTTGGCTGGACAACAAGAGGGAATGCAAAACGGTAAAAAATTTGCCAAACAGGTTTTTAAGGCTTTCATGAGTGGGAAAACTCCGGAAACGATTGCGGAGGAGTTGAATGTTCCGTTGGAGGAAGTGAAGAATCTGGTAGATTGATGTAAATTCATAAAGATAACAGAGAGACATAGTGAGGCTGTGTCTCTTTTTTTTATGCACAAAATTGGTAAATGTCATCGACACTTTCACGGATTACCTGCTTGGACAAAAAAGGGAAAAATTGAAAATGATTTTGCAGGGCATATGATATCTTATATTCAAGAGCTAAATGACACATGGTGTCACTCTAAAAAGGTATACTGTAAAAAAACGGAGAGGAGCTGAGTACATATGAAAATGAAATATTTTTCTTTTGTAAAGCCGATTGTTTGTCCAAAATGCCACAAGCCATACAAAGTAGATATTTTTAAAAGATGCGTTCATTGTGGGGCTTATCTTGGAGGAATCATGTGGTAGAAAAACAGGTAGAAAATACCGAGAAAAGTTCTGACATTTTGTGTAAAATAATGACGAGGTGAAAAAATGAAGTCAAAGGAAAAAAACAAAAAGAGGTACGCTGGAATTTATCAGGAACTTGTAGAGATTGTCGGCGAGGATTTAATCAGTCAAATTTATGAGCGGTTTCATGGGATGGAAGTCTCAATGCCTTCACGTTTGTATTCTATTGAGTATGTCATAGAACTTGCGGCAAAGGAAGATCCGTCGGAATGGAAAGAAATTGCCCGCAAATATGGCTACAATGAAAAATATCTTAAGCGCTTGATCTTGGAAAAACTGGAAAAGCAGGATTAATTAATGCAAAATTTAGGAGTTGCAGTATCTTTTGCGGTATGTCTTCTGAAAATAGCATTGGTAAATTCTCTGCTGGAATCATGTAATGAACCGACGGCAAATGATGAAAGGAATGAACCGTAGAATGGAATATGATATCAAGGGTCATGTGTGTAAGGAAAAGGAAGGGAAGGTTGTGTCAAATAAAGAGAAATCAACAGGCTCTGTAGAGGCATCTGGAGTTGTGTATGCAAATGTTGGTGTGGGGGAGACAACTTATGAAATGAATAAATTTCAAACGAGACAAGGGCATGGATTTGCGGCAGAAAGAGCAGAACATATCAATGATATGTATCATGGGAAAAAAGTACAGATATTAGGTGATAATAATGCTAAAAATGGAGCGGATCGGTTGGTAAACGGAATTGAAATACAGTCTAAATATTGTAAAAGTGGAGCTGCATGTATTCAGGAGTGTTTTGAAAATGGAAACTATCGATATTATACTAAAAATGGAGAACCTATGTGTATTGAAGTGCCATCAGATATGTATGATGGTGCTCTTCGTGCAATGGAACGAAGAATAGAAAATAATGAAGTGAAAGGAATTACGGATCCGAGAGATGCAGAAAAATTGGTAAAAAAAGGGCATTATACTTACAATCAAGTAAGGCAGATCGCTCAGGCTGGAACGATAGAATCCTTGTCGTTTGATGCGGCAAATGGAATTATTGTGGCAAAGGATGCAATGGGAATTTCAGCACTCGTTACGTTTGCAACATCAATCTGGAATGGAGAGGATATGGAGAAAGCTTTTGAAAATGCAGCATTATGTGGCTTAAAAGTGGGAGGTGTTTCTTTTCTGACTACAGTGATTTCTTCACAGATAGCAAGGACTTCAATCCAAACTTCTGTTAGAACAGCGACAGATATTGTGGTAGGGAAGTTGGGACCTAAAGTTACATCATATATTGCTAATGCATTAAGAAACGGAAACAATATTTATGGTGCTGCCGCTATGAAAAATGTTTCAAAACTTATTTCAGGGAATTTCATAGCGAATACGGTTTCTTTAGTGATTTTATCAGTAGGAGATATTATTGATATATTTCGTGGAAGAATATCTGGAAAACAGTTTGTAAAAGATGTTACTGTTACAGGGGCGACGATAGGAGGCGGTAGTGTTGGATGGTCTGCGGGAAATGCGGTGGGTGGCCTGATTGGGGGAACTGTGGGCGGTATTGTCAGTGGCGGAGCGGCAACTGCTCAAGGCGCTAAAATAGGCGCAAAAATAGGTGGAGTTGCAGCGAGTATTATGGGAGGTGGAGTAGCTGGAAAAGCGGCAAAGGGAGTTATGGATAAAGTTATAGAGGATGATAGCCAGGAAATGCTGAGGATTGTAGAACAGGAATTTGTGACTATTTGTCAACGGTATCTGCTGACTGAAAATGAAATATATGAGATGCTTTCTTTGTTGAAAGAAAAATTATCTTCAAAAGAATTAAAAAAAATATATTCAAGCGAAAACCGCGAGTTATATGCACAAAGCATAGTTTTAGATTGTACAAAAGCAATATTACATAAACGTGTGAGAATAGACAATGTTCAGGATGAAGATATTGTTTTAGGGGTAAGAATGCTTGTGGAAGATGCAATTGAAGGTGAAGGAATATTTTCAGATGAGAAAGGTGTGGCGCTTTCTCAAATACAGGAAAATACACTTGAGAATACTAATATTACCGAAGAACAAATGCCACAAATTATGCAGGAAGTTAAGAAGATGAATCAATCACAAGAATGTGCAGAGCATTGTTTACGATCCATAAAACGCAATAATGAAGATACAAAGTATTACTATGACAAAATATTGCAGGAAAGACAAAGTTTAAAGAAAGAACTTAATAAAATATTGGATCAATAGAATTATGGAGGTATCATAAGATGAATACAGGATTAAAAATCGTAAAAGAAAATGTATTGGTGGAAGAGGACAGACGGGAAATTGATAAACACATTAACCAAATTATAGCAAAGCACAAGAATAATCGCTATGAGATCAATAAGTTAGTATTTGAAAGTGTATCCGTGTTGACGATGAGTGATAATTATTCGAACCAGCTGGCATCCCAAGGCTTTTTAATAAGATTTTGGGGAGGAGTGACTGGGAAAAACAGACAGCTACAGACTAAGATTGACCAAAGCTTGGCTGCTTCACAGTATGCTTCTCAGAAGACATTGGAAAAACTGGCAGAACAAAATTTAATGAGTTTTGAACTTATTACTTCTGTGAATAATAAATTGAATTCCTCAATTATTGAGATTGAAACTGAAATAAATAATGTATATGCAACCTTGGTCACATTTTTTAAGAAAAGCAAGTCGGATATTATACAGCTTGAAAATAGAGTGGAACGATTGGAAAGAAATGTAAGTTTATTGAATTGGCAAAATTCAATTGAATACCAAATGTACGATGGTGTCGAGTATGCGGAATTGGATGATGTAACAAAGCTGGTCTGCCTTGTGAGGGATTTTTATGATATAACAAAAGCAAATTGGACAACGTCAGATCTGTTATTATTAAAAACGGCGATGACAACGATAGGAATTTCTCCAAAGGAAACAATATCATACTGCAATTTTATAGACCAGATATCAGAAAATAAACAGTTGTTAGTGAAACTTTTTGATGGAATTGTTCTTGAAGGTCTGGAAAAATATCCGGAATATATCGCAGTGTCAGCCGGAATTGAAAAGCGTCATCTGTTGGAGACAAAGGAAAGATATGTTGTAGATAATACGGCAGCATTAATGGAAAAGCATGGTTGCCTGGTTGAAAAGACAGAAATAAGAGACGAAATGCTTAAGGCATATGAAGCGGAGCAGGCACGAATAGATATTAATAAAGAGGTAAGCATTTATGATCTGATGATGGAAATATTATACAATTTAGAACAAATAAAAGAAATACAATATGTAGAGACGTTAGATGTTAAAATGCAGGAAGCAAAGATGCTATATTCCTTTTATGAAACAGATAAGTTGATTCCATTGTTAGAGCAATTAGTTCACTACGGATATGCAGAAGCTAAGTATATGCTAGCAATGCTTTATATGACAGGATGTAAGGAACTGGAGCCAGATTTGGAAAAGACTGATGAACTTTTACTTGAGTGTGTAAATGAGGGATATGCGCCTGCGGTTGTAGAGTATGTGATGCCAATTCAAGTTAATTTTAAAAATGTTAAGGATATAAGTTTAATAAACAATGATGTGGTAAGTAAATTAAAAGAAATGGTAGAGAATGAAGGAGATATGTTTGCGTCGATGGAATACGGCCGCTGCTGTCAAAAATTAGCAAATTTAAATTTGGGTGAAAATGATTACAATGTTGCTATTGACATGTGTAAGCGAGGACCAGTTTTTTACAGTTTTTATGAAATGGCAAATATCTATGAAGACAAAGAAATTAAACAAGACACATGTAAGGCATTTGAATATATGGAAAAAGCAGCAAAATATAACTTTAATCTTGCAGAGCGTTCTTTAGGACTTAAATATGAAGAAGGAATAGGTGTAAAAAAGGATAAGAAAAAAGCCTTTGAATTATATTGTAAATCTTATGAACACAGATGTATATATTCTATAATTAATTTGGCTTGTTGTTACTTGTATGAAGGTTTTGGTGTTGCTTTAGATAAAGAAAAGGGGTATGAATTATTGAAAGAAGGAACTGAAAAAGGCGCTATAAATTCTATTAGTGGACTAGCATTTGCCTATAGAAATGGTGAGGTGAATACAGAGAATACGGAAAAGGCAGTGCTTTGTTATAAAAAGATATTGAGAGAATTTAGCGCAGCTGTATCGGTTTTTTCCGTGGATGCGGCATATTCTTTAGGTGTAATATATATGAGTGGCGAAGGAAATGTTGCTAAAAATTTGGAAGATGCAAAAAAGTATTTTCAAATGGCAGCGGACTGGGAAGATGAGGATGCTAAAAAGAAGTTAAAGGAACTTAATAGAGAGATATCGTAAGGTGTGCCTAAGATGAAGAAATCGAGTCCAGAGGTGTGATATCAAGAGATAAATAATAAAAAATCATATATTTTTGTATTTATCTCATAAAGACAAAAAACACCCATCTAAACTCTGGCGATTATATTAAAAAAGAGCAGGGTGTAGTTTGTCAGTAAGCAGATGGAATCTACTTTGCTGGACGATATAGGCGATTGTCTTACAGCAATCGAAAGACTAAAAGCACAAATTTACAGCAGTTAATGTGAGTGCGCGTTTGTGTTGATATCTGTTAACCTTTTTGTGCTTGAGATGGTAGAAGTCGCTGTATTCTTTATCACATTTTACAAGAGAAAATGCAGTTTCGCACAGATAATATTTTAAAAATTGGTTGTCGGATGGGATGAGTCTTGTAAATTTGGCTTTAAAGTCACCGGACTGGTGGTGTTTCCAGACAAAACCAAGTGTTTCCTGATTATCAAAACGAATGATATCGCCGATTTTAGCCATGATTCCGGCTGAACATACTGGTCCGATATCGGGGAAGGATATCAATGAAGAGCCTAATCCCCCAGCTATGCTGGGGAGAATGGAGTAAGCGGAAGCGGAGAGTATATCGATAAAAAACCTCCTATGATATAATAAAAATGGTGTCGCAAGCCAAATTCAAAATCATAGGAGGTGGTCCAAATGGACAATAGAAGTTTATCACATACTCGATGGAAATGCCAGTATCATATTGTGTTTATTCCAAAATATAGGAAAAAAATATTGTATGGAAAAATATTATATGATGTTCGAGAGATTCTCGAAACTTTATGCAAATATAAACAAGTCGACATAATAGCAGGAGCGGTATGCATCGATCATGTGCATTTAAGTGTGGCGATTCCCCCGAAACTTAGTGTGTCACAGTTTATGGGATATCTAAAGGGGAAAAAGTACCCTTATGATATACGATCGACATCCAGAGTTGCAGAGCAAATGGAATAAGGCATTTTGGGCGAGAGGCTATTATGTGGAAACAATCGGTAATATAACTGATGAAGCAGTACAGAAATATATTAAAGAGCAAGCAGAAGAATCAAGGAAAGAAGATTCGAGAGGTACCGCTTTATAGCGGACCAGTAACAATGCTTGCGGCACCGCCCTTATGGGCGAGCAGTATGAATGGCTCTTAGGAGAGCCAATATTAAACCACCACTTGAAGTGGTGGTTGATAACTTAATTTATTTCGAGAGGAGAATGCATGTGAAAACATATATACATATTAATAAAAAAAATGGTGAAATTTTAAGTCGAAATAGACGAGGTTTTTATTGTAAAGAAAAAGAAAAGCTAATAAAAGAATATGGTTTTAAAGAAAGCGATTTTTTGTGTGTTGAAAATGAAGTGGAAAAATATCATTTGAAAGATTTTATGAAAAAATCATTTGGACTTAAGGACGAGATGTATAATTTTTGGTTATGGAACAGTGCATATAACGAAAATAATATAAATGGATTTTCGTTACCATGTAAGGTGGAGACAAATGCAGAATATAGGGCTGAACTAGAAAAAATATTGATGCAATATATTGAATGCTTAAATAAACCTCCATTTATATATAGTGGGATTTTAAATGATATAGAACAAGAATGTAGTTGGTTGATAAAGGCACTTGATTACTTGATTGAAGGAGAAAATGAAAAAGCCGAAAATCTGATAGAACGAGTTGTTGATTTATTGGATATAGATTCTTTTTTCGTTAGTGAATTGGATAAGTCATATTCTTTTCGGGCAATTGCACCTTTTGCTACATTACAAAATGTAGAATATAATAAAGTGTATAAGAAGATGATGGAAGAAAATCTTACTTTTTTTAGAGTAAGAACAAAACAAAGTTCATCTTTAAATAATATTACAAATGTGGAGCAGATGTTGCATTTACCTTATAATTTGAGGGAAAAAGCAGTTAGTTCCAGATTTAGTTCAGCAGAAACACCAAGCTTATATTTGGGAACATCTTCATATATATGCAGTAAAGAGTGCAAATGGAATGGTATAGATGAAATGTATGTTTCAGTTTTTGTGCCCAATTCTAGAGGGAAAAAGTTTAAAATTTTAAATTTAACAATATCACAAGCACTTATAAATGGAATATATAATAGAAATCTAAAAGATGATAATAATCAAATACGATATAAGTTACAGAATGATATGTTAAAAATATATTCGCTTGTAATAGCAACATCATTTTCTGTAGAAAAACAAGAGGAGACAAAATTTGAATATTTGCTATCGCAAACTTTGATGAAAGTTGTTTCTAAACGAGGAATTGATGGAATTGCGTATTTATCTATGAAAGGAGAAAATGAATTTCAATATCCACAGGGGGTAAATTTAGTTATTCCTGCGACAGATATTTCTAGTGATAAACCGTATAGTGAAAAATGTGATGGATTTAATGTTTCGGAACCAGTATTGTATTTAAAACAAAAGTGCAATAAAAAAAAGAGTTACGTTAATGAAATCTTTGGTCCACATGATGACATAATTGGGTCGGTAACCCCTAAAATGGTTATAGATGGAGAACAGAAACCATATTCGACAACGGAGTTTGGAGAATTTGATAATTATTTAGTTTCCCATTTTTTTGCCAATAATTAAGAAAGCTTGAAAATAGTAGCTTTTTCCGGAATTATGTACATAGAAAAATGATGAAGATTGCATTATACTTAATGCAAATCTTTGTTCAAAATACAAATAAAAATAGAAACCAAGACAAGGAGGAAATTAGCTATGGAGAAATTTAATGTAGAAAACTTTAATGCAGAAGAGGTACTTAGAGAGGTTGAAGAAAAAGTAAAAAAACCTAATATACTTATTTGTGGCGCGACCGGAGTAGGAAAAAGCAGTTTGGTCAATGATTTCTTTGGAATTACAGAGGCAGAAATTGGACAAGATGCAAAGCCACAGACAAAAGGTGTGCATTTATATACTTCACAGCAATTTGGTGTGAATTTATATGATAGTGAAGGATATGAGGTATCAAATGTTGAAGATGAAGAGTCTGATTATGAAAAAAATATTCTTTCGTGTATAGAAGAAAAAAGAAGAGAAAATCTGAAGGATTTTAATAAGCAGATTCATGAAGTATGGTACTGTATATCTGCCGGAAACAAAAGGGTATTTGAGGTTGATGCTCGATTAGTAGAAAAAATCAGAAAACAAAGTATTCCGGTAATGATTGTTATTACTAAAATTGACCAAGTTGATGAGCAGGAATTGGATCAATTAAAAAATGAAATTGCAGAAAAAATTTCGGGTGTTGTAGTGGGACAAGATTTATTTACATATTCTACACAATTAAAAAATGATACATATGTACAGAAAGATAAAATGATTAAGTGGGCATTGGATCATTTGTCAGGCGCGTTACGTGATTCATTGATTCCGTCATTTAAGGGACAAGTGAAATTACAAAAAGAGCATGCGTTTAAAAAAGTGATTCCTAAGTATGCTGGTTTAGTGATAACGACAGTTACCGCAACATCTTTTATACCGGTTCCATTTTCTGATTCTGTTCCGTTAATGGCGCTTCAGACCAAGATGGTATATGAAATCACTAGTAAAGTATTTGGAATTAATAGTGAAATGAAAGATATCGCATCAACTCTGGCTGGAACTGGTATCATTTCTTATATTGGAAAAACATTGGCAGCACAGATTTTGGGGGTAATTCCGTTTTTCGGAAGTATTGCAAAAGGTGTAGTAAATGTTAGCGTTGCGGTAACTATTACAGTTTCGTTGGGAGCAGCGATGACGTTGCTTTGTGAAAGTTATATGAAGCATTGTATTGAGAGTGGAACGAAAGTGGGATTTTTTGAGTACGTTACACCGGAAAAATTGAAACAAATGATAATATATGTGAACGAGCACAAAAAGGACTTGGGAATTGATGAGTTAATAAGCAACGCGTTAAGCAAATTCAAAAAGGAGAAATAAGTATGCAGCAGTCAAAAATAAAAACAAATGTATTGATAATAGGAAAATCAGGTGTTGGAAAGAGCTCACTGCTTAATTATATTTTTGGAAAAGAACTAGAAAAAACGGGGGCTGGTAAACCAATATCGGAAGGAATTAACACGCATGATTATGAGTATGATGATGAGTTTGTTATTTCAATATCAGATACGGAGGGATTAGAGCCGGGGAAAGCGGAACAATGGAAAAAACTTATCTTAAATGAAGTAAAATCGCATGATGAGAAAGAAATATGTGAATGGTTTAATACCATCATATATTGTTTTTCGGCAAATTCTGGTAAAGTAGAGGATTTTGAAATAAATATAATCAAAGAACTATTACAAGAGAAAAATCAAGTAACGGTTGTGATAACAAATTGCGACAATGAAAATGATAGTTCAGATGCAGGTAAGAGTAAGCGAAAAACTATAAAAGCTATGATTGATCGTATTACAGAAAAAACAGGAATTGCTGCTGCGGATGTAGTACCTGTTTGTAGTGTTAAAAAAATTTTGTTGAATGGAAAAGAGGTAGCTCCGACAGGAAAAGAAAAAATAATTACATTGATTATTGAAAATCTTTGGAAAACATTTAGGGAAAAGATCCCATTTAAACTTTATCAATATGAAAATAATGAGTATTATGGATATGCTACACGAATCAGTAAGGTGATTAAAGAAACCTCATTTTTATTTCATAAAATAAAGAAAGTTTTTGATGTGGGAAATCGAGTTTCCAATTTTTTGCAAGATTACGATGAAAGTGTAAGAAACGATGTGGATAGCTTGATTCAAGAGTCATCAGAATATTATCATAGATTATCAAAAAAATACTTAAATATTTCGTGGAAGTATTATTATGATGATCCACATATGCCACAGATCAGTTTGGAGTATATAAATAAGGTAAATGCGGATGTAGATAATATTATTGAAGCTCTGCATAAAAGCAATAAAAAGATATACAATTTATTTATAAAAGAAGATGTAAGTAAAGAAGTCATTAAAAATTTGCTTTTTGCGATAATGGAAAATGTTAAAAGGTCAAAGGAAATAAGAAAAACATTGGATGGGATTGCAAACAAGCAAATTGTCGAAATCCATGATAGGCATATTAATGCATTACGTAAAGTGAAGGAAAACATTGAAGCAACCAATATTGAAGAATGTTATACCAAACAATTAGAATTGAAAAAAGGAGATTCTTTATGATTGTTTTAAAGTGTATTGCAACTTTTGTTATTCGGCTTTGTATTATTTCAGTTGTGTGTTCAATTGCTGCTAAATTTATTAATTAACGATAAAAGGAGGCCCTTATGCCAACATTTATTCCGCCCTATTTAGGGGAACAAATTAAGAGCAATGCTGAGAGAAAGATGTATGATGTCTTGCAGCAATTACAATTAAAAAATGCCTATGTTCTTCATTCACTAGGTCTTCCAAAGCACAAACACAAGATTTATGGAGAAATTGATTTTGTGGTTGTATGCGAGCGAGGCGTTGCGTGTTTGGAGATTAAGGGTGGACGTGTGGAATGCCATGAGGGCCGCTGGTTTTTTACGGATCGTTATGGTGTGGAGCGCGAGAAAGCAGAAGGACCGTTTGCGCAGGTAAAGGACAATATGTTTAGTCTGCGTGACCTTTTGCAAAAGAGATTTTCAAAAAATCCACATATGAAAAATGTTTTGCTGGCTTGTGGTGTTGTATTTCCGGATATTGCATTTCATTCTACGTCACAAGAGATCATTTCGGAAATTGTATATGATCAGACGGTTGAAGATATTTCTCAATACATGAATCGTGTGTTTGCTTACTGGGAAGAGCGGCAGCACCGCGAGCCAAGCAAATTATCGCCATCGGATATTAAGGAAATTGTGCAGTATCTGCGTGGGGATTTTTGTTTTGTGCCATCCTTGGGAGATCGCTTGGAACAGGTGGAGAAGAAATTGGTACGATTGACATCGGAACAAGTGATGGTGCTCGATGGATTGTCGGAAAATGATCATTTGTTGATTGAAGGAAATGCGGGAACCGGTAAGACACTTTTGGCAGTTTGGTTTGCAAGAAAACAGGCATCGCAGGGCAAAAAGGTGCTTTATCTTACTTATAATAAAAATCTTTCCCATAATATGGAAAAACAATTAGACGGCATATCAAACCTGAAAAGTATTAATCTGCATGCGCTATTTACAGAATACGTGCCATTTGATATGGCAAAAATGCAGGAAAATATGCAGGAATATTTTGCAAAGATACTGCCCGAGCAGTTTTTAGAATATTTAGAATGCTTGACAACGGATGAATTGCTGGAAATGCAATATGATCAGATTGTTGTGGACGAGGGGCAGGATATCATTAAACCATTGTATTTATATTGCTTGGATTATTTATTGAAAGGTGGTCTGGAGCAGGGACATTGGGCGTTCTTTTACGATGAAAAGCAAAATATTTATAATCCTGATTATGCTGAAGGCAGGGAACTTTTGGCTTCGTATTCGGCGACGTCATTTCGTTTGTTTATGAATTGTCGAAATACGATTCAGATTGGTACATATAGTGCCCATATGAGTGGTGTGGAATTGGGCGAATTCATACGTGAAAATGGAGAAGAAGTGCAAAAAATCACATATGAGGATGATGTGGATTTTAAAAATAAGATGCAGGAAATATTAAAACATTTGAAAAAGGAAAATGTTTCTATGAAGGATGTTGTATTTTTAGCACCTAAAAAGTATGCCAATTCTTCACTGCCAGCGACAGGAATTAAGGTGAATGAATTGAAAGATGATTTTGATGCCTCTCTGGATTTGCCGATTTATGCCACGATTCAAGGATTTAAAGGACTGGATTCCAAAGTGGTTATTTTATTTGGTGTAGAGCATATTCATCCACAGAATTTTTCTAAATTTTTGTATATTGCAGGAACGCGGGCGAGGACGTTGCTTTATGTGGTCGGCTCAGAAGAATTTTGGAAAGAGCATGAATAAAATAGAGTTTATAAGACAGCACAATTTCCGGTTCTTTCTGCCGAGAAATGTTTTATTAAATCGTGTAAAATAGGAGAAAAGAAGGGAGAATGCCATATGGAGGAAAATGGACAAAAGAATGTAGTTGACAATGTAGAAAATATGGAGCAGAGTCAGTCTGAGAATGAGGAAGAGTTAAAAGAGGAGCAAAGTATTTTGAAAGGTATTTGGAAAATTGTTGAATTCATTTTACTTTTTGGTGGGATAGTTGGAGGTTTTTTGGGATTGGTTCTTGTGATGTTGGGTGGGGTATATTCTTTGATCGGTAAAGTGTGTCCTGGGATACTGGAAATTATTGGATTGCGAGTGGCGCGCATGGGAAGCGGACAGTTATTTGAATTTGTTATTAAATACGGAATAATTGGATTACTTATTAATATAGGGATTATTGTTGCTTCTTGTCTTTTGATATTGCTCGTTAAAGTAATACCCATTAAATTTTTAAAAGTAATTGGAGTGATAGCTGTTATACTATTATATTTTTTTATGCTACAACATTTTCAAATAAATTATCTTATACATATGATAGATCAATACGACAAAATAGAGCTGACAAGATGGGGGGAGATTTTCTTCTATTTGTATTCGATAGTAGGGACAATTATTCCGGTTGGAGGAGCGATTGTGCTTGATATATGACAAAAAGGCAGGTGATTCCGATGGGTGAAAAATATGCAAAAAATGCACGTACGCTTGATATGTACGAGCGGCTGCGTGAGGGAAAGAGCATTCGAAAATGCGAGGAAGCCCAGCGGTTTGGTGTCGATGAACGGTCGATTCAAAGAGATATCGATGATATCCGGGCCTTTTTGGATGAGCGACAGATGCAGGGAGATGGGCGGCAGGTAATTTATGACCGCGCAAAAAAAGGATTTGTTATGGAAGGACAGGAAGCCAGTACCATGTCAAATAGTGAAATATTGGCGGTTGCCAAAATCCTTTTGGAAAGCCGGGCATTTTCGGGCAGAGAAATGACTGATGTTTTACAAAAAATGGTAGATGGATGTGTGCCGCGGCAGAATATGAAAGTAGTTTCAGAACTTATTTCCAATGAGTCATTTCACTATGTGGAATTGAAACATGGCGGATGTGTGGAAGAAAAATTGTGGCAGATTGGCATGGATATCAAAGAGCATAATCTTTTGAAGATCCGGTATCAGCGTTTGGATGCATCAGAACAGCCGGTGGTGCGTGTGGTTGAGCCGGTGGCAATTTTATTTTCAGAGTATTATTTTTATCTCAACGCGTACATTGTGGAGCACACGAAAAATGGAAAGTATGAGAGAAATTACGATTATCCGGCGATATTCCGGCTGGACCGCATCTTGGATGTGGTGGAAATGGGAGAGAAGTTTCCGATTCGCTATAATAGCCGGTTTGAAGAGGGCGAATTTCGCAAACGCGTGCAGTTTATGTACCCGGGAGAACTGATGAAGGTCCGATTTTATTACCGAGGCGTAAATGTAGAGGCGGTTCTTGACCGGCTGCCGACGGCGCGTGTTGTGTCGCATACCGCGGGAGAATGGCTCGTCGAGGCTGAGGTGTACGGAAAAGGAATGATGATGTGGCTTTTGAGCCAGGGCGAAAAGATTGAGGTCGTCTCGCCGACTGCCTTTCGGGAGGAAATGGTGGACAAGCTGCAGAAGATGTTGGGAAATTACAGATGAGGAAGTTTTAGGTGGCGGAAAAAGAAAAATCACTTGCATTTGAGAGTGTACTATGTTATACTGTCGAAAAGCAAGTGATTTTTAGTCTAGTATAAAATAAGTAAAAGAGTCGAATAAGTTGGTATATCATTCTTGCTTTAAATTCCAGAAAACAATTACAAAGCAGGAGTGAAACGAATTAGGGAAAGTGAAAGTTTTTTCATTACAAAACTCCTGCTAAACACACAGAAGGGAGATTTTGAATGAAGAAAAGAACAAAAACAAAAACGAAAACGCAGCCGGTAGTGATACGAAATTACAGGGACACTTTATTCCGTATGCTGTATCGGAACAAAGTGAGGTTACTGTCGCTATTTAACGCAGTCAATGGGACGCATTATGACAATCCGGATGACCTCACCATTACTACATTGGAGGGTGTATTATATCTGGGAATGAAAAATGATGTATCTTGTATCATTGATATGATGATGCAATTGTATGAGCATCAGTCGACAGTTAATCCAAACATGCCATTGCGCAACTTATTTTATGTGTCGGATCTGTTACAGAAATACATTTATGAAGAAGGCCTAGACATCTATTCCCGCAAGCAGATCAAAATCCCGACACCGAAGTTTGTCGTATTTTACAATGGAGATGAGGAGCAGCCGGAGCGGAAAGAAATCCGTTTGTCAAAAGCCTTTTCTGCCAATACCGGTGAGACTAACATGGAATTGGTTGTGCTTCAGATCAATATCAACAAAGGACAGAACGAAGAATTGAAAGCAGCCTGCAAAACCTTGCAGGAATACGCAGAGTTTACGGAGAGAGCACGCGAACATAGAAAAGAAATGGAACTGGAGGATGCGATACGGACAACGATAGACGAATGCATCCGAGATGGAATCTTAAAAGATTTTTTGTTGAAAAACAAGGCGGAGGTGTATCATATGTGCTTGTATGAATTTGATGTGGAACTGCATGAACGAGTACTTCGGGAAGAAGAAAGAGAGGAAGGCAGAATTGAAGGCAGGCGTGAAGGTAGACGCGAAGGAATTCGAGAGGGGCGATTAGAAGGACAACGAGAAGAAAGAATATTTGCCAAACAGGTTTTTAAGGCTTTCCTGAGCGGGAAAACTCCGGAAGCGATTGCGGAGGAGCTGAATGTTCCGGTGGAGGAAGTGAAGAATCTGGTAGATTGATAAAGCCAGGCGTTTTGGACCCAAGCAAATTTTTTCTTGACTTAGAGTTCACTCCAAGTGTTATACTGATACTGTAGTTGAGATTTGACATAGGAGGTGACAGCTTATGACGATCAAGGAAGTCAGCGAAAAGTATGATATCAGCGCAGATACATTGCGGTATTACGAGCGGATCGGAATGATTCCGGAAGTGACGCGAAACGCAAATGGCATTCGGAATTATCAGAAAAGTGATCTTGGATGGGTGGAATTGGCAATCTGTATGAGAAGCGCAGGACTGCCGGTGGAGGCCCTGATTGAATATGTAAAATTATTCCAGAATGGCGATTCGACTTTTGCCGCAAGACTTCAGCTTCTGCAGGAACAGCGGGAAAAATTGGAAGAGCAGAAAGCACAGCTGCAGACGGCAATGGACAAACTGGATTATAAGATATCAAGATATGAAAAAGCTGTTGAAACCGGAAAATTAACCTGGGAGGAAGACAAATGTATTTAGAAAATATCAATGGACCCGAAGATGTAAAAAAATTAAATGATGAGCAGATGACCGCACTTGCCGAAGAAATGCGAGCTGCATTATTGAAACGAGCAAGTATTCACGGTGGTCATTTTGGACCAAACTTTGGTATGGTAGAGGCGACAATCGCATTGCATTATGTGTTTGAATCGCCAAAGGACAAGATTGTTTATGATGTGTCACATCAGACGTATCCACACAAAATGCTGACGGGAAGAAAGGATGCGTATTTGTATGAGGAACATTACGATGATGTTTCCGGCTATAGTAATCCGCATGAGAGCGAGCATGATCATTTTACCGTTGGACATACGTCAACGTCTGTGAGCCTGGCACTTGGTCTTGCCAAGACACGCGACCTGAAAGGGGAAGACGGCAATGTGATCGCGGTGATCGGAGATGGATCGCTCAGTGGCGGGGAAGCATTGGAAGGACTTGACTGGGCGGCAGAGCTTGGTGGCAATTTCATTATTGTGGTCAATGACAATGACATGTCGATTGCTGAAAATCATGGTGGTCTGTACCAGAATCTCAGACTGCTTCGTGAGACGAAAGGAACGGCAGAGTGCAATCTGTTTCGTGCGATGGGACTTGACTACCGTTATGTGGATGAGGGAAATGATGTGCGTGCGCTGATCGATGCATTTGCGGCAGTAAAAGACAGCAAAAAGCCGGTTGTCGTTCATATCAAGACGCTGAAAGGAAAGGGATATGCGCCGGCGGAGGCTCACAAAGAAGAGTGGCATTACAGCGGACCATTTCATATTGATACCGGAGAACCTTTGATGGAAATGGAAGGTGAAGGCTACGAAGATGTGACGGTTTCTTATCTGCTTGATAAAATGAAAAAGGATCCGAGTGTCGTAGCTATCACATCCGGAACGCCGACGGTGATGGGATTTACTGAAGACAAGAGAAAAGAGGCCGGCAAGCAGTTCGTCGATGTGGGAATTGCAGAAGAGACGGCGGTTGCCCTTGCTTCCGGTATTGCAGCAAATGGCGGAAAACCGGTGTATGGAGTCTATAGTTCCTTTGTTCAGAGAACGTATGACCAGCTTTCGCAGGATCTCTGCATCAATAATAATCCGGCGACAATCATTACATTCTGGGGAACGGTCTATGGCATGAATGACGTGACACATCTCGGACTGTATGACATTCCGATGATGGCAAATATTCCAAATCTTGTCTATCTTGCTCCGACGACAAAGGAAGAATATCTGGCAATGCTGGATTGGAGTATGGAGCAGAAGGAGCATCCAGTTGCAATTCGCCTCCCGGGTGGCGCGATGATTTCCGATGGCAAGAAAGTTACGAAGGACTTTTCAAAATTGAACCGCTACGAGGTGACCAAAAAAGGAAGTAAAGTGGCTTTGATCGGCCTTGGAACATTTTATTCGCTTGCTGAGCAGGCAGCAGAGGATTTGCAGAACGAAGGAATTGATGCGACTGTTATCAATCCGTATTATATCACCGGCGTGGACGAAGAACTTTTGGAGAATTTGAAGAAAGATCATGATGTCGTTGTGACACTGGAAGATGGCATCCTCGATGGTGGTTTCGGTGAAAAAATCGCACGTTTCTACGGCGATTCCGACATGAAAGTCCTGAACTTTGGTCTCAAAAAAGAATTTTTAGACCGCTATGATGTGGCAGAAGTAATGGAGAAAAATGGCTTAACGGTTCCTCAGATAACGAAGAGAATTAAGAATCTTTGCTAGTTCTTAACCGGTTTTTGTATAAATCCCCTTTACATGGGGAAAAATACATGGTAGGATAAGAACAACCTGCAAAGAGGGAGTAGTTCCGGATGTAAAAAGTCCGGTGTAGATTTCGTCAGTACGATTCGAAAGAATCCGGGGTCTACGGAACAGAAATTGTTGAACAAGACTTTTTGTGCATGTGTTTCGCGTGCACGGAAAGTCTTTTTTTGACGAAATAAGTCCGTCTCAGACAAGAAATTGCTTTCTGCTTGCAGAAAAAGAAATTTCTTGTCTAGAGACACAAACCACATGAGCAGGGCAAAAGGCAACGCAAAAGGGAAACCCTAAAAAAGAAAGGATCATGATTATGAAAGAAATTTACCAAATGACCAAGGAAGAAGTTCTTCGAAACCAGCACGCCTCCGAAGATGGTTTGGCGGAGAGCGAGGTGCTGAAAATACGACAGGAGATGGGAGAAAACTGCCTGAAGGAAGCAAAGAAAAAAAGTCCGGTGCGCATCTTTGCGGAGCAGTTTCTGGATCTGCTCGTTATCATTTTGATCATTGCGGCGGTGGTGTCGATGCTGTCCGGAAATGTGGAGAGCACCGTCGTGATCTTTGTTGTTATTGTGATGAATGCGGTGCTTGGAACGGTACAGTACCTCAAGGCGGAAAAATCGTTGGATTCGCTGAAAGCACTGTCGTCGCCTCATGCAAAGGTGCTTCGTGAGGGAAAGAAGATGGAAATTGTTTCCAAAGATGTCGTACCGGGAGATATTCTTCTTTTGGAAGCAGGTGACATGATTGCAGCGGATGGGCGTATTTTGGACAATTATTCGTTGCAGGTCAATGAAAGTTCGTTGACCGGGGAATCGGCAAATGTTGACAAGACAAACGAGGCTATCGTGGGAGAAGCAGCGCTTGCAGACCGGATTAATATGGTGTATTCCGGTACACTGGTAACATATGGGCGCGCAACGGTGCTGGTGACGGCGACGGGAATGCAGACAGAAATGGGAAAGATTGCGGATCTCATGAATGCTACGCAGGAGAGAAAGACGCCATTGCAGGCGAGTTTGGATGATTTTGGAAAGAAACTTGCCATTGTTATTATGATCATTTCGGCCCTTGTATTTGCACTCAGAATTTGGCAGAAGCAGCCGGTGCTGGATTCGCTCATGTTTGCCGTGGCGCTTGCCGTAGCGGCGATTCCGGAGGCGCTCAGTTCCATCGTTACGATCGTGCAGGCGATGGGGACACGGAAAATGGCAGCAGACAATGCCATCATCAAAGAATTAAAAGCTGTGGAAAGTCTTGGCTGCGTGTCGGTAATCTGCTCCGATAAGACGGGGACACTGACACAAAATAAAATGACGGTAACGGACATTTATATCGATCATACGGTTCTGAAGCCGGAAGAACTGGATCTGATCGAACCGCTTCACCGAAAACTTTTATACAATGCAATCCTGAATAACGATGCCTCCTTTCAGAAAGGCAAGGAAATCGGGGATCCGACGGAGAGTTGTCTTTTGACGATGGCACAAAAAGCAGGGCTGACAAAGGCGGGCGTTTCGGAAGACGACATCCGAGAAATGATGCCAAGACTGGAAGAAATTGCCTTTGACTCGGAGCGTAAACTGATGAGTACCAAATACCGTCTGCATGGTGTATCGACGATACTTACCAAAGGTGCTGTCGATGTTCTGCTGGATCGGAGTGTGAAATTGGCAGAGAGTGGGGGGAGTCGTGAAATCAATGACAAGATAAAAGAAGAAATCCTGCGGCAGAATCAGGAATTTTCGGAAAATGGCCTCCGTGTGCTTGCGTTTGCGTATAAAGAAGTGGATGAGGGTGAAGAACTGACGCTGGACGAGGAAAATGGATTTACATTTATCGGGCTGGTGGCAATGATCGATCCACCGCGGGAAGAAGCAGCGGAGGCAGTCCGTACAGCCAAACTTGCCGGAATCCGTCCGGTAATGATCACGGGTGACCACAAAGTGACAGCGGCTGCGATTGCGGCCAAAATTGGCATTTTTGAAGAAGGGGATCTTGCAGTGACCGGGCAGGAATTGGATGCCATGAGCGATGAAAAATTGGATGAGCTTTTGGAAGAAATCTCGGTTTACGCAAGAGTTTCGCCGGAAAATAAAATTCGAATTGTAAAAAGCTGGCAGAAAAAAGGACGCATCACGGCGATGACAGGCGATGGTGTCAACGATGCACCGGCATTGAAAAAAGCTGATATTGGCGTGGCAATGGGAATTACCGGTACAGAGGTGTCGAAAGATGCGTCGGCGATGATTCTTGCGGATGACAATTTTGCAACAATCATCAAGGCCGTTTTGAACGGAAGAAATGTCTACCGAAATATTAAAAATGCAATTCAGTTTTTGCTTTCCGGCAACATGTCAGCAATCATTGCGGTACTTGCCTGTTCTGTGCTGGCACTGCCGTCGCCGTTTGAACCGGTGCATCTTCTCTTCATAAATTTATTGACCGATTCGCTGCCGGCACTTGCCATCGGTATGGAGCCATCGGATCCGCAGTTATTGACGCAAAAGCCGAGAGATCCGAAAGAAGGGATCCTTACGGGAAAATTTGTACGTCGGCTTTTAGGATATGGTGCGCTCATTGCAGCCGCGACGATGACTGCTTTTTCTATGGGATTACAGAAGGATGCGGCAACAGCGGCGACGATGGCATTTGCGACCCTGACGCTGGCGAGGTTGTTTCACGGATTTACCTGCCGGAGTGAACGTCCCCTTGTTGATGTAAAATTTTCTACGAATTTGTGGAGTATCGGTGCATTTGCGGCAGGTACCTTATTGCTGGCGGCAGTTCTCTTTATCCCGGGGCTTCACAATCTGTTTGAAGTCATGCCGTTAAATGTGGCGCAATATGCTTCTGTTCTGGGGCTGGCGGTGGCACCGACTATAGTAATCCAGATGGGTAAAATTGTACTGGCAAGAAGGAAAACAATCTGTTAAAATAAACTCAGAAACACACTTTTCGAGAAAAGAGGCGATGATATGAATACAAAGCGGGAATTTTGGAAGCGAAATGCGATGGCAGTGATCGGGATGCTGATATTTTCAGCCGGCATCAATCTTTTTATCGTACCGGCAAACCTTTACAATGGCGGAGTTCTGGGAATCAGTCAGGTGCTTCGTACGGTATTGGTGCGCTATCTTCATGTGGCGGCCGGAACGACGGATATAGCCGGTATCATCAACATGTTCCTGAACATTCCGCTCTTTGCGCTGGCGTATGTATTTGTCGGTAAGAAATTTTTCTTTCGCACACTGGTCTGCGTGATCAGTCAGACATTGTTTCTCAGTCTGATTCCGATACCGGCGGTGCCAATCGTGCAGGACTCCCTTACTGCGAGCATCATCGGTGGGATTTTTGGAGGAACCGGAATCGGCATAGCATTACAGTCCGGGGGCTCCAGTGGAGGCCTGGATATCGTTGGAATGATCTTTACCAAACGGTTTAAGGGATTTAGTGTCGGAAAAGTGTCCTTGTCGGTAAATGCCATTATTTACATTATTTGTGCGGTGTTGTTTGGGCTTCCTACGGCGGTGTACAGCATTATCTATTCAGCAGTAAATATGCTGATGGTCGACCGGACGCATGCGCAGAATATCAACACGGAAGTGGTAATATTTACCAAAAAGAAACCGCTGGAGATCATTGATTATATTGTCAATGAATATCACCGGGATGCGACCTGGTGGGAAGCGAAGGGCGGTTATACCGAGGAAAATACGTATATGGTCATTGTCGTCTTGTCCAAATACGAATGCGCTCATCTGAAGCGTGAGTTGAAAGAAGTGGACGAGCATGCATTTGTCGTCGTAAAAGACGGGATGTCGGTTGTGGGAAAATACGAAAAGCATTTACAATGATGAAAAAGATTCTCATTTTAAAGGCCGTTTTTGTGGGGAAAATCTCTTGTTTTTTGCAAAATATTAGAATATACTAATAATTGTTAGCAAATACTAACCACAAGACTGTTTTTTGAAAGGAGAATAACAAAGTGAATCATTTGCAGATTGAAAAGATAATAGGAAGAGAAATTATGGATTCCCGTGGAAATCCGACCGTAGAGGCAGAAGTTTATCTGTGTGGCGGCGTGATGGGAAGAGGAACTGCCCCGTCCGGTGCGTCTACCGGTGAATTTGAGGCGCTTGAACTTCGCGATGGCGACAAGGAAAGATATGTTGGAAAAGGCGTTTCCAAGGCGGTTGAAAATATCAATACGACGATTCAGGAGACATTGAAAGGGATGGATGCGTCGGATATTTACGCAGTGGATGCGGCGATGAGAAAAGCGGACGGAACAAAGGACAAATCGAATTTGGGAGCCAATGCGATCCTGGCTGTTTCCATCGCTTGTGCGAAGGCAGCAGCCAATGCATTGGAGATTCCATTGTACCGTTTCCTTGGTGGAATCAGCGGAAACCGTCTTCCGGTTCCAATGATGAATATTGTAAACGGAGGATGCCATGCATTGTCTTCCGGACTTGATGTGCAGGAATTTATGATCATGCCGGTCGGAGCACCTTCCTTTAAAGAATGTCTTCGCTGGTGTGCGGAAGTATTCCATGCGCTGGCCTCGATTTTGAAAGAAAGAGGACTGGCTACTTCTGTCGGCGATGAAGGTGGTTTTGCCCCTGCATTGAAATCCGATGAGGAAGCCATCGAAACCATTCTCGAGGCGGTGAAAAAAGCAGGATATGAGCCGGGAAAAGATTTCAAGATTGCGATGGATGCCGCTTCTTCCGAATGGAAAACAGGCACTGTGGGAGAATATAAACTTCCAAAAGCCGGAACGGTTTATACGTCAGAGCAGTTGATCGACCATTGGGAAAAACTGGTTGAGAAATATCCAATCATCTCTATCGAGGATGCATTGGACGAAGAAGACTGGGAAGGCTGGAAAAAACTTACCGCAGAACTTGGTGATAAAGTACAGCTGGTTGGTGATGACCTGTTTGTAACAAACACCGAGCGTCTGGCAAAGGGAATTGAACTTGGCTGTGGGAACAGTATCTTGATCAAACTCAATCAGATCGGTTCTGTATCCGAGACCCTGGAAGCCATCAAAATGGCACATAAAGCCGGATACACAGCAATTTCATCCCATCGTTCCGGAGAGACAGAGGATACGACGATCACCGATCTTGCCGTGGCACTCAACACCTGCCAGATCAAGACCGGAGCACCAAGCCGTTCCGAGCGAGTAGCCAAATACAATCAGCTTCTCCGTATCGAAGAAGAACTTGGCGAAAGTGCAGTATATCCGGGAATGAATGCCTTTAATGTGAAATAAACGGCGTTTCAGTTAGAAAAGGAGATCAGAGTTTTCCAAGCGGGAATGCTTAAAGATTAAGTACTAATACTATTTTTAGAATTTTAGTAATTTATCAAAAAGGTTTGCATGACGTGAGTACAAACGCGCGGGTATCAGATATGTGTCGTTTACATATCGATACCCCTGCGGCGTTTGTTGGAGCGAGAGCGCTCACGAAATGCAAACCTTTTTTGAAAGATTACGGAAATTTGAAAAAAAGTCTTGTTTCTTTGCTGATTCTTTACTACCATATCTGTATAATAAAAAACGGAGGAAATAGAAAAAATGAAAAATGCAACAAAGTACATAATAGACGGATTGAAGATGATCAGTATTTTGGCGGGGGCGTTTTTACTATGTTTCTTATTGGAAACAAAATTTTCCGCAGAGACAGTACCGCCGGCAGTTATGGCGATGGCAGTATTTTTTGTATCGAGGTTTACGGATGGTTTTGTGTATGGTATCATCGCCTCGCTATTAAGTGTGCTGGTGCTTAATTTTGCATTTGCTTTTCCATATTTCGCTTTCAATTTCAGCATTCCGGAAAATATTATTTCCGCGGTGATCATGCTTGTGATCACGGCAATGACGAGTACGATCACATCGCAGCTTAAGTGGCAGGAACGTGTGCGGGCAGAGAGTATCAACGAAAAAATGCGAGGAAATCTTTTGCGGGCGGTTTCTCATGATCTTCGAACTCCGCTTACAACGATTTACGGATCAAGTTCAGCAATTGTCCAAAATTATGAACAGTTGTCGGAGGATCAGGTTGTGCAGCTGGCAGACGGAATTCGGGAAGACGCCAGATGGCTCATGGGAATGGTGGAAAATATTTTGTCCATTACACGGATCGACAACGATGGTGTGAAACTGGTTAAGACCTCGACGGTTTTGGAAGAATTGATTGATTCGGTGTTGACGCAGTTTAAAAAACGTTATCCGGATCAAAAAGTGAATGCATCAATACCGGAAGAATTTACCAGTATTCCGATGGATGCGGTGCTGATCGAACAGGTTCTTATGAATCTTTTGGAAAATGCCGTGCAGCATGCAAAGGGGATGAAAACACTGGAACTTCATGTGTTTGTGCTGGGAGATAAAGCAGTGTTTGAAGTTTTGGATGATGGATGCGGAATCGAGAAAGAGCGAATGAAAGGACTTTTTCAAGATTATTTCTCTGTGAAAGATGCTCCGGTGGATAACCAGAAACGAAGTATGGGAATTGGTCTTGCTGTGTGTGCTTCGATCATTAAGGCACATGGTGGTGTAATTACGGCAGAGAATCGAAAGGAGGGGGGATGCTGCATCCGCTTTGCTTTAGGATTGGAGGAAACAGAAAATGAATAAATATAAAGTGCAAGTGATAGAAGATGAGATCAACATTTGTAATTTTATGAAAATGATCTTTGAGACGCATGAGTATCAGGCAATCTTTTCTCAAAGGGGAGAAAGTGGTCTGACGATGTTTTGGTCGCATCATCCGGATATCGTTATTTTGGATCTCGGATTGCCGGATATGGATGGCACAGAGGTGATAAAACAGATTCGAAAGGCTTCGGATACACCGATCATTGTATTGTCGGCGAGAAGCAATGAAGCAGATAAAGTGGAGGCATTGGATCTCGGTGCCAATGACTATATTACCAAACCGTTTGGAACCGATGAACTTTTGGCAAGGGTACGAGCCACACTAAGGACGGCACGATTTCAGGGTGCCGGGACAGGGATTAGACAAGAATTTAAGCTGGGAGATATGAAAATCTCCTACGATGCCAGAAGAGTTACGATCGGAGAAGAAGAGATACGGTTGACGCAGACGGAATACAATATTGTAGAATTGCTCGCCGTACATGCCGGAAAAGTCCTTACCTATGCGGAAATCATTAAAAAAGTGTGGGGGTATTCGGATTCCGGCAGTGTCAAAAAACTTCAGGTAAATATGGCAAATATTCGTAAGAAATTTGGTGAGACACCGGGAGAATACCGCTATATCCGCAACGAACTCGGTGTCGGCTACCGCATGAATGACGAACAGGAAGTATAACATAAAACGAAAGGAACACAAGTTTGAAAAAAAGAAATTTTAGACAACCAAGAAACAAAGGACATAGCAAATAAACCACCTAAACAGCTGGTTTAAAAAGTAAATATAGACGCAACACCTAATCAGGTAACAGGACCCACATCATCCTTGATAATGTAGCCTCGTTGTTTGATCAGATTAAG
>JABLTO010044086.1_pt1 | contig 191282 bp, 188 predicted proteins | sample 7160091 | NCBI WGS metagenome assembly JABLTO01 (sample SAMN14651225, study PRJNA627086) | human gut metagenome | isolation source: feces | host: Homo sapiens | reverse complement strand
TTTTTTAATAATTTTCCTAATCCATATTCTCTATCTAATCTATCTATTATTTCTAAAATCTGTCTATCTTCCTCATTTTGAATATCAGCTATTTCTTGCCCTTTATATTGTTTCATTTTTCTTCTTAATTCCACTAATGCAGTTCCAAGCTTTTTTTCTTCTTCATTTTCTGCAGTAGAACTTGGCAATCTTCTTTCATATATCTCTTTTTCTCCATAATTCTCTTTACACCATTTTTCTATCTTTAATGCATTTTTTAGTAAAGCATTTCTTGTAATGTTTTTATCTACTTCATCTTCAAATTCAACAAAATCTTTTAATATTCCTTCTACTGTAAACGGATCAAACTCTCCTTTACTTCCTCTTGTTTTAGGAATTGGAGGTAACTCCATATCCCATAACTCAATTTCACTAGCTAAATCAATAATTTCTTGTATTCTTGATTTGTCTTCGTCTGTTAAATCTTCAAAATTATCAAATCCATCTAAATACTTACTGTATTTACTTTGAATGTTCCTTAATAGTGCATAATAATGCTGTTCTTGTTTATTTGAACTCTCTCTATTTGGAAGCATTCCATTATGTACATTTATCCAATCTATTATAATTGTTAAAGTCTCTAAATCATCTACTGTTTTACTATTTTTGAATTCCTTTTCAATCTTAACCATTAAAGAATTATTTGCTAAATCAATTACAATCGGTATCTCATCATCTCTCAAAGGATAATCTTCATCTATAGCATTGATTACTCTTCCTAATTCTTGTAAATATAAAATTCTAGAATTTTCATCTAAAGCTCTAAACCAAATGATTCCATTCACACCCTCTATATGTAAGCCTTCATTTGCTTTGTTCATTACAACCATAAATTTGGTTTCTTCTGAATTATCTGATTCGAATGCCTCTAATTCTTCTTTGTTTTTATCTTTACTATAACTTCCAAGTAATGAATGTAATTGTGGTACAATATCTGTTCCATCAAATACTTTACTCAGATATTCTTGATATGCCTGTATTTTATCTTCACCTGTTTTTGTTCCAATTCTATTTCCATCTTCATCTTCAATCTCACCTTGGTCTGTTACAGGAATAAATACAATATATTTTCCACCTTTCTTTACATTCTGTCTTAATATCTCTTCTTTTCCAATTCCATTATCAAGATTTTTTCTTGCTGCTTCTTCAAGCTGTTTTCTCGCATCTTCTCCTATTTCATCATCTATTTCTCTATTTAGTTTTTGTCTTAATTCATTATACTTTTGTAATTCTTCTGCTCTTTTAGTTTCATCTTCAATATCATCAATTTTTGCTCTCAATTCATCCATTTTGCCTGATGAAATCAAATCATACTTACAATAAACAAGTTTTGGATTTACAACATATCCCATTCTTATTGCATTTTCTAATGTCATATTAGATGCTAGATGCTTTCTTTGTTTTACCTCTTCATCAGTATATCCTAATTTTTTAGCTGTTTCTTCTGCCATGTCTCTTCCATCAGCATCTCTTACAGGTGTAGCTGTTATTCCCAATACTTTTACATCTTCATTTTGATTATCTAATAATCCATCAATTTTCCTTTCCCATTCTTTAGCACCTGTTCTGTGTAATTCGTCTAATACAATCATTCCATATTGTTCTTTTATTACTTCTTGTCCTTTTTTGGCAAGTAATCCTGAATATGTTTCAAATGTTATATTAGGAAATATTTCTGCAATTATTTCATCTTCTGTTTTTCCAACTGTATTTTGTTTTCCATGTATATATTTTATAATATATTTTTTAATCTGATTTAATATTTCATCTTGAGGAGCTAAATAAAGCATTTTTTCGCCTGGATGTTCCTCTGCATATTTTTGCATTTGTGCTAAAGCAACAAAACTCTTTCCAGCTCCTGTAGGTAAAATTACTTGTGCAAATTTATGGTCTTCAAATATTTTATTTACATTATCATAAGCTCTTTGTTGATAATCTTTCAATCGTATTTCTGTATTTTCTACATCATAATATCCTAAAAATCTTTCAACTAATTCTATATTAATACTATTTTGTAATACATCTTGTCTTGTATTTAGTAGCTGTTCTAAATTACCTTTTTCATATTCTTCATAAAAACCTTGTCTTGTAGCAATATTTAATAAAATTGTTGGTATTTGTTTTGTATCAACTCCTGATTGTCTTAAATTTTCATATATGTCTACACAATTTTTATCTTGTAATCTTTTAATTAGTTCATTTCTTTCAGAAATTTTAAATTCTTCTATTCCTATTTGAGACCAATCATATTGTGATATTATTGCTTCTGCATAATATCTTGATTTATCCATTTGCTCATTTTGCTTTCCATATACTTTACTTATAACATCCTGAACATTTGAAAGTCCACCATTTTGTAAAACTTCATCTAGTTCATTGGCTGATAATTTTTTAATTTCATCTACTAATATTTGTTCATCTTTTTCTAAATTTAAATTAACAGACTCACTTAATTTAACTCCTTTTCCACTTTTTCTTGATATTATTTCTGGTTCTATTCTAAATCCATTTTCTTTTATATATTCTATCGTTTCATTAAATTCAGAATCATTTCCTAATATTTGTTTTAAACATTCTGATAGATTTATTGCATTTTGTCTTGCTTTGCTTAAATAAAACATATTTTTTACAATAGAATCTGCTTTACCATATTCAACATTTCCACCTGTTAGTTCATACATTTCTTCTATTGATATATTATCTCTTAGCGAAAAATCAGTTTCTGGTATCTCAGGAATTTCTTTACCATTTTTAACTGCATCTAATAATGCTCTTTTGATTTCTTCTACCTTACTTTTATCAATTCCATCTATTTGCTGAATCAAAGCAAATAAGTCAATCGCTTCTTTAGGTACTTCAATAATTTCATTTCGTTGTATTTCTCCATAATGAATTAATTCTGTAGATGAAAATGCATTTCCTATTGTTTCTCTTAATTTCGAATTTGAAGAATGTGGTATTACATGTTTTAAAATTTCTTCATTTTCTAATACTGCAAGTTTTGCATATACTTTATTTACCTCTAATAACTGTTCCTTGCCTAAAGCTTGATAGCTACTAATTCTTGATTTAGGTGAATTATATATAATCCCTTTTCTTAGATGTGCTTTACTAGACTTTACTTCTTCGCTTTTGGCAGTATATCTTTTCTTAATTAGCTCTTGCAATTCTTCTGTCTCTCTTGCAACATCTATATCAGAAAATATATTTAATATTTGGCTTTTTAAATCTTCTGGCAAGTTTCCTACTGCTTGTTCTATTCTAGAGTATAATTCCTGTAGCATATATTGTCCTGCTTCAACTGTTTGTTCTCCCAACTCTTTTTTAGGAACTTTTACCATTACATATTTGTCTTTATATGAACCTCTCCCATAATTTATGACAATATTAGCATTGCTAGCCAAGGATATACAATTTGTATCTTTTCTATAATGCATTTTTATATGATCATATACTTCTTCTAGTGATATGTTAGAATCTTCTTTATACTTTGCTTCTCCTTCATATCTTTCTCTATCTGTTCTTATTTTCTCTATTTTTCCATCATCTGAAGATACAGTTATTCCGTTTTCAATATCACTATTATCTGCCATATTTAAAGCTCTAAAGAAATAATAATTTTCTTCATCACTAACTACATTAAACCTATCTATATCAAGCACTTCATTGTCCATTTATTTATCTCTCCCCAAATATAAAAATCTTTTTTAATTATATCATAAAAGATTTTATTTTGTCTTTAAAAAAGAAAATGTTACAGAATTGTAATATTTCTGTAACATTAATACAAATTATGACAATTTATCATATTTTCTAGTCTTCTTCTGCACTAACTAATATATCTGTATCATCAACTTTTAATGCAAAATAAGGTTTATCTTTATCTTCTTCTTTTAGATATAAAATAAAATCATCATTATAAATAAATTCTCTGCCTTTTTCAAATATAGCATTTTTTAAAGCCTCTATTACAGCCTCACTTTTTACACTTCCCCCATAATTGTTTAACTCAAAATCTATTGTCTGAATCGCCTGTCTAATATACCAATTCGTTCCTTTTATTATTCTTCCGCATAATTCATCATAATTTATCTCATCGTTTATTCTTATAAACGGTATATTTAAAATGTCATTTTCATTCCATTGTCTATCTCCAGTATATTGTTCTTGCTTCTCTAACATTTCTTGATAATTTTCTTCGAAAGACTTGTTTTCACCAGTTGTTCTATATAAATAAACCTCTTCGTTTTCTTTTGTTTTCAACTTTATTGCAAAATCTTCTTTTGAATTATAAAATAGTATTTCTATATTCTTACTTGCAGTCTGTAATGTATCTGGTTCAATTCCAAAATATTTTACTTTCTCTTCAGAATTTCCGAATGTATTGTCTTTTAACGTAGAAAATTTTTCTAAATAATTAAATTCTTTTTTTAGCATTGCATATAAAACATACGCCTCTGAATTTCCCCATTCTACTTTGTCTAATATTTTACTATCTTCGTTAAATTTTTGTTTTATTCCATTTTCAATTTGGCTTTTTAAATCAAATGTTGCTACACCATGTGTTTTAAAATATGAATTTGGATTTAATTCATTTGCTGTAAAAGATTGTTTATTTAATTCATCTGCTAACTCTGATGGTCCATCTTCAAATTCTATTTTTTCTCCAATAACATCATTCATAAAGTCATTCCATACCAGATTGAATGTTCCACACCATACTTTGTTTGTGTCTGTTGATGATAATTTACTTGTATATGTTGGTGTTATTTCTGCTTTTCCTTTTACCTTTTCGATAATCTTTATTGTTGCATATGTAACCCCAGATAATATAAAAGTTGCACATAAAATAATAATACATATTTTTAAAACTTTGTTCATTTCATCAAATCCTTTCTTTATTAAAATTTTGTATAATTCTTTTTTGCCTCTATGGATAAGATTTTTAACATTTTGAACAGATACTCCAAGTATTTGTGCCGTTTCTTTATATGTTAGCTCTTCAATTTTTACCAAATATATTGCATTTTTGTATCTATCATCTAACATATTTATTGCATTCAATATCTCTTTTCTTTTTTCATTTCTAGTTATGATATCTGCCACATCTTGTTCAACCTGATTTGATCCATTTGATAAATATTTTTCATTTATTTCTGTTCTCTTTTTTTCTGTATTTATATGATTATATGCTCTACTTTTTGCAACTAAATATATATAATATTTGAATGTATATCCTTGTTGTATCCTATTCTGCATAACATAAATAAACACATCTTGTGTTATATCTTCTGCCCTTTGATAATCTTTGACTATATTATATATAAAATATTGTATTTTTCTTTCATACTTGTTGTATAATGTTTCAAAAGCTCCTTTGTTTCCTTCTAAATATTCATTATATAATTTTATATCTAAATCTTTTTCCATATCTTTCCCTGCTTTCATATATACATACAGTTGAAATTTTAAAAAGTTTCAAAATATTGCAATTTTTATTACTATTGTTATTTTCTTTTTATATCATAAAAAATACTTGATAACGTGGTTGTCTCTCCATCAGTTTTTGCTGGTGCTCCTTCCATATTACTATCATTGTAAAATAACTGCATACAAAAGACTCTCACTAATTAGTAAGAGTCTTTTATCCCTGTTTTACGATATTCTTCTTTTTCTTTTTTCCTCCTCGAAGTCCAAAATTTTTGTTTCGAATTCCTCTTCCTCATATTCATCTTGGTCTTTCCAAAACTTCATCTGACCTTCAACTATTATGCTGATTAAAGCCACTACAGCAAATACAACAATTATAGGCCAGCCATTATAGTGTTTCCATATCATGGCAAAGTCAGCTATAAATAATACCACTGAGAAAATGAAAAGTCTTTTTTCATTCTTTCTTTTTTCTATTCTCCCAGCTCTTATATCTGACATGAAATATGTTGCCAGACAAAACAATACCATTACTGTTACTACTTCAATCCGAGTCATTCTTTTTTCCTCCTTAAGTATAGGGTTTTACCAACTGTTTCTTTGATAAATATTATAACATTTTTTTCTTTTTTTATCAAGCCTTTATTCACTTCTCAAAGCTTCAACTGGGTCACGTTTAGCAGCAAATTTAGCTGGAATTAAACCTGCCAGCATAGTCAATCCAACACTAATAGCAACTAGAATAATTCCACCAACCCAAGGAAGTTTAGCAATACCAGAAATACTAACAAGATGTTCAATCATAATATTAATTGGTATATCCAACAATAAAGTTACACCTATACCGATTAAACCAGCAACTAAACCAACAAGTAATGTTTCTGCATTAAATACTCTAGAAATGTCTTTCTTAGAGGCTCCTATACTACGTAAAATTCCAATCTCTTTGGTTCTTTCAAGTACTGATATATATGTTATAATTCCTATCATTATTGATGAAACTACTAAAGAAATTCCTACAAATGCAATTAATACATAACTAATTACATTAATTATAGTTGATACTGAACTCATCATAATTCCGACTAAATCTGTATAATTAATAACATTCTCATCTTTACCTTGTTCTGTTTGTTTATTATTATAATCTGTTATAATGTCTGCAATCTTATCTTTTGAGTCAAAATCCTTAGGGTATAAATTTATTGTTGAAGGATTATCTAAATCTACTACACCTAGTTGGCTCAAATTGTTGTCATAAGTTGCTGAAGCATTATTTGAATATGCTTGCATTAATTGAGCAAGCTCTGCTTCTGAAAGTGTTGCCATATAAGCTTTTTGCTCATCTGATAATTGTGTATAATCAAATGTTCCATTTGTATTTTCAGGGAATTTAATACCTGTAAATACATTTATCTCTGGATTAGCTTTTTGCTCTTTTACTATTTCTGTACCATTTACTTTATTTATAACATATTCTTTTAATTCTTTATTATATCCAATTAATCCTGCTGAAGATGATGCTACTGTATTTTCATTTGGTTTGATAATTCCTACAATTTGTATTTCCTCTGCTTTATCTACTATTTGCTTCATATAGTCTTCATCATTTGTCATATCTTGCCATACATTTCCAACCTTTTTGTAATAATCTGTATTTAACAATACTTTAAATTTATAATTTAAAAGTTCATCATATGAATAACTATTTTTCTCATCATTTGTTTTTATTTCTTCACCATTTTTTAATTTTTCCATTGCATTTCCAAGTTCTGAAACATCTTTTATTCCTAATGAATATAAAGTATAATCACTCACTTCGTTATTTTTATCTGCTATTAATACAACTTCATTATATTTTTCTGGCATTCTTCCTGCTAATACATCATATTGTGAATTTATTAAATCTTTGTTATCAAGCATTTCTGTCCACACATCGGTTTCTGCCATTGCAAGCCCACTACTTGATGAGATTATTGAAGTTGATTGTTCTTGTGCTTTTACCATATCTCCAAATCCTATTTTTTCTAATACTGAACTTGGATTTACTTTATATACACTTCCATCTTCTTCTTTATAAATATTCAAATCTAAATTATATCCATATTGGATTGCATTTATATAATTTTTGATATCACTATCGCCATTTTCTACAAATTCCTTAAATTCCTTCAAGTTATTAGTTTGTACTTTACTTGATAGTGTTTCTAGCATATCTCCCATAATTGCTCTTGAATATATTTTGTCATTACCATGTTTTTCTCCATCATTTTTTCCCATCATTGTTTCCATCATACTTGTCATGTCAATTGATGATTCTTCGATTGTTATTGGATATGATGATAATGTATCTTCTTCTACTTTATTGATATATGATTGCATTCCATTTGATAGTGAAAGTATTAATGCAATTCCTATTATTCCTATTGAACCTGCAAATGATGTTAAAAATGTTCTTCCCTTTTTAGTCATTAAATTGTTTAAGCTTAAATGTACTGCTGTTGCAAATTTCATTGATGCTTTTCCTGATTTTTGTTTTTTAGTTCTTGTTCTATCTAGATCTTTCTTAGTTGCAGTATATGGGTTTGAATCATCTGTAACTTTTCCATCTAATAATTTGATTATTCTTGATGAATATTTTTCTGCTAATTCCGGATTATGTGTTACCATTATTATTAATCTATCTTTTGAAATATCTTTTAATATTTCCATTACTTGTTCACTTGTTTTTGAATCTAATGCTCCTGTTGGCTCATCTGCAAGCAAAATGTCTGGATCATTTACTAATGCTCTTGCTATTGCAACTCTTTGCATTTGTCCGCCTGACATTTGGTTTGGCTTTTTATTTATTTGGTCTCCTAATCCTACTTTTGTTAATGCATCAATTGCCCTTTTTCTTCTCTCTTCTTTTCCTACTCCTGATATTGTAAGTGCCAATTCAACATTTGCTAATACTGTTTGATGTGGTATTAAATTATAACTTTGGAATACAAATCCTACTGAATGATTTCTATATGTATCCCAGTCTTTGTCTTTAAATTGTTTTGTTGATTTTCCATTAATTACTAGGTCTCCTGATGTGTATCTGTCTAGCCCTCCTATGATGTTTAACATTGTGGTTTTTCCACATCCACTTTGCCCTAATATTGAAACAAATTCACTTTCTCTAAATTCTAAGTCTATTCCTTTTAGGGCTTTTACTTCATTATCTCCTGATAGATAATTTTTGGTTATTCCTTTTAATTGTAACATGTTCACTTTCCTTTCTCTTTTAAATATTATTATTTTACTATTTAATTGTGAATTTTATGTGAAAATTTTAATAAAAAGCAAATTACAAAAAACACAGTGACACTTCAACTTAAAAATGTCACTGTGTTTTGTTCTTATTCTTTGAAAAAGCTTATATCAAATTTCACTGTTGTTGCATTATATGGATTGTTTGACACTGTAACAATGCCTTCATATCCTCTAAAATTCTCAAGTAATCCTCCATAAGATTCTTCGAAGGAAACAATATTTTCTTCTCCTGTTCCTTCAATCTGCATAAAAATTTTAGGATTTTCCGCAAATAAAACAATTACTTTAGTTACCCAAAATGTATTACTAATTTCTGTATCTTTGCATTTTGGGTCAAGAGCCATATTTTCCAGCTTCTCACGAAAAACAAACTCGTCTTCCTCCAGCTTCAGCTTATTGTTAACATCAAGCATAACCTCTGATAAGTCCGGTAAAAATGCTGCTTTGCATTCATATCTTTCTTCCAACTTATCTATTTCTTGAACACTGCTGAGATTTTGGTCTGCATTAAAAATGATAGAAACTCCATAAACTTCTGTTTCATCAGGAAGTTTATCAATAATTCTTTTTACCTTTTTGTACCAATTTACAAATGGTCTCCGGACATTTTCCTCTAACATTTTTTGTCCACATTTCATTCGCTTTTCAAATTTCATAAAGTTTTTTCCTCCTTGCCAATTGGCTGTTGTTCTCATATATTTATTGCTTTTCCACGAGAAATTTATACGTTACTTTTCCATTGATACTTCAATGAACTAATTTTATTATATCACTTTATGTAATCTTCTGTCAATGATGTCAAATTTGCTGGCTTAACTACAATTTGTAGAAAAAAATTTTTCTTGTATTTTACATAACTTGTTTTTATGCTACCAATGTGCTATAATATACATATAGTACTTTGAAAATTAAATAGATTAGATTTTAGGAGGGATAATTATGTTGGAAAAGTACAAAGTATCTGTAAAGTCATTTCGAGAAAGAAAAGGATGTAATAGAACTTATGATTTTGTTGTAGGTCAGCAAGAATTTAAAAATGTTAAAACAAACAATTTGCAATATTGTGATGATTGCAAATGTTTCTCATATTGTCCATACTACTTTAATGAACATCGCAATTATTCACTACATGCATCTTGCCTGGATTTTTATAGTAGAGTATATGACGTATTATTTGGTGTAACCTTTATGATAGGATTTATTATCAAACTTTTCACTTCTATAAACTATACTTCAATACCAATAATACTTCTTGTACTTATTACATCATATTTTGTAAAGAAGCTATTCCTAAAAATTTGTAATTCTATCGAAGGAATAGCTATAATATATGAAATGCACAAAGAAAAAAAGATGACATTAACAATTAAAAATAACTTTTTTGATTCTTCTTGTTCAACAACTTCATACTTTGAAAAGATATTAAGTGCCAAAACTGCTATCGCTACTATCAAAAGCTTATTTGAATCGCAAGATTTCAAATCATGTAGTACATCTATACAAGAATGTATTAAGTTGCTAGATGAAATTATCAAAATTATAGAAAATGATAGCTCCGTTTATCCGAGAGCAGCTTATCTTTTTGAAGCCGGCTTACCAGAGCTCCAAGATGTTTTAACAAATTTTTTAAAGCTAGTTGAAACAGATTGTGCTAACGTCGAAACAGAAAAAAAATTAAATTCTACTCTTTCCATATTTTTAAAGTATACAGAAAGAATAAAAAAAGAAACTTTATTAAATTCAAGCGAAGATATGGCGAAAATTAATTTCGAAAGTATATATACTTGCGGGCTTTTCTTTTATCCTATAACTTTATTATCAATTTCTTTTTGAACCTTATCAGCAAATTCCTCTACTTTCATAGTTCCAATGTCTCCATCTTTTCTAGAACGAACAGCAACAATGTTTTCCTCTTGCTCTTTTGCTCCAAGAACTAACATATATGGAACTTTTTCAAGTTGCGCTTTTCTAATTTTATATCCAATTTTTTCATTAGATTCATCTAATTCTACTCTAAATTTATGTCTTCTTAATTCAGTTTCAATTTCTTTTGCATATTCAATTTGATTATCTGTAATTGGTAATATTTTTACTTGTACTGGTGCTAACCATACAGGGAAAAATCCTTTTGTTTCTTCTATTAAGAATGATATAAATCTATCAGAAGAACCAAGAATCGCTCTATGAATTACAACAGGTCTATGTTCTTTATTATCTTCTCCTATAAAGTTTAAATCAAATCTTTCTGGTAATGCAAAGTCTAATTGACAAGTTGGAATTGTAACATCATGATTTAATGCTGTTTTTATTTGAATATCAATTTTAGGTCCATAAAATGCTGCCTCTCCCTCTGCTTCATAAAAATCAATATTCATATCTTTTAGTATTTCTCTTAATTGTGCTTCAGCTGTTTCCCACATTTCATCATTATCAATGTATTTTTCTTTATTCTTTTTATCCCTTAATGATAATCTATACTTAAATGAATCTGCAGAAAATCCGAAATCTTTTTGATATACTTCTTTAATTAGTTTTAATACATTTCCTACTTCTTCTTTAATTTGATCTGGTCTAACAAATAAGTGAGCATCATTTTGACACATTTGTCTAACTCTCTCTAATCCACAAACAGCTCCACTATTTTCATATCTAAAGTCATTTGCAAGTTCTCCAATTCTGATTGGTAAATCTCTGTAAGAACGTGTTTTGCTCTTATAGATTAACATATGATGAGGGCAATTCATTGGTCTTAATACCATTTCTTCATTATCCATTTTCATTGCTGGAAACATATCATCTTTGTAGTGATCCCAATGTCCACTTGTTTTATATAATTCTACATTTGCAAGACATGGTGTATACACATGGTCATATCCTAATTCGATTTCTTTGTCTTGAATATATCTTTCTAATGTTCTTCTTATTGTAGCACCATGTGGCAAATACATTGGAAGTCCTGACCCTACTAATTCATGTGTCATAAATAATTCGAGCTCTTTTCCTATTTTTCTGTGATCTCTTTCTTTAGCTTCTTCTAGCAATTTCAAATATTCATCTAGTTGACTTGCCTTTGGATAAGAAATTCCATAAATTCTTTGCAACATCTTATTTTTTTCGTTGCCTCTCCAATAGGCTCCTGATGTTGATAATAATTTAACCGCTTTTACTTTTCCTGTACTCATTAAATGAGGTCCTGCACATAAATCTACATATTCTCCTTGTTTATAAAATGAGATTACCTCTCCTTCTGGTAGTTCTTCTATTAATTCTACTTTATAACTCTCATTAGCATCTTTCATTAATTTTATTGCTTCTGTTCTAGGAAGTTCAAATCTTTCAAGAGGTAAATCTTCTTTTATTATCTTTTTCATTTCTTGTTCGATTTTTTCGAAATCTTCTTCTGAAAATTTATGTTCTGTATCAAAGTCATAATAAAATCCATTATCAATAGCTGGACCTATAGCTAATTGTACATTTGGAAATAATCTTTTTATGGCCTGTGCCATTATATGTGATGTTGTATGCCAATATGCTTTTTTTCCTTCTTCACTATTTTCAAATGTACATATATTTAATTCGCAATCTTCATTTAATTCATATCTTACGTCTTCAACCTTTCCATTAACTTCTCCACATGTTGCCATTCTTGCTAATCCTTCACTTATTTGCTTAGCTACTTCTAAAATTGTTTTTCCTTTTTCAACTTTTAAAACTTTTCCATCTTTTAATGTTACTTCTACCATTTTTATACCTCCTTTGGGATATTTGAAAACACTTTTTTTGTTTAAAGAAGCAAAAAAACACACCTATAGACTCTTAGTCCATAGGAGTGCATATACACGGTTCCATCCCATTTTTTAACTTATTTAGACTATAACGTGTCTTAAACGTCTAGCTTATTCGTTAGAAATTCAAAGAGTTAGTTTTTCAAATATGTTTTCTTAAATTAGTTTTCAGCCTATGACTAATTTTCTCTGTCAGAAACCTTTATTTTACTTTTTCTCTTATATATTTTTATATTGATTTACTTTTTTATATGCATATATTGAAACTACTACTAATAAAGTTGCAACTACACCTATCATTGTATTTTCCGGTGCACCAGCTTTGGGTAAACTTGTATTATAATTACTTGTGTTTGTACTTGTTTTTGTATTTGTGTTTGTATTAGTATTACTATTTATATTTGCATTTGCATTTGCGTTATTTGCATTGTTTGCAGTATTTGTATTAGTAGTATTACTTATATCTAATTGATTTGTTGTATCATCAAAAAAATTAAGTTCTGAATCAGCCGCAAAAACATTTGTTGACATTACAAATAAAACAACTCCAATTATTAATGTTATAATTACTTTAAAAATTTTCTCTCTTTTCATTTTTATACCTCTTTCTTTTTTACTTTTATCTATAGTATTTAACTCTCACTTATATTTATACTACATTTTTTTATAAAAAGCAAGTTTTTTTGTACATTTTTTTATTTTAAACATTAAATTTAAATAATACAATATCTCCATCTTGCATTATATACTCTTTTCCTTCTTGTCTTACAAGCCCTTTTTCTTTAGCAGCTACCATTGAACCTTCTCTTATTAAATCCTCATATGAAACAATCTCTGCTTTTATAAATCCTCTTTCAATGTCTGAATGGATTTTTCCAGCTGCTTTTGGTGCTTTTGTATTTTTCTTTATTGTCCAAGCTCTTACTTCTGGTTCACCAGCTGTTAAAAATGACATTAATCCTAATAAGTCATAGCTTTTCTTTATTAATATATCTAATCCAGATTCTTTTAATCCTAATGCTTCTAACATTTCTTTTTTGTCTTCATCCTCTAGACCTGATAATTCTTCTTCAATTTTCACACATAATGGGATGACTTCTGCTCCTTCTTTTGCTGCATATTCTTTTACTTGTTTTACCATTTCTTCGTTTTCAGCATTTCCTATTTGTTCTTCTGAAATATTTGCTATGTATATTATTGGTTTTGCTGTTAATAAAAACATATCTTTTAGCATTTCTTGCTCATCTTCGTTATATTCAAGTGCTCTAGCAGGTATTCCTTTTTCTAAATTTGCTTTTAATTTTTCTATAAAATCAATTTCTACTTGATATTTTTTATCTGCTTTTAAGTTTTTCTTTGCTTTATCCAATCTTTTATCAAGTGTTTCCATATCCGCAAAAATTAATTCTAAATTTATTGTTTCTATATCTCTTAGTGGGTCAACACTTCCATCAACATGTATTACATTTGAATCTTCAAAACATCTTACTACCTGAGCTATTGCATCAACTTCACGTATATGTGATAAAAATTTATTTCCTAGTCCTTCACCTTTGCTTGCCCCTTTTACAAGTCCTGCAATATCAACAAATTCTACTACTGCCTTTGTTACCTTCTGTGGTTTATACATTTCTGCTAATTTGTCTACTCTTTCATCAGGAACTGCTACGACCCCTACATTTGGTTCGATTGTACAAAAAGGATAATTTGCACATTCTGCTCCTGCTTTTGTTATACTATTAAACATTGTACTTTTTCCTACATTTGGTAGTCCTACTATTCCTATTTTCATTTTTCAACCTTCCTTCGCTATTTTTAACCTTTTACATTATAACAGATATTTTTATTTTTATAAATACTTTTTTAAAAATATATCTAAAAACTTGTTTTTTATGTAAAATCATGTTAAAATCATAACGTAAATTATTAGCCATAGCTACGCAATAATTATTAAATGGACACTGATTATTGTACTAAATACATTTATATGGAGATTAGATATGAACTTAAAATATATTGTAACAAGCAATAATTATAAAAATATTAATCAAATACTAAAGCAAGAATTAAATATTTCCGCTAGACTACAACAAAAACTCATCAAATCACATCATGTATATCTAAATTCAGTAATTGTTGATACTCGTTCTAGTGTTTCCTTAAATGATGTTATTTCTGTTAATTTAAATTTTGAAGAAGAAAGCAAAAATATAATTTCTACTCCAATGGCACTTGACATTATTTATGAAGATGATTGCTTTCTTGTCTTAAATAAACCTGCTGGAATTGCTGTTCATCCATCGATTCTTCATTATACAGACAGTCTTGCAAATGGTGTTAAACATTATTTTGATAAAATTGGATTAAAAAGAAAAATTCGTCCAATAAATAGACTTGATTTAAATACTTCTGGTATAATTATTTTTGCCAAAAACGAATATGTTCAAGAATGTTTAATCAAGCAAATGGAAAATAACACATTTGAAAAATATTATATTGCATTTGTTAGTGGTTTTTTTAAAAGTGATATCGGAACAGTTTGTCTTCCTATTGCTCGAAAGAAAAATAGCATTATAGAAAGATGTATCGATAAAAGTGGGCAAACTGCAATTACTAATTATAAAATTCTATCTAAGTATGATAATTTTTCTGTTGTAGAATGTCATTTGCAAACTGGCAGAACACATCAGATCCGTGTGCATATGTCTGCAATTGGTCATCCTTTATTAGGTGATACTTTATATGGAACTTCTTCTTCCTTAATTAATAGACAGGCATTGCACAGTTATAAAATTTCTTTTATTCATCCTATTACAAAGCAGATTTTGACTCTAAGTTGTGATTTACCAGATGATATGAAGTTGATATTAACGTAAAAAGAGAGAAGCAACTTTCTCTCTTTTTATTCACTTTAAATTTAGCGTCCGCCTCCGCCGCCATCTCCTCCGGCCTCCGCCTCCACCACCAGAGAATCCCCCTCCGGATCCATTTCTTGATGAGTAAACAGAACTTATTACTGTATTCATGTAACTTTCCAAATCCAATGTATTCATCATATGAATATAATTATTTGTATCTATATTAGGATTCATATCCATAATTTCTGAATAAACTATTTTTAATTGTTTCAAAAGTACCTTTTTGAGTAAATGTATATTTTCTATTTGCTAAAGCTAATTCTAAAATAGAATTAACTAATGATATTGCAATTGTAAGCATTGTTACTCCAATTACAGATAATGATTCACTTATTGTTAACATTGAAAAAAAACTGCCAAAAGTAAGATACTTTTGGGCAGTTTTTAAGCAAATCTGTAAGCCGGGTTCTGTCATTTAAAATAGTCATTTATCTAGGACATATATTGCTATATGCCTCAAGCCACGCAATTCAGAAGGTGCCGAGCAGGCTTAATCTTCTACTTAGGTGTTGCTCCAGATGGGGTTTACACTGTCCCAGTATGTCACCATACCAGCGGTGAGCTCTTACCTCGCCTTTTCATCCTTACCTTTACTTTAACAAGAACTTCAGGAATTTTCATTCCTTTGAACAAAAGCTAAAGGCGGTTATTTTCTGTTGCACTTTCCTTAAGGTTTCCCTCACTAGACGTTATCTAGCATCTTTGCTCTATGGAGCCCGGACTTTCCTCTCGTAATTTCTTTCGAAATTTACCAGCGACTATTTAATTTGCTCATGCTTAATTATAACATGTTTGGATTGACTTGTAAAGGAAAACTAAATCCATTCACCGTATTTTTTTATATAAATTTTCTTTGCCCAACCAGCAACTATACAATATAATATAGGCACTCCTAATATAATTGAAAAATATTTTGGTGCAAGAGCTGTCAATCCAATTGCTTTGCCTATAAATGTAAATGGTACTATCATTGCAATTATACTAAGTGCAATTGATGATATATATACAGCTTTTGATGCATGGCTTTGCTTAAATGGTATTTTTGCTGTTCTAATAATATGCATTCCTACTAAATTTGAAACTATACTATACGTAAACCAAGTTGTTTGAAATACAGCTACTTCATGTGCTTTAAATACAAACCATATTAATGCAAATACAATCAAATCAAAACATGAACTTAATGGTCCCATAAATAACATAAAATGTTGTAAACCTTTTACATCAAATTGTTTTGGCCTTCTTAAATATTCTTCATCAACATTATCTAATGGCAATGTTAATTGTCCAAAGTCATACAATAATCCTTCTACTAAAAGTTGTATAGGTGTTTCTGGCAAGAATGGAAGCAATATACTTGCAATTATAACTGACATTACTTCTCCAAAATTGAAACTTGCAGCAAGTTTAATATATTTCATTAAATTTGCATAGGTATGACGTCCTTCTTTTACTCCATCAAGTAATACATGCAAGTCTTTTTCTAGTAATATTATATCAGCAGATTCTTTTGCTATATCAACTGCAGTGTCTACTGAAATTCCGACATCTGAATTTACAAGTGATGGACTATCATTTATTCCATCTCCCATATAGCCTACTACATTTCCGTTATCTCTTAGTAATCTAACAATACGTGCCTTTTGAATAGGAGAAAGTTTTGCAAATATATTTGTCTTTTTCAATAGTCTTTTTAAACCTTGGTCTGCTAATTTGTCAATTTGAGCACCTGTAACAATTCTGTTTGATTTTATTCCAACTTTATCACATACACATCTTGTTACTTCAACATTATCTCCTGTTAGAACAATAACTCTTATTCCATTTTTTCCAAGCTTTTCAATAGAAGATTTAGCTGTTTCTTTTGGTGGGTCAAGGAATCCAATAAAACCAATAAGCACCATATTTTTTTCATCGCTAACATTAAATTCCTCTGTTTTGTTTAAATCATTTTTTTGACACACTGCTACAACACGAAGTCCTTGTTTATTTAATTCTTTTGTGATTTTTTTAATATTCTCTTTTATTGAATTTGTAATTGGCTCGACTTTTCCTTTATAGTCAACTAATGTACATATGTTTAAAATTTCTTCAACCGCACCTTTGGTAATTAATTGAGTTTTAGTTCCATCATTCACTATTATAGAAAGTCTACGTCTTGAAAAGTCAAATGGTATTTCATCCACTTTTACATATTTGGTTGATATTTCATCTAAACCATGTTCAATTCCACGTTTTATAACGGCTTCATCTATATTACTTTTTAATCCTGTTTGAAAATATGCGTTTAAGAAAGCATGTTTTAATACTCTGAAATCTTCATTTCCCATTACATCTAAATATTTTTCTAATACAATTTTGTCTTCTGTTAAAGTTCCTGTTTTATCTGTACATAAAATATTCATTGCACCAAAGCTTTGGATTGAATCTAATTTTTTGACTATTGTTTTTTTCTTAGACATCTTCAAAGCTCCTTTTGATAACCCTGATGATAAAATTACAGGCAATAATAATGGTGTTATACATATTGCAATTGCTACCGCAAATGTAAATGATGTTATAATACTATGTTTTTGAACTGTAAGTAAAAATACAATAGGTATTAATACAAGCATAAATTTTATTAATAGCTTACTAATATTTTCTATTCCTTTTTGAAATGCCGTTTTAGGTTTTCCTGTTGTTAAAGTATGTGCAACTTTTCCAAAATAGGTATTGTCTGCTGTTAATACTACTATTCCTTTTGCTGAACCACTTATTACATTTGTTCCCATAAAACATATTGTATCTATATCGGAAAGACTTTCTATTGTTTCTTTTTCATCTAGCTCTGTATTCTCAAGTTTTTTGATTGCGTCTGATTCCCCTGTAAGTGTTGACTGCCCAACATATAAGTCTTTTGATTCTATTATTCTTAAGTCTGCTGGTATCATGTCTCCTGCTGAAAGTATTACTGTATCTCCTGGTACTAAATCTTTAAATGGTAACTTTATCTTTTTTCCATTTCTTACAACTGTTGCCGTTGTTGATACTAATTGTTTTAACTTTTCTGCTGCCTTATTTGAGCGATATTCAGAAAAGAAATCCAAGAATGTACTAACTGCTACTAAGACTAAAATAACAATTATATTGGCATAACTTGGTACTTCTGCTAAATACACATCTGTATATATTAATATTAATGCAATTCCTATTAATATGCTATTAAACGGTGTAAATAAACTTTTTAATAAATAATTATACCATCTTTTTGGCTTTGATTGGGTTACTTCGTTTGGACCATATCTATGTCTTCTCTGTTCAACTTCTTCGTCTGTTAATCCACCTTCTTTTACATTGAATTCTGAAATAATTTCTTCTTTAAATGTTTTACATAAATGCCCATATATTTTCTCTGCATTTACATCTTCTCTTTTGTCATTTGCCATTTTTTGCTCACATTCCTTTCTACTTTTATTATACATTTTTTATTGCTTTTTTAAACATAAATATAATACCACTATGAATTTTATAATTCAATATTTTGTATAGCACAAATAAGAAAAATTTTCAATTTTTCTTTGATTTGTTCTCGCCCGATTTGAGTTTTTGACTAAAAGGAGAAAATCTCAAAGTGCTAGCGATTGTAGCTTTTTATATAATAGGGAAGTATTACTTTCCTATTATATAAAAAAGCCCATGAAATTATTAAAATTTCAAAAGGCTTTTACTTATTGTATAAGTAATTAATTAATTCACTGATTACAAAATAGGGTTTTTAATTCATTAGAGTTTACAAGATAATTATATTCAGTACTTGTATCCTTTCGATACTGAACTTTGAAAAAATCCAAAAAGTCCTTTTCTTGTTGGTCAAGCGTTAATGAAATAGTACCTTCTTTCGCGCTTTTCACTCTTTCATAAAGGTGTTTTGAAATATAACAAGAATAATTCATGGTGTTTTCCTCCTTCTTCTGTTCAAATCTTATACAATAGGTATCAATAAATAAATTACAGGAAGTATTATATATTTGTCTATTTAAAAAGTCTGCCGAAATTTGTCGAACATATAATTTTTTTATTGACAATTCTCTTTTCCCACAATTTCTTCAAATACCTTTAAAATCTCATCAGTTAAATAAATTGCACCACAAGGCTTCAATTCTTCATTAATTTTTACCATAACCCTAATATTATTTTGTTCACCATTAAAAAATTTGATTGCTCCTCTAAGTTTAGCTTTTTGTTCTTCTGTAAGATTCGTAATATTAAGTACTAACATATTAGGCTTACTCTCTTCAAAGTTTTTAATATCATTTGCAACTATCTTTGTTGCATCGTCTTCTCTTATACTTAATCTTCCGTTAATAATAACAATATTTTCTTCAACTAATATATCTTGTGCTTTCATATATGTTGGTTCAAATACTATTATTTCTGCCGAACCATACAAATCTTCTATTGTAACAAATGCCATTATTTTATTGTTTTTAGTATATTTCTTTTTTACTGATGTAATGATTCCAGCTATTTTCACTTGTTGACCATCTTCAAATTTGGTACTTTCTTTTACTCTTATTTCTGTGTTTTCTTCATTTTGAGAAACAGTTGAATTCATCTCATCTATTTCTCTCATTTGAAGTGAAGATATATTTGTAGTTGCAATTATCTGTTCTCTTATTTTTTCGAGTGGATGTCCTGATATATAAATTCCTAACATTTCTTTTTCAATTGAAAGTAATTCTCTTTCGTTTAACTCAGGTCTTTCCATAAAATTATATTTTATTTCATTTAGGTTATTTTCTTCTTCATTATTTTCACTTCCTAAGTCAAACATTGATACTTGTCCATCCATTCCTTTTTTGTTATAAGATTGTATTGTATCAATTATTGTTTCAAAAGACGCAAGTAATGTTGCCCTTGTTTCTGGAAATTCAGTAAATGTTCCTGCTTTTATTAAACTTTCTATGCATTTTTTATTTACAGATTCTTCTGACATTCTTTCACAAAAATCTGTAAAGTTTTCAAATTTTCCATTTGTTTCTCTTTCTTTAATTATACTGTCAACCGGCTGTATTCCAACATTTTTTATGCTACCTAGTCCAAAACGAATCATTCCATCTTCAACAGTAAATTTTCCAAAACTTTTATTAATATCTGGTTTTAATATCTCTATTCCCATTCTTTTGCATTCTTCTATATAATCTGGTATCTTATCTAGATTTCCTAAAAAGCTATTTAGCATTGATGCCATAAATTCTGCCGGATAATAAGCTTTTAAATATGCTGTTCTGTATGCAACTACTGCATAACATGCCGCATGTGACTTGTTAAATGCATATTTAGCAAATTCTGCCATTTCATCAAATATTTTATTTGCTGATTCTGCATCTATTCCATTTCTTACACAACCTGGTACTACTATTTTTCCATCTTCATCAACTTGTCCATTAATGAAAACTTCTCTTTCTTTTGCCATTACATCCAGTTTCTTTTTTCCCATTGCTCTACGTACTAAATCAGCTCTTCCTAAAGAATATCCTGCCAAATCTCTTACTATTTGCATAACCTGTTCTTGATAAACCATACATCCATATGTTACATTTAAAATTGGTTCCAAACTTGGATGGGTGTATTCATTATGTCCTGGATTTTGTTTTCCTCTTATATATCTTGGAATTTGGTCCATTGGCCCTGGACGATATAATGATACACCGGCTATTAAGTCTTCCAAACAATCTGGTTTCAATTCTTTCATGAAGTTTGTCATTCCTTGTGATTCAAACTGGAATATTCCTGAAGTTTTACCTTCTTGCCATAATTTGTATACTTTAGGGTCTGACATTTCTTGATCAAATTCTACATCTATTCCTTTATTTTCCTTTACAAGATTGATTGTATCTTTTATAACTGTTAGTGTTCTTAACCCTAAAAAATCCATTTTTAATAGTCCTAATTCTTCAAGAGTTGTCATTATATATTGAGTAGAAATTTGATTGTCTCTTACATATAGTGGAACATATGTATCAACTGGGTCTTTTGTTATTACAACACCACAAGCATGTGTTGAAGCCTGTCTTGGCATTCCTTCTAGTGCCATTGCAATATCTAACAATTTGTGAATTTGCTCATCAGATTCATATATATCTTTTAATTCTTTGTTTTGCTCTAATGCTTTTGGAATTGTTATATGTAATTCTGTTGGTATCATTTTTGCGAGCTTATCTGCTTCTGCATATGGAAAATCTAATACTCTTGCAACATCTCTTATTACCATCTTAGCCGCCATTGTTCCAAATGTTATAATCTGTGAAACATGGTCATGACCGTATTTTTCTGAAACATAATCAATTACTCTCTGTCTATCTACATCTGAAAAATCTACGTCAAAATCCGGCATGCTTATTCTTTCTGGATTTAAGAACCTTTCAAATAGCAAACCATATTTCATTGGGTCAATATCTGTTATTTCTATTGCATATGCCAAAATTGAACCAGCACCTGAACCTCTTCCTGGTCCTACAGGAATTCCATGGCTTTTGGCATAATGTATAAAATCCCATACTATTAAATAATAGTCAACATATCCCATCTTTTTAATTATGCCTATTTCATATTCTGCCCTTTTTAAAATTTCTTCTGATGGATTCTCTCCATATCTCTTTTTTAGCCCATCATCACATAATTTTTTCAAAAAGTCATAATGTGTTGGATATTCTGGTGGTACATCATAGTTGGGCAATATTGTATGTCCAAATTCAAATTCAACATTACATTCATCTGCAATTTTTACTGTATTTTCTATTGCATCAGGAAATGCAGAAAAATACTCACTCATCTCTTCTGGTGACTTAACATATAATTCATCAGTATCAAATCTCATTCTATCTTCGTCACTCATTCTTTTGCCTGTTTGAATACATAGCAGAATTTCATGATTATATGCATCTTCTCTTTTTAAATAATGTGCATCATTTGTTGCAACTAATGGTATGTCTAATTTCCTTGCTAATTGTACTAGTTTTTGATTTGCTAAAACTTGTTCTTTTATTCCATTATTTTGAATTTCAATATAATAGTCTTTACCAAATACTTTTTTATGCCATAATGCTATTTCTTCTGCTTTTTCAGTTTGACCATTTAATAATGCTTGATTTACAGCTCCTGCTAAGCAAGCACTTAAGCAGATTATTCCTTCATGATATTTTTCTAGTACTTCTAAATCTATTCTTGGTTTGTAATAATATCCTTCAGTAAATCCTATTGATACTAGTTTACTTAGGTTTTTATATCCTTGATTGTTTTTGGCAAGTAAAATTAGGTGGTAATATTGCTTGTCTATTGGCTCTTTATTAAACCTTGAACGTGGTGCAACATATACTTCACAGCCTATAATCGGTTTTATTCCTTCTTTTTTACACGCTTTATAAAAGTCAATAGCTCCATACATTACACCATGGTCTGTTATTGCCATTGCTTTCATTCCTAGTTCTTTTGCTCTTACTGGTAAGTCTTTTATTCTATTTGCTCCATCCAATAAACTGAATTCACTATGTATATGTAAGTGTACAAATTCTGACATTTTTATCTCCTTTAGTATAAAAAACAATCCCCGCCTTAGCCGTAAGTTGTCTGAATTTTTAAGGACCTGTCTTCGACAGGTGGGTGCCTGCTTGAATATTCCTGGGCTTCTTACTACTCGAAAGTGTAAGCTTGCACGCCATACTCAAAGTTTTGGCCCCTCTTTAAACTTGTAGGTTCTAAAAATTCTGTGCTACACGTACTATGCAGGGTTTGTTTATTTCGTTTTTGTTATTAATATATTAGCATATTTTTATTCAAATTGCAACCCCATATGAGTTCAAATTTTTCCAAAAATATATGCTAGTTATATTATAGCTCTCTTTTTCAAATTTATTCTCGCTCTATTTATTTTTTGCTATGTTGACTTTTAGAAAAATTATAGTTTCAAAATTTCTTTTGCAACTTCATTTATTGTTTTTCCTTCTGCAGAAGCTCCCATTTTAGCCTTTGCTTCTTTCATAATTGCTCCCATATCTTTCATTGAAGTTGCACCAATTTCAGATATTATTTTTTGAACTTCTGCTTTTACTTCATCTCTACTTAATTGTTTTGGCAAATATTCTTGTAATATTTCAATTTCTCTATTTGTCAAATCTATTAAATCTTGTCTTTCTGCTTTTTCAAAGTCTTTTAATGCATCTTTTTTTGTTTTAACTTCTTTTGCTATTATGTCTATTATCTTTTCATCTTCAACTTCTATTCCTTTATCTTTTTCAATTTGCAATATTGATGCTCTTACCATTTGAACTGCATTTTTTCTAACTGTATCTTTAGTTTTCATTGATTCTTTTAAATCTTCCATTAATTTTTCTTTTAACATTTTAATCACTCCTTAATCTTGAATTATAATATCACAAAACTACCAAAATGTCTATCTAAATTTTTTGACCAGCATCCATTTTTCTTACTTTTTTATAAATATCTTTATCTTTTTTGGAATATGTTTTTTCTTGAATTCCATCTGCCCCACACACTTTGACTTTCACATACCCAGAATTTATTTGAGGATGTCTTAAGATTCGCTCTCCTTTATTTTCTACTGGTATTTTTGAAAATGCTATATATGAAAATTTTTCGTCCTCATATCCTAACTCACCTTTTTTTGCTTGTCTATGTGCTGAGCTTCTTGCAATTCTAGCATAAAATGCACACCAGTCATCTTTAGAAATTGGACATTCTCCAAGGCAACAACATGGTGCTACAATATATCCTCCTGCATCTAGTATATTTTTTCGTATTTCTAAAATATTGGCAAAACCGGCTGGTGTTCCTGGTTCTATTATTACTAATAATTTATTAGTAGCTTTCCACAATTTTTCTACTGCTTTCTGCCTCATTTCTTTAGGCAGCTCATTTATCATATATGATGTTATAACTAAATCTGCCTTTTCTTTAATCTCATCTTGTAATATATCAAATTTTTCCCATGTTACCTTATTTAGTTCAGAATCTTGCATAAGCTGTTTTCCAATACTTATCATGCTTTCTTCTCTCTCTAAACATTTTATGTCATTACAGATGTTCTTATCATTAATTGCCCAAACCACTGCACCAGTTCCCGCTCCAACATCTAGCATAGTTGTTAATTCTTCTTTATAATTTTCTGATATTTGTTCCAATACCGAACTTACAGCAGCATATGTCGCTGGCATTCTTGATATTGCATATGAAATTGCTTCTGACTTTTGGACTAACAATTTTTTACCATTTCCATTATTATTTTTATACCTATTACTTAGTATTTGAGAGTCTTCTACTACTTTACTTATTTGATTTTCTTTTAACAATTTATTTATATTTTCTTTTAATTTTTCTGGAATCTCCACTATTTTCTCCTTTAAAACATAATTATTTTTCCGTGTTGTTTTAACCATTCATCTATTTCTTTATAATTAGGTATATAACTTTGTAACAAATTATAAAAATCTTTATTATGATATTTATGTCTCATATGACATAATTCATGTACGATTATTGCATCTACTTTGTCTTCTGGTAACATTATTAAACGTGATGAAAAATAGACATTCTTTTTGCTTGGCATGCAACTACCATATCTTGTTGTAGCATCTCTTATTTTAAATTCATTATATTTAAACCCTGTTATTTTGCTCCAATATGGAAGCTTTTGGGCAATCAAAACTTCTGTATTATTTTTGAATAATTTTTTTATTGCTTTATCAACATTTTCTTTTACAATAGTTTGTTCTATGCCTTCTGGTACACTTATTATAAGCATTTTATCAGTAGGTTTCAATGTAATACTTATTCGATTTGACTTTGAAGATTCTCTTATTATTGTAAACTCTTCTCCTTGATAGTATATCTTTTCTCCTGTTTTCCATTGTTTTATTGAATCAATTTCTGAATCTAAAATTTTTTTATATTTACCATAAATTTCTTCTTCCTGCTCTTTCAATATTTGCAATAATCTTTTTTTGGATAATCTAGTTGGTTTATTTATATTTAAAATATTGCCTTTAAAATATATTTTTACTGATTTTGAGTTACTATAGTTTTTTATCTCAATTGGTATTTCTAATTCTTTTATTTTTAATATTTCCATTTTAACTTTCTAATAAACCTCCATAATCTATAATATCTAATCCTTTAAATTCAATTATATCTAAATTTTTCTTTGTTATAAAAGTTCTAATTTTGCCATCACTATCTATTTTATTTAAGTCTCCAAATACAATAATTGATTTTCCTAATCTTGCCATACACCCGCCTATAAATCCTTTTTTATTACTATATTTTTCTCCATTTAGTAATTTTATATCTAAATTATTTTCCACTAGTAATGTATCAATTCCATGAAACTTAAGAATTTTGTATAATCCTTTATCTGATACTATTGCTGAATTACTATCTATTACTGCTATCGAACAATTTGTATAACCTTGTGTTGTATTTATTAGCTCGTACTCATCATTTATTAGTTCTTGCTTTAGTTTTGAATCTGTATACTGAAAGTTGTGTATTGCTTTTTTTCCAATTGTGCAAACATTATATTTAATATCAAATGGATATTTTTCTTGTATTTCTTCTTTCCCTTTTATAACATTTGGAATCTTTGATAATTTCATATATTGAGTAGGCTCAACAATAATCTTTTCTCCTACTTTACATGTAAATATATCAACATGTGACACTATTTCCGAATACACTTTATCACTTGTATTTATCTCTACTAATTCATAACCTAATTCTTCTAATTTGTTTTTTTCTTTTTCTCTCATTCTATTATCTATAATTACTTTTCTTTTCATATTTTACCTCTACGGATATTATAATTTATTTTTTATAGTTGTCAAGTTACAGTTTAATTAATTCTATTAAATTTTTAAAGAAGCCATATAAATATAAGATTTTCATTACACATTCGACATTTCATTCATACTCAATTTTATCACCTATAGAATTGTATTATATTTTATGAAATTTCCCTGTGTTAAGCTTGTAATTGAAGAAAAAATGTGTTAGTATATATATAATTTAATAAAAGGAGGGATTTGAATGAAAGTATTACGGCAATTTAGAAAGTCATATTTAAATGGTATTAAGTGGAGCAATGAATTCATTTTACAAAGAGTGTATAATATGGTAATAATTATGGAAATTTTATATCTGATTTCTACATCATATGTACACGCAAATATTTTTGCTATAGCTTTAGTAATGCATATAGTAAGTATATATAGTATTGGATATAAGAAGGAATGCTGGGAAGCTTCTGATAAGGAAAGAATTTATCAAATTTTATATTTTATTATAAATATACTTATAATAATTGGATCAAAAATTATAACAGGAACATGGTTAACTTTATTAACTATACTAACAGCTAATGTAGTAGCATTTTTAAGTTTTGCTATTGTAACTATTAGTTTCGATATTTTGGATTTTTGTTACGGCATTTTTGATTTCATTATATGTGCGATTATATCCATAGGTGGAAATGTAAGAGAAAATGAAAATCTTTCGAACAAAACAAAGATGTTGCAACGCTTTTGTAAAGAACATGTATATACAATGTATACAATTGCATTAAATATAATTGTACTAATTGTATTTTTAAATGAATTGGATATAAGAAATGGTCAAAAAGTATTTGTTCTCATGATGTATACATTAACTATACCGATTGTAAATCTTGCCGAGGATTCAGGAATGAATTTCTACAGCTTTTATAGTTGCATGTAATAACTTTCTAAAGAGGTGGTAAAAATTTATCACCTCTTTTTTCAAGGAACTTTTTTATAATTAATAAAATCTAAAGAATTATTTTACCCTATAACTTGATAAGTCATTCTTGTTTTTTATGTAAAATGATATATAATTATACAGAATTGTTATTTTTATTCCTTAGAAATTGCTAGAATCATAAATGATTATACTCTTATATGGTGTGCAATAGACGACCCCATTGAAAAAGAGCACAAATATTATGCTCATACTGTTATATTAAGAAATGGCTATATTTATGATAGTAATCTACGGATGTCTGAAAAATACGAAGATTTTATTAAACTATATAAAGTTAGGCTTTATAGACAATGGAATAGTAATGATTACTCAAAAAGAAATTACTTTTATCGCACATTTTAATCCATCAATTGCTGCGGTCATAATTCCTCCTGCATATCCAGCACCTTCACCACAAGGATATAAACCTTCTATATTTACTGAATTTAAAGTTTCTTTATTCCTTGTAATTTGTACAGGTGATGAACTTCGAGTTTCTACACCTGTTAAAACCGCGTCATTTTCTGCAAATCCATGTAATCTTTTATCAAATTCTAATATTGCTTCTTTCATTGTTTCTGAAACAAATTCTGGTAATATTCCGTTTAAGTCTGCACCTGTTACTCCTGGTTTATATGTAGGTTTAATTTTTCCAAATTTTTCTGTTTTTAATCCATTTAGAAAATCTGCTACTCTTTGAGCAGGAGCATTATAATTTTCTCCTCCTAATTCAAATGCTTTCTTTTCTAAATCTTCTTGAAAATACATTCCATCCAATGGAGAATTTTTATAATAGTCTTCTACTGTAACATTTACAAGTAATGCACTATTTGAATTTTCGCCATCACGTGCAAAATTGCTCATTCCATTTGTTACAATTGAATTTTCTTCTGAATTTGATGCCATTACTTGTCCTCCTGGGCACATGCAAAATGTATAACATGTTCGTCCATTTTTAGCATGATATACTAATTTGTAATCTGCCACTGGCAATTTCAATTTTGTTTTTTCACCATATTGTGCTTTATTTATATCTTCTTGTAAATGCTCTATTCTAGCACCAACTGCAAAATTTTTAGGCTGAATTTCTACTCCCAATTCATATAATTTTTTAAATGTGTCTCTTGCACTATGGCCTATTGCTAAAATTACAGCATATGTTTCTATTCTAGTATTTGGGCAAATAACAGCTTTTATTTTTCCATTTTCAATTTCAAAATCTGTTGCTTTAGTATTAAATAAAACTTGTCCGCCTTTTGAAATAATATATTCTCTCATATTTTTAACAATCTTTCTTAAGTTGTCAGTACCAATATGAGGCTTTGCTGTATATAAAATTTCTTTCGGAGCGCCAAATCTAACAAATTCTTCTAATACCTTTTTAGAATACATATTAGCTGAACTTCCTGTATTTAGTTTTCCATCTGAGAATGTTCCTGCTCCACCTTCTCCAAATTGAATATTTGATACAGTCGAGAATTTTCTATTATTAGCAAAATCTTCTACATCTTTTATTCTTTCTTCTACACTTTTTCCTCTTTCTAATATTATTGGTTCTATACCATTATCAACCAATAAAAGTCCTGCAAATAATCCTGCTGGTCCCATCCCTATGATTACAGGCCTATATTTACTGTTTCTTTTTACTTCTATTTGTGGCCATTTTTCTTCTTTTACTTGAGTAAACTTATTTTCTCTTTTCGTATCTTTTAATTGTATATCAATTGCGTAGTTAAGAAATATATCATCTTTTTTTCTGGCGTCTATAGATTTTTTGTAAATGTGCCATTCTTCTACTTCTTCTTGCTTAATTTTATTTTTCTCAATTGCTCTCTTAAATACCTCTATATCACTTATATTTTCTCTTATCTTTATATTATTTAACCTTATCATATATTCTCTCTTTTCTAAAATCTAATAAACATAATTATAATAATGTAGTCTTGTATTATTTATCTATTCTTTTATACTTAATTACTTCTATATTACTGTTTTTACTTCTTTCAACCATGCAATTATAAACCTGATTTCGCAAATCATGCTTTTGTTCTTGTAAACTTAATCCATCTTTTGGAAAAAATGGGCCATCAATATAAGTGACCATCCTGACTTTGTTATTATTCTTTCCATAACTCTGATATGTGTTTGTCATACAAAATGTAGGTTTCTCATATTGCACAGGATATTTAAAAGATACTGCTTTAAATGGCCTTATTTTTGTGTAATATGGCCAAATATGTGCTTCTGGATAAATTGTTATTGGATGTTTTCTTTTAATATGTGTTTCTATTGCATTTATAAAATTTTTCATCCCATTTTTATTATTTGGAATTGGTATCGCTCCAAGCAGTTGAATTGAGTTTCCTAATATTTTCATTGAAACATTTTCTGGATTTACAATAAAATGATTTCTTTTAGGATACATCGGCAAACTTGGAATAAATACATCTGCAAATACTTGTGTATGATTCACATATACAAAATACGAATCTTTTTTGTATGGTTTTAATTTCTCTTTTCCTATATATTTTATTTTTAATTTGAATTTTCCATAAATAAGTTTTATTGGCATACTTAATATATTTTGCAATAAAAAAGAACAAAAATCCCACAAAGGATTTTTATGGATGTATTTGTAGTTTTCATCAATAATCCTTGGTGTGATTTTTGCTCCTGAAAATTCGTCATTTAATTCGTCTTTATAATAATATACTTGTTTAGATTTCTTCATTTACTTCCTCTTTTACTGTTGTATATTCTAATGGAATTCCATAAAATTCTTCATATATGTTTTTCCAAACTTCAAAATTTTCATTTTTCATTTTTTCTACATTTTCTTTTTCAGATAATGTTACATCTGGGTAAATTGGTTTTTCTATGTGCACATAATATTCTTTTATAGGGAACCCATCTTCACCAATAATATTACTATCTTTCATTGTTATAAAAATTGGTATTACTGGTACATTGCTTCTTGTGGCTATTTTATATGCTCCATTTTTTAGTGGCTTTGGTTTCTCATAATTCCACCATAAACTTTGTTCTGGATAGATTAATATAAAATCTCCTCTTTTTAAAATTGTATCAGCAGCTTGCATGAATTTTATCATTGTTCTTGTGTTTGAACTTAAAGGTAATGTATCTGCATTTCTAAACAAAAAGCCATAAAATCCAGGAAAGTTTGTATAATTTCCTTCTCTTATCACTTTATATAATTTCTTCTTTTTTCTTTGTCCTGATAATGAAAATATTTCTTCTATTGTGAATGAATCAAATGGATTAAAATGATTACATGTAATTATTGCTCCATTTTTCATCTCACTAAGATATTCAAGCCCTTCTACATCTTTTATAATCAATTTGTTATCCTTTATTATTGCATCTAAGAATCTTTCGCCTAATTTATTTGCAAATTTGTTTTTCCATTTATTAGTTCTTTTTGTTTTTAAATAATCCACATTATCTGGTGTTAACTCTATTGTTGGTGGATCATTTTCAGCATCAACATCAAATTTTCCTTCTTTTTCAAGTTGTTTTATTTTTTCTAGTATTTCTATTCTTTCTTGTGACTTTTCTGTTACTTGTACATTTCTGTACATTCTGTCATCTCCAACACAGTCTGCTTCTTTTTGTGCAAGTTCCCTTAGTGCAATATCTGCTTTTCTATCTTGATATTTCATTTCATCTGTGAAATTTTCTTTAATTTTATTTATCACATCATAATATTCCGTCTGCTTTGCTAACTCCCAAAAATACTTTCCAAATCTTATATCATCATAATGCCATGGTTTATATTGATAGTTATAATGTATTAATTTAATATCTTCTTCTTTCATATCATCACTTGCTGTAGGCATTAAATTCCATCCCGTATCTATAAGCTTTACCCTGCCTTTACAAATTCTGTTTAAATAGTCTTGATCTTGGATTACAGAAAATTTTATGTTTTCTAGTAAATATAAAAATTTTTCTTGAAATTGAAATTTTCTAAGTTCATCCAAATTCATTACTAACATTCCAGCATTAAAATATGTTTTATAATTCGCTACTCCAACAACTTTTTCTACATATTCTTGGAAAACTTCATTTTTTTGAATTATATCATCTGGCACTGCTCCTAATAAATTATCTCCAATGTCAATATTGTATAGTTCAGCTATATCTTTTAATAAAACTATATCACAATCTAAATATATTGCTTTGTTGTATTGTGGGTATAGGTTTGAGATAAATAGCCTAAAATATGTTGTCATTGAAAAGTAATCTCTTGTGTATAATTTTTCTTTTATTTTCTCTATATAATAGTTTAAGTCTACATATTCTATATTTACATTTTCTCTTGTATATTTACTGATTTTTTCTTTACTTTCTTCACTCATACTAGTATATAAAACTTTTATTACATAATAATATTCTGTTGATGCATTATTTACTAATGATTGTAATGTTACTGCTAAAAATGGTACATATTTATCATCAACTGCAAAGAATATTGGTATTATTTCTTGATATTTTTCCATTTAAACTTCCTCTTTCATTTTTGTATTATATTCTTCTTTTAATTTTAAATATTCATCTAAATCTTTGTCAAAATAATAACATTTTAGAACTTTATGAACCTCTTCAATGTTCCATTGTTTATAGTTTTCTGTATGCGGATATGGTAAAAACATTAACCTTTTACAGAAGTGACAAATTATTGTGTCTTTTTTATTGAATTTTGATTGTTCATTATATATTCTTGGTATAATTTTCTTTTTGGTTGTTGACCAATATATTGCATCTTGGTCTGCAAATAACATTTTTTTAGTTTTTATTCTTTCTCTTGCTTTTTCTAAAAGCTTTGTTTCTTTTATTTTTTTAATGTTTAATAATAACATTCCAGCATTTATATAATCTGGTCTTATTAGCCAACATCCATATTTTTCTTTTACTGCTGCATATTCATATTTTGTAATATCTATGTTGTATAATTTTGAAATATCTCCACCTGCCATCATGTCTATATCTAAATATAATAATTTTTCTGGTATTTCAGGTATTAAATCTGCTAATAGTCTTAACAATGTGTATGGCGTGCAATATGCGCCTTCGTTTGCACAGTTTTTAAATTGTTCTTCATATACTTTTGTTACATCTATTCGTACTACTTCATTTTTTGAGTTTTTTTGTTTGACTACTTTGTCTAAAAATTCTACCTGTTCTTCACTTATTGCTGTATATTCTGGTTTTATTCTTGTTAGTTCAGCTGTGAATATATAACATTTTATTGGTTCTTTTGTTCTGTTTGTTATTGATATTAGCTCTGTTAGAGCTCCATCAAAGACTTTTTCATTTCCACATAATAATAAGTTTATCATTTTTTCCTCTTCTTTTTATTTTTTTCACTTATTAATCTTATCATTTTATTTGAATTTTATCAAGAATTTTTTTTACATTATTTCTTTAGATTTTATTAATTACATTCTTTTATCAGAAAAAGGGACTGTAAAAAAGTCCCTTTTTTATTTTGTTTATATTTATTCCATCATATATAGAACGTCTTTTTTCTGCAAATCATATACTATATCTACATTATCACAAACATTTTGAGAATGTGTAACAATTACAATACATTTATTCTCATCTTTAGCAAGCCTTTTGAAGATTTTTAGAATTTCATTTTCAGTATCTTTATCCAAATTTCCTGTTGGTTCATCTGCAATAATGATTTTCGGATTATATGCCAAGCTTCTCGCAATAGCAATACGTTGTTGTTCTCCTCCAGAAAGTTTTAATATTTTTCTATTTGCTTTATCTTCTGAAAGTCCTACACTTTTCATTAGTTCTAAAGCTTTTTGTTTTTTATCTTCTACTTTTACTTTGCTAATATCCATTGATAGAATTATGTTTTCTAATGCTGTTAGTCTTGGTAATAAGTTATAGCTTTGAAATACAATTCCTATATCTGTATTTCTGTAAGTATCTAAATTCATCTTTTTTAACTCTTTGCCATCATACAATATTTGACCTTCTGTACAATTTTCAAGGCCTGTAATAAGTGACAATAACGTTGTTTTTCCGCTTCCACTTTTTCCTTTAATAGCATACATTTTACCTTCTTCGAAATCATAATTTATATTTTTAAATACATAACTATCTTTAGGCGCATCTTTATATCTATAACATACATTTTCTAATTTTAATATTCCCATTTTTTATCTCCCTTCTTTATATAAGCTCTCACCAGGTTGGAAAAGAATTAAATTTTGGCAATGAAAATTTTATTTAAAAGGCAAGGGCGCATATATGTTATATGTAACCGCGTTTTAAATGAAATTTGAAGCAGCCAAAATTGTAATTATTTTTCAACCTCTTTATGATCTTTCTTTTAAAATAGTCAATGGTGAAAAACGTTGAATACTAATCATTGAAGCCAAACTACTAATTAAAGTTAATACTAATCCGATTCCTAATAATTGAATCACTACTGTAAAATCAACAACCGCTTCCATATTTTGAATTGTTTGTACTTTTCCACCTTTATTAAATTGCATATCCATTCCTCCTGGTTTACCAAAATTATTTGACATTTCTTCTTGTGTACTTTGACTTGATTCAATTTCATTTGCTAATAACATATTTCCTACTGGTTTGGCCAAAAATGTTCCAATTATTGCTCCTATTATTAATGAAATTGTTGAAACAATTAATAATTCTAGCACGAATTGCATTGTTAGTTTTAGTTTACTCATTCCTATTGTTCTAAATACACCAATTTCGTATTTTCTTTCTCTAATGTTTATCATGTTAATTACAAATAATACTAAAGAAGATATTATTAATGTTATTATTAAAAATGTAGTTGCAAAAGTTTTTACATTTTCAATTGATTCTGTTGCACTTGTTATCTCATCCAAGTTTGTATTAACTGTATAATACTCATTTAATCCTTTTTCTTTTACTTCTGCTGTAAATGCTTCTATATCATCTTCACTATTTAATATAAATGATGGTGTTACATTTGTTGTAAGTGTACTATCATCAGCAACTAATTGCTCAATTACACCACTTCCTGTAATAATTTTATTTGCTGATTTTGAATACATACTTGCTGTATCTCCATTGTCGTTATTGCTACTATAAATTCCTGTTACTTTAAAATCATATGTTTTTTCTGTTGTTGGATTTTTTAATGTTATTGTATCTCCGACACTTATACTATTTAATGTTGCTAATTCTGAACTTATTGCACATTCAAATCCATTAAAGTCTGATATCATTTCTCCATCTGTTATTGTTGATGTTCCTTCTGTAAATTCTGTCATTGCATCATATGAAGAATATCCATCTAATTCAAAATCCCCTGTAAGATTTTTATCGCTTTCAAATTTTTCTTTTGATTTTGTAATAACTGTTGTTGTATTATTTTCTGTTACTGTATGTCTTTCTCCCATTTGTCCATCTGGCATATCTGGTCTATTTTCTGAACCACCTGTTGTCGTAGTATTTGATGATGTTGATGTTTGCTTGTCTTCTACTTCATATTCAAACGAATCTGTTGCTTTGCTTAATGTATCACTATTTAATGATGTTGTATAAGTATAATAGTATCCTTTTAAATAATTACTTTCTCCATAATTTTTCACATCATCTATTGTTACTGATTGAATATTATTAAATGCTTCTATATTCTCTTTTTGTGCATCTTCTCCTCCTTTAAAATTTTTTCCTAATTGTCCTCTATTAAATGATATTGTTGCTATTAAATCATGTGATTCCTCATAACTTTTTACTATTGTGTCTGCTGTGTTTCTTATGGCTAGAGTTACCGTTGAAGCACATGCTATTGTTAAAATTATTAAGCCTATTAGTATGTTCCTTCCTTTGTTTCTAAAAATTGAAATTAAACTGTTTTTTAAAATATACATCTTTCTTCCTCCTATTAATTTTTATCTGCTTCGAGTATTAATATAATATATAAACATTGAAAAATTATTGAAAAGTTGCGGATAATATTTTATTATGATTTAATATCTGGTAACTTGATGAATTCTAATTTTTATAAAGCAATTGCATATATCAACATAATATGGTATAATGTTTATGATTTCAATACACAATGATAGTCAATAACTATATCTATCAAGGAGGAAAATTATGAGAGAAATAAACAAAATCGGCGTATTTATTCGGAATGGATTAACTTCTGCCGAAATCAAAAAGGAAGTAAAAGATTTTCCAGATAATCCAGATAGTCAATACTTTATAAATCTAGGATATTCTAAGAAAACAGCAAGTACATATAAATCTCAACTTGCCAAAAATAACTCAGTTTTGTTACAACAACAAAAAATAATAGAAGCAAATTCATTCCTACATTCGCCAAATGCAAATTTAAATGATGTAATATTAGATACTTCTGCATTAGGTTTTTCAAAGCCAGTTTCAATGCTTAATGAATGTAAAAAAATTACTGTACTGTATTCTACAATACGAGAATTTGATAAAATTCAAAAAAGTGAATCAAAGTCGTCTTATCTAAAAATGATGATTCGTGAGCAAACCAATACAATGTTGTTGCCACAGAATGAACAAAAATATAATTTAGTTGCATTTGACTGGCAAAGTAATATGTATGTTGACGACATTATCATCAATTATATGGTTTCATTACCTGCTAATCAACGGCCAACTTTATTTACAGCTGATCACAACCTTGCTTTAAAGGCAAAATGTTTGAAACTTGATTATATCTTATTCTTAGAGGATTCTATCACAAGCAAAGAAAAAGCAGAAATTAAAGTAGTTTCAGATAATACATCACAGCAGAAAGTTAAAGATACAATAAACAATTTAGGAATAAAAATTATGTGTACACAATCATCTATAAAGGTATGTAAATACTCTAAAACCAGTGTGATTTTTATAGTAAAAAATAATACCTGCAAAAAAATTGGAGATAAGCAACTTCAATATGGAGAAATTGATTATTTCACTATTGTAGCAAAACCAAAAAAATATAATTCAATTCATATTCAAAAAATATGGATAACTAATGGCAAAATTCAGAATGAAAAATTCGAATGCCATGATACCAATGATATCAAAGAACTTAATAAAGTTTTTATTCCTGCAATACTAGATTATGCCATATCACTTCTTTCATAATTTTCAAAAAAAGGGTGTCCAATCACAATTTGGACGCCCTCACTTCTAACATTGATTTATTGAAATTATAATTCAAAAATGTTGGCTTTTAACATCATTTGAGAAATCTTTGTTTTTTCATTAAATGAAACTTCCCAACAGCTTCCTATTATTGAGTTTCCTCTAATGTCTTCCCTTTTTGGTTTTCCAAGAATTTTCTTTAACTGCTTTTGTAAAACTATTTTATTTGTATATATTACAATTAGCTCTTCATTATATAATACATTTATTGTTGTCTCTGTTTCCTCTTTATTTATTTCTTTATATGCTCTTCTCATTATTACACCCTAATCATTTAATATCGCTTTTACTACTTCTCCAGCAATTATTAAACCTGCAACAGATGGCACAAATGAAATACTTCCTGGCACTTGATTTCGAATAGTACATTTTCTTTTTGTTCCTGGTGGACATATACAATTATGTTTGCAACTATTCTCCTCTGTTTCATTTAATTTTACTGGCTCTTCTTTTGAATATAATACTTTTAATTTTTTAATTCCTCTATTGCGTAATTCTTTTCTCATTACTTTAGCAAGTGGACAAATACTTGTCTTGTAAATATCTGTTACTTCAAATCTTGTTGGATCTAATTTATTTCCTGTTCCCATACAAGATATTATTGGAATATTTAATTTTTCCGCTCTGACTACTAATTCTATTTTAGCTGTTACTGTATCTATACAATCTACTATATAGTCTATAGAATTATCAAGTATTCCTTCTGTTTCTGGCATAAAGAATTCTTGGTAGATTTCTACATTGGCATTTGGATTTATATCAAAAATTCTTTGTTTAGCTACTTCTACTTTAGCTTGTCCAACTGTTTTTCTTGTTGCTAATATTTGCCTATTTAAATTTGTTAAACAAATTTTGTCATCATCTATTAATACAAAGTTTCCAATTCCTGCTCTAACAAGTCCTTCTAAAACAAATGAGCCTACTCCACCTAAACCAAATATTGCTACTTTTGCATTATTTAATTTTTCTACTCCTGCTTTGCCTATTACTAATTCTGTTCTTGAAAACTGGTTTAACATATTTTGCCTCCTCCTAATACAAGGTCTCCTACATAAAATACAGCTGATTGCCCTGGCGTTATTGCTCTTTGTGGTTCATCAAATATTACTTTTACTTGATTTTCTCCATTTTGTTCGATTGTTGCTTTTGCTACTTTTGAAGAATATCTTGTTTTTACTTCTACTTCTATTGGTTCTTTTATTTCATCTATTAGCAATAAGTTGACATCTGTTACATTGATTTCCTTTTGATATAGTTCACTTTCTTCTCCAACTATTACTTCATTTTTTAATGGATTAAATCCTATTACAAATAAAGGTACTCTATATGATATTCCTAGTCCTTTTCTTTGTCCAATTGTATAATTATATAAACCTGTATGTTTTCCTAAGATTTCACCTTTGCTATTTACTATGTTTCCTTTTTTAGGTCTTAAATCTGAATTATTTTCTAAGAATTTTTTGTAATTTCCATCTGGTACAAAACATATATCTTCACTGTCTGGTTTATTTGCAACTTTTAAATTATTTTCTCTTGCTATTTCTCTAATTTGCTCTTTATCTTCAAAATTTGCAAGAGGAAACACTACATGTTCTATTAATTCTTTTGGAATATTCCATAATACATAGCTTTGATCTTTTTTTCCTGCATTTGATTTTTTTAGTACCCATCTTCCATATTTTTCACTATATTCTGTTTTGGCATAATGTCCTGTCGCAATATAATCACATCCAAGTTCTTTAGCTTTTTCCCACATATATCCAAATTTCATATATTTATTACATTCTATACATGGGTTTGGCGTTTTGCAATTTGAATAACAATCTATAAAGTCTTGTATAACATGCTTTTTAAATAATTCTTTGCAATTATCCGTAAAGTGTGGTATTCCTATTGAGTTGCATACATTTTTGGCATCTATATATGTGTTTATATTACAACAACTACTTCCTGTAAATAATTCTAATGTTATTCCAATTGGTTCATATCCATTTTGTTTTAATAGTAAGGCAGATACACTACTGTCTACGCCTCCACTCATTCCTAATAATACTTTTTTATTTTCCATATCTATTCCTTCCATAGTTACTGTATCTCTGTTTTCTTATTAATGGCAACAATTTATTGTTCCTTTTCCATTTTCATCATTTTTATTTAACATATCCTCTGTTGTATGCCATGCTAAAAGTGCACATTTTACTCTTGCTGGCATATTTGATACATTTTTAAATGCTATAGCATCTTCTAATTTCTTTAATTGTTCTTCATCAGTTGTTTCTCTTTTTATCATTTCTATAAATGTTTTTATGATTTCTTTTGCTTCTTCTATTGTTTTGCCTCTTAATGTGTCTATCATTATTGATGTTGAAGCTTGTGATATTGCACACCCATGCCCTGTAAATGCCATATCTTCTATTTTGTTTCCATCTAATTTTAATTCTAGTGTTATTTCGTCTCCACAGTTTGGATTGTGTCCTATTTCTGAATAGTCTGCTCCTTCTAATTTTTTCTTATTATATGAATTCATACTGTGTTCCATTATTAAGTCATTATATACATCTGTTAAATCTTCCATCTTTTTACCTTTCTTTCTTGACATATTTTTTTTGATGTGTTAATATATATTTATAAAAAGATAAAGAGGTTAAACCTCTTTATCCAAGTGTGTTTTGTTTTGGGATTTATCCTCGTTTGGATAAATCTCAATTTTTCTTTTTTCAGAACTATATTTGAATATGTACTTGTTTCTTGAACAAATATGTATCAAAAATCCGATTCCTCCAAAAGAGACTAATTTCATTAATAGATGCTCTATTAATTCCATAGTAGAGACACCTCCTTCTTTTGTAATTTACATTTAAGCCACAATTAGCATAAATGCATAGATTAGCAAGCATAAGTGCATAGTTGCTCACCAATCTATGCACTTATGCCAGAATTCGGTACTCATTTATTCAAACACACTACACGAATTATATCATCACTGGTAGTAATTGTCAATATTTTTCGAACTTTTTTTCGCTATTTTATAAATTTCTTAAACATATCATATGCTTTATTTAAAGCATGAACAAGCCTGTCTACATCTTCCCTAGTATTGTAAAAATAAAAGCTTGCTCTACATGTTGAATCAATGCCTAAAAATCTCATAAGTGGTTGTGCACAATGGTTTCCTGAACGTACACAAACATTTTCTGAATCCAAGATACTAGCAACATCATGTGGATGTACTCCTTTTATGTTAAATGAAATTACACCAGAATGATTTTCTGTATTTGGAGTTAAATATAATGTTAAATAATCTAATTTTGATAACTCCTGTCTTGCATATGATACTACATCATTTTCAAGTTCTTGTATTTTATCATACCCAATTTTTTGAATATAATCAATTGCTGCACCAAGTCCTATAACACCTTCTACATTTTGTGTTCCTGCTTCAAATTTATTTGGCAATGGAGCAAATGTTGTATCTTGTTCATAAACATATTCTATCATGTCTCCACCCATTAAAAATGGTGTCATATTATTTAATATTTCTCTTTTTCCATATAATACACCTATTCCTAAAGGTGCCAGCATTTTATGACCTGAAAATACTAGAAAGTCTGCATCTAAATCTTGCACATCTATTTTCATATGTGGAATACTTTGTGATGCATCTACAACTACAACAGCTCCTTTTTTATGTGCATATTTGATAATTTTCTTTACATTATTTATTGTTCCTAAAACATTTGAGACATGAGTTATTCCTACTATTTTTGTTTTATCTGTAATTTTACTTTCAATTTCTTCATCTGAAAGTTCAAATTTTTCATTAATATACATATAATTTAATTTACTTCCTGTTGCTTTTGTTATTTTTTGCCATGGCACTAAATTTGAATGGTGTTCCGTTATGGAAATTACTACTTTGTCATCTTTTTTTAGGTTGTCCATTCCATATGAATACGCAATTAAATTCAAACTTTCTGTTGCATTTTTTGAAAATATTATTTCTTCTCTATGTTTTGCATTTATAAATTCTGCAATTTTTGTTCTTGCATTTTCATATTCTTCTGTTGCTTCTATGCTTAATGTATATGCTCCTCTATGTGGGTTTGCATTGTTTTTTTCGTAAAATTCTTCTACTGCTTTTATTACTTGTACTGGTTTTTGTGTTGTTGCTCCACTGTCTAAATATGCTATATCTCGATTTTCTAATAATGGAAAATCTTTTTTTATTTCATTGATATTCATTTTTCGTTCCTCTCTTTACTTTATGTTAATTTTATGTTATAATAGCTATGTTGAAACTTTTTAATTAAGAGTGTGTATGTTTTATATACTCTTTAGCTGAAAAAAATACGGAGGTATTTGTATGATGTATCATTACTTTGTTTCAGGTGTTATATTACCAAATAATGGCAATAACAGTTACTTTAATTCAGAAATAACTATGCCTGATAAAATTTCTTCGTTTGAAGAAGTTTTATTATTGCGTAATAAATTTGCTTTAAATCAAAAAGTTTCCCCTGAAGCTGTAATAATTCTTAATTACCAGCTTTTAAGAATTGGATAATGATGTCTATTTTTTTGAAAGAAAAGCCTTACTTATAAGGCTTTTCTTTCATTTAGAAATCCTTTCTTTATTTGTAACCTATCTTTCAAAAACAACCTCTTTATTTAATAATCTTTTTTTCATCTTTTCAAATGCCTCTGCTGCATCTTTCCTTATATAAGAATATTCTTGTAAATAATCTTGATCTTCATACCTTGTTTCAATATCATCTAAATCAATTAACTTTACATCAAGGTCATTTTTTCTAACTAATATATTATCTTCTTTTATATCCCTTGGAATAATTCCATTTTTATATAAATCTGCCAAAAGACTTGCACTCTTATCCAAAATCAATTTTTGTTCATTCTCATGTAAGTCTAAAAAAACGGTTTCCAGCTTATCATATCCTTTATAATTTTCAAGAAAAACACCTATAGGATATCCTTGATATATTGCAGTTCCTTTTATTAATGTTCTTGATTGAGTTTGTTGTAATTGCTGTATTTTTTCCTCAATAATTTGTATTCTTTTTTTATCTAATATCTTCATTTTAATCATTTGATTTTCTACTTCTATTCTATTATTAATCCATAAGACCATTGACCTATGACTTTACTTTTAAATAGTAAATTTTGTAGTTCCTCTTTATTTAAATTCTCTGTTTTCATATAATCCACCTATTTTTTAATCTAACCTCTTATCAATCTCACTTAGAATCTCATTTTTCAACTCTTCATCTAAAATTCTTTCAATAATCTTATTAAACTTAGACTTAACAATCAATTTTACCGCTTCTTTGTAGCTAATGCCTCTAGTCATAATATAAAATAACTGTTTTTCATCAACTTTACCAGAAGCAGTTGAATGATTGCCTTCTACATCTTCTTCAGTACATAAAAGCATTGGTAATGCAATAGATTTAGCCTTATCAGATAAAAGCATACAGTATTCATTTTCATTTCCTTTTGCTTTTTTAGAACCTTTTTTGAAATCAATAGTTCCTTTAAAATTCTTCTTAGCAGAATCTTTTAAAGCTCCTTGTACATCAATATCTATATTAGTTTTTGTTCCTCTTAATTCTGCAATGTAATTGATGTCTTTTCTTTGTTCACCAATACCTAAATAGATTGATTTCAAATCATTATCTGCATTTTCTCCAATTATGTTTGAATAATAATTAGAAATGCTAGTTTTTCCACCAATATCAATAATTGTATAATTCACTTTTGAATTTTTTTCTAATCTATTTTCTATTGCTTCAAAATTATCAGAATTTTCATTTAATAGATTTACAATTGTTACATCAAGTTTTGCATTTTCATTTGCAATTGCTCTAATGATACCATTGTGTAAACATTTTTGAGATGTTTGAGATTTATATTCAATAATTACATTTGTATCACCATTTGCAATTATTTCTATTTGATTTATTAAATTCACATTATTATCATCAAAATTGTATCTTATTCTAATATCTTCTTTTTTGTTACTTGTTTGTATTCTTACCTTGCTATTTGCAGTTTCATAATTTAATTCTTCTAAAATTTTTCCTGTACCATAGGTTAGTGATGTATTTGAAACTTCATTATCTATAATGCTTTTGTCATTAATAATCTCTACATTTTTAAATTCAGCAATCTTTTCTGGCAAATCAAGTTCAACTTCTATGTTATTTATTTTGAAGTTTCTTGCTGTTCTAACTGGTGTATCATTTACTTTTAATTTTTCCATTATCCAATTGCCCCCTCTAACTCTAGATTTATTAAATTGTTCATTTCAACTGCATATTCTACTGGTAATTCTTTCGAAATTGGATATGCAAATCCTCTTACAATCATTGCCTTTGCATCTTCTTCTGATAATCCTCTTGACATTAAATAGAATATTGCTTTATCACTAATTTTTCCGATTTTTGCCTCATGTGAAAATTCTACTTCATCTGTTCTAATGTCATTAACAGGTATTGTATCAGATCTTGAAATATCATCTAACATAAGCGATTCACAACTTACACTACATTTTGAATTTTTAGCATTTTCATTTATTCTTACTAATGCTCTATAAGTACATGCTCCACCATCTTTAGAAATTGATTTTGAATTTACTACTGATGATGTGTTTGGTGCATTATGAATTACTTTAAATCCTGTATCTAAATCTTGTCCTCCACCAGCAAATGTAATTCCTGTATATTCTGTTTTTGCATTTTCTCCATTTAATATACTCATAGGATATAACATAGATACTTTTGATCCAAATGAACCTGTTACCCAATCTATTTGTGCATTTTTTCCTACAATTGCTTTTTTAGTATTTAGGTTCATCATGTTTTTTGACCAATTTTCTATTGTTGAATATCTTAAATATGCATCATCTTTTACATATAATTCAACACATCCTGCATGTAGATTTACTTTATTATATTTAGGTGCTGAACATCCTTCTATAAAATGTAAACTTGCACCTTCATCCACTATTATTAATGTATGTTCAAATTGCCCTGATTCTGGTGAATTTAATCTGAAATATGATTGTAAAGGAATGTCTAATTTTACCCCTTTTGGTACATATACAAATGAACCTCCTGACCATACTGCTGCATGTAATGCAACAAATTTATGATCACTTATTGGAACACATTTCATAAAATGTTCTTTTACTATTTCTGGATAATCTCTTACAGCTGATTCCATATCTGTGTAGATTACTCCTTGTTTTATTAAATCTTCTTTCATACTATGATATACAACTTCTGAATCATATTGTGCTCCAACTCCTGCTAATGATGTTTTCTCTGCTTCTGGAATTCCTAATTTATCAAATGTGTCTTTTATCTCCTCTGGCACATCTTCCCACGAACTATTTAAATTTGTTTTTGGTTTTACATATGTTGCTATTTCATCCATTTTTAGTTCTGACAAATCTGGTCCCCATGTTGGAAGTTCTAATTTTTTGTACATTTCTAATGCTTTTAGTCTTATTTCTAGCATCCAGTCTGGTTCATTTTTTCTTTTTGATATTTCTTCTACTATTTCTCTGCTTAGACCTTTTTTCATTTTAAATTCATAATTATCTTGATTTTTTATGTCATATATATTTCTATTTATTTCATCTATTTGAGTTTTAGCCATTTCCTTCTTTCCTTTCGATTTTGACATTTTGCCATAATTGTTATATACTAATATAAAAAATTTTAGGAGGTAAATATTATGATGTTTTTATTAACCATAACTTTTGAGAATTTTAAGTTTATTATTGATTGTATTTGTTATATCGCTGTAATAGTGAACCTTTTATGTGCAGCAGTAATTCTAATTTACTCTTGTGTCCGAGTTATTCGGGAATTCTTCAATAATCGCCACAACTAATCTCTTTACCTCACCCCAGTTCTTTTAAGAACTGGGATTTTATTTATATTGTGCATATCCTGTTTCTTCAATCTCTTCAGCCAATTCAGCTGTTGAAGTTTTTACAATTTGTCCATTTACTAAAACATGCACATAATCAACTTTTAAATGATTTAATATTCTTGTATTATGAGTAATAATTAATACTCCATTTTCATCATTTTTAAACATTTCGATACCTTTAGAAACTATTTTTATAGCATCAACATCAAGTCCTGAATCTGTTTCATCTAATATTGCAAGTTTTGGATTTAATACAAGCATTTGTAAAATTTCATTTTTCTTTTTCTCTCCACCAGAAAATCCAACATTTAAATTTCTCTCAATTAATTTTGGATTCATGCTTAATTCTTCTGAGTATTTTTTTACAGTATCTTTAAATTCAAATATTTTAACTGGTTTCTCTGTCACTTTGTTTTTTGCATATTTTAAGAAATTCATTGTTGAAATTCCAGGTATTTCTTCTGGTAATTGGAATGACATAAAAATTCCTTTTTTAGCAATTTGGTCTGTACTTAAATTATTTATATTTTCACCTTCAAATTCTACTGAACCACTTGTTTTTGTATATTGTGGATTATTTAATATAACATTTGCAAGTGTTGATTTTCCAGCTCCATTTGGTCCCATTATTACATGAACTTCACCTTTTTTTATATTTAAGTTTAATCCTTTTAAAATTTCTTTTTCTCCTGCATTTACATGTAAATCTTTTATTTCTAACAATTTGTCACTCATTTTACTATTCCTTTCTTGTTTTTGATGTTCTTTTTACACAACATCTACATTTTTCTTGGTTTATATCATAATTACAATTTAATTCTCTAAATCCTAAAACATTATGCACATATTTAGCTAATTTATTTATTGTTTCATCTGTTATTGTAAGTTTTATTTTTTCTGCTTCCTTTTTTGCTGATTCTTCATCTAAATTTAGTACGTCTTTTAAAAATAAATAAACAATATCATATGCTTCTAATATTTTTTGTGCAAGACTTTCTCCATCTTCTGTTAATTCTATTGTTCCATAAGTCTCGTATTTCACTAATTTTTCTTCCTTTAAGTTATTCAGTGCTTTGTTTACACTTGGTTTTGAACAATTCATTTTATTGGCAATATCTGTTACTCTTATGTTTCCATTTTGCTTTTGGAGCACATACATTGTTTTTAAATATTCTTCTAGTGCTTTTGATATCATATCTTTCTCCTTTTTCTGCATTATGCTGTCATGTAAAAAGCTTTGGTATTTTTGACAACTTACAGCAGATGTTAACTATGGTTAACATTATAATATGGAAATAACATTTTGTCAATAAATAACATAAAAAAACCAGAAGTTTTTACTTCTAGTTTTCTACTTTATCAATAAATTCGAAAATCTTATTATAATAAGTATCTGGCTCTTTATATTTTGAATCTGTATGTCCAGCTCCGCTAATAATTAATTTATCTTTTATGCAATTAGCAGAATCATACAAAGACTCACACATACTTTCTGGAACAAAATCATCTTTGTCACCATGTATAAATAAAATCGGTGTTTTACTATTTTTTACTTGTTCTAATGCAGAAGCTTTCTTTATATCATAACCAGCCCTTACTTTAGCAACAACTTGGAACATATTTAAAACTGGAAATGTTGGTAATCCAAACCTTGCTTTTGCTTCTGATGCAAAAATATCCCAAACTGAAGTATAACCACTATCAGCTATAATTGCTTTTACATTTGTAGGTAATTCATCTCCTGATGCCATTAATACAGTTGCAGCACCCATTGACGAACCATGTAATATAATTTTAGCATTCGAGTTTTCTGCTAAAACTAGATTAATCCAGCATTTCAAATCATCTTTGTCAAGCCATCCCATTCCTACGAATTCGCCATCACTATTTGCACAAGCTCTCATACTTGGAATCAATACATTATATCCTTTTTCTGAAAAATGTTCTCCAATTGTTAGTACCGATTTAGGTTCTGCTCTATATCCATGTAAAATAATTACCCAATTTTCAGTATTTTCGTCTGTTATATATTCAGTTCCTCTTAAAGTAACTCCATCATCAGCTTTTATTTCAACTTTTTTATTTACAATATTAGAAGCCCAATTTTGAGCAGATTCATTTGCAGATTTATGATTATCCTCTATAAGTTGCTCATCTTCACTTAATACTTCTATTTTAGACTCCTCTTTTATTTCTCTGTTCCCACCATCACCACTTCTTGCAATGGCATAATTAACAAAATAGTTTCCTATTCCCACTGTTAATAACACTCCTATTAAAATAATTGTAACTATTATTATTGTCAATACTTTCTTTATCTTATTCATATTAAATTTCCTCCGCTTTATTTATATCATAAAAGCAGAGGAAATGCGACTAAACTGACTCTTTAGTTTAACTGTTTTGTATCGTCTTTTGAAACTAACTGATTTATTATAGTTACTATTCCACATACTATATTAAGCAAATAGAAATTAATTCCTCTATTTAATAGAACTGCACTCTTAATCATACTTTGAGGATAAATGTTTCTAAATATTTCAATAAATGCTCCTTCTGTAACTCCAACAGCTCCTGGAGATGGTATTCCTGAAACTGTTCCATATAATACTGCTTGCATTGTTACTATTTCTATTATGTTATGTTCCTTAAAACCTAATGCTCTATATGTACAATATGTAACACTGTAATATGATACATATTGTACTAATGTTGTAAGTATTGTTCTAAAAATTAATCTTTTATTATTTTTTATATAATCTGCATTGTTTTGATATTTTGATAGTGTCTCTTCAAGCTTTTTCTTTTTCTCTTCTATATTTCTTATTCTGAATAATTTTAATACTTTTATTGCAAAATTTATTAATGCTCTTGATAATTTTTTTGAGAATATTCCAACTAATAATAATGTTAATGCTGTTAAGTTCAACAATATTCCAACTGTAAATAGTATAATTAATGTTTTATTCATGTATTGGTAATTAATCATTATACTAAACAATGCTAATCCAATTGTTACAATTTGCATACTTGTTAAATTTATTAATAAAGCTAATGTTGAATTCGCAACAGATATTCGATTTTTATGCATATAATAAATTTGCATCGGTTGCCCGCCACTTGCAGCAGGTGTAATTGCACTAAAGAAAAAACCTATAAGAGCATATTTTATATTATTTATAAATGTAGATTTTTCTCCTAATGCAGTCAGTGTTCTTGATATATTTACGGCTTCACATATTACATAGATTGCTACACACAAAATTCCAATTAATACAAATTCTATTTTTGCAGATTTTATTATGTCAAATACTTCAAATATATTTTGGTCTTTTAATAAAATATAAAATGTTAAGACTATTAAAAGCATAAATAGTGCAAAATTCATTAATAATTTTGTTTGTTTTTTCATTTTCTCTACCTCGTCACTTTTATATTTTATCACACAAAATTAATAAGTACAATATACAAAAAATATCTTAATAAAATTTTAATTTTATTGACTAAATCTCAATATGAAGTTATAATTAGATAAGTACATGAAAGGAAGGGAATTTTAATGAGTATATTAGATAAATTATTAAAAAACACCAATACATCGGCTGAAAACAAGTTACAAGAAAGAGTCGATAATGTTCAATCAGCATTTAAAGAAAGTGAATCTGAAAAAGAAGCGTCTGTTAGAGCTGTAAATGCTGCAATCGAAGAAATTAAAAATAATCCACAAATGCCTATCGGAGAATTTTTAAGTAAATTACAGAAAAATACTGATTTAAAAGATTCTGATATAGTAAAAATAATAAAGCAACTTCCAGATTTAAAATCAGAAGAAGCTGTAGTTTCAGCTGTTGAATCAACTGATTTATCTTCCAAAGAAATAAGTGGTATTATTAAAAATGCAGACATCAGTACTGATACTGCTCAAAAAATAGTAGAGCAAATACCTGATGAAGATATAAAGAAAGAACAACAATCCAAAATTGAAAAAATGGTAGAAGAAGAACAAGCTAGAAGAGCTAAAGCAAAAGAAGATTCAATTTTATCACAATTGTCTCAAATTTATACTTCTTGTGATTCGCTAGAAGATACTACAATTGTTGAATTGATTTCTCAATTAAATATCGAAAATAGAACCAAAAGTATATCTGATAAAATAATGGATATTGTAGCCAAGAGAACTGCTTTAGATTGTATGAAATATGGTACTCCTAGACTTCCTACATTAACAAAACTTACACCTTCTCTTGATATGTTTGAAGCTAATTTACCATTTTTAGCACAAAAAGAATATAAGACTATTTCCAAAGAATATGATAGTAAAGGTAAAAATTATCGTCAATTTGATGATACAGAAAAAGAACTTATAAGAAATTCATTAATAGAAGATATTGCAAAAAAATCTGCTCAAACTTTTGATGAATTGGGAACTTTCAATGTTCCTCAAACTCAAAGATTTAAAACTTTGGACAAAGAAGATATCGAACTTTTCATTCATACTGTAAAGACTTACAGTAACGAATTAAGTCCAGAAGATACAAAAAGACTATCAAGACAATTAAAAGGTGAAAAAGGAGCTAGCTTAAGCGATGTAAGTAGTCAACTAGAAAAAATGAGTCCAGGAACCAGAGATTCTGTTTTAGACTATTTTTTTACTATAACTAACTCTGTTGCTCAAGGTGAATTAGACATTAGTGCCTTGACAGAAATAGCATCTTCATTAAAACTTTGTTCACCTCATCAGCAGGAAATTGTTGCAAAATCAACATCAAAAGTTTTAAATGCAAGACAAGAAAAATCATCAAAAAATAATAATAGTACCCCAGTTCAACCAAACGATGATGGACGTGATTAAACAAAAAAGTAAAGTGACTCTAAAAGAGTTCTACTTTACTTTTTTTAGTTTAGCTACAAAAAAACCTTCATATAATTCAGTTGGGCACACACATATAGTACCACTAACAGTTACAGGTAAAAGTGGTATTGGGCTATCCAGTTTTATAGGAATAATTTCTATTTTATTAGATTCTAAAGCTTTTTCAATTATCTCTTCATTCTCTTTTTTCAAGATTGAACATGTTGAATATATCATTTCTCCACCCGTTTTTAAAATATTTAATGCTTTCATTAATAGATTTTCTTGTGCTTTACGAGACCTTTTAATCAATTCCTCTGAGAAATTATTTTCAAATACATTTTCTGTTCCGCTTCCACTGCACGGTGCATCTAGCAAAATTTTGTCAAATGAGAAATAATCACTTAATTGTCTTGCATCTTCTGTCATAACATTAGTACAAGTTACTCCTTGTTTTTGCAAATTATATTTTAATCTTTCTGCCCTTATTTTATTTTTTTCACATGCTGTTATGTAAGAATCATTATCTGTTATTGCTGCAATTTGGGTGGTCTTTCCACCTGGTGCTGCCGCCATATCAAGTATGTTTTCTCCTTCTTTTGGTTCTAAAACAATTGGTGGCAACATTGATGATAAACTTTGTAAATATATTTTACCTTCTTCATATATTGGCATTTTTCTTATTTCATTTTCTTTTACATTTTTTATTATTAATGCATCTTTATACCATTCAATTTCCTTATATTCTATATTTGAATTTTTTAGTTCTTTTTTTATCTCTTCATTAGTTGCTTTTATTGTATTTGCACGCAAAGTTACATATCTTTGCTTTAAATATCCCTCTATTATTTTATTTGCGATTTCTTCTCCATATTGTTCTATTAACATCTTATTCAAAAATTCTGGTATCTGTTTTTCCATCTTTAACTACATTCCTTCCACAAGTATTTTAACATATATTATACCACATTTCAATCTTTAATTTGTGCTAATTCTCTTTGCTCACAATCTTTACAATATGGACACCCTCTACATTCTTTTTTTGTCTTTTGATTTGAACTTTTAGTTATTCTGAATATTTTTATAAGTCCAAGTATCATTCCAGCTATCAAAATCAAATTAATTCCTAATTGATTTATTAGTGTTGCAAAACACCATGCCAATATAATTTGAAAGCATACTACTCTAATTGTTTTCTTTGCACTTCCTAATTCTTTTCTCATTGCTCCTATTGCTCCAAAACATGGTGCACTAAAAAGATTAAATACCATAAACGCATATGCTGATAATGGCGTAAAATACTCGTTTAATCCTGTTTTTTCAGAGAACCCCATAATTACAGACATTGAAGAAATTACCTGTTCTTTTGCAATTAATCCCTGAATAGTAGAAACCGTTACTTCCCAACTATTTATTCCTAGCATTGGATAGAAAATCCATGATATTATTTTTCCTATTGAGGCTAATATACTATCTTCAATATTTACACCGTATTCTAATTTTAATGAAAATGATAGTAAAAACCATATTACGATAGAACATACAAGTATGATGCTTCCTGCTCTTTTTATAAAAGCAATTACTTTATCAAACACATCTCTTGTAACATATTTAATACTTGGAATTTTATATTCTGGCAATTCAGAAATATATGTATTATTTATATTTGTATATATGAATTTTTTCATCACTAATGCACTTAAAATTATTATAATTATTGCTAGAAAATATAAAGAAACCGCAACTAATCCAGAATTTTGTTTAAAGAAATAGCTTGAAAACACTGTTATTATTGGTAGTTTAGCACTACATGGAATAAAAGGTGTTAATATTGCAGTCATTTCTCTTTCATCTTGATTTTCTATTATTCTTGTTCCCATAATTCCAGGTACACTACAACCTGTTCCTATAATAAATGGTATTAAGCTTTTTCCACTTAGCCCGATTTTTCTAAATATCCTGTCAAGCAATAATGCAATTCTTGACATGTATCCTGTTGTTTCTAAAATTGAAATACATGTAAATAATATAATCAATTGTGGAATAAAGCTTAGTACTGAACCTACTCCTGAAATTATTCCATCTACAATTAAACTATTCAACCAATTTGCAATCCCTATATTATTTAACAATGTATTTGTTGTACTTCCTAATAGATTTATAATTTTCTCATTTAATGAAATTGTTAATTTTCCAACAACTCCTACTGACAAATAATATACTAAAAACATTATTATTATAAAAATTGGAATAGCAAGCCATTTATTTAGTAGTATTTTATCAATTTTGTCAGAAGCGCTTACATTTTCATCTACCATAATAAATTCTTTTCCTGGTAAGATTACACTTTTCTTTGTTCTTTCAATAAAATCATATCTTTCTGTCGCTATTAATTCTTCAAATTCCATATCATTTTCTAACATTTTTACAGCCACAAATCTTTTATTAGTACTATTTTTTAGATTGTTTTCTATTTCTTGTATCTCTTGTTCTAATTTAGCATCAAAAATATATTGTTTTTTATTCTTTGAATAAATATTTATTTCATTTATTAAATAATTAACTCCTGTACCTTTTAATGCCGAAATTTTTATAACTTTTGCTCCTAATATTTTTTCTAATCTATTTTCATCTACGTAAAATCCTTTTTTTTCAAGTAAGTCTACCATGTTTAATGCGATGATAACCTTGCAGTCCATTTCTAATAGTTGTGTTGTTAAATATAAGCTTCTTTCAAGTGATGTACTATCAATTATATTTACTATTACATCTGGCTTTTCTTCAAAAATAAATTTTCTAGATAGTTCCTCTTCAATGCTATATGGACTTAATGAGTATATTCCTGGTAAATCTACTATTTCATGTTCAGTTCCTTTTATTATTCCAACTTTTTTCTCAATAGTAACCCCTGGCCAGTTTCCAATTTTTGCATTCATTCCTGTTAATAAATTAAATAATGTTGTCTTTCCACTATTCTGATTTCCAACTAAGGCAATTTTCACAATATACCAACTCCTTTTTACAGTACTTCAACTGAAATTTGTGCCAAATCTTCCTTGCGAATACATAATTCATAATCTCTTAAACTAATGTCTATTGGGTCTCCTAATGGTGCAACTTTTCTTACTGTAATTTTCACCCCTTTTGTTATTCCCATATCTAACATATGTCGTCTTATCGCTCTATTTTTTTCTTCTAAACTTATCACTTGTCCTGCCTGTCCTATTTTTAATTCAGACAACTTACAGTATTCCCCCGATTTTTTCATATAAAATTCCTATCTTTCACAAATTTGATATTTTTATTATATTTTTTTCTGATTGACGAATTCAAGGGAATCTTGTCTTCAAAAGAAAAAAACTACTATAAAAATTATAGCAGTTTTATTTTATATTTTTTTCTAATCTCTCAGGTGCTTGTGAAGTAATACCTTCTCCTGTATGTGGATGAAATTGAGAGTACACACTATCAGAGCAAAATAGTATTGCTAACAATGCACAAATAGTAACTTTAAATTTAGCAGTAAATCTTTGCAATCTTCTTTCTAAAAACGGTGCTACAAAATATACACATAAACATCCTCCTATTCCAAAAAACATACTACATTCTAAGCATACTCTACCATTTATATTCATAAATACCCCTGTATAATCCCAATACATAATTCCTGAAACTTTTTCTATATACCATGATGTTAAATATTCTATTACTGTGCATAAAATCATAACTACACTAAATGTTAATACTGGATTTTTAAGCATTTTTCTAAATGATTTAAATTTTGTTAATAGTACTATTAATGTACATCCTACACCATAAATTGGTAACCATGGGCCATACATTGTTCCTCTATTTACCAAAATTCCATCTCTAAATAGATATAATCCAACTTCCCATAACCAACCCACAAATGAAAATATAAAGAAAAATAATATTATTGATGTTGGCTCATATTTTTTATTATAATCAATTTTTATTCTTTTTTTAGCAATTTCATATTTGTCAGGGTATTTTTCTAGTTCGTTTTCTTCAAATAGTTTTTCATCATTTAATAATTCATATTTGTATTTTTTGTTTTCTATATAGTCTTTTCTTAAAACTTCATATAATTCAGCAATTGTTGATGCATAATATGGTGTAACATATAGTCCGACAAAGCCCAATGTCGTATATTGCAATATATTCCATCCTATAAATGACATATCTAATTTGAATGCTTGCATTTTATTTCCGTTCATCATTTCTCTAGACATTTTTATTGCATCTTTCGGCTTTATATTAGGATTTTCTGCAATTATGTATTGCACCATTTTATATGAATAATTTTTAATTATTCCTCCTACAATTGTTAAGTTCCACAGCATTTTATATATTTCATTTAAAAACATCGTTTTTATAATTGGTAAATATCTTTCTCTTTTGAAGGCATATGTTAGTCTTTTTATTCTTGTTTTGGGGTAATTTATACTTTCTAAATATATTCTTTTTTCGCCTACTTTTATAGGATATGATATAAATACTCTTATTATCATTCCTCCAATTGATGCTATTATTAGTATGATACTTGCCATTGCTTCTTTGTTTTTATAGTTTGCTATTGAGTTAAATATATTTTGTACTTGTGCCTGCCCTTTGGTATATATGTTAAAAATTGAAAATATTACACCTTTTGTAATATTGTGTTTTTCATTATAATAGTTTATTGATTTAGTCATATTTCCTGTAAATAATTGCGATATAGCTTTATCTACATATTCATTTATTAAAATTTCTTGTGGTTCTAATTGTTGTTTTCCTTTGTTTTGTATATATTCATATATTATTTTTATATTTGAATATCCATCTCTATTTACTAAATATTCTCCAACTATACTTGTCATAAAAAGGCCTAATATTATTAGTGTCCATATATTCCTTTTTAGTGTTCTTTTTGCTTTTTGCTTTATTTCTTTAATTTTCCACATTTTTTGCTCCTTTTTCTATTATGTTGCAATTATACTATATGAAAATAAAATTTACAATAGATTGTTTCAATATCAATAAATTAAGAAAAAATAGTATAATTACTCAATAACATAATTATACTATTTTTTCTGTTGTTATGATTCTTTAAATAGGTTTTAATTCCAATACATACTGTAATACATTTCTGTCTTTACATAATGTTATTTTGGATATTTTCAAGTAATTTATTGGAACATTATGTCTTTTGAATGTTCGATTTTTATTGATTTTTTCCAGAACCAACTTACTTATTCCTTTTTTATGTTCTTCAATATACTTCTTCTTGTCTCCTTCCCATGTTGTTACCAAATTTACATCTACAATTATGTAGTCAAATGTAGATGTCTTATTAGGATTCTCCGGCTTACATCTGAATTCAGGAATACATACTTTCGTAACAATCCCTTCCCAAATGGGCTCAGGAGTTTTCTTACTTAATGTCGCACCATTATAGTACTCTTGCAACTTTTCTATAGAATCTCCTATTTTTAATTTTTTAATAGCCATTACCAGAAATATTTTATTGTCAATATTAAGTTTATGCATTAATTCAAGCGAAAATTGCACTGGACAATATTTAACATCTTTTCCTTTTTCAAACCATATAAATGGTAATGCTATATCTGCCACTAATGCTTCTTTTTCTGGCAAACATGTCCATTCTCCCTTCTCGTTAAAGAAATATAATTTATTACTTTTTACCCGAAAAACTTTATTTTTATAGTCATTTGATTTTTCGGCATTTTTTTCAATACTTTCAAATCTTTTTATCTCTTTTTCGAGCTTCTCTATTGTATCACCAACGTTCAAACTCAAAATTGCTCTGGCTGTTGCTCCTGAAAAATCCGTTTCTGTACAGTATTCTCCAAGCTTATAATAGTCGCTCTTTAATCCTTTCAGTTGCATTTCCCGTGCTTTTTCAATCAAGGTTTCATTATAGATTCCTTCCGAATCAAAATAAAACACTTTCTTTTTTTTAATACGTATTACCTGTCCCTTTAAATTCTCATAACTCATCTCTTTTACCTCCAAAATTTTTATTTGGTAAATATGTACTTAAAATTTTTTATCACTTATTATATTACCATACATTTATGTAAAATGCAATGTTTTTATTTCTTGAATAATTCTTCTTTGCTAAATTTTATAGTAGTAGGTCTACCATGAGGACAAGTAAAAGGGTTTTTTAATTTCAACAATCGTTGTATCAAATTATCAACTTCTTGTCTAGTCAAGTCCATATTAGCCTTTACTGCAGCTTTACATGCAACTGTTGCAATAAATCTCTCTTCAACATCTTTTATTGCAGTTCTTTCTGTTGTAATCATTTCATCTAATACATCTAAAAACATTCTATTTTTATTTACTTTATATTCAATATCAGGAATTCCACTGATTTTTACAGAATCTTCTCCAAATAGTTCAATATCAAAGCCTGTATTTCTGAATAATTCAATATTTTCTTTTACAAATTCGATTTCTTTATGTGATAAATTGAAAACTTCTGGTATCAACATTAGTTGACTATTATTTTGAATGTGGTTTTTATAGTTTTCTTTTATTTGCTCATATAATATTCGCTCATGCCCAGCATGTTGGTCAATTAAAAACATATCATTTCCAATTTCAATTACTATAAATGTTCTAAATAAAATTCCAATATATTTATATTCTATTTTTCTTTTATTTTCTCTATTTATTAGTTCAGCTGGTGCTTCATTTTGGAATTTATTTGTTAAGAATTCTAATTCATTTTCTATATAGTTTTCTTTTTTTTGTTCTTTTTCATTATTATCCAAGAATTCGCTATTTAACATTGCACTTTTTATCGCATGGTAAAATACTTTATAAAGTTTATCTTCATCATTAAATCTTACTTCCATTTTTGTTGGATGGACATTTACATCATAATAATTTGCAGGCATTTCTAAATTTAAAATAAAAAAGCCATATTTTCCTATTCCTGTTGCACCTTTAAATGCTTGGTCTGCACTGTTTGTCAGAATTTGATTTTTTATATTTCTTTTATTTAGATATAGTATTTGACTTTTTCTATTATCTCTTGCTATTGTTGTATTTCCAATTACTCCTGTTACTTTTATTCCTTCATTTTCATAATTTACTTCTAACAAGTTTTTCTCAATTTCTTTTCCATATAAAAGATAAATAATGTCTCTAATATTCCCGTTTCCATTTGTTTGAAATACTATTTTTCCATCATTTATTAATTTAAATGCAATATTAGAATTTACTAAAGCTGTTTTTTGTACCCATTCTTTTATATATCTAAATTCTGTTGCATCATTTTTTAGAAATTTATATCTCACTGGTGTATTGAAAAATAGCTTTTCTACCATAATTGTAGTTCCAACAGGCAATCCGATTTCATCTACCTTAATTATTTCTCCTGCTTCTGCAATAATTTTAGTTCCATTTTCCTCTGCAGTTCTTGTAAGCATTGTAAGTTCTGATATTGATGCAATACTTGCCAGTGCTTCCCCTCTAAACCCCATAGAATATGTATGTTCTAAGTCTTCTATCCTTCTAATTTTGCTTGTTGCATGCCTTTCTAATGATAAAGGAATATCATTTGCGGATATTCCTTTTCCATTGTCTACTATTTTTACTAGAGTTTTTCCGCCATTTTTTATTTCTACTACTATTTTAGTTGCTCCTGCATCTATTGAGTTTTCTACTAATTCTTTTACTACATTTGCTGGTCTTTCTATTACTTCTCCTGCTGCTATTTTATTTATTGTTAAATCATCTAGTAATACTATATTTCCCATCTTTTATCTCTTCCTTTATCTCTTTTTTTCTGGCATTACTATATCACAATCCACAAAATAAAACAAGGTACTTTTTTACAGTCCCTTATTTCATTAATTCTAAACTCAATTATAGTCAAAGGGCCATCAATAATTATTGATAGCCCTTTGGATTCATCCATTAATATTTTGTGCAAAACCCTGCACTTGCCTAAACAAATCTTCGTCACTACAGTTGATGTTGAATCGTAATGCACAAAATCCCCCCTACATATTTTTCTAATGTGAGGGGGAAATTGGGAATGTTATTCATTTTCGATCTTATACACCAAAAAGTCAACTGGCGTTTGATACTCTTCACAATTTTCTGTTAATTTATCAGGTTCAAAAAATTCCACAGAAAAGTATTTGTCTTTTTCGAGCTCTTTATATAAGAATTTAAAAGCTTTTGACAGTTCGATTTTTGTGCCTAAGAATATATCATTATTCTCATATTTATAGCGTTTTTCATTTACTTCTACATATTTGCTCCGATATATCTTTTCGGAATTACTCTTGGCAAAATATATTACGGATATTGTCTCTGTTCTTTCTAATTCTTCTTTAGGTAATTTTTTTATTACTGTTTTTAATGTTTTTAATAGATCCTCCTGTAAATCTTTTGCCTTTTGCTTTCTCATTCTCTCTAATTGAGTAGCAACTTCTTTTACAATTTTTTGTGTCCCTTTCATTTTTTTCCTCCTTGAACTGTCTTGGAGGTTTGAAACCTCCAAGTTTTAATGTTTTGGGGTTTCCATAATTTGTATATTTTTATTATAATTCATGATTGTCTTAAAGTCAAGTACTTTTGTAAATCTTTCTCATTATATATAAAAAAGAAAGTCTTTTACTATAATCGATTTATAACAAAACCAATCAAATAAAAGACTCTTTATTAAAACTTTTTCCTATAATAGTTCTTCTATATCTTCTTTTAATAAGACTTTTTCTTTATATAGCTTCTCTGCTATTCTTTTAATTATTATCCAGTTTTCGCAGATTATATCAGTAGCATTATCCTTAGCTAGACCTATTATTAGGTTTTCATTAAGTTCATTAATCAGTATCCCACTTCTTTTCATTTTTGAAATAATACTTTCTGCTTTCTCTTTAGCATATTCACAATCAAGTATCGATTCATGTGCTATTTCATTTGGAAATCCTATCCTTTCTGCTATATTTCCTGCTAAAGATATAGCTATATAATCTATTCCAGATTTTATATATTGTATTATATTCTCATTTTTTACTGATTTTTTCATTGTAAACATAGCAGAACCAAAAAGTGTTCCTCTCTCTTGCTTTATTGGAACTATCGTAAGACCATATAGTTCATCAATATAATATCCATTGCATTTTTCTGCAACCACCAAGTGTGCCACTTCATGATAAGCAATTTGTTTTACTTGATTAACATTTTTCTGCTCCAAAAGTTTTAAATTGTAATTTTCAATTTTTAAACTTACGTTTCCCTCCTTCTCAACTAATACCCGTTGTTTTCTCATTATTATGTCTTCAGTTTGCATAGAAAATCCTCCTATTTACTTTAATTAATTGTAATTACTATTAATTTATCACTTTAAAACATTTATATTATACTTTATTTAGCGGTTTCCGTCAATATCATAATCTGTTCTTTTTACAGTCTTAAAACCATTATTAGTATTTTCTATACTCGCATCACTTCTAGAAATAGTCCTAAAACCACTTTGATTATTGTCTACTCTTAAAGTTCTTCTAAAACTTATTGCTTTTTTATTATTTTTTTCTAAAACATTTGCTAATTCTTTATCGTCTAGTATATCTCCTTTTCTTGGCATCCCATCTATTCTTATTCCTTCTATCTTAGCATTTCTAAATACTGTTGACGTCTGTAAATGTGTTTCATTATTAGTTTGAGAATAAAAGTTAGTCTGAACTCCTTTTAATTTTGTTTGTAGTGTAGTTAATACTTTTTGCAATTCTTCTATATTATCATATGACCTCACTATTTCATCAATAAAATCTTTATCAAAAGACTTTATTACTAAATCCTTTATGCTCTTACATCCTCTTATGGTTTTAGAAAAATCAATCCCTGGTTGTTGAATTCTTCCATATACTGCAAAATCATTTTCTGTTCTCTGTATACCATCTATTTCAGCTTGAATCGATTCTGCCACATCTTGTGCAAAAAGTTCATCTAAAAAACCACCTTTTATTAATGTTTTTATCCAGTAATTATTGTTAGTCAATTTGCATATTCGTTCAATTTGTTCCTGCAAATATTGAATATGTAAATTTCCTCCTATAACAGAATGATTAAATTCATGATAAAATATTTTTGCTGCTAGTTTTTCATTTAATCCATCTTTTAATCTTATTCTAACACCCTCATCTCCAAAGTCTCTATTATCGCCAAACACCATATTATTCTCATTATATGCTCTGATGCTTCTTATTCTTTTAAGTCTTCTTATAATTTCTTGTTTATTTTCTTCATTTATATACTCACATTTTACTAATCCATATATATATTGCCTGAAAAAGCTTCTTAACTGATGATATTTTTCATGTATCTTTTGTTCATCATTTCCATAGCCAAAATTATTTCTAGCTGCCTCTTCAAAAATCCCATTCATATAAAACTCTAATTCATTATATTCTGGAAAATTATTTCGTAGATAAGTCTCCATTTGTTTTTCTTTATCAGTCTGAACATGAAACCCTTGAACATTTCTTTGACCTTTTTTTATTAATTTAAATCCATTTTCCATATTTTTTTCTTTCTCCTAAGCTTTAATTTTACCTCTAAACATTTTATTTTGGCTAATTGTTTGTCTTTTAACAACTTACTCCAATTTTCATAATTTCGATATCCTACTCCAATTGGAAAGTCTAGTTATTTTCATCCACCTCTATAATTTTTTTTAAAATTATCTCCATATATCTTCATTAATATGGCTCGTTAAAGCCATGATAAATGCATTTCTTGTTAAGTCTATTCTCGATACTTCATTTCGAGTTAAGAAACTGATTCCACCTTTTCCTTTGCCAAGTTCTCTTCCACTAAATATTTTATCCATAACTTTTCCAAGTTCAGTTTCTTTTATCTCATCTATATACTTATCTGGAATAGGAAAACCTTGACTGGTTCCTACACTTTGAAATCCTTTTGAATCTTCTATAACTACTGCATTTATATCAATCCATTCTCCTAGCAAATTTGTAATTCCAGCTTCACTTGACACATAAAAATCTGCTTCTATATTATTATTTCTAGCATATTCTTTTAAATTCTTTACTCTATTTTTAGCTCCTTGAAGTATTTCTTCATTTATTGGTTGGTCTCCCACATTTGAACTTACTGGTATTCCTTCTATTTCTACATTATCAAAATATTTTTCAAATGCTTGTTTTGCACCTTCTATTTTCCCTGGATTTTTTGTTCCCATTAATATTTTCATTTACTTTGCATCTCCTTTATATATCTATATATTTCTCCCCAATTACTTACTTCTTTTAAGTTTTCATTTTGTTCTAATACTTTCATCTCTTTGTCTCTGAAATATATTGTTTTTATTCCATTTGATGATGATTTTTTACAAACATCATATGAATCATCATCATTACATCAATATTTTCGTTTTTAGCCACTTCTAATTTATCATCTTGCTTCCAATAATATTTATTAAATGAGATTCCTTCTTCGTTGAATTTTTCTATTGCAACATCTTTCATAATCTAATATAACTCCATCTATATCTATTCCTATTTTCATAATCTATTTCTCCCTTAAATTATATTTATTAATATTATCTATTGTTGCAAATCCATTTTTCTCTTTCACTTTTTCTAAAAATACTATTCCATCTAAATGTTCACATTCATGTTGAACTAATCTTGCAAAAAATCCATGTACTTGCTTTATTATTTGTTTACCATTTTCATCGTAATATGTTAATTCTATATCTTTATATCTTTCTACTCTACCTCTAATACTAGGTACACTCATGCATCCTTCATATTGTATATCTGTTTCTTTTGATATTTCTTTCCAAGTAGGGTTTAGCATTGCTGTTACAGGTATTTCTTCTGCATCATTATATTTAATATTCTCTTTTTTAGCACCTACTACAATTATTCTCTTATTTATACCTATTTGTGGCGCAGCAATTCCTAATCCAGTACCAAATTCTAATGTTGACTTTAAATCTTCTATAATTTCTAAACTCTCTTCATTTATATTTTCTATATCTACTTCATCACTTATTTTATTCAGAATAGGATCTCCAACTTCTCTGATTTTTAAAACTTTTCCCATATTTCTACCTTTCTAAACTATTTCCAAAATGGAATAAGTTCAAATCTATTTACTGTATATAATTTATCATAAATCCCTTAATTTTACAATGAAATCGCCAATATTTACAAACATATTTACCCTTACATTTACTTAATTACCACGCTCAATTTTCTAAAAAATAATTTATGTGTTTCCACTTACCACTTAAGCAATTACTTTAACTTTTACATCTAAATTTTGATGTTTTTCTTTCCAAAATCGACCTTTTTGTTCAAAAGTTATAATCTCTGAAACTATATTAAAATCAAACATTATAGGTCTTGTTTTAAATGTAGTACTGATACACATTCCACATTGCTTGTAAAAGGAAACATATCAACTGGCACAATGGTTTTAATGTCATAGTTTTCTTCAAAGAAAGCTAAGTCTCTAATTAAAGTAGCAGGATTACAGCTAATATAAACAATTTTTTTAGGTTTAATCTTCAAAATATTATTAATACTATTTCTGTCTAGCCCTTTTCTAGGCGGGTCAAACATAACAATATCAGCACTAACACCTTTGTTATTAATTAAATCATCTAAAACTATTTCAGCATCACCAGCAAAAAATTCAGTATTATCAACATTATTCATTTTAGCATTTTCTTTTGCAGCCTCAATTGCCTCTTTAACAATTTCAATTCCATATACTTTTTTTGCATATTTTGACATAAATAGTGTAATTGTACCTATTCCACAATATAAATCAAAGACTGTATCATTTTTTGTTATTTGAGCCATTTCAACTCCTAAATTATATAATTTTTCAGCTTGTACAGGATTCACTTGATAAAAAGATAAAGGTGAAATCTTAAATTTATATTCTCCTAATACATCTTTAATATATCCATTTCCATATAAATCAATATTTTCTTTGCCTAATATTACATTAGTATTTTTCATGTTTATGTTTTTTATGATTGACTTTATCTCTGGAAATTTTTGCTTTATTCTTTCTATTAACTCATTTTCATATGGAATTTCTTTACCATTAATAACTAATATACACATAATTTCATTTGTCTTTATTCCTATTTTTATTACAATATGTCTAAATAGTCCTTTTCTCGTTTTTTCATTATAAACACTAATATTTTTTTCTTTGATAAACTCTATAACAAATTTTGCTATTTCTTCTGATTTTGGATTTTGTATCATGCACTTTTCCATAGGAATCACTTCATGTGTTCTTTCAGCAAATACTCCTATAATAGGTTCACCATTTTTATTTATTCCAACTGGATATTGTGCTTTGTTTCTATAATGAATTGGATTTTCCATTCCAATTGTTTTTTGAACTTCTATTTTATTTGTAAGAGTCTTATTTACTAAACTTTGAACTGCATTTTGCTTCATTTCCAATGTCTCATCATATTTTATATGTCTTAAATTACAGCCTCCACATCTCTTATATGTTAAGCAATCTGGATCTTTTCTTGACTTTGAAGGTTCTAAAATTTCTAAAACTTTTCCAAATGCATGTGAACTTAATACTTTTACAATTAATATTCTGATTTTTTCTCCTTTTAGGGCTCCTGGAATAAATATCGTAAATCCATCTATTTTAGCTATCCCTTCTCCTTCATATCCGTTATCAATTATTTCAACTATATATTCTTGATTTTTTTCTATATTCATTTTTTCTCTCCTCTGTTCTTAGTATTTTACCATATATCACAGCTCTTTACAATAAATTTTTAGGAAATACTGCTAATTCTATTGACAAATAAATATAATTATAGTATACTGAATAACTAGAATGGTATATTAGTATACAGGAGGTGTTGATTTTGAAAGAAGAGCAAATCATAGAAGTAGCAAGAGAATTGTTCCATAAATTTGGGTTTAAAAAAGTATCTATGGATGAAATAGCTAGAGAAGCTGGAGTTACAAAAAAAACCATATATCATTACTTTAATAGTAAGGAAGCCCTGCTTGAATACTTCATACAAGAAGAAATTCAAAATATGAAAACAATCATAGAAGAAGTTGAAAGCAAAAATATGGATTTTTTTGATACAGTAAATGAAGCCATTTGCAAACTATTAAAATATAGAAAAGAAAAAGATTTTTTAAATGTAATTTCTAGAGAAGCTGAATGGTTAAAAGATCCAATTCTTGTTAAAAATTTAGCATTGATTGACACACAAATTCAAAATTACATCAAAAGTAAACTTCAAAAAGCAAAAGAAAAAGGGTTTATCGAATTTACCAATTTAGATGTAACTGCATTTTTAGTTTATAAAATGTATATTGCTCTAATTATAGAGTGGAGTGACAAAGATAAAACAATGGATGAACAAATGATAGCAAATAGTATTTCAGAAGTTATAAAAAGAGGATTAAGAAAGGAATGATTTTTATTATGAAAAAAGAAAAAGTTTTAAAAATTTTAATTTTTGCTATAGTTTTATTAATTCCTATTATCTATAGTTTTTTCTATTTAAAATCTTATTGGAACCCATATGGAACTTTAAGTGATATGAAAATAGCTGTTGTTAATTTAGATAAAGGAAAAGACGACAAAAATCAAGGAAGTGAATTTGTACAAAATCTAAAAGACAGTGCAACATTTAATATTTGCGAAGTAAGCAAAGATGACGCAAATAATGGAATGGAAAAAGGTGAATATTATGCAACAATAGAAATTCCGGAGAATTTCACATCATGTTTAGAAAGTGGTGCTACTATTGATAAACAAGTTGCTCAAATAACATACAGACCAAACCAAGCAACAAACTATTTAGCAACACAAATTATAAATAGTGCTGTAAAAACTATCGAATTAAATTTACAGTCAAAAGTTGACAGAGAAATCATTGCAAATCTATCAGATAAATTAAACGATGTTCCTGATAGTTTACAAACAATAAGTGATGGTGCTGGTTCAATTTTAGATGGTTCTCAAAGTTTAAATGATGGAATTAAACAGCTTAATGATGGTACAAATCAATTAAGTAGTAGTTATAAAGAATTTGATAATGGTGTAGAAGCTGCTTATACAGGAAGCCAAAGTTTAGAAAATGGATTAGCTCAAGTTTCTAGTGGTATTGATACATTAAAAAATGGTGGTCAAACTTTAGATAATGTTATATCTCAAATAAATGATGGTGTTGATCAATTATCTGAGCAAAGTAATTCAGGAATCGCTTCATTAGCTAGTGGTGTAAATGATTTAAATACTGGAGCAGCTAATTTGAATACAAAACTACCAGAATATGTTGAAAAAGTAGAATATTTAAATTCTAATGTAAAACCTCTTTTACAAGCACTTTCAGCTTATTCTGGTAACACTACTGATCCTAAATTACAATATTTAGCTGTTAGTGCTAGTCAAATATTAGCTCAAGATCCTGAAAAAGGTAACTTAGATGGTTTTCAACAATTAACTATTGGAGGTCAAGCTTTAACAACTGGAGCAAATGATTTATATGCTGGAACTCAAAAATTAGTAGCTGGAACTCAAGATTTAGGCAAATTAACAACTGGTGTTCAAAACTTAAAATCAGCTCTAACTCAAGTAAAACAAGGTACTATTTCATTAAATCAAGGTATCGTAACTTTATCTAATGGTACAGTTCAATTAACAGCTGGAAGTTCTACTTTAACAAATGGATTAGCAGCTTTAAATTCAAGTTCTAAAACAATTGATAATGCTTTAACTACATTAAATAACGGAACTGCTTCTGCTTATGATGGAAGTAACAAATTAGTTGAAGGTGTCCAAACATTTAAGACATCTATTGATGAAGGTCTTGTTAATACTAAAGAACAATTAAAATCATTAAACGGAATCGAAGATTTTGGTGCTAAACCTGTTGAATTCAAAACAGAAGCTTATGGAGAAGTAAATTCTTACGGTATTGCCTTTACTCCATTATTCTTATGTATTGGTTTGTGGGTTGGTGCTTTAATGAGTTATGTTGTTCTATATTATGACCAAAAACATAGATTTAACATATTTGACCATGATTACAAAAACAAAATATTACAAAATATTGCTTATATCGGAATTGGTGCTTTACAAGGTTTAATCGTTGCTATCCTTCTAAAACTAGGTTTAGGATTTGAGATTCAAAATTATGTATTATATTACACTTCTAGTATTTTAGTTGGTATTACTTTTGTAAGTATTATACAATTCTTAATTAGAAATTTGGGTGATGTTGGAAAATTCTTAGCATTAGTTATTTTAGTATTACAATTGGCAGCTTCTGGTGGTACATTCCCTATTGAAACAATTGATAAAGGATTCCAAGGACTTACATCATATTTACCTATGACTTATTCAATTAAATTATTTAGAGAAATTTTAGTTCCAACTGCTACAAATTTCAAAGGTCAATATTTAGGTATTTTAGTTGGTATTACAGCTGTTACTTTAGCTATTACTTGTATAGTTGATATTATTAAAAGTAAAAAATCAGCTGAAGAAGTTAAAGCTTAATATATAAAACGAGAAAAAATCACAAAAGTCAAACGACTTTTGCGATTTTTTTTCACATTTTTCAAACGATTTTCGTGTAAAGTTGTATATTTTATAAACGACTTATAAATAAACCATCTTGATTGCTATCAATTTTTACTGTTGTATTAGGCAATATTTCTTGTGATAAAATCTTTTTAGCAATTAAAGTCTCAAGCTTTTTCTGTACAAATCGCTTTAAAGGTCTTGCACCATAAACTTCATCATATCCATTATCTATTAAATAATCTTTAGCAGATTGAGTTAATTCAAGTTTGATGTGTTTATCTTCAAGTCTTCTTTCCAAATCTTTAATTAGAAGTTCTAATATTTTTGATATTTCTGTTTTACGAAGTGGTTTATAAAATACTATTTCGTCTAGTCTATTTAAAAATTCTGGTCTAAAGCTTCTCTTTAATAATTCTTCTACTTTGTTTTTAGCCTCTTCTGAAATTTCTCCATTTTCTTGAATTCCTTCCAAAATGTATTCAGAGCCTAAGTTTGATGTTAATATTATAATTGTATTTTTGAAATCTACTGTTCTACCTTGTGAATCTGTAATACGGCCATCATCAAGAACTTGTAGTAATACATTAAATACATCTGGATGTGCTTTTTCTATTTCATCGAATAATACAACTGAATATGGTCTTCTTCTAACTGCTTCTGTTAGTTGTCCACCTTCATCATATCCTACATATCCTGGAGGTGCACCAATTAATCTTGATACTGAATATTTTTCCATATATTCAGACATATCTATTCTTACCATATTATGTTCATCATCAAATAATGCTTCAGCAAGTGATTTTGCAAGTTCTGTTTTACCAACACCTGTTGGACCTAAAAACATAAATGAACCTATTGGTCTACGTGGATCCCCTATACCTGCTCTTGATCTCATAATTGCCTCTGAGACCTTTTCAACTGCCTCATCTTGACCTATTACCCTCTTATGAAGAATTTTGTCCAAATTTAGGATTTTCTCCCTTTCTCCTTCCATTAACTTGGTAACAGGTATTCCTGTCCATCTTGATATAATTTTTGCAATTTCTTCATCTGTTACTTTGTTTCTTAGTAATCCATCTTCTTTGCTTTTTTCTGAAATTTCTTCTTCTTTTTGTAATTCTTTCTGCAATTCTGGAAGTTTGCCATATCGTAATTCTGCAACTTTGTTTAAGTCATAATTTCTTTCCGCTTGTTCTATTTGTGCATTTGTTTGCTCGATTTCTTCACGCAATTTTTGAACTTTCCCAATAGCTGTTTTTTCATTTTCCCATTTTGCTTTCATCGCATCAAATTTAGTTTTTAATTCTGCTTTTTCTTTTTGAATATCTGCTAAACGTTGTTTTGAAATTTCATCTTTTTCTTTGCTTAACGCTGTTTCTTCTATTTCTAATTGCATAATTTTTCTAGATACTTCATCAAGTTCTGTTGGCATTGATTCCATTTCTGTCTTTATCATTGCACATGCTTCATCAACTAAGTCTATTGCTTTATCTGGCAAAAATCTGTCTGAAATATATCTATGTGATAGTGTAGCTGCTGCAATTAATGCATTATCTGATATTTTTACACCATGATATACTTCATATCTTTCTTTTAATCCTCTTAAGATTGAAATCGTATCTTCTACTGATGGTTCATCTACCATTACTGGTTGGAAACGTCTTTCTAGTGCTTGGTCTTTTTCAATATATTGTCTGTATTCGTTTAAAGTTGTTGCACCAATACAATGTAACTCTCCTCTTGCTAACATTGGTTTTAATAAGTTTCCAGCATCCATTGCACCATCTGTTTTTCCAGCTCCTACAATTGTATGAATTTCATCAATAAATAAGATTATTTGGCCTTCACTCTTTTTTACTTCTTGTAATACTGCTTTTAGTCTTTCTTCGAATTCTCCCCTATATTTAGCACCTGCTATTAATAACCCCATATCAAGTGAGAATATAGTGCACTCTTTTAAACCTTCTGGCACATCTCCTCTTACAATTCTTAATGCTAATCCTTCTGCAATAGCTGTTTTACCAACACCAGGTTCACCAATTAAACATGGATTATTTTTGGTTTTTCTTGATAAAATTCTAATAACATTTCTAATTTCTGAGTCTCTACCTATTACAGGGTCTAATTTTTGCTCTCTTGCTAATTGAGTTAAATCTTGGCCATATTTTTTAAGTACATCATAAGTGTCCTCTGGATTATCTGATGTAACTCTTGTGTTACCTCTAACCTCTGATAAAGCTTTTAAAAACTCATTTTTTGTAATACTATATCTTCGTAATAAATCTTTGATTTTGCTATTTGCATTGTCGAAAATTCCAATCATAATATGTTCAACAGAAACATATTCGTCTTTCATTTTCTTGGCAATATTTTCTGCATCGGCTAATGTCTTATTAACATCTTGTGATACATAAATACTGTCACTTTGTGTTGCTCCTCCTGTAACTCTAGGCATATTACTGATTATATTTCTTAATTCTTCTTCTAGTCCTTCTGTTGTACTAATTTTTTTCAATAATTCTTTTATTAGGCTATTGTCTTGCTCTAGTAATGCTAATAATAAATGTTCCTGCTCTACCTGTGCATTTTGATTTTCTACTGCTAATGTTTGTGCACTTTGTATTGCTTCTAATGATTTTTGAGTAAATTTTTGAATATTCATAGTATCTACCTCCTTTAACTTGTCAAAAAAGATGCCTTTTGACAACTTTTGTTACTATGCTTTTAGACCGAAAACTTACGTCTCGGTCTTTTTTTCCTTTATTATATCTCTTTTGACATTTATTATTATATCACTTTGTTTTAGCACTGTCAATAGTAGAGTGCTAATTTGTAATTTTTTCTATAATATTTTCTCCTCCTCTACAATAAGTTATCCACCATTATTTTTAGTAGATACGAAAAAATCCTAGGATTTTTTAACCCTAAGATTTAATATGGTGCGAACAACGTAGATATCTACAACTTTTTTCACACCTTTAACGATTGATACAAATATCAATCAATTTATTAAAGTATATCATATTTTTGATATTATACAATACATTTATTAAAATTTTTTATTAAGAAAAATTTTTATGCATAATTACTAAAACATAATCTTGTTAAAAATTTTCCAAGCTCTCATAAGCTAAGGATTATCCCACCAATTATACATAACTGGTGGGATATGTTAAAAACTCTTTTACAGTTTACCTTAATATTTCTATTGTTGCGCTAGTTGCTTCTGCTGCCTGATTTACTAAGTGAAGTGGTACGACAATCTTTTTTAACCCACTGCAGTGAGAAAATAAATCCCTCTTTATACTTGCAACTGTTTCAGGAATCGAAATGTACTCCAAATTTGTGCAACCTGAAAAGGCACCATAAGCGATTCTCCGTACTCCATAAGGAATTTCCACTCGCTTTAAACTTTTGCAGTCAGAAAATGAGCAATACCCAATTTTCCTTAATGTTTTGGGCAGTTCTATGCTTTCAATTTTACTGTGCATAAAAGCATGGTCACCGATAATTGTAACTCCTTCAGGAATTACTACATGTCCACATTCATTTCTGCCATCCTCAACAATAGTTTCTACCCGAGTTATAGTAAAAGTCTTTAACATATGCTTTTCCTCCTTTATGATATTTTTCCTCCTGTGTGAGCGAGGATTTCTTACAATAGCATATTGCTAACTATCTATATTATACTATACTTTATGTAAAATTGCAATTATTTAACCTAAAAGAAGCATTTTTGTAATTTGTTCTCTTTTAACACTATTTACACATAAATCAATTCACTAAAAACAATTTCCTCTGCTTGTACTTTAATAGAATTCATTGTGCCAATCCAGTATAATACATCAGTATTTTTCATATCTTCAGTCAAATCACTTTTAGATTTTAACTCACTAATAATCTGTTGTACTCTATTATCTGCTGTTTCTTGTCATAAACATTATAGTATAATCAGCTTTTTTGTGTTCTTTCAAGTATTTTAATCTCATTCTTCCATACTTATTTAAAACAAGTTTTTCTTGTTTAGGCATTACTAGGTTTGGTATATAGTAATCTCCCTCTAAATGATATTCAATGCCTGTTCTTTCATCAATTTTTGTTTTTTGTAATTCCTTAATCATAGCTTTTTTCCTCCTTTTAAAATCTGGTATCATTATTTTTCTTTTTATTCTTAATTTGCTTGTTTTCATCTGGTATAGTTACTTTTCTAGCAATATTATTTGCAATTTCATTATCGTTGTTGTCAAATATGCCATTTTTATATAAGTCATCAATAACAATTTTATAGTTATTATCTTTATCATAGCAAATTCTTTTGTGAAAATGGCTCATAATATTATGCCAAAATCCTTTAAATTTCTGCAATTCTTGTTTTAGTTTTTCTTTTTCAGTTTGTAATTTACTAATAATCTTGTCTTTAGTAGAAAGTTCCTTTTTCAAACTGTCAATTTCATTATCTTTTAGTTCTATTTCATATTTAAGTGAATTCTTTTACATCTTCTGTATAATTTTTAATTTTCTGGACATCCTCGTTTGAAATAACCATATTATTTTTATTCATCAAAGTAGATTTTAAACTATCAAAAATTTTATCTATGTCTTTGCTTGTATTATCTATTTTTTTAGTTTGAGTATTTGCTTCCTTTAGTCTTTCTTCTTTTTTCTCTAATTGCCTTTTAATTTCTCGATAATCTCCCATATATTTAATGTCTATGTCTCGATTTCTACCTTTTTTCTTTTGCTTTAATAGTGAATTTTCACAATAGACTTTATTATAAGATTTTATACAACAAATTCTCATTTCATCTTGTATTTGTTGTAAAGATTCTTTTGTAAAAACCCTTGACTTAGCAGGTTGTTTTTTCATACCTCTTTTATAATCTTCTTTTATTGGAACACCTACAATATGCATATGTGGAGATGTTTCGTCAAAGTGAATTACTGCATTTGCTACTTTAAATTCTGGTACAATTCTTATTAAATCTCGCACTTGCTCTTTATAAACCTGCGTCATACCTCTTTTGTAATAGTCATCTTTATAATTCCAAAAATCCATATCTCCGAGTTCTATAATAAATTCACAAGCTAAATCTTTTTGCTTATCTTGTGATATATGTTTAAAATAGTCTTTTATTTTTCTATCTTCACGAGTTTGCTTGTTATTATATTCAATTCTTGCTTGTTCAAATTCTTGGAAATATAGGTCTTGCATATCTTTGTATAAATTATCAGTTCCATAGATTATTTGTATATTTTCTTTGTCATTATCATAATCTCTTAAATTATGCTTATTTACTTTTGATAATTGAGTAGCATTTTGTATTCCATTATTTGAAAATGATGTTTCTCCAGATGAATTATTTTTTGCAATTTCTTTTGCTTTTGCCGTTTTGTTTTTATCACTACCCAAGTGAATAGAATATGCTAATTCTTCGCTCATATTTTTTCCTCCTTTTGACATTGCTTCGTAGCATAGGAATTTGACTTTAGTCACTATTCCTAACCCCTTATGAGTTTTGACCTACATTCAAAACTAGGGGGCTCTGCGAGGCAATAAATTTTCTCCCACAGGGATAAAATTTATTCAAATTAACTATCGTCACTTTCATTTGTGTTATCACAAAAACAAAACGTGCCACGTTAATTTGTTTCTTCTTGCATTTCTTCGCAGAATTTTACTGGCTTTACACCTACTGAAATAGGAATAGGCTCTTTTGTATAAATTACACTTGTATTTGTTTCATCTGGAATATAATCAAAAGCTGTGTCAATTTCTTGCATTTGGAATTTGTCTTCTTCATTGATGTAGATTATTCCAAATCTATAAGTTTCCATTTTGTTATCTGGATCAATCTTGTAGTAGTCTTCTAAAGGAAATACTCTAACAATAGCACTATTATCTTTAGCAAAGTTGAAATAAAACATTTGCTTATCAACGTAGTAAGTTGCTTCTGTATAATGAACATCATAATATTGTCTTAATCTCATTATTATTTCTCCGACTTCTTCCTCTGGCAAGTAATTGCTAAATCTTACACTACTAAGCACATTGCCTAATATCATAGGCTTTGTTGTATCTATATAACCATTATCATATAATTCCTGACAAGGTTTGCAAATTGAGTCTCTAAAGTTAATTTGATTTACTATTACTTCGTTACCAACTAAAGCAAGTTCTATATCATCTACATATTTCATTATAAGTTCTGCTTGTTCTTGTCTAGTGTAGTCTTTCCACATTTTAGTTTTTGCTTGATATTCCTTATCTAATTTAACTTTGTTAATAAAGTCAATATCTCGTTTTAGTAAAATATCTTTTGGTGTAAATTTGAGTTCTTCGGTACAATCAGTAGTTTCTAGTTTGTTCTGTAATTCTTCAATAGCATTTTCAACAATTTTCTTTTCTTCGTTATACTCTTTTAGTTCAAAAACTCCATTGATATAGGCTTTTTTAATTCTTTCAAGTTTATTATTTTGTTCTCTTATTTCTTTTTCTAGTTGTTTCTTTGGCTCGTCAAACTTTTGCTTTATCATAGGCAAGAAAAATTGATTTACAACAGAGTCATACTCTACTAACTCACTAATAAATTGATTGAAATAATCGTTTATAACTTTTTCTTTAAACTCAATCTTGCAATCATTACAATAATAGTAAAAGTAGGCATTTCCATTTTTCTTTGTTGTAGCTTTACCGCCTAATATTCTGTTACATTTAGGACATTTCAATTTATGTAAGTATAAATATGTCAATGTTCTCTGATAACTCCTAGAGTTTTTCTTTTTCTGTACTTGACAGTCTGACCACATTTCTTTTGAGATAATAGGCTCTACTACATCTTCATAATAGGTTGGGGATTTTGTTCTTTTTCCGTGAATAAAGTCTCCTTTATATATTTCATTTTCAAGAATAATTTGTATAGTTGAATCTCGCCAGTTATCTTTTTCTAATACTTTTTCCTCATTGAATAGATTGCTTATCTTTTGATAAGAATAGCCATTATAATATAAGTCAAATATTCTAACTACAATATCTTTAGTGGAGTAGTCAATTACTAGCCTTTTATCTTCGTGTTTATAGCCTAATGGGGCAACGTGGGTAATATGTCCTGACTTTATTGCTCCTGCTAGTCCTACTTTTGTTCTTTCACTTGTTCTTTCTATTTCATTTTGACTCACACTCATTAAAAGTCTTGAAATCATTTTGCCATTTGCAGTTGTAGTATTTATTTCATAATTTGCACAATCAAGATAAGCATTATTGTCATCTAAAAAAGTTATTAGTTTTTCCCAGTCACATATACTTCTGGTTATTCTGTCTAGCTTTAGAGCAACAATAGTATTTATCTTTTTAGCTTTAATATCAGCTTTTAATCTTTCAAACTCTGGTCTATAATTACCAGTTTTAGCACTTATTCCTGCATCTTCGTAATAGTCTATTATCTCGTAACCCTTAAACTTACAAAAAATTTCTAATCTTTCTCTTTTGATAAAAATAGGAGTAACTTTTGAAAACTCACATATAAACTCTAAGACATTCCTCAAATTCTAGTTCTTGCTTAATTATCTTCATCTCAAATACCATCCTTTCTTGGATGATTTTAATATTGTTTTTAAGCAACAAAAAAATCAACCAGATTTTATTTTCTGATTGATTTTCGTATCTATCTGTCCAATTTAGTTCGAACAGATACGTCGTTGGTGGACAGGGAAGGATTCGAACCTTCGTACTCGTATGAGAACAGATTTCTTACTACTATAGTTTTCACTACCCTATATGGTTTGTAGTCTGGACTTTCTCTTCATCTTTTCAGATGCCAGGTGTAAAGTCTCTACACTCGAAATTTTTTTCTAGCTCGGGATTATCATCAGCACTTTTGCCTGTTAAGACTTCCCCGACTTAGCCTAGTTTTCATCATACAATCTCTTGTATGAGCTGCAAATTCTGCTTTTTCAAGCAAAGCATACAGTCTGCCGCCTTTAGCCACTCGGCCACCTGTCCAAATTTTTTATTACCTATGTAATAAAAAAATGGTGCTCCCACTAGGACTTGAACCTAGGACCTACCGGTTATGAGCCGGTTGCTCTAACCAACTGAGCTATAGGAGCATTTTCGTTATTCTTTTATTGCCTAACGCATGTCTAAGTATAAACCATTTATCTTTAATTGTCAATACTTTTTCAAAATTTTTTCAAAAATTTTTTTCAGATTCATCACACCCCTGTATTTCTGTCATATTATGTAATATACAATCAAAAAAAGGAGGATTAATATGTTTACGCGTAGATACAAGAAATGCCGTTGCATAAATAATACTGCATGTTGCAATACAGCTAATAACATGCTTGAAGACAAATGTAATGATGTTTGTCCTTGTAATTATGAAATGAATGTTGCGGACGAATGTGAATGTGGATTTGATGAGGAGTATGAAATGAATGTATTCCCTGAAAATCCTATGTTAGCTCAAAGTTATGTTCCTTGGCAATACATGGATAAAACTTTTAAACCTTGTATAGGCTTAGAAATGGGAACAATCTTTCCAGAATTGGTAAGTCCTTATATGCCTTGCCAATCTATGAGAGTTAATGAATTCTTAGAAGCAACAAATGCTATTGGAGAGGGGTGTAATAAATAATGATAAATGATACAAATAGAAATTGCAATTGCATGTGCAATATGAATTCTATGAACATGTCTTCTAATGATGACTGCAGACCAACTAGAGAAGAAATGTTGCAAAATATCAAATGTTTAAATTTTGCTATAATTGAATTAGGTCTTTATTTAGACACTCATACTGATGATGAAAGAGCTCTTTGCTTACACAGAAAATATTGCAAAGAGTATCGAGAATTAACTGACAAATATCAAAAAGTTTATGGACCTTTAACAATCCAGTTCCCTTGCAATAAATGGAGATGGCTTGAAGAACCATGGCCTTGGGAAGGAGGAATTGTTTAAATGTGGACTTATAATAAAGTTTTAGAATATCCAATTAATATTAAATGTTCAGACCCTCGTCTTGCAAAAGTTATTATTAGCCAATATGGAGGTCCAGACGGCGAACTTGCCGCTTCACTTAGATATTTATCTCAAAGATTTGGTATGCCTGACCAAAAGGCTAAAGCTATTTTAAATGATATTGGTACAGAAGAACTAGCTCACTTAGAAATGGTTGGCTCAATTGTTTATCAATTAACCAAAAATGCCTCAATAGAAGAAATTGAAGCAGCAGGTTTAGGTGCATATTATACAGACCATGGTGTAGATGTATATCCACAATCAGCTGCGGGAGTTCCATTTAATGCTAATTGCCTAGCATGCAAAGGTGATGCAATAGCAAATCTTCAAGAAGATCTAGCTGCAGAACAAAAAGCACGTGCTACTTATGAAAAATTAATAGATTTATGTAGAGATAATCCAGACGTAGTAGATCCTCTTCGCTTCTTACGTGAAAGAGAAGTTGTTCACTTTCAAAGATTTGGTGAAGCTTTAAGAGGTGTTCAAGACAAACTCGCTGAAAAGAAATTTTATATGAACGATGGTAGTTGCTTAGATATGCAGCAAAATGATTGTAATTGCTAATAAGTCAAAAAGGTAATAGATAAAATATCTACTACCTTTCTTTATATTTTATATACTACGCGCTATTAATAATAAAATATCAACTTATCTTTGTTCTTCTTCTTTTACAAATTCATCTAAAACTTTTGCAGAGCCATGCTTCTGATTCCCTGTTAATATTCCATCTTCATCTCTATGAAGGTTCATAAATACTAAAAAATTGTAATCTTCTTTCCCTAATTGCTTTTGCAATGTTGCTAATGACTTCTTTTGCTTTTCAGTAATTTCCTTTGGCATGTAGAAAATTCCTGTTTTGTAATTTGGAAATGAGGTATTTTCAGCAAATACAATATGACCTAACTTTTGCATTTCATAAAATACACTATTTACATCATTTTTTTCTTCTAAAGCTTTTTGTAATTCTTCCTCATCTTTCATATGAGATTGTAAAAATTCTCTTATATAAAAGTAATGAGCTGTATCATCATCTTCTTTAAAAATTCTTTCTACCTTTCCCTCTTTATCTTTTCCATCAACAGGTCTATCTCCATATAAAATTAAGATTTTCACTTTTTCAATTAAATTATTCTCTAATTCACTCATTCTCTCCACCTCACTCATATTTATATTATACCATATTCTACAAAAAAGTTCAAATCTATTGCTTTTCCAAACTTCCGAGAGTATAATATTTCTGTAAGAAAGAAGGATTGAAATGTACTTAGATTTAAAAAATAATAAAGATTATACCAAATTAATCGAACCTGCCAAAATCATAAAAAACGGTGGTTTAGTAATATTTCCAACAGAAACAGTTTATGGTATTGGAGCTAATGGATTAGATAAAAATGCTATTAAAAAAATATATGAAGCAAAACAAAGACCTTTAAATAAACCTATAAGTCTTTTAGTTAGCAATATTGACATGATTGAAAGTGTTGCAAAAGACATTACAGATATAGAATATGCTATAATAAAAAAATTCTTTCCTGGTCCTTTAACTATTATTTTAAAGAAAAAAGGAATTATTCCTGATATTTTAACTGCTGGCTCTGATACTATTGGAATTCGCATGCCTGCAAATGATATTGCTTTAAATTTGATAAATTATGCTGGCGTTCCACTTGCTACTCCTAGTGCTAATCTCTCTGGAAAGCCAAGTGGTACTAATTTAAAAGATATAATAAAAGATTTTGATGGAAATGTTGATTGTTTTATTGATGACGGTCCTAGCAAAATTGGTCTTGCTTCTACTATTGTTAAAGTCGTTGATGGCGTTCCTCATATTTTAAGACAGGGTTCAATATCAATCGATGAAATAAATTCAGTTATAAATTAAAGACAAAAAAAAGAGAGCCTACAGACTCTCCTTTAGATTTGTTCAGAACTTGTACTGGTTACATTTACGAGTTACATTCAGCATACATCAAGCAAGTCTATTCAAACGATGTGGCTTCTTCTGGATAAGCACTACATCGATGTCAATGCCCTGCTGTTTCGCCAAGCTCTCAACCTCTTTTGAATTGGTCTTGAGAATGACTTTATAATTATTGTTCCACAAGTGACAAGCTACAGCTACAATGCCAATAGTTCTCGGTTTCACGAGCTCTACTGGCTGACAGAAGAGTTTCTCCTTTCCATCCAAATGAATTGGAGTAATTCTATACGTTGAATAATAAAACGTAAGAAGTTCCTCTGCCACCTGAACGGATCGTGTAAGCTTCTCCAGTTCCTTTAAATGGGTTTACCTGGAGAGAAGTAGAAGACTTCTTCCTCATGAACAGGAATTTCCTGTATGATGAACTAAAAAATGCTTTTCAAAAAATGTCCGATTCTGACGAGCGGTTACGGCGCTTTGACGAAAAAATGAAAAAAAATGAGAAGAATAAAGAAATTACACCTATATCCGTAATATTAGATGAACGGTGTTAGTATTTTAAAGAACATGCAAATGGGGTTGTTATTCAACCCCATTTTTATACTGCCTGATATTCTTTTACAATCTCGCAAATCAAATTAGCTGCATTCTCTACACCAATTGCATCACTATTAATACAAATATCATAATTAGAAGGATCTTTCCATTCTTTTTCTGTATAATATTTATAATGATTTGCTCTTAACTTATTTATTCTATTGATTTCTTTTTCAGCTTTAGCTTTATCTAAATTATAAAATTCAACAGCTCTTTTAATTTTATCATCCATACTGCTAGCAACAAAAATGCTAATAACATTTTCATTATCTTTTAATATAAAATCCGCACATCTACCTACAATTACACAAGATTCTTTATCAGCAACATTTTTTATTAATTCAGATTCTTTTATAAACAATTCATCTGAATTATTTAATCCTGCATAATAACCATTATTAAGTATATCTAATGCATCTCTTTTTTGCTCATTGTTTTCAATATATTCTTCTGCCATACCTGTTTCTTTTGCTAATTTCACAATAAATTCTTTATCATATAATTTTATTCCTAGTTTGTCTGCAATTAATCTTCCTATATATCTTCCACCTGAACCATATTCTCTAGAGATTGTAATTACTATTTGTTTATCAGATACAACTTTAGTAATTGTTTCTTCATTCGCTATTTCATTTTCCTTATCTGTTATTTTTAGTCCTTTTACTTCTTTTATTAAAAATATTGCAGCTAATAAAAATGCTAATCCATCAGCTACTGGTCCCGCACTTAAAACTCCCATTATTCCAAACATATGGCTTAGTATCATCATTGATGGAATTAATATAACAATTTGTCTTGAAAGTGACAATATTGCACTTTTTGTACTTTTTCCAATTGCTTGGAAGAATATTCCTGATGGAATTTGTACACCATTTACTATTGTTAACATTAAATATGTTCTAAATGCTAAACAAGCAAATTCCATATAATTCTCATCACCACTACCAAATATTAATATTAATTTGTCTGGTATTGTTTGGAATAAAATAAATGCAATTGTACTTATTACTATACTTGACCCTAATACGATTTTTAATGCTTGTTTTACTCTATCATATTTTCTTGCACCATAGTTATACCCAAATATTGGTTGACTTCCTGCTGCTATACCAATTATTATGCTATTTAATATCTGGCTTATTTTCATTACTATTCCTAATACTGTTATTGGAATTTCTGCACCAAATTTACTTTCTGCTCCGTATTTGCCTAATAAATTGTTTTCAGCTGTCATAACACATACAACACTCATTTGTGTAATAAAACTGCTTATTCCTAATGCTGAAACCTTTTTACATACATTTGCTTTTAATTTGAAACTTTCTCTTGATAATTTTATTGATTTAAATCTCTTTATATACGCAACATTTAATATAAATGTTAATATTTGACTTATAACTGTTGCTAATGCTGCACCTTCTACGCCTTTATGAAATACAAATATGAATATCGGATCTAGTATTGTATTTAATATAGCTCCACTTACCATACTTACCATTGAGTATTTAGGGCTTCCATCTGCTCTAATAATAGAGTTTAATGTTGTTCCTATCATTGAGAATGGGAATCCTATTGCAATGATTTTTCCATATGCCATTGCATATTCTTTTAAATTATCTGTACATCCAAATATTTTTAAGAATGCCGGTAAAAATATAAGTGTTATAATACAGAATATTATTGAAACTATTGCAGATAATAATACTCCATTACCTATTCCAGCTTCTGCTTCTTTCTTTTTCTTTTCTCCTAATTTTAAGCTTAGATATGCTGATGCCCCATCTCCAAACATTAATGAAAATGCTAAGCATATCATTACTAATGGGAATACTACATTTGTAGCTCCATTTCCTAAATATCCTACTCCTTGACCTATAAATATTTGGTCTACTATATTATATAGCGAGTTTACCAACATAGATATTATACAAGGAATTGAGAATTTTCTGATTAATTTTCCTATTTTTTCTTTTCCTAATATGTTTTCTTCTTGTTCCATTCTTTTCTCCCTTCTTTTATCTTTTTTATTATTTTTTGGCATTTTGCCAACTTGACTATTATATAATTTTTTTGAAGATTTGTCAAAGGGTTGTTCGTAATTTTTTTTAAAATTTGAGACTATGTTACAATTCACAGTTACGTTAAACATGTTTAAAAGTTGATAATATATTCTCTATAAACAATGCATTGTAACTAGACTATATGTTTTTATTTTTTATGCAACCACCCTCAAACTCATTTTCAAGTATATCCATATGTAATTTATCATAATATTTACCATTCAAATATATTTCTTCGCGACTAGATCAAGTATCTTTAAATCCACACTTTAAATAACATTTATGTGCCCTTTTGTTAGCAGATAGCAAATCCAGCTTTATACTATGTAGATTTAAATATTTAAAACCATATTCCGATATTAGTTTTATAGCTTCTGTTCCATATCCTTTACTTCTAAACTCTTTATTTCCTATGAATATTCCGAGTGTCGCACATCTGTTAATGTGGTTGATATTCTCTAATGAAACTGTTCCTATCATTTTATTATCCTTTATTGTTACAATCACAAAACTTGCTTCTTGTGAGCTGTTTTGTTCTAAATATTTCTTTTCTCCATCTAATGTTGTAAGTATTCCACTTCTTCCTAAATAGTCTGTTGTTTCAAAATCGTTTAACCATTCTGTAAATTTTTCTACGTCTTCACTGTTTCTTGGTGATAAATATATTCTATCTCCTACTAATTTTTTAAAATATTTCATATGTTATCACTTCTTTCTATTTTCTTATAATTCATATAAATATGATATTAATTCATATTCTTTTTCTCCAAATTTTTTTGATTTAATTTTTGAAGCTTTACCACCCATTGATTCATAAAATGCTCTCGATGGATAATTTTCTTTAAGACACCATAAAATCATTTTTTCTTTTTTTGAATTTTTGAATTCATTAATCGCATATTTCATAAGTTTTCTACCAATTCCATGTCTTTTCATTTCAGGTTTTATATATAATGCTATTAATTCACAATCAACATTTTCTTCTTCATAATAATTATTATAATCATATCTACAAAATCCAATAACTTCATTCTTTAATTCTGCAACAATAATATTGTATTGCTCGAAAATTCTTTTATTTTTTTCAATCGTATATTCTATGTCCATATTGTCTAAATATTCATCTGCTATAATATTTCTGTAAGCTATTTGCCAACATCTTACTTTAATATTGGCAATTTCTTCAATATCTTCACTTTTAGCTTTTCTAATTATTATCTTATCCATTTTATTTTCCCCTCCTATGCAAAAAGCCTCACAAAGAAATCTTGCTTAAGACTCCTTTGTAAGACTTTTAAAATCTATACATCGTGTAAATAACCTAAATTGACTTTTGGCCTATTTTCTGCTAAAATTACTATTGTCACATAAAATATATGGAATGGATTATTTTCCATGGCGTTGTTTTTTCATTATTAGGAGGACATTTATGGAAGTTAAACAAGTCTATGTAACTCGGGAAAATCCTGGTAAGATTTTTTCAATTATAGAAGATGAACTACTAGAACAAATTAATACTCAAATCTATGTTAAAAATGAAATTTATCTTGCTATGAGCAAAAATGGCTATAATTATCACGTATTTTCTCAAAACTATACCAAAGGTTACCATTATTACCACACTGATGATGAAGATGGTTACTTTGGTGGTGAAGAATGGTTAGAATTATCAGAAGGATGTGCTTTTGACAAAGAGATTGCTAGAGCAAGTTTTATTTCAAACAACAATGAATACATGCAAATAGTAGATTTCAATTCTTCCAAAATACCAAATTATAAACATTATCTTGTAGGATTTCAAAAATTGTTACTTATCCAATTTGAACCTAAATCAAACTAAGATTTGAACAAGAGAATCTGTAACTTTAGATTCTCTTGTTTTCTTGTGCTTCTCCTTCTACTGATAATATTTCTTTTTCATTAATTATTTGTAAATCTTCACTTGTATTTCTAATGCCATTCTCATTAATAGTTTCAGCATGTCTAATTAAATATATTATTGTATATTTCATTTATTTAAGTCTCCTTCTTTTATATTTTTACATATAACTTCCTATTCTTTGCAAACAATTTTGTTTTTATATTTATGTTTACTTATTTTTTAGAATATTTTAAGACTTTCTGTAAAAACTAATTATTATCCAAGTCTTGTTTGTTTTGTTGTTGTAATTCAAAAATTGTTTTTTGATTTTCTATTTCTGCTCTAAGTTCTTCTTCAGTAGGTAAATATAATTTATATTTTGAAGCAAAAAGTTGCTCATTTCCTTTTAGAACAGAATATTTTGCTATGTCCTCGTCATAATGTTCTGTAATGCGTCCATGAGAGTAGTACTCGAAATTGTCGACTCACTGCGTCGACAATCTCTGGAAAATTTTTATATTATAGGAAAGACTGACACCTCTACAATGTCAGTCAATATTGCTATTATTATTTATTCTTTCCACAACAATTCTTATACTTCTTTCCACTTCCACAAGGACATGGGTCATTACGACCAACTTTAGGGCCTTCATTAACAACAGTTTTGTTAACTTCAGACTTAATTTGTTCTCCATTATCTAAGCTATTAATAGCTTGTAGAGCTGCACCAGTAATCTTAGCTGCTTCTTCTCTCTTAACATCTTCTTGTTTACGTAAATTCATAAGAATTTTTACAACATCATGCTTGATATCAAGAACCATTTCTTCGAACATATCCATACCTTCAATTCTGTATTTAACAACAGGATCTTGTTGTCCATAAGCACGAAGACCAATACCATCTTTTAACTCATCCATAGCATCGATGTGATCCATCCATTTTTGATCAACAACTTTAAGCATAACAACTCTTTCAAGTTCTCTTAAGTCATTATTTCCAATATCTTGTTCTTTTTCGTCATATTTTGCTAAAGCAAGCTCTTGAAGTTTTGCAATTATAACATTTGAATTTTTTGAATTTTCTTTTATAAAATCAACCATTTCAATTCCAAATGTATTTCTGATGTCTGTATCTAATGCTTCAATACTAACTTCTTCTTCACTAGAGAAGTATGTTAATACAACTTCTTCTGCAAGTGTTTTTATCATATTTAAGATGTTGTCTTTTAAGTTTTCTCCATCAAGCACTTCTCTTCTTTGTTTGTAGATTATTTCTCTTTGTGCATTCATTACATCATCATATTTTAATACATTCTTTCTGATGCTGAAGTTTCTTCCTTCAACTTTCTTTTGAGCTGATTCTACTGCATTACTTATTAGTTTATTTTCAATTGGAACATTTTCGTCCATTCCAATTGTATTATAAACTTTTGTAATCATATCTCCACCAAAGATTTTCATCAAGTCATCATCAAGTCCTATATAGAATTTTGATTCTCCTGGGTCACCTTGACGTCCACTACGTCCACGTAACTGATTGTCAATTCTTCTTGATTCATGTCTTTCTGTACCAATTATTTTTAAACCACCAGCTGCAATTACTTTTTCTTTTTCTTCTTTTATTTCTTCTTCATATTTCTTTTCTAATTTTTGGAATTCTTCTCTTGCTCTTAAAATATCTTGTTCGTCTGTTTCATAATATGTGTTTGATTCTTCAATTAAGTTTTCTGGAACTTTATTTTTCTTCATTTCTTGTTTTGCTAAGAATTCACTATTTCCACCTAACATAATATCAGTACCACGTCCTGCCATGTTTGTAGCTATTGTTACTGCTCCAAATTTTCCGGCTTGTGCTATGATTTCAGCTTCTTTTTCATGGAATTTAGCATTTAATACTTCATGTTTAATTCCTTCTTTTTTAAGAATTCTGCTTAATTTTTCTGATTTTTCTATTGATACTGTACCAACTAGTACTGGTTGTCCTTTTTCATGGCTTTCTTTTATGCTTTGTACTATTGCATTAAATTTAGCTTTTTCATTTTTATATATTACATCATTTTGGTCATTTCTTATCATTGGCTTATTTGTTGGAATTGCTACAACATCTAAGTTATAGATTTCTTCAAATTCTGCCTCTTCTGTCATTGCAGTACCTGTCATACCAGATAATTTGTCATACATTCTGAAATAATTTTGGAATGTAATTGTTGCTAATGTTTTTGATTCATCTGCAATTTTTACTCCTTCTTTTGCTTCTATTGCTTGATGTAATCCATTATTGTATCTTCTTCCATACATGATACGACCTGTAAATTCGTCTACAATCAATACTTCTCCATCTTTTACGATATAGTCAATATCTCTTTTCATTACTCCATGTGCACGTAATGCTTGATTTACATGATGTACTAGTGTTGAGTTTTCTATATCATTAAAGTTTTCTAGTCTGAATTCTTCTTCTGCTTTTTTTATACCTTTTTGTGTTAATGATGCTGATTTTGCTTTTAAATCTACAATGTAATCATATTTTTCATTATCTTCTGCTTGATTTTCATCTTTTACATCTTCTTCTATAATTACTTTTGGTGTTAATCTTTTTACAAAATCATTTGCCTTTTTATATAAGTCTGAAGATTGATTTGCTCTACCTGAAATAATAAGTGGTGTTCTAGCTTCATCAATTAAAATACTATCAATCTCATCTACGATTGCATAGTTTAATCCTCTTTGTACTAATTGATTTTCGTAAATTACCATGTTATCTCTTAAGTAATCAAATCCAAATTCATTGTTTGTTCCATATGTTATATCACATGCATATGCTTCTTGTTTTTGTTTTGGCTCCATTCCTGCTATTACAAGCCCTACTGATAGTCCTAAGAATTTATATAATTTTCCCATCCACTCACTATCTCTTTTAGCAAGATAATCATTTACTGTAATTACATGTACTCCTTTTCCTGTTAGTGCATTAAGATATACTGGAAGTGTTGCTACAAGTGTTTTTCCTTCACCTGTCTTCATTTCTGCAATTCTTCCTTGGTGTAGTATAATTCCACCTATTAATTGCACATCAAAGTGTCTCATTCCTAATACTCTTTTTGCTGCTTCTCTTACTACTGCAAATGCTTCTGGTAAAATATCATCTAGTGTTTTTCCTTCTTCTAATTGTTTTTTGAACTCATTTGTTTTATTTTTTAATTGTTCATCTGTTAGTTTTGATATCTCTTCCTCTAGTCCATTTATTTTATCAACTATTGGCATTACTCTTTTTACTTCTTTTTCACTATAGCTTTTAAATATCTTTCTGAATATTCCCATGTTTTTCTCATTTCCCTTCTTACCATTTCTCAACTTGTTATAATATATCATGATTATATTGACTTTTCAAGTGTTTTATAGAAATTTTTGTGAATAGAGTTTTGAGCAATATGAAAGAGGCCTCCAACTTGGAAGCCCCTACTCTGATTTTATGGTTACTTCAAAATGTAACGTGTATTGTCTTCTTCGATTCCATCCAGCAAAACTACATCACTGTACTTTCCTGGATTTGCCATCACCTCATGCATAATGTCATCAAAAACATATGTCACTACTTTTGAAAGTCCTCGTGCACCTGTCGTACTGTTTTCTTTCTTTACTTTTTTCACGATTGCTTTAATGATTCCCGGGGTATAATGAGTTGTGATTCCATCCTTGACTTGAAGACTTCCAACAAATTTTTTAAGTTTAGAATTTTTGGAATTTAACAAGATATCTTCCAATACATCTTCACTTAAATCATTCAGCTGAACAATCAAATCAATTCTTCCTACGAACTCTCTTTCAAGCCCATATTCAGCCAAATCATCCTCATTTACCATTTTTTCTTCTTCAATCTGTTTTTCGGATTTTGTTTCAGTTGCAAATCCGATTGCAGACTTATTTTTAAGTCTTTTCTTAATGATTTCATCAATTCCAGAAAAGGCCCCTGCAAAGTAAAACATGACTTGCTCAGTATTAAAGTATACCATTTCATCTCCATCTTTTTTTCGAAGGATAATGGGGATAACCTTTCCTTCAACCAGTTTAAGCAACTGGTCCTGAACACCTTTTCCCGAAACATCTCGCTGCGTTGTATCCTGGCTTTTAGCTTTTTTGTCAATCTCATCAATTATTACAATGCCATTTTCTGCCCTTTTTACATCATAGTTTGCAGCAGCTAACAGCTTTACAACAATGTCTGAAACGCTTGAGCCTTGATAAGCCTCTTCTGTATAATCATTTGCATCAATGGTTATACATGCCTTTCCAGTTTTCTTTGCTAACTGTTTCAGAATTTCTGTTTTACCTGTACCACTTTTTCCAACAATCAAAACATTCGACTTGATTTTATATCTGCTGGCTTTGTACTCTGCATTTACAATCTGCCGTACCTGCTTGTCCTGCCCTTTCACTGTTTCCATAATAAATTTTTCTGTTTCGGTAACAGTGGGGGTTTTAACGACTTTTCCTTTGATTCTCGGATTTGTCTTGGTATCTGCTGTTGCAAGTTCATTTTTACCTTTTTTGAAGAATCTAAATTTAATCATAACAAATTTCCTCCTTTTATCTAGGATGTGAAATTTTTCGTTTACAAGCTACTTTTTTTCTTTCAGTTCTAGTCTTTGAAACTTTTTTGATTTTTTTTACTTTTTTGCTGTTTGTGTTTTTTCTTGTTTTAGTATTACTATAAAGCTTTGCACCCATGGCTTTCATATAACCATAACTTGCTACTTTAAAAGTATGTTGTCCAAGAATTTCCACTCTTTCAGCAACTTCTGCATCTTCAACTCTTGAAGCAAATTTTTCCTTAGTCTCTTTTTCACCATGGTTGATTAATACTAATTTCAAATTTTTGAATTTTGAAAGCAGTGCAATCAGCTCATTTGCCTTAGCATGTGATGAAAATTGACTAGTTGAAAAAATCTGTGCCTTGATTTTAAGTTCCATTCCCATGACCATAACGCTTTCTTCATCAACGTTATCCATTAATTTTCTTCCTAATGTCCCTTCACTACAGTAGCTGGTTAAATAGATTGCCCAGTTTTTTCTAGTAATAACAGTAGGTAAGTACAGCTGTGCTGGTCCATGATCAAGCATTCCAGAAGTAGTTAAAATGATTTTTTGTGTATTTGTCATCATTATTCCTACTCTGTTGTCTTTGTTTACCAATCGAAAATTCTTCGGAAGAAACTCCAATTTTTCCTCATCAATATCAAGTAATTTGCTTCTGTACATATATGTGTACTGATGAGCCAAATCACCATCCAGGTAAATTGGAATGCTTCCATCAATTCTTCCATCTTCTTGCATATTTTTCAGAATATACAGAATTTCCTGTGCTCTTCCCTGTGCAAGAACTGGAATAAAAAGACTTCTTCTTTCTTTTAGAAGCTTCTCTACATCTCTTTCAAAGTTGTATTCAATTTCGCTTGTTTCTGTGTCTCCATATGTTGATTCAATTACAACATTCATTGGAAGTCCATAAACCCAAGTTGGCATCTCTTTAACTTCTTTAAAAGTATTGTATGGCTTGTAATCTCCTGTAAAAAGAATGTTTATGTCTTTTTCTCCTGGATAACTGAGCTGTGTCAAAATCATTGATGCACCGACAATATGCCCATTGTCAAAGAACGTGACTTTGACGTTCTGGTTTACCTGAATGCTTTCGCCAATTTCACAAGGCTCTATACACTCAAAAACCCGTTCAAGGTCTTCTTCATCATAAAGTGGCTTTTGTTTCCATCTTTGCGCTTCTTCTTTCATAATCTGATATGAATTGCTAAGCGATATTTTCATGAGCTTAGCTGTTGCCTTGGTTGCAAATATTTTGCCGTAAAAACCGTTTTTGCAAAGCAACGGTAATTTTCCAACATGGTCAGCATGATTGTGTGTGATTAACACAAACTCAATCTTTTCACATGAAAACGGAAAACCATTTTGATTAAGGTAATTGTATTCTCTTTCTTGAAAAAGTCCACAATCAACTAAGAAATTGCATTTCCGTACACTGGAAGTTGTTACACTAACTGGTAGTGCTGAACCAGTTACTTCCGGATGTAATGCTGTGATATAAGCAAAATGTCTTTCTTTTGAACCCATAAAATCACTCCTTAAATAATTATTTTAAGTTTGTTACTGTTTTCTGCAAATATTATATATTATTTCTTTACATAAATCAATATTTAATGTAAATTTTTATACTTTTTTGTTATTTTTATGACATTTTAAAAAATTCCACTTGTTGGTACATACTCATTACTTGGTGGCATTACACAAGAATCTTCTGGCTGATTCGTTTCTTCTATTTCTGTAATTTTTATAAATGGTATTTGTTCATTATGATATTTTCCCATTTCAATATTTCCAGTTATATTAACCCATGTTCCATCTTTAAAGTTCTTTACGTCTTTGCTTTCACACAAAAAGCCAACAACTACAGCTTGAGTTTTGCTTTCATTTATAAACATATCTCTTGCAATAACAAATTGTTCTTCTTTAAAATCTATAACTCTATATATGTACCCTGTAAAATTTATTTTCATTCCTATATAAGAATCTGGATTATCATGCACTGCCTTTAGAATGTTAGTATAATTTTCTGTTTTTATTTCTGTAATATCTTGTTTCTCTATTTTGTCATTTATCAAAAACTTTCCACTAGTAAAAAATATTTTATATATGCTAAAGCCAAATACAACTGCCATAAATATAGATAAAATCACAATTATTATCTTTAAAGCTAATCCACCATTTACTTTTAAATTATATATAAACATAAAAAGCCCTCCACTTATTTTTTATAAGTTTATGAGCTTATTTTTTATTTATGCACATCTCAAAAGAATCTGTTTGATATTCCATCTTCTAATACATTTGCAAAAACACTTTTTAAAATTATTAAAACTATTGGTCCAACCAGCATCCCCATTACACCAATTACTTTAAATCCTGTATACATTGCAATTAAAGTAAATATTGGATGTATTCCTATTTTTCCACTTACAATTTTAGGTTCTAAAAATTGTCTTACAATAGACATTATTAACCACAAGGATAAAATTGAAATTCCTAATTGAATATCACCATTTAATGCTTCCACTACGGCCCAAGGAGCCATAACCGAACCAGAGCCTAAAATAGGCAATGCATCTACAAATCCTATTCCTAGTGCTATTAAAAGTGGATATTTAACATTCATTCCTACAAATTTGAATATATATAATCCTACTAAAGATATTACAAATGATACTAATATCAATATTGCTTCTGCTTTTAGATATCCACCTAATTTTCTAGTTATCTCTTTTACGTGTATTCCTATCTTTTGCACCCATTTTTTAGGCATATGATGTTCCATAAAATCCAATATATATATCCTATCTGTACATACAAAATATACTGATAAAATTGTAATTATAACATATATGGTAATAGTCGGAAGAGATGTAATTAATGAAAGTAATTTTGTCAAGAAACTTGTCACCCATTCTGAAACTTTTAACAATATTTCTTGAGATGCTTCTTGTGCTAAATTTAATGCTGTATTTGATATTTTGATTTTAGTAATACTCATCTTCCCTATTGTATCTTGAATTTGTGTATATGCTTTGTCTATATATAAATTTAATGTTTGTAAAAGATTTGTTGATTCAGAAATTAATGAAATTATTCCCCATGCAACGCTTCCTATTATTATGGTAAATACTATTATAAAAATTATTATTGAACTCATTTTCCTTGAAAGCCTTGTTTTTTTCATTAAATATTTTATTGCAGGTTCTACCATTAAAGAAATTATAAATGCTACTAAAAATGGCATGTAAAACACTGCCATTTTTACTCCTATGTATACCCCAAATACTATTAGGGCTATATTTAAAACTCTTTTTATAATTTTATAAATATAATTCAAATCCTCTGCCATATGCCCTCTTTTCTATGTAGTTTGTTGATAATATAAACTCAAAAAATAAAGTTTACATTATCAACAATTTGTTATCTATTATTTTTAGTTTGTCCACCACAACCACAAATATCTTCAACAGTATTGCAGAAATGGTCTTCGCCAGTTTCTTCATTGTAATGAGCTAAATCGCCAAGTGTTAAAATTCCTATAACTTTATCATTATCAACAACAGGAATTCTTCTTATTTGGTTTTGTGCCATTTTGTTTTCTGCTGTATGAACATCATCATTTTCATTACAAGTGCAAACATTACATGTCATTATTTCACTTGCTGGTGTATTTTTCGCATCTTTATCACATGCTACTGTACGCAATATTATATCTCTATCTGTAATCAATCCTACAAGACAGTTGTTATTATCACATACCGGTACACAACCAATATGATTCTGTTCCATTAATTTTGCAACATCATTTATTTTTGTTTCTGGTTTTACACAACAAACATCGCCACACATATAATCTTTAACCTTCATACTAAACTCCTTTTTATTTTTTTGAATTAATATTAATTCTTTATATATTTTAGTCAAAAATAAAAAAGATTATTCTTATTTTTTGATTTTTTATAATACCATGATTTTCTTTACTTATCAAGGGAAAAATGTTATTATATTTACGAAGGAGAGATTTAAATGATAGATTTACATATGCATACAACTTACTCAGATGGCACTGAAAGTTGTACTACTGTTTTAAAAAAATGCCAAGAAAAAAATTTAAATTATATTTCTATAACAGACCACAACACAGCTTTAGCTTACAAAGAATTAGAAACACTTGATGTTAAATCACTTTTTAGTGGAAAGATTGTTCCAGGAATTGAGCTTAATACAAAAGCTTTAAATATTCCAATTGAAATTTTAGGATATGGAATTGATTACCAAAAAATGAATGAACTTGTAAAAAAAGTCTATATTCCTGCAACTGAAAGAAATAAAATAGAAGTTAAAAGATTATATAACAAATGCATTCAAGCAGGAATTATTCTTGATAAAAATTGTTTAGATAACTATAAGCCAGAAATGTTCGCTTCTGTTTTCTTTCATAATGAAATTACAAAACACGAAGAAAACAAAAATATATTATCAGAAGAAGCTTGGAACTCTAGCAAAATCTTTTACAGACAATATATGTCTGACCCAAAAACGCCTTTATATGTTGAAATGGATGACTTTGTACCAGATTTCGAAACAGCAAGTAACTTAGTCCGTCAAGCTGGTGGATTAGTATTCATTCCTCATATTTTTGAATATAAGCAAAATGCTGAACCAATTTTAAATTATATTTTAGATAATTTTGATATTGATGGAATTGAATGTTATTACACAACATTCACACCTGAGCAACATGATAAACTTATAAAACTTTGTAATGAACGTAATTTATTCATTTCTGGTGGCAGTGATTTTCACGGTAAAATCAAACCAGATGTTGATATTGGTGTTGGCTATGGTAATATGCAAATACCTGATAATATTATTGAATCTTGGTTAAATAATATTAGAATTCTTCTAAAATAAAACACATAATTTAAACATTAAATTATACCAAAAAAGATGAAGTAGAAAACATTTAAAATTTTCTACTCCAACTATTGATATAGGGTCTTTCTTTTTATTTTTTTATTACTATAACTGGAACTTCCATCTCTTCTTTAGTTAAACCACAATGCGTGGATTTTTTTACTGATTTTCCAGGAGCCAACTGAGTTTCTAATACTATAATACTATCACTAATAGATACTGCAACATAATCTCCTAAAAAGTCTTCAATTTTTTTATGTTTTTCTCCAAAACCTAACATATTTTTTTTCAAAAATTCTTCCCTTGTCATAAGCCAAAATTCACTTTCGAATTTTTCATTAAACTTTTTTACAAATTTTTCTTTCATATTTGGTTTTATCCAAAATGTTAAACATCTAGATTCTAGTGCTGGTGGCATTATAAAACATTCTTGTAAATCAGGATAATCTAATATACTATATGATTTTTCTATGTTTTTATGTCCATGGTCTGCTGATATTATTACAATTGTATCATCTGGTAATTTACTACACATTTCACTTATTTTTTGCTCTGCTTCTTTTATAAAATCAGTTGCTTCTTTAGAATCAGTTCCATATTTATGTAGCACTCCATCAGGATTATCACTGTATGCCATTATAAATTTTTTTTCTGGATTCTCAACTAGTGTTTCTATATTATCTATTATTTCATCAATTGTATCTGCTTTTATTGTTCTCTTTGATCTTCTATCAGAATATGATGGCATTATTTCATATGCTTTTATTTTAGCAAATTCTTCTATTTGTTGAAAAACAGTTTTATAATTCATAATTGTTTCAAATACATTCTCTCTTGCATCTTTTAGTGAATCATGTTTATATGATTCTATATGTGCCAGCATATCTACCGCTCTACCATATTCCTTAAAATATTGTGACCATGCAATCCATCCAGTTTCATATGGTGGTTTTCCTGCATAATATGTTGTTAATGCAGCTGTTGTTGTTGATGGATATACTGATGTAACCTTTTCAACCTCATGTTTTTTGAAAAAACCATTTGGTGAAATAGGTGTCAATATATGTTCTCCCATTCCATCTAAAATTATTAATACAACATTTCTATATTTCTTTTTTAGTATATTATCTAAGCTTTCTAAGCTTTTATGTTTTGTTTCTACATTATAGTACTTTAAGATTGATGTTATTGTATTTAATATACTATGTTCATAATTGGGTAATACTATATTGGGCATATTTTCCTCCTTACTTTTCATATTATTATACTCTAATTTTCTTTACTTATCAAGGAAAAATTGAAATTTTAGGATATGAATTAGACATATAAAACTTTGAAATAAATGTAATTTATTTCCGGATACAAATACATGTGATATTATAATCGAATGTTTATTTAATTATATAAGAATTTTTACAAAATAAAAACAACTAAAAGTTACACACCAAATGTATATAACTTTTAATTGTTTCGATTTTTATAATAATTTCTGTGAAGCTAAAGCAAATTCTGTTGCCTGAGCAATAGACTCTGCTCTAGAATAATCAGCACCAAGCAAATCTTCTGCACAAGTTATTCCTTTTTTCCTAAGATAGTCATCAAGATCAATATTTTTAATAATCTCTATATCTTCTGATGGAATCTGCCATCCAGAGCTTTTGCTCCAAAGATATCTTTGTTTTTGGAAATCAAATATGCAAATTACTTGCACATTAAAATACTTTCCAAAAAGTTCTTCGATACCAGCTTCACAACTGATAAAAAAATCTGCCTTCTCTGATTTTTCAATTAGAGTATTTACTCTATTGAAAGCACCTTCATAAGTTTCTTCATTAAATGGTTGCTCTGATACTCCAGAATCTACCTTTTTGTGAAAAAACTCTATTTTATCTTCTTCAATTTTGAAAAACCGAGAAAATGCACTCTTGATTCCTTTGATTTTCTCTTTAGAATCTGTTGCAATTGCTACTCTCATGGTATTTACCTCCTTTGTATTTATACATATATTATAACATATTTTAGAAATTTTTTCAATATTTATTTACCATCATAATAATCAAATCCACCACGAGTAAGTTCTTTATTAGGAACAAATCTTGTTCTTTTTTCATCAAATTCTTTTTCATCAAATGGTCGTATTCTTGCCTCTTCTCCGTCAATCAAATATTTTTTACCATCTATATTAACAACAACACATCTTATATATCTAGTTGATTCTCTATTTTGGCCATCTATTTTTTTCCATATTTTTTCTCTATTTTCTTTACCAATACTAATATCTATTATCTCTTTCATATATTCAAATATTCCTTGTGAATCTAGTCCATCTTCTTTTAATATTTCAACAGCTTTCTCTAAAAAGGAAACTTCTTCACTTTCTTTTTCTTCATCTTTTATTTCTGACTCAGCTGTTTCTGCAATTTTATTTTCTATTCTCTTTATTGCAAATTCATTTCTTCCTTCATTAAATTTGTCAAGAACATTTTTAAATTTATCCTTATCATCTTCTAAAATTGTAATTCCCTCTAGTGTTAATCCTGTTTTTACTCTTGTAAGATCTTTTATCCTAAAAAAGTCATCCAAATCAATAGCTAAACTATAATCGTTGGAAGTAAGTCCTACAAAATAATGTGTAAGATTCTTATTCCACAATATACAAGAATTGTAATTTTCGTCATTTTTAAATAATTCATTTAATGATTCAACTAAGTACCTTGATAATTCAAAACATATTCTTCTATTATGGTTTTCTCTATTTTTTTCCCACTCTTTATCAACATTTCTTCCATACCAATCAGGAAGACTGAATATATCATCATCAACTTTTTGAATATATGATATTAAATTATCATCATATACATAGTCATAGCATAACTTTTCATAAACTGATAATATTTTTTCCTCATTGCTTAATTCTTTATTCATTGCTAATTTATCGACATATTCTTTAAGTTCACTTGATATATTCCAATCAGCCTTGTCATATACCATATCTTCCCCTAAATACTTTCCGTATTTTTTCTCTAATTTGGGGTCCAAAACGATTGTATGCTTACTTCTAAAAAACATGTTTACTAATTCATTTAATTTTATAATTTTTTCTATATTTATACTCATACAATTTCTCCTTGCTTTTCTTTTACCCACCATAATATGGATATATATTTTCTGCTGAATTGAAGACAAAAACGTTTTTATCTAAGTCTCCTTTTTCTATTTGAATTATAGCTTGTTCAATACTATCTATTAAATATGTTTTACCATCAAATTCAAAAATTATGCATCTTTCATATCTTTTTTCTGGTGCTACCTTATCTTCTTTCCAGATTTTTTCTATCTTAATTCCTTCATTTTCCACTATGGCTCTTATATATTCAAAAAATCCTTGTGCATCAATATTTCTATTTTTTAAAATTTGTGCAACATTATTAAAATATTCAATAAGACTCTTGTCCTTTAAATTTCTCTTTGCCTCTTCAATCTCTGCAAGTTCCTCTCTTTTTCCTCCATTAAATTTATCAACTGCTTGTTTAAATTTTCCTGATTCATCTCTAAGTATCTTTATTCCTTTAATTGTTAATCCAAATTTAACTCTTGTAAGATCCTTTATGCTATTGAAATCATCTAAATCTAAAATGACACTGTATTCATCTCCTGTTAATCCTACAACATAATGTAAATTTTCCTTATCTCCAAGCATAAATGCTTCTAATTTATCATTTCCATCTAATAACACATTTATTGCCTTAGCATAAAATCTTGCAAATTCATAGCATATTCTTCTATTATGTTTTTGCCTTTTTTCAATCCAGTCTTTTCCAACAATTCTTCCATACCAATCTACTGCTATATATTTTATATTATTTATATCACTATCATCTCTTTTGAAAAAATACAACACATTAGCATCATATACATAATTCAGACATATATATTTATATACTTCTAAAATTTTTTCTTCAAAGCTCATTGAACTTTCTTTTAATAATTTTTCTACTAGTTTACTAATTCCTTCTTCCATTTTCCATCTTACTTGGTCATATTCTATCCAATCTTCTTGAATATCTCTATTAGGTTCTAATATTATTTTATAATCTCCATCTAATGCTTGATTTACTTCATCATAAAATTTATATATATATTCATCTCTCATTTTTCTCATATTCCTCCATTTTATTTTTTCTTTTTAAATAAATCATTTCGACCGATACACCTTATATTTCACAATTACACTCTCATCACCATCTTTTATTTTTCCTCTATTTAATAAATCATAATACACATCTTGATTTATTAACTTTTTATATACTTCTTCTAGTAACTCTTTTTTTACTCCTATTGTTTGTAAAATTTTATATGCTTTTTCTTTATTAATTCTAAAGAAAAGAGTTTCATCTTTTAAATATTCTTGAATTTTTTGATTTAATGAATAATCCTCTTTTTTATCCTTTAAAACTTCAATTTTTGCTCTATTCATCACTTCAATAACTTTGAATTCATTCATCTTCCATGTGCCTCCTTTTATATGGCAATATAAATATATATATTATATTATACCACATAGAATCTCTATTTGACAATAAAATCCTTTACTTTTCTTTGTTTACCTGATAAAATATTTATATTATAAAATTAAAGGAGGATTTTATGGAATCAAAAGAATTAATTTTAATATTAGACTTTGGAGGACAATATAATCAACTAATTGCTCGTAGAGTAAGAGAATGTAATGTATACTCTGAAGTTGTACCATTTAATATTTCAATAGAAAAAATAAAAGAAAAAAATCCTAAAGGAATAATATTCACAGGGGGACCTGCAAGTGTATACGGCGAAGATTCACCAAAATGTGCTGATGAAATTTTTGAATTAGGTATTCCAGTACTTGGAATCTGTTACGGAATGCAATTAATGGCTCATACACTTTGTGGAAAAGTTGCATCTGCAACAACAAGAGAATATGGAGAAACAAATGTAAATATAGATAATACCTCTTCTCTATTCCAAGGATTTGAAGATACAAATGTATTTTTAATGAGTCATACAGACTATGTAGAAGAAGTACCACAAGGCTTCAAAAGAATTGGTTATACACCAGTTTGCACAAATGCAGCAATGGAAAACCAAGAAAAGAATTTATATGGAATTCAATTCCATCCAGAAGTAAATAACTCAATAAACGGAACACAAGTTATTAAAAACTTTTTATATAATATTTGTCACTGCTCAGGAGATTGGGTTATGTCATCATTTGTAGAAGATTCTATAAAATCTTTAAAAGAAAAAATTGGAGATAAAAAAGCTTTATGTGCTCTATCAGGTGGTGTTGATTCATCTGTTGCAGCTGTACTTTTAAGTAAAGCTATTGGTAAAAATTTAACTTGTATTTTCGTTGACCATGGATTACTTAGAAAAAATGAAGGTAACGAAGTTGAAAAAATCTTTACAGAAAATTATGATTTAAATTTCATCAGAGTTGATGCAAAAGATAGATTTTTAAGCAAACTTGCCGGAGTTACTGATCCAGAAAGAAAGAGAAAAATTATAGGTGAAGAATTTATCAGAGTTTTCGAAGCAGAAGCAAAAAAAATTGGAGCTGTAGACTTCTTAGTCCAAGGAACCATCTATCCAGATGTTATTGAAAGTGGACTTGGAAAAAGTGCTGTAATCAAGAACCATCATAATGTTGGTGGACTTCCTGACTATGTTGACTTTAAAGAAATCATTGAACCTTTAAGAAATTTATTTAAAGATGAAGTTCGTAAAACTGGTTTAGAACTTGGTATTCCAGAAAATCTAGTATATAGACAACCATTTCCTGGTCCAGGTCTAGCTATTAGAGTTATTGGAGATATCACAGATGATAAGCTTACAATTTTAAAGGATGCAGATGCTATTTTTAGAGAAGAAATTGCTAATGCAGGCTTACACAAAAATATAAATCAATATTTTGCAGTTCTTACAAATTTAAAATCTGTAGGTGTTATGGGTGATGAAAGAACTTATGATTATACAGTTGCTTTAAGAGCTGTTGAAACTACTGATTTTATGACTGGTGTATGGAGTAGAATTCCTTACGAAGTTTTAGAAAAAGTTTCTAGTAGAATTGTTAATGAAGTAAAACATGTTAACCGTGTAGTTTATGATATTACTTCAAAACCACCAGCAACAATTGAATGGGAATAAAAATAAGCAGATAGAACCGGTTCTCTGCCGTACCTCTTTGTGTACCGTTAGAACCGGTTCTTATTAGTTCAATTTTATATCAACTTTCAATACGCCAATTCTCCATCCTCTAATGAAGAAAAATATTTAGGTGACTCATATATATCCCTCTCTCCTCTTGGTCTTGGAGGTCTTCCTGGTCCAGGTCTCATAGGTGGTCTCATTGGAGGGTGAGGTGGTCTTGGTGGTGGAGGTCTAGGAGGTCTAAATCCCGAAAAGCCTGGTCTTCCTAATAATTCTCTCAATAATAATATACGGATTATATCATTTAAACCTGTGTTTCTTTGTCTACTATCACAATTTTGGCAATATCTATCATCTTTATTTTTTTCTATTTTTTCAGTTTTTACTGTTGTAGCTTTTGAATCTATTTTTGCAACCTCTGCCTCTACTCTCTCTTGAACCAGTGTCTTATCTTCTACTGCAGAATAGATTTCATCTGTTAGTCTATCTACTAGTTCTCTTGTAATTTCTCCCCTATTTTCCGCACATGCTTTTTGCACCATGGGATATACTATCTGGTATATCTCTGGATAACATTTTTCTAACTCTTGAATTTGTATATTATTCATTGCTGTCATCGGTCTTGTAGACATTGATTGCATATTTTGATTTTGCATTGGCATCATATTATTCATCATTTGCGTTCCTTGATTTTGCATATGTGCCATTGTAGGTATTACATCATAACTTGAATAATTGTCATAATTATTATAGTTATATGTATCTGTATAATCATTCATTAGCTGATAACCTAATACACTTCTCATATAATCTTCATATAATGAATCGTTCATCTTAAATTTCATTCCTTTCTTTTAAAATTCATAATACATTATATGTTTTAATCTGATTTATGTGCGCAAAATGTACAGATAAGAACCGGTCTTATCTGTACCAAAAGGTATAGATGAGAACCGGTTCCAAACATTCACTTTTAAAATTTCATAACCATATTTTTAAATTGGTTTCCTCTATCATACATATCTTTAAACATATCAAAACTTGTGCTAGCAGGTGAAAATAAAACAATTTGACCTGGCTTAGCAATTCTTTTAGCCAAATTCATACTTTGTTCAAAAGTGTCACACATGTGAATATTTAACTGTTTGTGTTGATTCTCTAGTTCATTCTTTACAGCCTCATAAATTTTGTTTGCTGTTTGCCCAATTAAAATTAGACTTTTAACATTGTCTACTATTGGCTTTCCTATTGGTGTATAGTCTAAATTTTTGTCAGCACCACCAGCAATTAACACAATTTCTTTATCCTTAAATGCATTTAAGGCTGAAATTCCTCGAGTAGGACTAGTACTTGCAGAATCATTATACCACTCTACTCCATCAACTGTACGTACATATTCTTGTCTGTGATGTACACCAGCAAATTGTTTTATTGTCTTTGCAGCATCATCTGCATCCACTAACTCTTTTGTTAATGCTAATACTGTACATGCATTTTGAAAATTATGCATTCCTTTTAGCTTCATATCTTTAGTATCTAATATATGTCTTCTTATTCCTTCATTACATTCTTTGATTATTCCATCTTCATCAACTATAAATCCATTTTCGAGTTTTTGCTTACTACTAAACATTATTACTTTTCCATTTGCCTCATCTTTGCAAGAATTTGTAATTTCATTGTCTGCATTTAAAACAATTATTCCATTTTTATCTTGATATTTGAATATATTTTTCTTTGCATCTATGTATTCTTGATAATCTTTATGAACATTTAAATGATTTGGCGTAATATTCGTTATTGCTGCAATATCAGGACTAATTTTCATGTTCATTAATTGAAAACTACTTAATTCTAGCACAATAATATCTTCTGGCATTATTTCATTCAATTTTGTGAACAACGGAACTCCTATATTTCCTCCTATATGAACCGTATATCCTGCATTTTTTAAAACTTCTGCTGTTAATGTTGTTGTTGTTGTTTTTCCATCACTTCCTGTAATTCCTATTATTTTACAAGGAGCTAATTTCATTAACTGCTCAATTTCTGTAGTAACTATTGCTCCTCTATTAATTTCTGCAACTAATTCTGGTTTTGTTGGTAAACAACTTGGTGATCTGAATATTAAATCAAACCCAATTAAATTTTTCAAATTTTCTCTTCCTAAGTAATATTCAAATCCATATTTTTTTATTTTTTCTATTATTTCTTTATTGATTTTTTCTTCTTCTCTATCATCAAAAACTGATACATCAGCATTTTTGCTATGTAGATAATCTATTAGTGGTATATTACTAACTCCTAATCCTATTACTGCTACTTTTTGACTTTCTAATTTTTTTTCAAATTTTTCTAATTCTTTATTTTTAAACTCCACTTTTTATAACCTCCCTCTTCATGCTTTCTAATACCAATTCTTCCGCTTCTTTTGCACTTTTACAATTTGTTACATCTAAGATTTTAGTTTGAGGATATATTACATAATATCCTGATTTTTCTTGTAACTCATCTCTTAGTTTTATCATTTCTTTTACCTGCTCTTTTGGTATTTCTTTATTATATTGCATATATTTTCTATTTGTTCTTTCTTCAAGTGATGCGTCAATAAAAAAGTGATAAGTTACATCAGGATACATTTTAACAATATCTCTTGATGATAATATAACATTATAGTTTTTTCTATATTTATCAATTAAGTCTTTTCCAAATTCATATAACTTTTCATTATTTGCTATATTGCTAACTTTTGAAACAGCTATTGATGATTTTTTTGATTGCAATTCTTCTTGTGATATTTTTTTTTCTTTCATATATATAACTGTTTCTTTATTCTCTAATTTTATCTCTATTCCTAGCTTTTTCATAATTTCAAATGCGTCAAGATTTTGTGCGTTTTGTATTTTATTTTGCGTCATTCCATATACAATTGCTCTATATATTTCTCCACCATGTAAAATTATTGAATTTTCTGTATCATTTAGTAATTCTCTACATATTGATGTTTTTCCAGCACCAACAGTTCCTTCTATTCCTATTACTATATTTTTCATTTTCTTCTTCCTTTTTTTACATTTTATAATACTTAGTATATCACACTCTTATATCTAAGACAATATTTTGTATATTTTTTTATTTAATGGATAAACTATTTTAGAAAAATTGAAATGGAGGTGTTCTTCTATGTCAGATAAAAAAAGTAAACAAAGCAAAAAAAATAATAGAAATAATGAAAATCAAAACAATAACAGCAACCCCAAAAATAACGAAAAATAGTTATTTCATTAAGAAAATCCAACTTATTTAAAAAGTTGGATTTTTATATCTTTATTAGTTTAAAATCTAATGCATCTGCACTTACAAGTTTAAATTGAATTCCTTCTACATCTCCTTCTATTGCCTCTTTTATTGATGATCCATGTAAATGACCATAATAACATCTTTTAACATTATATTTTTTCATAAGTTCTACAAATTTTGTTTCTTGCTCTAGTTCTATCTTTGTTTTTGTTATTGGTGGATAATGCATAAATACTATTATTTCTTTATTATTTCCGTATTTATTCACTCCGTCTTGTAGAGATAGTTCTAATCTTATCAGTTCTCTATTTATTAATTTCTCATCAGCTTCTTCATCAGCTATGCTCCATCCTCTAGTTCCACATAAAATTTTATTTTCGAATTCATAACTATTATTATATAAAAAATCAATATTAGAAAAATTATTTTCTTTCAAAAATTTCCTCATATTAGCTAAAGTTGTCCACCAATAATCATGATTTCCCTTTAACATAATTTTTTTTCCAGGCAAATTCTTTAGATATTCAAAATCCAATTTAGTATCTGCTAAATATGTTTCCCATGAAAAATCACCTGGTAAAACTACTAAATCATTTTCAGTTACTTTTTCTATCCAATCTTTTCTTATTTTTTCTTCATGACCTGACCAATTATCTCCAAATATATTCATTGGTTTTGGTACTCTAAAAGATAAATGTAGGTCTGCTATTGCAAATATTGACATATTTCTTATCCTTTTCTAATCTCCAATTTTTAAGTTTGGCACTGCATTTAATGTATTTTCTGAAATGTCTCCATGTAAATATCTATAATATCCTGCAGCACTTATCATCGCAGCATTATCTGTGCAAAGTTTCAAGTCTGGCTTATATATTTTGATTCCTTTTTCCTCTAACTTTTCAAATTCACTTCTTATATGTGTATTTGCTGATACTCCACCTGCTAATACAACTTTCTTTATTCCAGTTTGCTCTATTGCTTTTGTTATATTTTCTATTAATACTTCTGTTACTGCTTTTTCAAAGCTCATGCATAAATCTTCTTTACTTACATCTGGATTTTTATGATGCAAATTTATTACTGCTGTTTTTATTCCACTAAAACTGAAATCCAAGTTTTCAAAATGAGTTTTGGGAAATTCTATACTTGGTTTACCTTGTTGGGCTAATTTGTCAACCTTTGGTCCTCCTGGATATCCTAATCCCACAACTCTTGCTACTTTATCAAATGCCTCTCCTATCGCATCATCACGTGTTCTTCCTAATACTTCCATATCACAATAATTTTTTACATATACAATTTGTGTATTTCCTCCTGATGTTAACATACACAAAAATGGTGGTTCTAAATCTGGATGTGTTATGTAATTTGCAGCAATATGTCCTTCTAAGTGATTCACTCCTACTAACGGCTTATTTAGTGCATATGCTAGTCCTCTTCCATATGATACTCCTACCAACAATGCCCCTACCAATCCTGGTCCGTATGTTGGTGCAATTACATCAACATCTTCAAGCTTCATATTTGCTTCTTCAAGTGCAGTTTTTGCAACTCTTGATATCGCTTCTATATGATTTCTTGATGCAATTTCTGGTACCACTCCTCCATATTTTTCATGAATTTTAATTTGTGTATCTATTATATTAGATAAAACTTCTCTACCGTTTTTTACAACGGCAACAGAAGTTTCATCACAACTTGATTCTATTCCTAAAACTACTATATCTTTTTCTGTCATTATATTTCTCCTATTTTTATAATAATCCAAATATTCTCATTGCTAATCCTAATATTCCTTCTGTCATTGTATCTATAAGTGGCGAAATTAGTCTTCCTGCAATTCCTGTTATCCATATTATTAAAAATATTATATAAAATATTTGTTGATTATTTATAAACCATGTTTTTGCATTTCTTGGTAATATTGGTAAAAATATTTTTGAACCATCTAATGGTGGTAATGGTAGTAAATTAAATACTCCCAATCCTATGTTCATAGTAACAATACTTAATATTATTGCAATTACTATTGTTCCTACATTTGTTAATGTGAATGCTATTCCTGCAAATTTAATAATTGCACAGTATATTAATGAAAATATTATTGCTGTAATAAAATTCATTAAAGGTCCTGCAAATGATACTATTGCATCTGCTTTTTCTACTGAAATATTTCTATTATAATTTCTTGGGTCTATCTCTACTGGTTTTCCCCATCCTATATGTGCGAATAATAGCATTGCTAATCCTAATGGATCAACATGGTCAAATGGGTTTAAGCTTAATCTTCCTTGTCTTACAGGTGTATCGTCACCTAATTTGTATGCAGCAAATGCATGCCCAAATTCATGTACTGTTATTGCAAGCAGTACTGCTGGAATTGATAGTATTAAACTAAATATCCCAGATGTTCCATAACTCATTAATGATATTACTACCAATACTCCAATTATTATATATAATGTTCTTTTATCTATATTAAATCCAAACATATAAAGCTCCTATCTTCCCCTTAATTTCATAGTTTTTATTAATAAAGTTTTGCCCCTGCTGGAATATGATTATCTACCATTAGTAAATGAAGTTTTTCTTCTCCTTCTTCTGTGTGTACTGCACTAAGAAGCATTCCACAAGAATCAATTCCCATCATAGCTCTTGGTGGAAGATTTGTAATAGCTATTAGTGTTTTTCCTATTAATTCTTCTGGTTCATAATATGGATGTATTCCACTTAAAATTATACGTTCTGTATCTGTTCCATCATCTAGTGTAAATTTTAAAAGTTTTTTACTCTTTGGAACTGCAACACATTCTCTAACTTTTACAGCTCTAAAGTCTGATTTACTAAATGTATCAAAATCTACATAATCTTTAAATAATGGTTCAATTTCTACTTTTGAAAAATCTATAACTTCTTCTATATCTTTATTTTCTGGTAGATCATTTATTTTTTTATTGTCTGAACTTCCAAGTGGCTTCATTGTTGGGAATAACAATACATCTCTTATTGATGCAGAATCTGTTAATAACATAACTAGTCTATCAATTCCTATTCCAAGTCCACCTGTTGGAGGCATTCCATATTCAAGTGCATTTATAAAGTCTTCATCCATCATTCCTGCTTCATCATCACCATTTTCTCTTGCTGCTATTTCTTCTTTAAATCTTTCATATTGATCTATTGGGTCATTTAATTCTGAGAATGCATTTCCATATTCTCTGCCATCAATAAATACTTCGAATCTTTCTGTTAATCTAGGATCTTTTGGAGACCTCTTAGCTAATGGTGATATTTCTACTGGATAATCATATATAAATGTTGGTTGTAAAATTGTTTTTTCAACATACTCGTCAAAGAATAAACTAATAATGTGTCCTCTTGTTTCTTTTCCTGCTGGAATTTCTAGTTTTCTTTCTTTTGCTAATGCTACTGCTTCTTCATCAGTATTTATTGTATTAAAGTCCACTCCACATGCTTCTTTTATAGAGTCTATCATTGTTACTCTTTTCCATTTGCCACCTAAGTCTATTTCTGTTCCTTGATATGTTAATCTTGTTGTTCCACATACTTTCATTGCACATTTTTGGAATAACTCTTCTGTTATATCCATCATATCATGATAATTTTGATATGCCGCGTATAATTCAATTGTTGTGAATTCTGGATTGTGTCTTATGTCCATTCCTTCATTTCTGAATATTCTTCCCATTTCATATACTTTATCATATCCACCAACAATTAGTCTTTTTAAGTTTAATTCTGTTGCAATTCTTAAATACATTGGAATGTTTAATGTGTTATGGTGTGTTATAAATGGTCTTGCAGTTGCTCCTCCTGATATTGTATTTAACACTGGTGTTTCAACCTCTAAAAATCCTTTTTCATCTAATATTTTTCTTATTTCACTAATTATTTGACTTCTTTTTCTGAATGTTTTTTTTACTTCTGGATTCATTATTAAGTCAACATATCTTTGTCTATATCTTAAATCTACATCTTTTAATCCATGGAATTTTTCCGGTAATGGTCTTAATGATTTTGATAGTAGTGTTACTTCTTTTGCATGTACAGAAATTTCTTCTGTTCTTGTTTTAAATACAAATCCTGTTATTCCTATGATATCTCCAATATCCCATGTTTTAAATGCTTTATAACTTTCTTCTCCCAAATCGTTTATACTTACATAACTTTGAATTTTTTCATCACTGTCTTGTATTGTACAGAATGATGCTTTTCCCATTATTCTTTTTGCTATTATTCTTCCTGCTACTGTTACATCTTTGTTTTCAAATTTTTCATAATTTGCTTTTATTTCTCCTGCTGAATTTGTTCTGTTGAATTTTGTTATTTCAAATGGGTCTTTTCCTTGTTCTTGTAATTCTTTTAATTTATCTTTTCTTATTTGTATTAAGTGATTCTCATCTAATTCTACTTCTTGATTTTGATTTTTGTTTTCTTGCATTTTCTATTCTCTCCTTTTTTCTCCAATTATACAGAGATATTATAGTTTATTTTGGCTTAAAAATCAAGCTTTTATGTAAAATATTGTGCGAATTTTATTCAAATTTCTATTGCTTTTTTTATTTTTATATACTATAATATGTTTGATTTGCCTGCATAGCTCAGTTGGTAGAGTGCAGCCTTGGTAAGGCTGAGGTCACGGGTTCAATTCCCGTTGTAGGCTCCAAGACTTATTTGTTAGAACTTTTTTTGCGGTTGAGGCTACGCCAATTCACACATGCATATTATTGGAGAGCCACAGAATATGTGCTACCATATAAATTATGATAAAACACCACATAGCTCGGCAAAGCATAATATGTTTTTTTATTTATAAACTAGTCCTGTTCAACTTCTGTCTCATTATTTTCCTTGCTAATATCTCGTTGTTTCATTTTACTGAAAGTTGAAAGAATTATTGTCTCTTGAGCAAATCTAATTCCTTTAGCATTTTTACATAAGGGATTTTTTGCTCTTTCAAACATATCTTTTCCTAAGCTTTTTCTATAAGTTTCTCCTACATCTGCTGGAACGCTTCTATCAAAATAACTCATATCATGCATAGGTGCTAAATTTCCATTTTCATCTGTTCTCCCTGATGATTTTGTTTCACATTCCAAGCTTCCAACATTTTTGTAGTCTTAATTTACTTATTGCTCTTAATTGATCTATTTTACAATAAGAATATCCTTCAAAATCTTTAATTTTTCCAATATCAATAACGACATGAAAATAAATTTTTTTAATATTTTGTTGATTTTTTTACAAATTGAGTATAATAATAATTCAACTTATATTATCTTAATTAAATTTTTTATAAATGGTATAAACTAAAAATAAATAAAAGATATACAAGAAAACCCGTATCATTATTACGTACAATCAATAACCACCCTCAGTAAAATTTACAGAGGGTGGTTATTTCATTTAAATGAAACGGTTATTTAAAAATAAACTGTTTCTTAAACTGTTCTTCTGCCATTCCAATAGCTCCTGCAATTATTTCAAAAGCAACAACTTTTTCAAGCAAATCCTTTGGAATCTGTCGGATAACTTCTCCTACCGAAGGCTTAAACAAGCCATAATACCCATATCCATGAAGCATTTTTATATCTTCGAGAACTGATATCTTAGTAAAGTCAACTTTTTCTGCATAATCAATTGCTTCAGTAAGCCAAGTATCTGCTACATGTGTTAATTCTCTTTCTGATAGTTTTCTCAGATATGTATCATGTTTTACGATTGGTCTAATGTTTTCATACCAATGAGCAATATCTTTATCACTCATTTGAGGTATTTCATACTTCCGTTTCATAATTTTTGCCCTCCTTGCATTCGCAAATTGTTCTATTACTAATGTTTTTTATGGTATCTATAGTAGATTATCACGTTTTATTTTTTATGCAAAGTATAATTAATAAAAAAATTACCTTTTTTCAAATAGGCATAAATTTAAGAGACATTGCGCTATATCTCCTGAATTTAATTTTCAACCCTATACAAATTGTTAACATCTACCTTTAATGCTTTAGCTATCAATATTAGCGTACTTATTTTAGGTTCTCTTTCTTGCCTTTCTATTTTACTCAAATGTCCTTTACTTATCCCTGACAGTTGTGAAAGTGTTTCAAGTGTCATTCCTTTTTCAAGTCTAATTTGTTTTAATAATATTTCTATTTTCATAAAATCACCTGAAGTTAGTTTGTACAATTATTTGTATATCATGTATTTTGTTGCATTTGGGCAACTTTATAAAATATAGAATTATTTTTTAAAATACATTAACCAAATTAAATGCATATTTACGTTGGATATGTTCAAGCACAAACTTTCCAACATCAAGTTCTGTTGCTGCTGAAGAGTAATCTTCTGTTTCAATATAAGTTTTTGCAGATACAATTGCTGTATCTATTTTTTCAAGTTCATCATGTTCTATATAATAAGCTAGTTTATTATGTCTTCCTTTCCAACTTTCTTCTAAACTTGCTATTTGTTTTGTAATTTGTTCTTTATCTTCTTTTAAAATTTGTTCTTTTAAGTCTGAAAATATCTTTGTTATCTCTAATGTTGTTTTATTAGTATAGTCTTGTGTAAACACATCTAATGAAAAAATAACTACAACTATTATTATACATATTACAGATTCTTTAAACATTTTTTTCACCATCCTTTTCTAATGGTTGGCAAAAAAATTGATTGTCCCCATCGATTGTGACTATTAATGCTTGTTCCGGTCTAATTCCAAATTTTTCTGTTTGTTTTTGTAACCATACATAGTTTTTTCCTAGCTTTTCCAAATTTTTATACATTACCTTACCATCAACAACTAAATCATATGGTATTCCTTCATATTTTGCTTCTATATTAAAATCCTCTGGTGTTGTTGCTCTTTTATTAGGTTTAGGTATCACTGTTACTTGTCCACTTGTCTCTAAAACAGCATATTCAACATCTCCTATATTAAATATATTATTGGTTCTAAGCCTTTCTTCAAGCTCATTTATTGTAAATCTTTCTTTTTTTAAAACTTTTTCATCAACTTTTCCCCTGAAAATCAATATTGCCGGTTTTCCACATATAATCTCTCTTGCTTTTGTGCTTTTTAAATTTAGCATTGATATAGTAAGGTGCATTACTAATAATCCTAATATAGGGATTATTCCATTTGATATTGGTACTCCTGTTTCAGTCATTGGTAAAGTTGCCAAATCAGCAATCATTATTGAAATTGCTAATTCAAATGGTTGCATTTGACCTATTTCACGCTTTCCCATTAATCTCATCACTACTAATACAAGTATGTATAAAACAATTGCTCTAAAAAATGTTATTAGCATATTATTGCCTCCAAAATCAAAATTTTATTATTATTTTTCACATTTTTTAGCCATTTATACGATTTTTGTATAATTATTTTTTTCTTGTAAATACTACTGATATAACCTTGAAAAAATTAAATTATAAAAAAATAAATAAGGAGGTTTTTGATATGTCAAATTCTCAAAGCAATAGTACTACAGGTACTTCTACAGTTTGGCAAATTGTTGGTAGATTAATCACAGCTGCTATAGTTCTTGCTATTACTGCATTTTTCACTCCTAATTTTACTATAAGTAATATTTGGGCATTGGCACTTGCAGCAGTTGTTTTAACAATAATGGATTATTTAATAATCAAATTTACAGGTCTACATGCAAGTCCTTTTGGAAAAGGATTTGTCGGTTTTGCTTTGGCTGCTATTATTTTATATTTTACACAGTATTTTGTAGTTGGCTATTCAATTTCTTGGATGGCTGCTATAATTGGTGCTTTAATTTATGGAGTTGTAGATTATTTTATACCTGGAAATCAACAAATGTAAAATGTCCAGTAATATTATTTACTGGACATTTTATTCAACATTATTAAATTTAAACAGTTATTTTTTTATTATTATTTCGTTTTTGTTCTTGTATATACTGTTTTCTGGTACAACTCCTCTTACTGATGATAGTGGATATATATTTGTATTTTTTCCTATAACACTTCCTGGATTCAAAACACTTCCACAACCAACTTCTACACAGTCTCCTATCATTGCCCCAAACTTTTTCAATCCTGTTTTGATTTTTTCTTCTTTATCTTTTACTATAACCAATTTCTTATCTGACTTTACATTAGAAGTTATTGAACCAGCTCCCATATGAGCTTTATATCCTAATATAGAATCACCTACATAATTATAATGTGGCACTTGTACATTATTAAATAATATAACATTTTTTAATTCTGTTGAGTTTCCTACAACCGCATTCTTTCCCACAATAGCATTACCTCTAATAAAGGCACAATGTCTAACTTCTGCATTTTCGCCAATTATTACAGGTCCTTTTATATATGCAGATGGATATACATTAGCAGATTTTGCAATCCATATATTTTCTCCCTTTAATTCATAAATTTCGTGGTCTAATTTAGGTCCTATTTCTAATATAAATTTACTTATTTCAGGTAAAGCTTCCCATGGGTATTCAAATTTTGCTAGTAACTCTTTTGCTATTGTCTCATCTAAATTATATAAGTTTTTTATTTTACATTTTTCCATTTTTAATCTCATTCCTTTCTTAATGTATAAACCAGGTTGAAAAATAATTACAATTTTGTAACAACTTGCTTTGCATAAAATTTTTCATATAATTCCTTTGCAGTTCTTGGACTATCTACTCCCTCTTTGTTTTTTACAGGAGCAAAATCATACTCACGTTTTCCACGAAGAATAGCAATATCATCAAAAAACTCAAATGCATCAAATATAAATGACTCAAATTTATATGAATTTGGTTCTGTTGGTATTACTTCTTTTCCATTTTCATCTATGTATGAATTTTTCTTGTGTGCACAGTGATACATTAAAATTTCATTACTGATTTTTTCTACTGCATTAATTGTGTATAAATTACACATTATATGTGATTCACCATATTTTAGTTCTCCATCATCATCAACTTCTTCTGCCATTTTTTCTGGTAACTCTGTATATTCTATTACTTTTGGGTGTCCATTCATTTTGCAAAATACCCCAACTCTTTCATGTGGATTTGCTTTTACTACTGATTTTGAGGCAATTTGAACATTTTTATCTATGGCCATTCCTAGCAAAGTTACATCAACCATTTTTAATAATGCATTATCTACACTACCTATAAATATCCACTTTACTCCTCTTTCTTTCATATTAGCTAAACATCCACTTGCACGTAAAGATGAATAAGTTCCACCATTTCCATCTGATGCTTCTTTTATTTTAAAATCTTTTCCAATAAGTAATTTTCCTTTTTCGTCAACTAATGGCAATTCACTTTGTGTAAAAATAGTAACATAATTTTTGTCATATCCAAAGTAATTATGTTTTTCTAGAAAATCTATTGTTTGTTGATTGTTTTCCTTACTCGTCATTATGTACCAAGGTATTGTTACTCCATATTTTTGATTTGCTTCTTTTAAATTTTCTGTTAAAATTTCAAATAAATATTTTCCTTTTCCATATACATTTAATTTGAATGTTCCTTTTGGTCCAGGATGGCCTAATCTTGTTCCTTGGCCACCTGCCATTGTAACAACTGCATATTCGCCATTTCTTACTGCTTTTTCTCCAAGCTCATCAAAATTATTTCTTTGCTCTTCTGTGAGTTTTGCTTTATCTAAATATTTTAATGGTTCTATTTTACTCTCTTTAAATTCTATTGTTTTTTTAGTATTATTATATAACTCCATTATTTGATGAAAATCAATTGTAGCTATTTGTTTTATTAATTCATCTTGTTGCTCTTTATTCAACTTTTCTAGTAATCTTATTATATGATCTTGCTTATACTCTTTTAAAATGTTTACAGTATTTTGTAATTTATCCATTCTGACTCCGTCCTTTCCTGCTTTATTATTGCTAATAAAACAGATTTTGTATATTATATGTATTTCAACAGCCCAATTCTATCATATAAAAGTTTTTTTATCAAGTTTTTCTAATATGTCTGTCATATTATTATGATTAGTTCCATATATATTAATAAAAGTTTGTCTATCAAGGAGGTATTATAGATGGAAAATATAGGCTTATATCAAGATATAGCCAAACGAACTGATGGTGATATTTATATTGGAGTTGTTGGACCTGTAAGAACAGGCAAATCTACTTTTATCAAGAAATTTATGGATTTACTTGTTATTCCTAATATAGATAATGAGTATAAAAAAGAAAGAGCAAAAGATGAATTGCCACAAAGTGCAGGCGGTCGTACAATTATGACTACTGAGCCAAAGTTCGTTCCTAATGAGGCTGTTGAAATTACAATAGATAAAAATTTAAAGTTAAAAACTCGTTTAGTCGATTGTGTTGGATATTTGGTGGATAATGCAATTGGCTATTTAGAAGATGATATGCCAAGAATGGTAAAAACACCATGGTCTGATGAAGAAATTCCTTTTGAAACTGCTGCCGAAATTGGTACAAAAAAAGTTATTGAAGAACACTCTACTATTGGAATTTTAATAACTACTGATGGTAGTGTTACAGATATTCCACGTGATGATTATGTAAAGGCCGAAGAACGTGTAGTTACTGAACTTCGAGCAATTAATAAGCCTTTTATCATTTTGTTAAATTGTGCTAATCCATCTTCTCCTGAAGCAAGAGAGTTAGCTGTACAATTATCTGATAAATATAACACAAAAGTTATGCCTATTAATTGTGAAGATCTAACTGCTGATAACATAAATTCAATGTTTGCTAGTCTGCTTTATGAATTCCCTGTTGATGAAATTAAAATTCGTTTTCCTAAATGGATTGATGGCTTAGATTTTGCTCATCCATTGAAAAGTAAGTTGTTTGAACAATTACAGAATGCATTTGAAAATGTCTCTGCACTAAAAGATGTTTCAAATTGTGTCTCTCAAATCGAAAGTACTGATATTATTGCAAAAACTTCTGTTGAAAACATTATGCTTGGAACTGGTAAAGTTTGTATTTCAATTCAATTAAAAGATGAGCTATTTTATAATGTTCTTTCTGAAATGACAGGTATGGAAATCACAAATGAAGGTGAATTATTCTCAATTATGAGTGATTTAGCATGCACCAAAAAGAAATATGATAAAATTGCTTATGCTTTAGAAGAGGTTAAAACTAAGGGGTATGGAATCGTTACACCTTCTATTGATGAATTAGTTCTTGAAGAGCCTGAAATGGTTAAACAAGGTTCTCGCTTTGGTGTCAAACTTCGCGCCAAAGCCCCATCAATTCATATGATTCGTGCAACAATTGAAACAGAGGTTTCTCCTATCGTTGGCTCTGAAAAACAATCAGAAGAATTGGTCAATTATCTTCTTTCTGGGTTTGAAAATGACCCTACAAGTATTTGGAGCTCAAATATCTTTGGTAAGAGCCTCAATGAGCTGGTTAATGAGGGCTTACAAACTAAACTTGCTAAAATGCCAGAAGAAGCTCAAATGAAACTTCAAGAGACTTTGGAACGCATTGTTAATGAAGGCTCTGGTGGATTGATTTGTATTATATTATAAGACTTTGAAAAAACTCTCACAAATGAGTGAGAGTTTTTTTACTAAGTTATTCTGCTGTTTTTTGAATCTTTATGCCGCCAACTGGCATGGAAATTACTTCTCCACACTTCACACGGCGCCGTATGATTCTGTCTTGTTCAAATCTTGTTTCTACAAAGAAAATTTCTTTTGTGTCCTTTCCTTTGATGTTCATTATCTTTGTTTTCAATGATTTGATTTTTTGTAACATTTCTTCTGTCCTTTCTTTATTTTTTCTTAGTTACATTGTTGTTATTTGGACAAATGAGCCCTAATAACCGGAGTTCCTCCTTTCAACTTATTCATTAAGCATTTGCTTAACTATTCTTATTATACCACATACTTTATCTTTTTTCCAATATATTGTGTAGAAATTCTATTCTCAGGGTTAGAATCGCAACTATATAAAACTATTAAAAATATCCATTCTAGTGGTTTCATCAAAATATATGTAATATCCGCTTCCCAAGCAGTTTTTATACATTTGGCTAAAGGAAAACCATATTTATCATAAATATATCTAACAAAATGATGAAATCTTGGCGTCTTCTCTTGAATTAAATCTTCAAAAGCATTAGCAACACACAATTGCCTATTTACAATTATCTTTTGTCCTTTTCTAATTCCAACTCTTGTTGGCTTCACTATTTCTTTATGTCCACTTACTGCTACTGTGCACAAATAATGTGCGTCATATTCAACAGATGGTGGAGAAACTTTTTGAGACAAATTCCAATCACTAGTTTCTAAGAACGCTCTTATTGCCTCATCTGGTCTTTGTCCAAATAATACTAGTATACATATTAATATTGCTGTTAGTGGAACCGTTAAAACTACTGCTAATATTGGCCAATTATCTGTGTTATATATTATTTGACTACATTTATTCAAAAACTTATTGTCAAATTCTTTTGCTTTCAGATTTTTTTCTTTATATCTTCTTACAACTTCAATTATCGCTCTTATACTGCACAAAATATAATTTATTGGAAATAATGCTAAATATGGTATTCCGTAAAATAGATATCTAGGGAATAATTCAGTATTAGTAATTTGAATTATAAAAATTATCATATAAATCGAGCATACTATTATTCCTGATATCGAACACACAATAATAAGTGGTGGTAAGTTTAATTTTCTTTTTCTTATTAAAAAGTATGATACAAATCCAAATATAAAAATAGCGATTACTGTTGGCATACTCCAAGAAGCTATTGGTGCATGTTTATCAACCTCAAATCCTCCAAGCCTTAATGCTTCTGTATAATCTTTAAAGTCTGATACTAAATATAAAAGTCCTGATAGTCCAATTCCAAGTACAAATGTTAATATGTCTATCATATTTTCTTTTATTTTCTTCTTTTTAAATAAATTTATAATATTGGCTAATGTTAACACTATTGGAGCCACCAAAATTCCAAAACCTATGCCTATGTATAATAAATTAATCATATTTAATCTCCCTCTTTATTGTAATAAATACAACTATCATTCACTACTTTACTATAAATAAGGCAATTTACAAAATATTTATCGCTTTTTTCACCTAATTCGTACTTAATACTACCTATATTTGCCTCTACATTTTTTATCTCATATTTTGATATTGTAATTATCACATTTTCATTATAATTATCATTAATCTCTGGAATATCTTCATTAAAACTTAGTTCTTGCAAAATAGATTTATATTCTGTACTATTATAATTTACAGTTTTTTTGTATATACCTTCTTCTTGTTTCCAAAAGCCTGCATCAGTTGGAACTTTTGAAACTTGTTTTTTTGATGTATAACTTTGGGCTTTTTCAAATTCATAAGCCTTAATATCTTCTGTATAAAATTGTATTTTTTTCTCTAATTCACTATTCTCATTTCCTAATATGAAAATATAATTTTTTTCTTCTTTAGACGGTTTTCTAACAATATATGTACACTCTATAAAACTGATATTTTCTTGCATTAGTTCTGACTTATCTTCTTCATAATCAGCCGTTTTATTGTATAATAATGAATATATCTTAGCAAAATATTCATTTTCTGAATCTAATATTATATATTGATTATATTTATTCTTATATATAATTCTACTAGGTAATGGAATTCTTGAATTTTCTATGTTTTGTGAATCTATTTCGTTTACTATTTTCTTTTCTATATTAAATATCTCACATATTCCAAATCCTATAGTTATCAATAATACTAGGCTTATAAGTATTTTAAGATTTCTTTTTGCCATTTTTAACCTTCCTCCATTTTTCTAGTTCGATTCATAATCTAAAATATCTCCTGGCTTACATTCTAATACTTCACATATTTTTTCTAATGTTGAAAATCTTATTGCTTTAGCTTTATTTGTTTTTAAAATTGATAAATTAGCAGGTGTTATTCCAACTTTTTCGGCAAGTTCTCCTGATGATATTTTCCTTTTTGCCATTATTACATCTAAATTAACAATTATCATTTTTCTACATCCTTTCATATTGTCAAATCATTTTCTGACTTATATTCTGTTGCTTGTTTAAATAATTCTGCAAGTATGTATAATGCAATTGCAACTCCTAAAAATAGTATTGTCATAAATACTAATATGCAATTGATTTTGATATCACTGTTGTCTGATGCAAATTTGTAAATTGTTTCTATAAGAAATAGGCCTGTCATAATCCCAGCTGCTATGCTTGCTATATTCATTCTTTCTACTGTATCGTTACAAAATGGCTTTTCAATTTTTAATGAATCAAATAACTCAATAAATTGCTTTACTATTACTAACATTGTTATTCCATTTAAATATAACATTATTTCAAATATTGATATGTTCTTTAATATTATTGGCAGTATTATTAAAAATGCTATTCCTCCCCAAAAGCATATTTGAAGTATTATTTTTATTATATTTCCTAATCCGTTTTTACCTACTATTTTCATTTTGTTTTGCTTCCTTTCTTTCATGTGAGATTTTTTCTATTAAAATTATTATTAGATATCCAACCACGTAGCATAATATGTCTTTTATGTCAAATGATGAACCTAACAACGTTTTTGCAATCTTATTGTCTCCAAATAATATTTGAGCATAATTAAAATATTGTAATATTTCTACTATTACTGCCAATATTAATACATATAGTGAGAGCAATTTTATTTTGTCTAGAAATATGCTTTTGGCAAATGTATATAAACATATTACTACTAGTACATCTCCTATATATGGTCTTATTATCTTGTCATGTACGTATTTGGCTATTATTATTTCTAATATAAATGTTATTACAAATATGGTTATATATTTTATTCTTTCTTTTTTCATACCAACTCTTCTTTCTGGCATTAATATATCATTATCGTTTTTGTTTGTCAATATTTTTTTATTGTCTTTCGATATTTCATTGTTTTAAAAAAAGAACAAAATAGAACCGGTCCTAAATGTTCCAAATTTAAAATGGGACAAAACAGAACCAGTCCCAAATGTTCCTTTTTCTAATTACTATATGAATCAAACATCGAAATACAAGGATATTCATCATTTAAAGTATTAGCATCTAATCTGATATATAACATCAACCATTTTGAATTTTCAATTGTTTCTGCATTATAAGTATCTTGTCCATGAAAATTCAAATTATATTTTGTATTATTATTTACCTTAAGAGTCACCTCAAATTTATGTTCCTCATCATTTATCTCAGGATAATTTTCAGCTTTTATAATATCCGAAATCTCAAAAGTTACTAGTGCTTCATTATTTCCTAATTGTTTTACATCTTTTATTTCATCAACACTCGTTCTTAATATATCAACATCATCAGGTAAAGCTAAACTTTTTAGAAGTTCTTTTTTTAGTTCTTCTCCTGTTATATTTTTATAGATATAACAAGTTCTGTCATAACTTGTATTTATATAATAACCTTCTTTTAAATCACTAAATTTGCATTGTTCGCTAGTTCTTCCATTAATATACTTGATTTGCTCTTTATTTTCTAATATATATATATTATTTTCTTTATCAATGAATGTAATTTTATCATCTTTAATTTTTCTTATTATTCCATACTTATATATACTGCTATCATTTGATATAACTTGACTAGTTATATCTTCACCTCTTGTACTTTCACTAACATTATTTGTTGTTTCTTCTCCCATCTTACTTTTCAACTCTTCGTCTTCATCTATAAAGAACCACGAGAAAAACCAAATCCAGAAAATTATCACTATTGAAAATATTGCTATTCCTATATTTCTTACAATTTTATTTTTTATATTTATTCCTATTGCTAAAAATATTGTGCCTATTATGCATAGTGCAAATGTGATATTTATTAAAAACATATCTTCCTCCTTTCTAATCTGCAAATGAAGTAGGGTTCATATACTTAAATCCTGAAAGTATTTGATTAGCTGGAACAAATTCTTCTTTTGATATTTTTTCTCTTAATTTATTAATAGTATATTTATGTTCTCTCTCTGTCAAATAGTCAACCAGTCTGTATAACCTTGTTCCATTTGAAAATCTAAAAAATATATCCCTATTAAAATCTGTATCATATATGTAATCTTTATTATTTGTATAATCATCATAATCAAATATTATAAAATTTTCATTCGAGTTTGATATATCTTCTATTAAATATGGTGTAAATGCCCAATTATTAGGATCTTGATTAAATGAATAATACATCCTATCCAAAGCGACTTTTAGTATATGTTCATATTCTTTATTACTTTTATCAAATATATAAAATTCATTTGCTGTTCCTTGTTTTTTTATAATTATTCGTTCTGGTTTTTCTTTATAAACTGCACTCTTGAACTCCATATATTCTTCTCCGTAATTTTTTTCATCATCTTCTACTGCTTTTTTCTTTTTGAAATAATTTTTATTTAAAGCATAATATATCCCACATATTACAATTACTATAATCATTATAATAGTTATTATTTTTACTATTTTTTTCATACATTCACTCCCTTTTTACTTTACTCTAACATTCAAAAAACTATTTTCTAGACTTCTATAATTAGGAACCGCCACACACATTGCAGGATATTTAAACTCTTCTGTTACATCTAACCACCCACCAGTTCTAACATTTAAATATGACTTTCCATCTTCCTCTTCAATTCCATCAACTAAGATTGTATTATCTGTATTTGTTCTGACAATTATTATGGCATATATATATTCAAATTCATACCACTTAATTTGTGGTGCATTATAATTATTTATCATTTTTAAATAATCACTATAATCTGTAATTGTTATACTATAAAATCCATTTCCAAGGTCATTCCATTTTGAAAAATCTATCTCTGGAGTATTTTTGGCTATTGCAAAATTTCTTTCATCATAATCTTGCCAATCAACTTGTGCTAGTCTCAAATTTAAATTTGGATTATTCTGTTGTTTTTTCTCATTTTCTCTGTATTCTTTAGTTTTATATGAATATGTAAAGAAATCACCATAAGTATTTGGAATAAGCTTTAATTCATCACTCATATCTTTTTCAGTATTTCTCAAGTTTCTTACTGCATAAATATTATCTCTTTCTAATTCTCTAGAAATTTTATATGATATACATGTTTGATTTTCGTCATACTCTACTCCATCAGGATAATGAATAAGGCTTATATATAAATTGTTATTATCTGTTTCTAGTTTGTCTACTGTTAAACCTACCATACTTGTATTTTCAATTGCAGTTATAACCATAAAATTATCTTTAAAATCAGATTCGGTCATATCAATAATATCTTTCCACATTGCTTTTTCTTTTTCATATTCATTATATGTATTTATTTTTTTATAATATATTTTGTCCATATATGTCATATCTTGTGTAAAGTCATAATCATCATAGTCACTATCACTTGTCGATTTGAATGATGGCTTAAATGCTCTAAATTCATATTTAGGTGTTTCATCCTTTTGAATTATCTCATTATTCGTTTTTGTAGAATTATATTGATTGCTTTGTGTAAAAAATAATAATATTCCTAAAACTATTACAATTAATGATATTACACATATTAAAATTTTGTTTTTACTAAATTTATCTGATAATTTTACCATTTTTATTCTTCTCTCCATATTTTTATTATCATCTGTAACACACAACAATTTTGCTGTGTATGGCTCTTCTTGAAATATTTGCAAGGAATTTATTAATGTCATTCCATATTCTTTTTTCTCGTTTTTTTGCAATTTTTCTAATACCATTTCATCTGTTGCAAGTTCTATATCTTGTCTTATTTTTTTGAAAAATATCCATACAAATGGGTTGAACCAATGTATTACTGTTATAATAAGTAACACATAATTAAATAATGAGTCTTTTCTTTTATAGTGTGACAATTCATGCATTATGATATATTTTTTTGTTTTTTCATCTTGGTCTAAAAATTCTTGAGTTATAAGAATTTTGGGTTTAAATACTCCAATTATTGATGGTGTTTTTTTGAACTCTTGTAACATGATTTCTACATTGTTTTTTATATGTAGTTTTGCTTTACATTCTTCTAGCAAATTTTTTAGGTTTTTATCTATATATTTTTTTCCTTTTATATTCTTTTTTATATTTAGTTCTCCCAATATTATAAATACTAAATTAAGTAAAATTCCAGCAGTCCATAAAAGTGGTAATATTAAATTTACACATATATTTTTATTTTCTTCTTGTTTTTTATCCTCTGCATTGTTCTGTATAATTGAATCAGTATTGTTTTCTGCTTTTTCTACTGCTATTTCTTCATGATTGGTTGTTTGATTATAACTCGAAATATTTTGAATTGGTTCTGCTAATCCGGATATGCTCATTATTTCTGTATTTTTATACTTATATGGAATTGTAATTTTAATTGGAACTACAAGTTCAACCATAAGTAATATCCAAATAATACATTTCCATTTTGGAGATATTTTTTTATCTAATATCTTTCGCACTAACAATATGAATGCACCAACAAATATCCCAATTATACTCATATATAATATTTTGTAAAATATTAGATTTATATGGTTTAAAACAAAATTAATCATACATTTTCCCCTTTCAATTACTCCTCATCTTGTTCTAATATATCTATTAGTTTTTGTAATTCGTTTTTTGTTACTTTTTTGTTTTCTACAAAATTTAATAATAATTTTTCAGTATTTCCATTAAAAAATTTATTTAAAAAGCTATTGCTTTCTTTGGCTATAAACTTTTTCTCATTTATTTTTGGAATATATTCAACTTCTTTATTATTTACTTTTTGCGATTCTATTGCTCCCTTTTGTATTAACCTATGTATTAGTGTTTTTATTGTATTTTTGTTTCTTTCCTCATTTTTGCTTTTTTTACTCAATTCTTCCATTATTGTTGTTAAATTGCCTCTTTTATTTTTCCACAATACTTGCATTATTTCTAACTCAGCTTCTGTTATTTCATATTGTTCGTTCATGGCATTCCCTCCTAAATATTCTCTAATCTTATCAAAATAAGGTTACGTTTGTAATCTTATTATTAGTTTATACATATAATCTAATTTTGTCAATACTTTTTGCACAGATTATTCCGCTTTTTTTTCGTGCACTGCACACGTGAGATCGCTTTTTTTTAGTGCACAAAATGCTGTAACAAATGTTGAAAATTGTCATATTATATAGTAGTACTGGAGGTGCTAATTTATGGAACCACAAGTTGAAATATATTGTAAAAAAGAAACTAAAAAGAAAGACTGCTCATGTTTATGGCTAATATTTGCAGTAGTAGTATTTGCTTTAACATTCTTTATTGGTGCTCTTGTTGCAGCTCTTACTGACTTTGTTGCTATATTAGGCGTCGGTGCTGTCATATCATTAATAATTACTTTAGGGATTTTAGCTGTAATTTCATTAATAGCTTTAATATGCTGCAAAAAAAGCGATAAAAAGAAAAAATGTTGTTGTTGCTAACTTTATAGTTTTTATAAAATATTAAAATAACAATCTCTCTGCTTCGGCTGAGGGATTTTATATTTCATGAATTGCACAGAAAAAAAGCGATCTCACGTGTGCAATGCACGGAAAAAAAGCGATCTCAGATGTGCACTTGTAAATTTTCACAAAGTATAGTATAATAGCATAAATACTTTATAAAGGAAGAGTTACAATGAAAATTTTAAGTATAGATACTGCCAGTAATTTATGTACTGTTGCAATATTAGAAGATAAAAGTTGTATAAAAGAAATAATAGTAAATGATGCAAGAAATCATTCTGAAAAAATAATGCCTGTTATCGAACAAACTTTGCAAGAAGCTGGTCTTACTTTGCATGATATCGATTTAATTGTTTGTGATAAAGGACCCGGTTCTTTTACTGGAATTCGTATTGGAGTTGGTACAGTTCTTGCATTTCAAGATTCATTAAATATTCCATGTATTGGTATAAGTGCATTAGAATCTCTTGCTTACAATGTTAATCAAGATGGATTTATTTGTTCTTTAATAGATGCAAAAAATGGTAATGTTTATTATGGATTGTTTGAACATAAAGAAAACCAAATCTTTCAAGTAGGAGCACTTGATTTTAAAAACATTAGTGATGCTATTTCAACATTAAGCTCTCAAATATATGCAAATACTCCTATTTATTTTGTCGGGGACGGTGCAATTCTTAATAAAGATTTAATTGAATCTGATATTCATAATTGCATATTCACAGACAAAAACAATTTGAATAGCTATTCACTTGGAATTGCAGGATATATTTCTTATATAAGTGGTCAAAAACCTTCTGTTATGCCTTTATATCTTAGAAAATCTCAAGCTGAAAGAGCTCTTGAAGAAAAGAAAAAAAAGGAGTGATGCATAATGGAAATTACTGAAATGACTTTAAAAGATTTGGAAGGTATGAAAGATACCTTATATTCTGATTTTGATAATTTTTGGAGTTATAATGTTTTAAAGCAAGAACTTGAGAATCCTAACACAACATATATTATAGCCAAAGAAGCAAATCAAGTTGTTGGCTTTGCAGGGATTTCTGTTTGCCTTGATGAAGCAACTCTTAACAACATTGTAGTAAAAAAGTCTTGCCGTGGTCGAGGTATTGGTGGAGAATTGCTTGAGTCTTTAATTGATATATGCTCCGAACTTAACTTAAAAACTTTTACATTAGAAGTTAATACAAAAAATGAACCAGCAATCCATTTGTATGAAAAATTTGGTTTTAAAAATTTAGGAATTAGAAAAAAATATTACAATAATACTCAAGATGCTTATATCATGACTAAATATGATAATTGAGTAGAGAATAATTCTTAATGAATTTTTCCTCTCTCTCCTTTAAAAACAGCTTTTCTTTAACTTTTGAAAAGCTGTCTTATTTTATACAAATTTTTCTATTTTTACTATAACTCTTCCACTTTTAGTTTGTCCAACTAATTCTTTAATGTAAAATCTGCCTTTTCCACGAATTGTAACCATATCTCCTGTTTTTATCTGTTTTGTTTTCTTAGTTTCACATTGAAAATTCACAAATACTCTTTCCATATTTATGATATCTAATGCTTTATTTCTTGAACATCTCGCAAGTTCTGATATAACATTATCCAGCCTTAACGATGAAACAATTATCTCTCTTTCTTCTCTTCTAACTTCTACTGTTCTTAAATTATCAATTTTCTCAATTGTTATTTTAGATTTAGAAAATCTAGTAAGTCCACTTAAATTTTCTAGTAAAAATTTTGAAATATCTTTTTCTACAATTATATCTGCTCCATCATTATCTACAATTATATCACCTACTTTTTCTCTTTTTACTCCAAGTTTTATAACTGCTCCAAGATAATCTCTGTGTGCATATTTTCCTTTCAATTCGTCTGGCAGCTGTATTCTTACAATTTTAACAATACTTACTAAATTCTTTTCTACAACTGTAGAATTAAATTTTTCAGGATAAATAACAAACAATTTTCTTTCTGATTGTTCATATCCACCATAACTTATATAATTTTCTATTTTCAATTTATCAATATAGTTTTGCACTAATTCAATTTGAGCTAAATCTAAAAAATTTGTATATTCAATTTTGTTTTTATTTTCACACATCTCAATTTTATCTGATACTTGTGCTAGTAAAATTTTATCATCTTTTTCTTTCATATATTCTCTATCCTATCAATAATAACATACATAGTGTTCCAAGTGGCACTGTAATATTGTCTGTTCCTTTGGCTGAAATAGCTTCAATTGCAGTGATTACAAATCCCATCAAAACTGACACTAATGGCCAATGTGGTGTTGCCCAAAATTCACCTGTGTGCCAAAAGGATAAATATCCACCGATTAAAATTGTTGATATTGTAAACATTGTAACAGACCCTGCTACTGATTTTTTAGTATCACTTAGTTTATATTTTTTACTTTTAATCATTCTTCCCAATAGTCCAGCTAATCCATCACCATATGCCATAATCAAATTTGGAATCAAGCCTAATGATGGCACTTCATATATTCCAAATGAAACTATTACTAATATAAAGAGTGAAATTGCATAATATACTGTTCCCAACCCATCTTGTTTTTCTCTTTCCATTACTTTTATTATATCTTTTTTATATGATAAGTAATTTATTATTACAAATGTTGCTGGTACAAATGCTGCAAACCATACATTTGTAAAGTAGTACATTGCTATAAACCACCAATTTCCTAGCATAATATGTATGAATTTTCTACTTGATTCTTTTCCCTTCTTTTCAAATGCCTTTGCACCTATTATTACTAATGCTATATATAAATATGATACTAAAATCCCCATGCAATTTTTCAATTTTTATCGCCCTTTCTTTTGCACATTTTATTCCGCTTTTTTTTCGTGCAATTTTGCACACCTGAGATCGCTTTTTTTTCGTGCAATTTTGCACACTTACGTCCCATTTATTTTACTATATGTTTCATAAAAAAGCAAGAAAAATATAACTATACATATTTTTATGCATAATTATATTTTTCGCATTTTCTATTAAAAACTATCTTTTGTCTGAATCAAGAAATATGCACTTTCACATATATTCAAGATTTCAACAATTAGCATCATAATTCCAATAAATCTTGTTAATGTTACAATTGCTTCAAACGGATTTGCAATTATCAGAATTCCTAATGAGCACATTAAAATTGAGGATACTACTAATAGTCCCCATTTTTCATCTATTGTCGATTTTAAATTTATAGCTAATTGGAATTTCATAATACTTTTTATAAATATCCAAGTTCCAATCATTATTGGAAGCATAGATATGAAAAATGGTTGATTGAATAATATTATAAGTCCTAATATTACCAATAGAATTCCAATGATTAATTCACTACTAAATGCTCTTATTTGTTGTTCTTCCATTATGTATGCTACTACATTTATAATTCCATCTACTATAAATACTACTGCAAATAATATTACTGCTGTTGATAATGCTATACCTGGTTTTGCTATTAAAAATATTGCAACTAACAACAATAATATTGATATTATTATTGATTCTTTTTCATATTTTTTTAAAAATTCTAAAATCATTTATTTCATCTCCTTTCTCTTTTGTTATATATATTCCAAAAGCATGACTTAGTTATTACGACTTCGTCATGCTTTTGATTTTCACTTAAAGTATGTTTCTTCCCCCATAGGACTTTATCTCTACACAATTTCTGATCAAGATTGGTGCAATTCGTTCAGTATCTGAATAGTATGCCATTTTTTCTTTTATTTCAACTGTATATCCGTTTTGTAGAAAAAAACTGCATCTCATCTTCGCATTTTCAAGAATCGAGATTTCAACTTTTCCATCATCAATATCCATGCATTGAATTGAAATTGTTTCATCTGGTCTTACAATCGTGACTTCAAGCCGCTTCGCTCTTTTTATTATTAAAAAATACTTTGTACTATTTTTTAAGTAAAAAAAGAATGGGTAATACTCCTTGCGATTCTGCATGTGAATCCTCCTTAAGCAATTTATTTTTATAAGTTACAAACTCATTATAGCTCTTACCATCTGTTTTGTCAATTTTATTCCATGTAATTTTTTAGTTCTATTAAGGCTTTTGCTGCTACAACATAATCTTTTAAGAAATTTAACAGATATTTTGAGACTTTTGAAGCTGGTCTATCTAAATACAAATCTTTTGCTATACATATTCCTAATCCTTTATCAAATAAAGTATTTAATTTTTTACCTATTTGTATTAAATTTGAGGTTTTTATTTTTTGATATTGTTTTTCTGCATCTTGATGTCTTTCTTGTAATTCTGCTATAAATTCTTCAAATATATATTCTCTATATTTATACATTTTGTACATTTGAGCAGCATATTCTAGTCCATAAATTGTTTGTAAATTAAATATTTCAAGCATCTTTGCAAATTCTTCTGGTTTAAAATAATAAATATGTCCCTGTAATTTATTAAAGCTTCTCATTGTATCTAAATAACCCATTTTTATATTATTTATTATTCTCTCATGGTTAAAATCAAATGTTCCGCCCAAATCATCTGAAGATGAAATCACTTTTATGTATACATCTTTATTTATTGTTTTTTTGCTGAATCCTACTCCTGCAATATCTGCAATTATGATATTTTTATATCCTTTTTCTATCAACATATTTGATGGTATATTATCATATAATCCGCCATCAAAGTACTCTTCTCCATTTATTATCTGTGGCTTGAAAATAGGAAAACATGAACTTGCAAGTAAATAATTTTCCATTTGTTCTCTCGGAATGTCATTTTTGAACACTTGCAAAGGTTCCTTATTTTTAACCGAATATGTTACCAATCCAAAATCAATTGGTGAATTATATAGTTTGTCCATATCAACATATTTTTTTATCATTTCTCTAAGTGGTGTATTGTCAATTCCTTTTTGTTTTGTGTAATCTGCTGCAAGATTAAATATATTAGATAAATCAAATATGTTTTTATTAGCATCAATTCCGTTTACATTCATTATATTATCTATTTTTATATTTTCATACATTTTTTCTGTTGCCATAAAGTCATCTTGTAAAAACAACGCTCCATTTAATGCCCCAATTGAAGCTCCTACTACCGCTGTTATATTTATGTTCATCTCTTTTAAAGCTTTCCATATTCCAACTTCATATGCTCCTTTAGTTCCTCCTCCTGCTAGAACTAGTCCATATTCTTTTTCTTCCATATAATTGCCTCCTTTTCATTTTATAGTCACATTATATATCTATATATTAATTTTTTCAAGATTTATTTCATAAGCTACCTTTTGCTTGTTATAGATATCAGAAATATCATAAAACAAATAAGAAAAATTGAAAATTTTTCTTTGATTTGCTCTCGCCCGATTTAAGTTTTCGACTAAAAGGAGAAAATCTCAAGTTGCTAACAATTGTAGCTTTTTATATAATAGGAAAGTATCACTTTTCTATTATATAAAAAACAAGGCATAGTGTGATTTGCCTCACATTAAGCCTTGTTCTTTATTATTTCACATACTCATTTAATGGTTTTACTTTAAATGTTAATTCTCCAAACTCGCATGTTGGAACATATCCTGGTTTAGAATTTATAACATCTGGAATTCTGTTTACTATAGAAGCACAAGTTAGCTCCACTGTTGCTGGCTTTGCTACAACTATTGTTGTATCTGGCTCTCCATATACAGTCCATTCATTTTTATCAAATTCATCTGGTGCATATACTTTTCCTATGCATTCACTTTCTATTATAATTCCTTCTTCTGTTTCTGTTGTAACAACAGCACTCATTCCTGTTGCATCTCCTGCTTTTACTGTCATCCCTAATGTTGAGGAATATAAATCTTCTTTATACGTTTGTGGCACACATTTTTGTCTTTGTGATTTTACTGTTAAGCCTAATTTTTCACAAAGCCATCCATTTACATTCCACATATATGATGGTAAATACTCTCCACTTTCTATTATTTTTTGTCTTTCTTCATCACTTATTTTATCAACTGATGCTACTTCTTTATCAAATGCTTCTAATGTAAGTCCTGCTCCATGTGCCTTAGCAAGTGCTATTCCATATTCTTCTACATTATAACTTGAACTTCCTTTTATTTTTGTTATCTTTTGTGTTGAACCTGCTATTGATGAAATTAATTGTCCCCAATATATGTCTTGGTATCCACTTCCTGTAATTGTACAATTATTTTTCTTTGCCAATTCATCTATTTTTTTAGTTAATATTGGATTTGAATTTTCTGGATAGAATGCTTCTTCACATGTTGTGATTGCATTTATTCCTAATTCAGCACATAACATTAATGGATTTTCTAAGTCTTTTATTAAACTCATTGTTGTTACTATTGCTATATCTGGTTTTGCTTTTTGTAACATTTCTCTTGCATTTTCTGCATTTGTTACTGTTACACCTTTATTTTCTGTTCCTAATATTTCCCCTATATCTTTTCCTATTACATTTGGATTTACGTCAATAGCTCCTACTATTTCTGCTCCTTTTTCATACACATATCTCATTGTATATAAACTCATTTTGCCTACTCCATATTGAACTACTTTAATTTTTCTTTCCATTGAAAGACCTCCATTTCTGCCAATTCTGGCTTGCAAAATTTTACTTTAAATTACATTTTATGCAATTTATCGATAGACACATTTTATCAATATTGTTTCCATTTTTCAATATTTTATTTAAATATTACAAAAAAAGCTGAGGCAGAAAACTTTTAAATTTTTTCGTTCCAACCATTGGCATAAAGTACTTTTTATGAGTATTATTTTCTTTTTTTCCTTTTATATTCTGTTACTATAAAAAGAAGAATACCAAATATTACACAGTTAGCAATAACTCGGCTTTTCCATAATTCTATTTTCAATATAACTCCAGCTATAAATATTAGTACTACTCCTACAATAAGCATGATTCCAATTTATACCCAAAAGAAGCTGAATCACTATGACTCAGCTTCTTTCTATAAATATTGGAAATCTTACTACATTCCCATTTCGCGGGCCTGCATTTCTGAATATTTAGGATGCACACCCATTTCAGTTCCAAACTGGAATCCCTCTTTTCGTGCTTCTTTCGAATTTACTGGCACACAATCCATGATGTTCCATTCCTCAGGAATTATTGACACATATCCCTGTTCTTGAAGTTCAGCTTCATCTGGACAATCGTTGTTGTATAAAACCAATTTTCCTTTCTCAAGAGCCATAACTGCTTTTACAATTCTTGTTTGCAGAGTTTTAATGTTTAATACCATCTGTCCCTCTTCAAAATAAGGAAAGACTCTGATTTCAACATTTTCATGTACACTTGAGGTTACAAGGTCAATTCGCAAATACTGAATAGTTGTTGCTAATGTCTCCTCATTATCACAGATAGTTTTTGAATATGTGACTTCTGTTTTGAACCGTGAGTACACAACATATTTCATGTGTATACCTCCTTTTATATAATTTTTTTATAAAATCCATTTTTATTATATCACATTATGTTACTTTAATCAAGTTATTAGTGTAAACCTTTGTATTAATTCTTGTTTAATTATTTTCAATTTTAACACCATCCTTTCGCTTGGATGATTTTAATATTGTTTTTAGGCAACAAAAAAATCAACCAGATTATATTTTCTGATTGATTTTTGTATCAATTCTGTTCTATTAGTTCGAACAGATACGTCATTGGTGCGGATGAAGGGACTTGAACCCCCACGTCGTTGACACTGGTTCCTAAGACCAGCGCGTCTGCCAGTTCCGCCACATCCGCATATCTAACTGACAATAATTATAATACCATATTTATAATTGAATGTCAATAATTTTCAAAAATAAAATCTACTTTTTTATAAGTTCCGATTATTTGCTTTATTTTTCATCATATGATATAATATTTATGTAACCAAATATTTGTCAATGTATGAAAGGAGTTTACATATGTCACTGACAAAAGAAGAAAAACTGTTAGGAGATCTTTTTAGAGATGCTATCTACACAGCAACAACTACATCTGAGTTTTTGGAACTATTTAGTCTAAAGATTTTGGAAAATTTTGACTCTGATGATTTCCTTATCTTACAGCTTGGTTCTCAGTTATATGAATCAGCTCAAATTCGGAAAACTGATGAACTTTATATGGATATGCAAACAAAAATCACTACAGAATGTTATAATTTGATATCCAGAAAGTATCCTGAAATTAGTTTCTATTCTTCACAACGCTTTAAAAGTGCTATTAGCGAAATATATAAACGTTGTGAGAGAATCTTTGATGAAGGACGTTCTCCTGAAATCAGAGATTTGCTAGCTTCTAAGATAGTTCTTTTAGAACCAGAAACTCAAGAAACATTGGGATATGAATATAAAATTGTTTCAGAAACAATGAAGCACTTTTCATATCTCAATACTAGAAAGGAATTTCCAATTGCTGTCAACCTAGCTGGTCCAGATAAATTGGTAACCAAAAGTGATTTTTCTCAGGAAGAACATCCAAACATTTTGCTCCCTGATAAAAAAACTATTATTCCAGGTCTATCAATTTTGGGCAAAGATTATATATCACAGCCTAAAACTCATGGTTATCAGGCTTTCCACAGTTCATATGAACTTATCGATAAACTTGATACCCTTCGAAAGATATTTTCGGAAATCCAGGTAACAACAATTGCACAGGCAAACTATGAACCTGCGAATCATGACAAATACAAACAACATCGAAACGATCGTTGGAATGCAGTATTTGCTTTTGATAAATCCAAAGTTCACATCAAATACTATTATCCTGATTATGATCAGGACGAATCTGGATTGGTGGAGCCTATGTTTGTTATCAAAAAAGTAAAGAAATCTTAAGAAAGCATTGACAAAACCACCTGAGTCATTTCTCAGGTGGTTATATTTTTATATTATTTTACTTACAGCAAGTCCATCTCCAACTTCTAATATTTCAGTTTCAATATTAGGATTTTCTGTAACCTCTTTTATATATTCACGTAAATTTCTAACAGCTGTACGTTGTTTATGTTTGTTATAATCACTCATAACATATCCTTTATACAATATGTTATCAGCAAGTATTACTCCTGTTGGTTTTATCATTCTTAATGCTTCTTTTAAGAAAAATGGATATTTTCCTTTTGCAGCATCTATAAATACAACATCATATTTTTCATTTAAAGTTGGTAATATTTCTACTGCATCTCCTTCATATATGTTTATTTTATCTTCTACACCAACATTTTTTATATTAACTTTTGCTTCTGCAATTCTTTCCTCATCTCTTTCAATTGTATCTATTTTTCCATCTCCTTGTAAATATTCAGAAAAACACATTGCAGAATATCCAACTGCTGTCCCAATTTCCAAAATTCTTTTAGGTTGTACTTCTTTTAAAATTCTATCCACTACTTCTAATGTATCATCCATAATTATTGGAATATGCTCTTCTAATGCTTTTTGTTTTATTTTTTCTAATTCTTCTTTATTCATTTTATATTTCATTCCTTCCCGCAAAGCATAATTTTTGGACTTCTTACTATTAAAATTAATGCCAGTACCTATGTTTAATAATGTACTGGCATATTATTAATTATGCTTTGTTAGCATTTCTTGCTGCTCTTTCTCTTTCTTTGTTATCTAGTATTTTCTTTCTTAATCTAATTGATTTTGGTGTAACTTCAACAAGTTCATCATCTTGAATGAATTCAATAGCTTTTTCAAGTGACATTTGGATTGGTGGCACTAATCTTAAGGCATCATCAGAACCAGAAGCTCTTGTATTTGTTAAATGTTTTTCTTTACATACATTTATAGCTAAGTCTTCACTTCTTGAATTTAATCCTACTATCATTCCCTCATATACGTCAACACCAGGACCAATGAATAATTCACCTTTATCTTGAGCATTATATAAACCATATGTTATTGATGTTCCATTTTCAAATGCAACAATTGTTCCTCTAACACGTGCAACAACTTCTCCTTTAAATGGTTCATATGAATCAAATATGCTGTTCATAACTCCTTCTCCCTTTGTATCTGTAAGGAATTCTGTTCTATATCCTATTAAGCCTCTTGCTGGAATCTTGAATTCTATTTTTGTATGTCCAACTTCTGCTGGTTCCATATTAACCATTTCAGCTTTTCTTCTACCTAATTTTTCAATTACTGTTCCTACTGAATCATCTGGAATATTTACGACTAGTCTTTCAATTGGTTCACATTTTACACCATCAATTTCTTTTATAATTACTTTTGGCCTTGATACTAGTAGCTCATATCCTTCTCTTCTCATTGTTTCAATTAATACTGATAAATGTAGTTCTCCTCTTCCTGATACTACAAATGAATCAGGTGATGCTGTTTCTTCAACTCTTAAGCTTACATTTCTGTCTAATTCTTTGAATAGTCTATCTCTTAAATGTCTTGATGTGATAAATTGTCCTTCTCTACCTGCGAATGGTCCGTTGTTTACACTAAATGTCATAGATACTGTTGGTTCATCAATATCGACAAATGGTATTTTTTCTGGATTATTGAAATCACAAATTGTATCACCTATGTGAATATTTGGAATACCAGAAACTTCTATAATATCTCCTGCTGATACTTCATCCACTTCAACTTTCTTTAATCCCATATGTGTATAAACTTTTGCTATTCTTCCTTGTGATATTTTATCATCTTTTTCGCATATGCTTACAGGCATACCAACTTTTATTGTTCCTCTTTCTAGTCTTCCTACAGCAATTCTTCCTACATAATCATCATAGTCTATATTAGAAACTAACATTTGAGCTGGTCCTTCTTCATCACAGTCAGGTGCTTTTATTGTATTTATTATTGTTTCAAATAAACATGTTAAATCTCCATCTTGGTCTTCTAAATTTAATTTAGCAGTACCATTTTTAGCTGATGCATATACTACTGGGAAATCTAGTTGATCATCATTTGCATCTAGTTCTATAAATAGTTCCATTACTTGATCTAATACTTTTTGTGGTTCTGCTCCTGGTCTATCAATTTTATTTATTACTACAATTGGTTGTAAATTCATTGCTAATGATTTTTTTAATACTTCTCTTGTTTGAGGCATTGCTCCTTCAAATGCATCAACTAACAAAAGTACTCCATCAACTGTTTTTAATACTCTTTCTACTTCTCCACCAAAATCAGCATGTCCGGGTGTATCAACTATATTGATTTTTACTCCATTGAACATTACTGCTGTATTTTTAGCAAGTATTGTTATTCCTCTTTCTTTTTCTTGATCATTAGAGTCCATTACTCTTTCTGCTACTTGTTCATTTTCTCTAAATACATGGCTCTGTCTTAATAAGGCATCTACTAATGTTGTTTTTCCATGGTCTACGTGTGCAATTATTGCAATATTTCTTATTTTTTGATTATTCATTTTCTTTATCTCTCCCTTTTTTACTTTGCTAATTCTAATATTTTTTCCATTATTTCTTCTGTAATTTCGTCTAATTCATCTTTACTTCTATTACTGAAGTCCATTGGTTCTCCATATCTTATTGTCATTTTATCAAAAGCTTTTTCTCCACCAGTTATTCCTACTGGAATAACTCTAGCTCCTGTTTTTACCGCAAAAAATGCTGCTCCATCTTTTGATTTTTCTCCTTTTTCTACTCCATTTCTAGTACCTTCTGGAAATAGTGCTATGCTTTCGCCATTTTTTAATGCTTTAAGTGTTGTTTTTAATGCTGATATATCTTTTGAATCTCTTTTAACATATATTCCATCAAATACAACACCTAAGAATGCAAAAAATGGATTTTTACGTAGTTCTTCTTTTGCTAAAAATCTTACATGCCTTTTAGCTGTAACTACCATTAATGGTGGGTCATTATATGTTCTATGATTTCCACAATAAATTAATGGCTCTTTTTTGTCCTTTGGAATATTTTCAGTCCCCATAACTTTTACTCTATGAAATACTATAAAGTATAAACGTAAGGCTCCTCTTACTATTGCTCTTATTATTTGTTTAAATATCATCTTTTGCTACCTCTTTCTTATCAATTTTAGTCACTACCTGGAACATATATATTTTTAGCAACCACATCTAAAGATATTACATTCATTGCTGTTAAATTTTCTATTTCTCTTCTTGCTTTTTCTTTAAATTCTTTTAATGTTTCTTGAATATTGCATCCATACATTACTACTACTTCCATATAAATACTAGTTCCTATTTCAGAACTTGATACTCTTGTTCTTACTACTTTATATATTTCTGGCATTTTTGTAACAAGAAATTCAATTATTTGTCTAAATACAGTATCTGAAATCGTAAAATTTCCTAAATAACTAAATGTTGGCCTCATTATTGTTTTTTCTGATATATATGGTTTTTGTCCTATTCCTTTAGATTTAAAAATTTGTAGTGGGTCTAGCAAATATCCTGAAAAATCTTTTTTTAATTCAAAAGTAGGCACAGGTATTACATGTTTTCCTTCTGTAACTCGTATATGTCTTGCTGTTTGCATTTCTTCTTCTGTTGCTACTTGGTTTATATATGTTGTATCAGATACTTCTGGTAACCCTAAATTTGCAGCTATTTTTTGTACCATTCCATCAGATGTACCCAATATCAAAATTTTTGCTGGTTTATATTTTTTTATAGCTTTTTCTATTGGCTTTTTTTCTGCATCTTCATAAAATAATGCATGTTTTACTGTTTCAATTTTAGTAGGTGCTTTTTTTGCAGATTCTCCAGCAATTATTTCATTGTCTTTTATTAATAATCCATCATCTATTATAAAATGTATTCCTTTTTCACTTGCAACCATTTGAGCCCTATAACTTTTTCCTGTTCCTGATGGCCCGACAAATGCATAAACTTTTACTTTTTCAAATGACATATTTTACTCCTTTTCATACTCAAATTGCTTTAATTTAGTTCACTCCGTACTGAGTTAAAGGCACGACTCATCGTGCCTCTTATTTATTAATCTAGATTTTTTCTGGAATTTCCTCCACTTCAGCAATTTTTATATTTCTAACATGTTCTATCTTTTCCCATGTTGTTTCTCTCTTGAATAAACATTTTATATTTATTATAACCCAAGTTCCCATAAATAATGGATAATATAATAATCCTTTTAACATTGGTTTTATTGGTTTTCTATCTAATGTCATTGCAAGGATTGCAGTTCCTATTGGTAAGAATAGTGTTGGTACTAAATATCTTAAGATATTTAATACAAATTCTATATTTGTCATTGACTGTGCAGCATACATTGCACAATTAATTCCAAAAACTAACATTGTTATTATTAACATTGGTGTTGTTCCAACAATATATAAAAATCCATCAAATGTTACTAAAGACTTTTTCTCTTTTACACTATTAAATAATTCACCTGTATATCTTTTCATACATTGCATATGTCCAACTGTCCATCTGCTTCTTTGTGACCAAGATTGTTTAAATGATGTTGGTTGTTCATCATAAACTATTGCATCTGTTGCCCATCCTAATTTTTTTCCCTGAATTATTCTTTTTAATGAAAACTCAATGTCTTCTGTTAATGTTTCTGTCTGCCATCCATTTGGCTTTACAACATCAAATCTTACCATAAATCCTGTTCCATTTAATAATGTTGATAAACCTACATTGTATCTTGCTAAATGATATAGTCTATGCATTGTCCAGTAGAATAATGCATATCCTGCTGTTATCCAGTTGTCTGTTGGATTTTTAATATCTCTATATCCTTGAACAACATCTTCTCCCTGACATAATTTTTTATTCATATTTACTATAAAGTCTTTATCTACTATATTGTCTGCATCAAATACAAAGAATGCATCATAATCTGCATTTTCTTCTATCTTTTGTTTTAAGAACCATTGTAGTGCATATCCTTTTGTTTTGTGAGCTGGATCAAATCTTTCAAATACTATTGCTCCTGCTTTTCTTGCTACTTCTGCTGTGTTGTCAGTACAGTTATCTGCAATTACATATATATCATATAAATTTTTATCATATGTTTGATTTTTTAAGCTCTCTATTAAATTGGCTACTACCATTTCTTCATTGTGTGCTGGTACTATTGCCATAAATTTATGATTCTTATTTGTTAAATATGGTTTATCTTTTAACTTTATTAATGAACACAAACTTATTACTGTTTGATAACACCAATATGCTGTTAAAACATAAACTAAAACTTGCTTTAGTATATACAAATACTCCATTTTTTACCTCTCTCTTTTCTTTTAAAATTATCTCCTGTTAGTTTATATATATAATATATTATTTTTTTGCTTTTTATATTATACTATTTTTTGCTTATATTTGCAATAATTTTGGTAAAATTTTCTCAAATTTGTTACAAAGTTAATTTTTTTATTATTTTTTCAAGAGCCATATAAATATAAGTTTTGAATGAAATGGCGAATGTGCATAGAGAAATTTTAGAAATTCTATGCAATTTTATGGTAAGAGTTCACGATAGTGGAAATGACCCATAAAATAAATTAGAATTTTTTAAATTTCGTAATAAGCCGAGACATGTAATGAAAAACTTATATTTATATGGCTCTTGAAATTAATCTCTAACAATTCATTAACTTGTAACAAAATTCTGTTGAAAAATTTTAAATAATATCTCTTTTATTAAAACTATCATACATTGTTACTAGCATAAGTACTGTGCAAACTGCTAATACTGTAAGAGCAAATGATAAGCTAGTAGTTATTTGTGTATCAAATCCCATTGATAACATACTTGTAAAATTAGGGAATACTTTTTCTGCAATATTCAAGTTATTAAATGGAATTAGTTTTACCCAATCCTTTTTAATGTATGAATCTATTATAACCATTACAATACTGTTTCCCATATATGTTGCAAGACTCAAACCTATTGAGAGTGATGTATTTCTTGTTATTGTTGAAAACATTAAAGCTAATATGGCAAATATTATTACCGGTATTAATTTCACAAAATAGTATTCTATCGTGAATAATGTATTTCCAATTTTTTGAACATTTCCCTCTTTCAAAAATAAATATTCATATCCTGATGTATCAAAAAATGCATTTGCTAGTATTATACTTAATATTGACATTATTAATGTTATTATTATTAAATAAAATAACAATGATAAAATCTTTGCAGTAAGTATTTTCCATCTTTTATTTGGCGTTAATGCCCAGAACTTTATTGTTCCTGTTGAAACTTCTGTTGAAATTGTTCCACCCGCTATTATAATTGCAAATATTGCAGTTAATGTCATAACAAAACTTGGTGCGATTGACTCAAATAGTTTTCTATAATTTGTATCAGTCGAATACCCTTCATCATCTAAAATATTGTTTTCTAATTTATACATGTTAATCTTTATATCATCTTCATATTTTCTTTTTTCTTCTGCTGTTAGTACTTTATTATTTTGATAGTTTATTCCTGTTCTTATACTTCTCTTTTCATTTGTTATTTTTCCAAGTATATATGATTTTGCACTTATTGATTCACTATCTGTATTTTCATTTCCTATCTGATATTTTTCACGCAAATCTAATATAAAAATATTATCATCATATTCAGCTTGTGAAATTTCTTTATTTGTTAATTTCTTTTTGGCTTGTTCTTTTTCATGATTAATATAGCCTTTAAAATCATCATTTATCACTAGTTTTAGCAAATCTTCATCTATTTCTAAACTCATATTTCCTAAAACGGTATTTTTCCAGTTTGTTGAATATGAATTTATATTTTTTTGTATTCTTATTTCATCAATTATTATTTCATTTTCTATTTGCTTTTTTTCAAGTTCTGATAAACTACTGTTATTTAGTTGTTCTTTATATGATTTTATTTCTGCTTCTACATCTTCTTTCCAATTTCCTTCATAATATACAGTTTGCCCATTATTTTTAGCATCCAAGTTCTGTGTTATTTTTGCCATTCCTAGTGCTGCTATTAGTGCTAAAAATATAAGAAATATAGCTAATTTGGTAGAAAATTTTTTCCATGTTTTTATGTTTTCATCTATAAATAATTTAAATATTTTCATATTACTTTACTCCCCTTTCTGTTGCATCAAAGAATATGTCTTCCAATGTGTGTTCTTTTGGTATAACTAACTGTATTTCAGTATCTGCGATTGCCAATTTTTTTATTACCTCTGGCAATTTTTCGGTTCGTACTGTAATATTAATTTTATTGTTTTCTATTTTAACATCTAAATTGAATTCTTCCTTTAATATTTTTACCGCTTTTTCTGTGTTTCTTACTTTTATCTCAACGGCCTCTTCTTTTTCTTCATTCGTATCTGAAATTTTTTCAACTTTAACTATTTTTCCATTATCTAGCACTGCAACTCTATCACACATTAATTGCATTTCTGACAATATATGTGATGATACAAACACGGCCACTCCCTCTTTATGTGATATTTCTTTTAATATATCTCTTAATTTTTTAATTCCTGCTGGATCTAGACCATTTGTAGGTTCATCTAGTATTAATACTTTCGGTTTATGTAATAAAGTTAATGCCAAACCTAATCTTTGTTTCATCCCTAAAGAATATTTGCCAACTTTATCTTTTTCTCTTCCTTTTAGTTCCACTAATTCTAAAACTTCTTTAATTCTTTTTTCATCTATATTTCTAATTCTAGCATGTAATCTTAAATTGTCTATTCCTGACATATATTTATATAAATCCGGATTCTCTACTATTGCACCTATACATTCCATTGCTTTTTCAAATTGTTTTTTAGTATCATATCCATTTACTTTGATTTCTCCAGAATCACTATTTATAAGTCTTAAAATCATTTTAATTGTTGTTGTTTTCCCTGAACCATTTGGTCCTAAAAAGCCATATATTTCGCCTTCTTCTACTTCTAAATTAAGATTATCTATAATTTTTCTTTTTCCAAATGATTTACTAACATTCTTTAATTCCAACACTTTTTTTCCCATACTATCTCAACTCCATACTATCTTCATAATATCTAGTAGTATCATCAAATTGTAAGTTTGCATATACTACCTTCCATTTTCCGTTTTCTTTTTTCAATATTATCTGGTCTTTACTTGCTTCAAATGAACTATTTTCATTGTGTTCTTCCATTCCATCTGTAGCTTTAATTGTTCTTTCAACTTGGTCTTTCAAGTTGACTGTTACTTGATTTCCTTCAAATTCATAACTACTTATTTTTTGAATTTTCCTTGATAATTTTGTTCTTACTTCTAATTCATTATAACCATTTCTTAAATTTTCCTCCAGAATTTGTGATTGTATGTTAATTGATTCAGTATTAGTAATCATTATTTTCTCTAATTCTGCTCTCATCTCTCCAACATATTTTTTTACTCTTTCTTCTGGCATTTCTTTCTGAATAATCTGCATATCTTCTGGTAATACAGAGTATTTGTCTGTTAATTTAATAAATTCTTCACATGTTGCTTTTATGTCAGTTTTTTCTGCCTCTCTTTGCTTTTCTAAGTTATTAAAATATAGTACTAATGCAATTAATACTATTATTGTCAATATTAATCCCTTATTAATTTTTCTTAAAATTTTCATTTTTCCCCCTTTTGCACATTTGAGATCGCTTTTTTTCCGTGCAAATTGCACCGATTATTCCGCTTTTTTTATGTGCAGTTTTTTATATTTAATATTTCTTCATCTTTTTTTAGATTCGGTCCTAAAAATTCATAACAATTTTTATTTACATTCATTGCTGCTAATCCAATTTCTTTATCTTCTCTTAATCTATTACTTGCATATTTTATTATGATTGGTTTATTTGTTACTGCCTCTTTCACTGCTTCTTTATCATCTCTCATATCTGGTGACGCAAAATATAGTATTTGACCAGATATTTTTAAGCCTGCCATTAATAATTCTTTATCTTCTAATAGATTTTCTTGTACATAGCAATATGTCCATCCAACTTTGCTTACAGAGTCATATACCACTTCTCTATCGCCTTTTAATCTATCACTTGCAAATTCTAGTGCTTCTGGATTATTGTGTACTGCTTCTAACACAACTTCTTTGTTATCTCTTAATTCATCACTTGCAAATTCTAGTAATGCCCCTTCTTTTTTTACATTTTCTAGTACATATTCTTTATTGTTTGAGTTTTGTTTCATTTTTGTTACTTCTATTCTTTCTGGCATTTCTTCACCCCTTCCTTTTTGATTTTCTAATTATTTTTTCCTATGTCAATATACAATTTAAGACCATACTTTTCCGTATGGTCTAATTATATCATTATAGTTTTATTTTTACTATATATTTTTTATTAATTGTTTCTTAAAGTTTGCTTAAACTTTTTAAAAATTTATTTATAGAGTAGGATATCTTTCATAAAAGTAAAGGCGAAAAACAAAAATAGTTTTCGCCTTTACTTTTAGCATTCTTATAAAATTTCATCATCATCTTCTTCTGAAAAAGCTCCTAACTTATCCAAAACATTCATCCGCGTTATAAAATCAAACAAGGATTGAATATCAATCATCACTTTTTTGTGATTTATTAAGTACTTAGTCAAAGGTTCAGCCTTTTCCACATACGGAGTATTGAAAGTCCGCGACCGAAAGCCATATTCAGATTGGTTCTCCATTTCTAGTTTTTTACCAGAAAACAGTTCGTAATAATCTCCATCCTCGCATTTTGCTAAAAAGTACATAGTAACACACATAGGTCCGGCACCACTTCCATCGTTATGATTCGAAATAATCATTGATGCCACAACATAGATATCAGACACTTTTACATTTTTCTCAATAGTCCCTTTCCGTTTTCTTCTAAAAAATGCCATTTTTCTTTCCTCCTTACAATTGTTTTACGAGAATCATCCAACTATTGTTCGCACAATTACGAATAATATTTTATATACTACCACATTTTTATATAAAAATCAATATTAATTTACACTGCAAAATTAATTCCTCTTGCAACAATATCTTTCATATTTTCAATTAAGTCATCAATTTCTTTTGGTGTAACAATCATGTTATAATCACCCACATTAAGAGCTTCTTTAACTTCTTCATACTTATCATTTTGCTGAAGCTTATTAAGATATTCATTAGATTCAGCCTTTTCTTGAAGTCTATCAATAAAGATGTCTATTCCGTCAGAAACAAGAGTCGCTAGTTCAACAACTGTAGGAATCCCAAGTGCTATTACAGGTATACCTAATGTTGTTTGACTTATCTCTTGCCTGGTGTTTCCAACACCAGCTCCTGGTACTATTCCTGTATCAGAAATCTGTATTGTACTACTTATTCTATCTATACTTCTAGAAGCTAATGCATCAATTACAATTAATAGTTTTGGATGAATGTTGTCTACAATTCCTTTTAAAATTTCTACTGTCTCAATTCCTGTTGTTCCTAGAACTCCTGGTGATATTGCACTAACTGGTCTTGTTCCTTCATCTACATATTGTGGTAAATATTTAATTATATGTCTTGTAACATCAATCTCATTTATTACTTTAGGTCCTAAAGCATCAGGAGTTACATAGATATTTCCTAATCCTACTACTAAAATATCTCCCTGTTTGTCTGTATGAATGTTTATTATTTTTTTTAATTCTTTGGTTACCACTTCTGATGCTTTTTGTATGTCTTCATCTTCTGCTAGTTTCAATTTTTTCACATCAATCGTTACATAATTTCCGACTGGCTTCCCTATCGCTTTTTCTCCATTTTTGTTTAAAATTTCTACCCTAGTCACTTTCAGTTTTTCATTTATTTCTTCTTCTGTGCTTTTAATTCCATCAATCTGTTTCAAATTATTTACTTTTTGATATATATCTCTTCTTTCTAGCGCCAAATCCGTTCTAAAATTGTACATAAAAAAACCTCCTCTTAAAAGTACTATTAGTATTTCTAAGTTTGAGGTTCTTATTCATGTTATTTTTTTATGTCAATTTTTATATGAACGTCTCTAAGTTGATCTTTATTTACATTTCCTGGTGCTCCCATCATCAAGTCTTCTGCTTTACTATTTAGTGGAAATGCTATAACTTCTTTTATGCTATCTGAATCTGTTAAAAGCATCAACATTCTGTCTACACCTGGTGCAATTCCAGCATGTGGTGGAGCTCCAAATTGAAATGCTGTATATAAAGCTCCGAATTTTGTTTTTACTTCTTCCTCTGTGTATCCTGCCATTTCGAATGCTTTTACCATTATACTGATGTCATGATTTCTTACTGCTCTTGATGACAATTCTATTCCATTACATACTAAATCATATTGATATGCTAAAATATCTAATGGATTTTGATTTTCTAATGCATCTAACCCTCCTTGTGGCATTGAAAATGGATTGTGACTAAATTGAATTTTATCATGTTCATCTATTTCAAACATTGGAAAATCTACTATCCAACAAAATTCAAACTTATTGTTATCAATTAAGTTTAGTCTTTTACCAAGTTCAGTCCTTATTTGTCCTGCCAGTTCAGTTGCTCTTTTTTCATTATCTGCTATAAAGAAAATTGTATCATTTTTTTGCAAATCTGCAATTTCTAATAGTTTTTTCTTTAATTCTTCTGGAATGAATTTGTCTATCGGACCTTTAAATGTCATATCTTCTTGAACTTCTAAATATCCAAGTCCACCCATTCCAATTGACATTGCATAATTAAGCATTTTTTCATGAAATCCTTTTGACATATGTCCATTTACTTTTATTGCTCTTACTGTTCTATTTATAAATGGCTTAAATGTACATTTATTAAAAAATTCTGATAAGTCTATTATAAATAATGGATTTCTTAAATCTGGTTTATCTGAACCATATTTTACCATTGCTTCTTTGTAAGTAATCCTTTTAAATGGTGCTTCTGAAATTTGTTTATCGGAGAATTTTTTAAATGTGTTATATATTACTGGCTCAACTACTTGGAATACATCTTCTTGAGTAGCAAAACTCATTTCCATATCTAATTGATAGAATTCTCCTGGTGCTCTATCTGCTCTTGCGTCTTCATCTCTAAAGCATGGTGCTATTTGAAAATATTTATCTATTCCTGATACCATAAGTAATTGTTTGAATTGTTGTGGTGCTTGTGGTAATGCATAGAATTTTCCTGGATGTAAACGGCTTGGTACTAAATAGTCCCTTGCTCCTTCTGGTGATGAACTTGTCAAAATCGGAGTTTGTACTTCTAAAAATCCTTGTTCTATCATTTGACTTCTTAAAAATTGAATTACATTTGCTCTTAATTTTAAGTTATTTTTTAATCTTTCACTTCTCAAATCTAAAAATCTATATTGAAGTCTTAAATCTTCACGTACTTCTTGATTTTCATTTACTTCAAAAGGTAGATTTTTTGTTCTTTTCCCTAGTACTTTTATTTCTTCTATACGAATTTCTACAAGTCCTGTTTTAATTTTTGTATTTATAGTTTCTTCATCACGTTTACGTACTGTACCATAAACAGTAACAGTTGATTCTATTGGAATATGTGATGCAAAATCTACATCTTCTGTTTTTCCAGAAGTAACTACCTGCGTTATTCCATACATATCTCTAATATCTAAAAATACTAGCCCTCCAAAGTCTCTTATTGTTTCTACCCATCCTGCGATTCTTACTTTTTTTCCTACATCTTCTAAACTTATTTCATTACAACTATGTGTCCTATACTCGTTCATGCTATCTCCTTCCTTTCAAAAATTTACGTTGTTTGCATCGCCTGTTTAGTTTTCTTTTTCATAGTTATCTATCAGAAACTAATCAAATTCAAAAATTCGCCCCTGCATTAATAATTTATTACTAATGCAGGGACGAATCATATCCGCGGTGCCACCCAGCTTGAAAATTAAATTTTCCACTTTATTAATATTGCTCCAATGTGTTTCACTTTATTAGGTTGTCCGTAAAGGGCTTACAGCCTCTGACCCTTTTTCTCTTTTCGTTACTTCTAATAGCTTTGCATTGTACTAACGCAATTCGTTTTTATTTATTATACGCTTTATTTTACACACTATTCTTTTTGTTGTCAAGTTTTTTTAAAAAATTCCTGTAATTTTTCTATTCTCATCAATATCTATTGACTCTGCCGCAGGGATTTTAGGTAATCCTGGCATCGTCATTATTTTTCCTGCTAGTACTACAATAAAGCCAGCTCCTGCTTTTAATTCTACATCTCTTACATTGATTTCAAAAGGCTCATCACACTCTAAATTTTTAGCATCATCTGATAATGAATATTGTGTTTTGGCTATACATATAGGAAGATTTCCATAACCCATTTCTTCTATTTTTTCTATTTTCTTTGTTACATCTTCTGGATAAATTACCCCTTTGGCTCCATATATTCTCATTGCTACATTATTTATTTTTTCCACGATTGTTTCTTTCAAACTATACATGTATTCAAATTCTGTTTCTTTTTCTGCTACTTCTATAATCTTATTAGAGATATCAATTGCTCCTTCTCCGCCTTTAGCCCAGCTTTCGACTACGCTTGACATTATTTTTCTTTTCTCTAGCTCGTTCTGTACAAACTCTATCTCTTTTTCGGAATCTGTATTATATTTATTTATTGCAACAATTATATTTAGTCCAAACTTTCCTCTTATATTATCAACATGTTTATATAAATTACTCATTCCTTTTTCTACTGCTTCCATATTTTCTTCAAGGATATGTTCTTTCGAAACTCCACCATGGTATTTTAGAGCTTTTATTGTTGCAACACATATAACAACATTAGGTTGAATATTTGCCTGTCTGCACTTTATATCTAAGAATTTTTCTGCACCTAAGTCTGCTCCAAATCCAGCCTCTGTAATAGCATAATCGGCTAGTTTCATTGCTGTTTTTGTAGCAATTATTGAATTGCATCCATGTGCTATATTTGCAAATGGACCACCATGTATTATCGCAGGTGAATGTTCTAGTGTTTGAACTAAATTTGGTTTTATTGCATCTTTTAGTAAAACTGCCATTGCTCCTTCTGCTTTTAAGTCTTTAGCAAATATTGGATTGTTTTTCTGGTTATATCCTATAACTATATTTCCTAATCTATTTTTCAAATCCTCAATATCTGTTGCCAAACACAAAATTGCCATAACCTCTGAAGCAACAGTTATATCAAAAGCATCTTCTCTAGGTATAATATTTTTTTCTCCTGATAATCCTGTATTTACTCTTCTTAATTGTCTATCATTTAGGTCTAAACACCTTTTCCATACTACTTTTTCAATTCCTAATTGATTTCCATAATAGATATGATTATCTATCATTGCTGATAACAAATTATTAGCAGCTGTTATTGCATGAATGTCCCCTGTAAAATGTAAGTTTATATCTTCCATAGGTACAACTTGGGCATGTCCTCCTCCTGTTGCTCCTCCTTTTATTCCAAATACAGGCCCTAATGATGGTTCTCTTAATGCTAATATTGATTTTTTTCCTATTTTTCTTAATCCATCAGCTATTGCTATTGATATTGTTGTTTTTCCTTCGCCTAAAGGTGTAGGGCTCATAGCTGTAACTAAGATCAATTTACCATTTTCTTTGTCTTTTAGCTTTTCATATAATTTATCAGAAATCTTGGCTTTATATTTTCCATAAACTTCTATTTCATCTTCTGGTACATCTATTTCTTTTGCAATTTCTGTTATATTCTTTAGTTCTGTATTTTCAGCAATTTCAATATCTGTCATTTTAACCTCATTCCTTCCTTAAAATACAACTAACCAAGTATTCCAACTATAATTCCAATTGCAGCTCCAACTATAACTTGCAATGGTGTATGTCCTAATACTTCTACAAGCCTTTCTTGGACTTCAACTCCTGTAAGTCCTGGTGTTTCTATGATTTTATTTAATAAATGTGCTTGCTTCCCGGCAGCTCTTCTTACTCCTGCTGCATCATACATTACTACCATTGCAAAAATCGTTGCCATTGCAAACATAATGCTGTCAACACCTTCACTTTTTCCTATTAATGTAGCTAAACATGTCACAACTGCTGAATGTGAACTTGGCATTCCTCCTGCTCCTATTATTCTTTTAAAGTTAAATTTTTTAGTTGTTACTAAATCATATATTACTTTAAATGTTTGTATACAAAACCATACTAAAAATGGTAAATATAAATATTTATTTGTGATTGCTTTTTGTAAGTTATTCATTGCTTTTCCCCTTTTTTATTCTGTTTCAAATTTTTCTTCTTTTAATTCTCCATCTTCTTCTAAAAGAATTGTAATTTTCTTCTCTGCGTCTTCTAATATATTGTTACATTGTTTTGCAATTTTCATTCCTTCTTCAAATTTTTTCACAGACTCGTCTAAATTCAAATTTCCATTTTCTAATTCTGTAACAATTGTTTCTAATTTTTTCATTGATTCTTCAAAGTTTTCTTTTGCCATTTTTAACCATTCTCCTTATCTTAATATTCACTTATTGTCCAATTTTCAGTATCAACTTCATACCATTGAATAACAGTAGCATCCTTTTTAACTGCTACATAATATTTATTATTTTTCTTTTCCTCAATACTAAATGATGCTGAATCATCATCGCCCCATTCTTTTTTGGCTAAAGCAATGGATTTTGCATCTTTATCTTCTTTTTGTTCTTCACTTTCTTTGCTTTCTTCTACTTGAGTTTCTTTTTCTTCCTCTCCAACATAGTCATCTTTTTTAGGTTCTTCTGTAATTTCGGTAGTTGTCTCCTCTTTTGGCTCAGTATTTGCTACTTCGTTTTGTTTTACTGTTGGAGCTTTCATTGCTTCAACTACTTTTTTATTTTCTTTTATTCCTTCTTCATACACAGTTGAGCCAACCAATGCAGCTAATCCTAATAATGCTAAAATAATTATAATCGTTAACATTGTTTGTTGTTTTTTCATTACTTCTTCCTTTCTGCACATTTTAATGCACATTTTAAAACGCAAATAATCGGTGCAACTGGCAAATCAATTAGCAAATTATCGCATCTTTTTCGCCATCTGAAAATTTTAGTTTTACTTTATCATCTTTTTCTAGTTCTTTTGCACTTTTTACAATTTTGTTGTCTTTCTCTGTTAAAGAATATCCTCTTGTTAATGTTTTTAGTGGACTTAGCGTGTCCAATTTGCTCACTATCTTAATATATGCTGATTGACTATCTTTATGTATTATTTTCATTTTATTTTCTAATCTTTGTACATATGAATCTAATGTAACATCCATGTCTCTAATTTTTCTTAATGGGTCTGTAAAGGCCCTAGATTTCATGCATTTTTCATATCTTAGTCTCATTAGCTCAATTTTCTTTTTTAGTGCTAATCTATATCTATTTTGATAATTGTTGATTTTTTGTTTTAACTCATATACATCTGGTACTGCTAATTCAGCAGCTGCTGATGGTGTTGGTGCTCTTAAATCTGCAACAAAATCCGCAATTGTAAAATCTGTTTCATGACCTACTGCCGAAATTATTGGAAGTTCTGAATCATATATTGCTCTTGCAACTATTTCTTCATTAAATGGCCATAGGTCTTCCAGTGAACCTCCACCTCTACCTATTATAAGCACATCTGCAAGTTTTTTTTCATTCATTACTTTGATTTTTTCTGCAATTTTTTCTGCTGCACCAGGACCTTGTACAGGTACTGGTAATAATCGTATATACACATTTGGATTTCTTCTTGTTGATACATTTATTATATCTCTTATTACTGCTCCTGTTTGTGATGTTAATACTCCTACTACTTTAGGATACAATGGAATTGGCTTTTTATGTGATTCATCAAAAAGTCCTTCTGCTTCTAGTTTGGCTTTTAACTGTTCAAATTGCTCGTGTAAATCTCCCATTCCATCTTCCATCATGCTTTTTACATATATTTGATATACTCCATCTCGTTCAAATACTGACACAGAGCCAAAAACCATTACCTTCATTCCATCTTTTGGTTTAAAAGCTAGCCTTTCAGCATAACTTTTAAACATTATACATTTTATCAACGAGTTTTCGTCTTTTAATGTGAAATATAGATGTCCTGTGTAATGGTTCTTAAAATTGGAGATTTCTCCTTTTACTAATATTGCTCCTAAATTCTCATCTTCATCAAATCTGTCTTTTAGATATTTATTTAATTGTGTTACTGTTACTGCATTATATTTCATTAGTATTTCTCTCCCCAAAAATTATTGATTTTCTAATTCTTTTACTACACTAGCTAAAATTCCGTTTATGAAATTTTTAGATGTTTCTTCTCCATATTTTTTTGCTAATTCTAAACTTTCATTTATTGCTACTTTATATGGAATATTTTTATATTTTATTTCATATATAGCAAGTTTTAATAAACTTAAATCTATTTTTGATATTCTGTCGATTTTCCAATCAGCCTTTAGATTTTTTTCTATTAGCCCTTGTATTTCTACAATATTTTTGTTTATTCCTAAAATTGCATCTTTTATATATTCTTTTGCATCATTTTCTTCGATTTCATTACATTGAATATATAGTTCTACTTGTTCTTCTAAATCATCTACTTTTTGAATTTCTAAACTATATATTAATCTAAATGTTAGTTCTCTAATTGCTGATCTCTTCATTATTTCCAGCTTATGCTAATCCAATTATTAGCATATCCTCCTCTCATTATAATCTGTCTATAAATTGTTTTAATTTATCTTTTACTTCATCTTTGTTTTTTTGAACATAGTTTCCAACAAGTGCACCTAATATTATAAGTACTATTGCTATAATAAGTTCATATAATCTTGTACATAATATTAAGATTGCAATTATCACTCCAATTATTGCTCCTAAATATTTAGATAAAAATTCTTTAAAACCTTCCATTTTTCTCTCATCCTATTCTTTACTTTTTTTGCCATCTTGTAAACTTGTTACTTTAACATTTACTTCTTCAACTTCTAAGTCTGATATCTTTTTTACTTCTTCTTTTATCTTTTTCTGTAAACTACTTGCTAATTCTTTTATTATGACATTTTCTCCAACTACTAAAAATAGTGTTATTCTTAATTGATTTTCACTGTTTACATCTATCTTTGTATTGCATTGTTTTACTTTATCAAAACTAGCAACCGCATTTTTTACCATATTATCAATTGATTCTTTGGATATCATTAATTGGCCATTTTCATTTTTTAGTAATATTCCTTGTGTTTCTTTTACTCTTTCTTTTGATTTTTCATCAAAGAACATGCATTTTATTGATAACAATATAAATACTATACTTACTCCTAAAGTTATTTTTGATGATAAATCTCCTGTTACTAACGCTTTTAACATTTCCATAACTACATCAAAATCAATCCAGTTAAATATTAATAAACTTAGTATCACTGATATTAATAATATTATAAATGAATATACTATTAATGCAAATCTTTCTAAAAATTTCATATCAATTCTTCCTCTCTTGTTATATTTGATTATTCACCTTTTTGTTCTTCACTTTCTTCATTGTTGTTTTCTTCTTTTTCTGTTCTAACACCTTGAACATGTACATTTACTTCTGATACTTTCAAACCTGTCATATTTTCTACTGATTTTTTTACTCTGTTTTGTATTTCAAATGCAACATCTGGAATTCTTGAACCATATTCAACAATTATGTTTACATCTATTTTTACTTCTTTTTCTCCAGCATCAACTTTTATTCCTTTTGATAAGTTTTTCTTTCCACTTAATACTTCTGAAATTCCTCCTGCAAATCCTCCTGACATACTTGCTACACCAGGTACTTCTGATACAGCTACACCTGCTATTACTGCAACTACATCATTTGATATTTTTATTCCGTCATTTGTTCCTTCTGTTTTTTCTTCAATTTCCACTATTTCGTCTTTCTTTTCTTCTTGATTTTCTTCCATAAAAATCACTTTCCTTTCAACAAAATTTAATCATTTCAAGTATATCAATTTTTTGTTCTTTTTACAACTGTTTTCACAAAGAATTTACTTAATATCAAATTTTATTTCTAAAAAGAATTTTGATAAATCATCAAATTTAACTGTTGTTTTTTCTCCTGTTTTTATACTTTCAATTTCAAATTCATCTTCTTTTGATTTATCTCCTAGTACAATCATATATGGTGTTCCTAGTATTTTTACATCCTTTATTTTAGCTCCAATAGAAATATTATCTCTGTCATCTATTATCACATTATAAGCTGTAAAAAATATTTTTTGTTCTATTGCTTCTGCTAATTTTACTTTTTCTTCATCTCCTGGCTTTACAACTATTTGTAACATGTATGGAGAAATTCTCTCTGGAAGAACAAATCCACATGGCTTACCTGATTTATCATTCACAACACATTTTTCATATAAAGCAGCTAATGTTCTACTAACACCAATTCCATAGCATCCCATGTAGTATAACTCTTCTTTGCCTTCTTGGCTTATGTATTTTCCATTCATCATTTCTGAATATCTCGTTCCTAATTGGAAAATGTGTCCTAATTCCATTGTTCTTATTTCTTTAAAGTTTGAAATATCTTCGATTCCATATTCTGCTTTCAAATATTCTCTATAATCTTCTCTTTCAAGAATTTCTGTGTTTAGGCCTACTCCTGTTTCTTCATTATATAATATTTTGTCTTCTCCTTGTTCTGATATCATCATAAATTCTTCTGATTTTTTACCACCCATTGCTCCATTATCTGCAACTATTGGTATTACATCTAAACCGATTTTTTCAAATATTTCTAAGAATGCATTTCTTACATTCTCATAAGATTTTTCCATTCCTTCTACATTAGTATCAAAACTATATGCATCTAACATTGGAAAAGATTTTCCTCTTAAAAGGTAGCCTCTTGTTCTTATTTCATTTCTGAACTTTTCACCAATTTGATAAAATGTTACAGGTAAAGTTTTATAAGATTTTAGTTTTTCTCTTGCAAATTCTAACATTGCTTCTTCTCCTGTTGGTGCTAAGCAAAATGTTCCTTTGTTTGATTCTGTAATTAACATTGTTCCATCTTGCACATAATGATCATATCTTCCTGAATTTTTCCATATTGTATCTGGTTGTAATGTTGGTAATAATACTTCTATACATCCATGTGCATTTAATGTGTCTACTATTATTGATTCTATTTTTCTTCTTAGTAATAATGGAATTGTATTATATCCAAATAATCCAGCTCCATATTGTACTAATTGTCCTGTTTGTAATAATATACTTTGTCCAGGATACATCTCATCTATATTATTTAATTTGGTTGTTCCCATTCCTGTTAATGATAATTTCATTTTATATTCCTCCAATATTTAATTTTTTATTCTTTATTTTCATCTTCTTCACTCGGCATTGGAGCCTCCGCTTCAATTAATTCTTCTATTACAATCTGTCTGTTTGAATCTAATTTGTATTTTGGAAGTTCTGGTAATTTAGATAAACTTTCATATCCAAACATTTTTAAGAATTCTGGTGTTGTTTTATATGTAGTTGGTTTTCCAGGTAAATCTGCTTTGCCAGCATCTTCTATCAATCCATAGTCTAATAATTTATAAATTGTACCATCACTATTTACACCTCTTATAGCTTCTATCTCGGCTCTTGTTGCCCTTGGATTATATGCAATTATTGCAAGAGTTTCTAATGCTGCTGTTGATAAATTAGGTTTTGCTCTTTTATCTAAAATAGGGTATATATATTCATAATATTCCTTTTTACTACATAGTTGATATCCATCTTCTATTTTAATTATTTCGATTCCTCTATTTGCAAAATCTTTTTGCATATTTTTTACTAATTCTTCTACTTGTTTTTTGTCAATTTCTAGAGCTAATACTAGTTCTTCTTGTGTAACTACTCTTCCAGCTGAAAATAGTATTGCTTCTATTATTTCTTTTTGTTTCTGGATTTCCATATTTCACCTACTATTTCTCTAATTTCAATGCTTATATTCTCTCATGTTTTCCACATTATGTCAAGATAAAATTTCATTTTGCACATAACATTCATTTCAAATAAATTCTTCCCATACCAAATTTGCCAAGTTGATTCCTTTTGAAGTAAGTCTAATCGTATTTGAATCTACTGTAATAAGTTTTTCATCAGATAATCTTTTCAATTCATTTCTAAACAAATAAATTGGGTTCTTTACAAATTTTGATTTAAAATCATTAATCTTTACGCCTTCTATCTTGCGTAGTCCTAATAGCATATATTCTTTTTCCATATCAAACTCTTTTTGAATCTCGTGAATAATCCTATTTTTTTCAAGCTTATCACTTTCAATATTTTTTATGTATTCTTCTATATTTTCTGTATTAGAATATCGTGTTATATCACGATATGAATGTGCTGAAACTCCAAACCCAAAATACTGTTTTTGTTTCCAGCAATTCATATTATGCCTTGATTCAAACCCCTTTTTAGAAAAATTTGATATTTCGTAATGCACATAACCATTTAGTTCTAATGTGTTTTTTACATACCAATACATATTTCTTTCTGTTTCATCACTTGGAAGTTTTAGCTTCCCACTTTGAATTTTATTTGCAATAGGTGTTCCTTCTTCCACAATAAGTGAATATACAGATATATGTTCTGGATGTAGTTTTATTATTTGATCTAAACTATCTTTTAAATCTTTTATTCTTTGATTGGGCAACCCTAGCATCAAATCAACATTTATATTTCTAAATCCTACATCTCTTGCTGCTTCATATGTTTCTAAAAATTGTTCATAATTATGTATTCTTCCTATGTCTTTTAAGATTTTATCCTGTGTTACTTGTAACCCTATACTTAATCTATTTATTCCACATTCCTTGTAATCTTCTAACTTTTCTTTTGTAACTGTTCCCGGGTTAACTTCTATTGTTATCTCTGTATTTTTAGTTATATTTTTCTTTTTAATTTCTTGTAAAATTTGCTTTATATATTTACTATCAATATATGATGGTGTTCCTCCTCCTATATAAATTGTAGTAATCCATGGTTTTATATTTTGAGACTTTATTTCTTTTATAAGTGCCTTTATATACTTTTCTATCAAATCATCTTTATTGCAATATGAAATAAAATCACAATAATCACATTTATGCTTGCAAAATGGAATATGTACATATACTCCTACTTCATTATTTTTCATTGGCAATCTCCATTATCTTTTTTAATCTATAATTAACTCCTGATTTTCCAACAGGGTCCTTAAGCATTTTTCCTAATTCTACTAAACTAGCATTTGGATTCTTTAGCCTTAATTCTGCAATTTCTTTTAATGGCTCATCCATTTTATCAAATATTTTATTTTCTTTCAATTTTTTTATTGCCTCAATTTGCTCTATTGAAGCATTTATTGTTTTGTTCAAATTTGCAGTTTCACAATTTACTATTCTATTTATTTTATTGTTCATTTCCCTTTGAACTCTTATTTCTTCAAACTTTAATACTGCTTTGTTGGCTCCAAGTAGTGCTAAAAATTTTGAAATTTCTTCTCCATCTTTTATATAAATCGAATATTGATTGTTTTTTTTAATAATATTGCTTTTTATATTATATTTGATTAAATCATCTTTTATTTTTCCTGCTTCTTTTTTATCTCTAATTCCTATTTCTAAATGATATTTTTTCTCTGGATTATTTATTGAGCCAGAGCCTAAATATGTGCCTCTTATTATCCATTTTATTTGTTCTAAATTTAGTTCTTCTGTTTTATCGATTTCTTTTAAATACTTTTCGTCTACTGTTATTACAAATAAATTTCCTTGCATTAAAATATTATAATCATTTATTCCGATATTACTTAGAAGTCTTGAAAGTCTATTAATATTGTATTCGTTTTCTGTACTAAATTTTATTTTATTTTTCTCATGTGTAATATTACTACTTGTTAAATATCCAATTAATTCATATTTAACAGCTTCTTTATTTGCTAAGTTCTCTATTTTACTTATTTCTTCTTTTAATTCTGACGAAAATGACATAAGTTCACCTCTCTTTAATTAACTTTAGATATTATTATTCTATCATTTCCATATAAATCTTTTTTACTATATATATCATTATATCTTTTGGTATCTTTTATAATTTCTGTAACATCTTCTTTTTGGTCATAACCTATTTCAAAACATAAATAGCTTCCGAATTTTAAATAATCTATTGCTTGACTTGAAATTTTTCTATAAAAATCCAAGCCATCATATCCACCGTCTAATGCTATTATAGGTTCATTTTTTACTTCTTCACTTAATAATTTTATATCTTCCTTTTTTATATATGGTGGATTTGATACAATTATATCAAATTTAACTTTCCCTATATTGCTAAATAGATTTGATTTTACAAATTTAACATTAGTATCTAATCTATTAGCATTCTTCTTTGCAACTTCTAGTGCTTTTTCGCTTATATCTATTGCATATACTTCTGCTGTTGGTATATTTTTGGCTATAGATATTGCAATTGCTCCACTTCCTGTGCATAAATCCAAAATTCGTGGTTTTTCTATTTTTTTTGCTATCTTTATTACCTCTTCTACCAATATCTCTGTATCTGGACGTGGTATTAATACATTTTCATTTACAAAAAAGTCCATTTTCATAAATTCTTGTGTATGTGTTATATGTTGTAATGGTACTCCTTTTGTTAGCTTTTCTATATTAACAAAATACTCCCATTGTTCTTTTTTATCTATTTCTTTATTATCATAAACTATTAAATATTGTCTTGGCTTTTTTAATATATATTGTAGCAATAACCTAGCTTTTAGCTTAGGAGTTTCTATATTGTTGTTTTTTAATATTATCATTCCTTTTGTTAATGCTTCTCTTATTGTCATATTAACACCACCTTTCCTATTAAATATATAACATTAGTCACTTTTTTTCAATACCAAAATACTAAAAAAGAACAACTATATTAGCTGCTCTTTTAATTTTCTTCTTTTTATTTCTGTTGCTGATGGCGGTAATAATGGGCTATAATCTTCACCATCAAATACATCTACCTCTACAGTTCTTGTAAGCAAATCTGTATAAGTATATGATGCTGTTCTATCATTTTCTTCATATTTTACTACAAATAGATTAGAATATGCTTTTTCTATCGTACCTTCTTTGGCAAATTCCTTGCTTCTTCCTAGTGAACCTTTTACTATTATTTTTTGGCCAATTTTGTCATTAATGTCTGATTTTAAAGTTGAAATATCATTTCTACAAATCATTAAATCACCTACTTTGCTCATGATGTTACAAATATAACATTTGTAGGCAATTTTGTCAAAGTAAATATTTTATTGTCGACTTGATGTATTCTGCTTGTTTCAAGGCATTCATTCATTTTGTTTTCTTTTATTACATTTATGTTACATTTTTGTTACAAAATTATTACATTTCGTTTTCCTATTGCTCCGAAGCCATTTACCCCCTTTTTTCCATCTCTTAACTCATCTACAAAATCATCTATTGTTACATATCTATTTTTATCAGTAATTGCTACATTTTTTGCTACTATTAATGGATCTAAAAAGTCTATCAATATTCGTGCTGGTGATGACGCAAAATTTGCTCCTGCATCCATTATTGCTTCGAAATAACTTTGGCATGCTCCTGCAAATATCACTAAATTGTCTCCATGTTTTTCATCATATTTTCTTGCCTTTTTTACTGTTTGGATAAAATGCTTTGAGTTTCTGTAGTTATATATATCTCTATATCTTGTTCCATTTTTTATCATTCCGGTCATGGCCAGTTATTACTAAAATATCTGGATTATATATCATTAATAATTTGTTTATTACTTGAGATTGTTTGTATTCCGGAATATTTCTTACTACTGCATTTAATCCCATTTTTCTATAATACATTTTTGATTTTTCGCTATATTTTCTATCACCATCCAAATGTAATATTCTGCCTGTATGAATAATTTCTTTTCTTCTATTATCTTTTGATTTCTTTTCCTTTTCTATCATAGTTAATATTCTTTGTTCTAATTCTTTTTCTCTTTTTATTTGTTCTTCTCTACTGACTATTTGAAGGTCGGTTAAAGGTGCATCTGCCTCAATCCTAACATCAATCCCCTTTAGTAGAGCTATTCTTGTCTCATTTTTCATTATTCTTACAACACTAAAAATTATGTCATTTCCATACGAATTTCTACTAACTATATCGCCTTTTTTTATTTCATGCATATTATCACCTCTTTGCATTCAAATTAGGCTATTATATTTTATTCAATTCGACTTTTTTTGACACAATTTTCCTTAGTACACCCAAGAGACTGTTAATTACCGATAGTACCTTTGGTTACAATATTACATGGTTGTATATACTCAATATTTTTCAAAAAATTTTTTTCTTTACTAATACTCCTTTCCGTGATATAATATCCTTAGAAATTTTAAGCAAGGAGGCTCATTATGGAAAAATCTATTGCAGACTTAGCTGAAAATAAAGTATTGATTTTATACTTATTAAATAAACTTCCAGATGGAATTAAAAGTGACAACTTATACAAAATAGTGTCATCTGCTAATAATATCAACTATTTTTATTTTCAAGAATTATTAACTGACTTAATAGATACAAATTTAGTTGGTTCTTTTACAAAAGAAGATGATACATTTATTAAAATCACATCAGATGGTCAAAACTCATTATCACTTACAAAATCATTATTACCTGGCATATTAAAGCTAAAAGCTGATAATATCTTCAAAACTGAAGTTTCTAATATCGCAGAAGAATCTTCTATTGTAACTGAATACATACCAAAAGACGAAAATAATTACACAGTAAAATGTAAAGTAATTGAAAAAAATGAAACCATATTTGAAATTTCAACTTTTGCTGGTTCAAGAGAAAGAGCAAAGCAAATCTCTGACGGCTGGAAAAATAATGCAAATACAATTTATCCAAAAATAATAGATTTACTTTTAAATGGTGAAAATAATGAAAAAGAATGATATAACAAATTTTATAAAAATACTAAAAGAAGCTTATCCAGATGCAACTTGCAGTTTAGACTTTGAAACACCATTTCAGATTGTTGTAGCCGTCATGTTATCAGCACAATGTACTGATGAAAGAGTTAACAAAACAACACCTGAATTATTTAAAAGGTGTCCGACAATAAAAAATTTTGCAGATATTGATATCAAAGAACTTGAAGAAGTTATACATCCATGTGGTTTTTATAGAAATAAAGCAAAAAACATAAAATTATGTGCAAAACAAGTGCTGGAAAAATTTAATGGTGAAGTTCCAAAAACAATGGATGAACTTTTAACTTTAGCTGGTGTTGGCAGAAAAAGTGCTAATGTAATTTTATTAGAAGCTTTTGGGATTGCGAATGGAATTGCAGTAGATACTCATGTAAAAAGAGTTTCTAATAGAATTGGTCTTTCACATGAAAAAAGCCCAGAAAAAATCGAGCAAGATTTATTAAAAATATTTCCAAAAGATTCTTTAAAAGACATTAATCATCTTTTTATATGGCATGGCAGAAAAACTTGCGATTCACGTAAGCCATTATGTGAAAACTGTAGTGTTAAAAACTTTTGTGAATATTATAAAAAAAATTGTACATAATATTTATTAAGAGGTGATATCTTTGACTAATATCAATTGTTCTTTAAATTGTATTTATCAAATTGATGGAAAATGTTCTTATGATATTATTTCTTTTTCAAATTTATGTACAAATTCTGAATGTGCATATTATCAAAATAAAGGAACCAATTAATTTATTCTATGGTTCCTTTATTTTATATTATAGGAAAATTCTTCGAATTTCCTATAATATAAAAATAACAATGCACAGAAATTTGCAAAGCAAATTTCGCGCTCGAACAAAGACGCGGACTTTAAAATGTTCTAATAAGTGTCAATGTTATTAGTATCCGCTTTTGTTCTCTATATTCTTCAAATACTTTCGAAAGATATTTCATACTATTTATACATTGTTCAAGTGTATTTCCTGTTGACCCAACTTCAATTATGCAAGCTGCTTTTCCTAAATTTTGATTATATCTAGAATTTCTTACAATCATTGTTTTAAATAATCCTGGATACATTTCATTTGCTTTTGCTTGAAATTCAATTGCAAATTTCAAGTTAGAACCCCAATTAGGATGATATAATCCACCACCATTTGTTCCTATAACAAACATTAACTGTGCTGCTACATCATCTCCAATTTTTACACTTGGGTCATAATTGCTTTTACTTCCAATTGCATCTCTATGTAAGTCTATTATTATATCTGTTGGATTTGACTGCAATATTCCTTCAACTGTTTTCTTTGACCTTGTATATGAGCCTGTATATGCCGGATAATCATGATAAGTTTTATCATGTACCACACTAAATCCATACCCTATTAAATAATTAGCCAATTCATCTCCAACTCTTGCAACTGAATAATTCAGGTCTGTCGTCCTATAATTACCTGTTTGCTCATAATTGTATTGTTCTGTTGGTGTATAACTCTCACATGTATGCGTATGGAAAATTATAATATTATTTTTATTTATGTTAAGTTCCGCATTTAATATTGAATCATTTATTTCAAATTCTGTTTCGTTTTTTATTTTTACTCCATTGCATTCAACATTATGACTTTCATTTATAGGGTTTTGTGTTACAATCTCTGTTGCAAGATTTGTTGCTACTTGTTGCGTTTCTTGTGCTGGTTGATTGTCTTCTTTTGACTCACTATTAGATTCTTCATGATTTTCTTCCTCTTCTACTGTTTGCTTAGTCTCTTCTTGCTTTTCTATATTTTCTAATTTTGATAACTCTATATTTAATATTCTATCTGAAAAAGAAATCTCTTCTTCTCCATCTTCTTTTATAACATTTTCTGCTCGATTATTTGTTGTCGCAATTGCCGGTATTTCACTATTTAAGCATTTCACTAATTGCTCTGATAAATCTATTTGTAAAATTTGATTTGTACTAAATTTTTTTATCATTTTAGTCGCAATAAATAAAATCACTATAATACTTATAAATATCGCTATCTGAAATATTGATTTTTTTATATTTATTATTGTAACATTAAACATATTTTTCTCCTTGTCCCAATACTCCTATATATAATATATGTTTATTGTTTCAATAATAGAACAATTTTATAATAATCTTGGTTTTAATTCTAAATAGATTGGCTTTTCTTCCCTTATCATCGTGCTTTTTCCATGACCTGGATATACTATTGTTTCATCTGGTAAAATCATTAATTTTTTAGTTATTGATTTTATTACTGCTTCAAAGTCACCTGTTGGTACATCAGTTCTTCCCCATGTGCCTCTAAATAATGTATCTCCTGAAAACAATAATTTTTCTTGCTCACAATAAAGGCAAGAACCGCCAGATGTGTGTCCTGGCGTATGGATTACCTTGAATTCTAATTCTCCTAAATGTAATAAATCTTCATCATCCACTCTTGCATCAACTTCTATTGTTAAGCCTTTATTTCCTATATATGTGGTTAAATTTATATTTGAATCTCGTAAGTTTTCTGCTGCTGCCCTTTGTGCAACAATTGTTCCACCATATCTTTCTTTAAGTTCTTTCACTCCACCTATATGGTCACCATGACAATGTGTTAAATATATATATTTCAATTTTGCTTGCAATATATCAAGCATTTCTATTATTTTGTCCACATCTCCTGCTGGGTCTATTACCATTGTTTCTTTTGATTTTTCATCTTGGACTATGTAACAATTTGTTGCATCTCCTATCCAAGTTTCAATCTTTAGTACTTTTAATATCATTTTATTCTCCCTTTTTTCTAATGCATATTGCACCGATTATTCCGCTTTTTTTCCGTGCACTCTATCATTCTATTTCTTTCTATTTACTTCATATACACTGTCAATTTTTCTAAGCTCTCTAATTATTTTGTTTAGTCCTTCTAGACTATCAACTTCAAGTGTAACTTCTGTTATTGCTACTCTTTCTTTTGTCGCTCTAGCATTTACTCCTAGTAGTTTTGCTTTCGATTCATTTATTTTTTGAACAATATCTGCTAAAAGTCCATTTCTATCATTAGCAAAAATTTCTATCTCTACGGTATAAATTACCTTTTCTTGATTACACCATTGAACATCTATTATTCTGTTTTCTTCTTTTAATAATTCATTTACATTTACACAGTCTTTTCTATGTACTGATACTCCTCGTCCTTTAGTAATATATCCTATTATTTCATCTCCTGGAAGTGGGTTGCAACATTTAGAAAGTTTTACTAAACAATTATCTATTCCTTTTACTATAATTCCTGAATCCGATGGTTTTATATTATTACGTTTTGCAGTTGCTAATTCTTCTATTTTTTCTTCTATAATTTGTTCTTCTTTGTGTTCTTTTCTATATTCAATTAACATTCTTGCAATTATTTTAGTCGCGGTTATTGCTCCAAAGCCAACTGCTGCATACATTTCTTCAAGATTTTTGTATTTGTATCTTTCAAGCATTGGATTTATATATTCTGTTTTAAATAGTTCTTCATATGTCATTCCTATTCTTTTAAGTTCTCTTTCTATTGAATCTTTACCTTTTTCTATATTCTCCTCTTTTTTCTCTTTTTTGAACCATGACATTATTCTATTTCTGGCTGATGAGCTTTTAACAAATTTAAGCCAGTCCATGCTTGGACCTTTTGAATTGTCTGATGTTAGTATTTCTACTATATCTCCATTCTTTATTTGAGTTATTATTGGTACCATTTTACTATTTATTTTGGCACCTGTCATATGATTACCAATTTCTGCATGTATGCTATATGCAAAATCTATTGGTGTTGCACCTTTTGGCAAAACTTTTATTGCACCTTTTGGTGTAAATACATATACTTCATCTTCGAATAACTCTGTTTTTAATGTTTCTAAGAATTGTTGAGGATCTTGCATTTCTTGTTGCCATTCTAAGCTTTCTCTTAACCAAGCAAGTTTGTCATCTTGTACCCTTACTATTTGTTGTCCTTTTTTACTTCCATAATTTGCTTCTTTATATGCCCAATGTGCAGCAATACCATATTCTGCAATTCTGTGCATATCCCAGGTACGAATTTGAACTTCGAATGGTGTTCCCTTTTCTCCAAGAAGTGTTGTATGTATTGATTGATACATGTTTGCTTTTGGTACTGCTATATAGTCTTTAAATCTACCTGGCATTGGTGTATACATTTCATGCACTACACCTAATGCTGTATAGCAATCTTTTACTGAATTTACAATTATTCTCAGTGCAAATAAGTCATAGATTTGGTCAAGTGTTTTATTGTCTCTTTGCATTTTTCTATATATACTGTATAAGTGTTTTGCTCTTCCTGTTACTTCCGCTTCTATATGTTGTTTTTTTAGCTGAACTCTTATATCTGCCATTATCTTTTCAATAAATTTTAATCTTTCTTCTCTTTTTTGTTCTATACCTTTAATTAATTCTCCATATTCTTCTGGATATAAATACTTAAATGCTAAATCTTCTAATTCCCATTTCATAGAATAGAAACCTAATCTATTTGCTAGTGGTGCATATAACTGCATAGTTTCTTTTGCTATGGCGATTTGTCTATCTCTTCTTAAAAACTCTAAAGTCCTCATATTATGCAATCTGTCTGCTAATTTTATTATGATTACTCTTATGTCTTTTCCCATTGCAAGAAACATTTTTCTATAATTTTCTACTTGATTCTCTTCTATTGATGCATGTTGAATTAATTTTAATTTTGTAACACCATCTACCATTTCTGCAACTTCAGGGCCAAATTCGTTTTTTATATCATCATATGTTGCATCTGTATCTTCTACAACATCATGTAAAAGTGCAGCACAAATTGTCTGTTCATCAAGCCCTAATTCTGCAATTGTGTATGCCACATTTGTTGGATGAATTATATATGGCTCACCAGATTTTCTCTTTTGGTCTCCGTGTTTTTGTACGGCATAGTTATATGCTTTTTGTATTAATTTGATGTCAGCCCATCTCTTATTTTTTTTCACCTTATCAGTTATATCTTTTATTGTATAATTTTTCGTCATACTCACTCCCCCTTTTGAATGACAATTACAAAGATTTCATTATATCTTTTATGTTTATTTGGATACTATCAACTCCATTAAAACTGTTCATTTCAAGATTTCCTACAATATCTACTTTATCTCCAATTTTGTATTCATTTGCTAATGTTCCTAGGTTAAATCCAATTGCATTTACTATGTTTTTATTTTCTTTTACTGTAAGTTTTAAATGTTTTCCTTCTGTTAATGCTCTTATTGAATCTATTTTTAAATTCTTGAATAAAAATAATGGATTTTTGTTTTCTTCTCCAAATGGTTCAATTGCTTTTAAACTATCAACAGTTTGTTTGTCTATTTCATCTAAACTTAGTTGTGAATCTATTTTTAATATTGGAATAATCTCTTCTATATGTTTTTCTTTTGCTTTTTCTTCAAATTTTTCTCTAAATTCTTCAAATTTTTCTTTGTCTATTGTTATTCCAACAGCCATCTCGTGTCCACCAAATCTGTCAATCGAATCTTTACATTCTGTTAATGTTTCGTATAAATCAAATCCTGGTATACTTCTTCCAGATCCTTTACCTATTCCATCTTCTTCGCATAATAAAATACTTGGCTTATAATACATTTCTGTTATTTTAGATGCTACTATTCCAATTACTCCATGGTGCCAATTCTTTCCTAATAATGTAATTGTAGTATTATTTTCTAAATTGTCTCTTTCTATTTGTTTTACCGCTTCTGCAAATATATTTTTCTCTATTTCTTGTCTCTCTTTATTATATTGGTTTAATTTAGCTGATAATTCATTTACATCATTTATATCTTTAGATAAAAATAAGTTTAATGCATCTTCTTGATGTCCCATTCTTCCACATGCATTTATTCTAGGTGCAACTCCAAAAGATATTGCTATTGAATCTATCTTGTTATATCCTGTTGATTGTAAGATTGCTTTTAATCCTAAATTCTTAGTTTGTTGCACTAATTTTAATCCTAATTTCACTATTACTCTATTTTCGTCAGTTAACGGAACTATATCTGAAATTGTTCCTAAACATACTATGTCTAAATATTTTAAATATTCTTTCTCTTCTAATCCTGTTCTCATAGATATTGCTTGTATTAATTTAAATACCACTCCAACTCCTGCTAAATTTCTACATTGATATTGATTATCTTTTCTTTTTGCATCAACTACTGCTAGTGCTTTTGGAATCTCATCACCTGGTTCATGATGGTCTGTTACAATTGTCTCTATTCCTAATTCTGTTGCATATTGTACTTCTTCAACTGCTGATATTCCACAATCTACAGTTATCATTAATTTATATCCTTCTTTTGCTATTTTTTCTACTGCATTTTTATTTAATCCATATCCTTCGTCTAATCTGTTTGGAATATATACTCCAACATTTAGTCCTCTTTCTTCTAGAAAACTTTTTAATACTGTAACACTTGTTATTCCATCAACATCATAATCCCCATATATTATTGTTTTTTCTTGATCATCTATTGCTTTTAAGATTCTATTTACCGCAATTTCCATATCTGGCATTCCATATGGATCATAAAAATCATTTCTTTTTGGACTTAAAAATTTATTTATTTGCTCTTCTTCTACAATTCCTCTATTAGATAAAATTATAGCTAATATTTTGTTTATATTATATTTTTTTTGCAATTCTTCTACTTCTTCGCTATTTACTTGATATATTTGCCATTTTTTATTCATTCTAAAACTCATTCCTTCCATAATTATTTTACTATTATCCTAGAAAAATATCAAGTAAATTAAATATAATATAGCAAAAAATGGCAATATAACTTGCCATTTTAATTGTTTATTATTCTTCTGGTTCCTCAGTTTCTTCTTTATCTTCTGGTAATTCTTCTCCTAAACTTTGTTCAAATGCTTTCGCAAAATTGTCTCTTACCTTTTTTTCTACTTCTGCAAGAAGTTCTGGTCTATCTACTAGATATCTTTTTGCATTTTCTCTACCTTGACCAATTCTTTCTCCATTATAACTAAACCAAGAACCACTTTTGTCTATTATTTCTAGGTTTACAGCCATGTCAAAAATGTTTCCTTCTTTTGATATTCCTTTTCCATATAGAACATCAAATTCAGCTTCTCTGAATGGTGGAGCTACTTTATTTTTTATAACTTTTACTCTTACTCTGTTCCCTATAACTTGTCCATCTTGTTTTATATTTTCTACTTTTCTTATATCCATTCTAACTGATGCATAAAATTTTAGTGCTCTACCACCAGTTGTTGTTTCAGGATTTCCAAACATTACTCCTATTTTTTCTCTTAATTGATTTATAAATATTAATACTGTTTTAGATTTGTTTATTGCTCCTGCTAATTTTCTTAATGCTTGTGACATTAATCTTGCTTGAAGTCCCATATGAGAATCTCCCATATCTCCATCAATTTCTGCTTTTGGTACTAATGCTGCGACAGAGTCAACAACTATTACATCTAATGCACCACTTCTTACTAGTGCTTCTGTTATTTCTAACGCTTGTTCTCCTGTGTCTGGTTGTGATACTATTAAATTATCTATATCTACTCCAAGTTTTTTTGCATATACTGGGTCTAATGCATGTTCTGCATCTATAAATGCTGCTTCTCCACCTGTTTTTTGTGCTTCTGCTATTACGTGTAATGCTAAAGTTGTTTTTCCTGATGATTCTGGACCATATACTTCTATAATTCTTCCTCTTGGTACTCCTCCTATTCCTAATGCTATGTCTAAGCTTAATGCACCTGTTGGAATTGCTTCTATTTCCATCGCTTTAAATTCGCCTAATTTCATTACTGAACCTTTTCCGAATTGTTTCTCTATTTGGCTCATTGCCACTTCTAACGCTTTTCTTTTTTCTACGTTTTCTTCCATGTAATTCTTCCTCCTAATTTATATAAACTTTTGTTCGATATCTATACTATATATCTTATCTTTTCTTTTGTCAAGCAATTTTTTAATTTTTATACCAATTATTGATGTCTATAAAAATATTATACCAATTGGCACATATATTTCCTTTAAGTGTCCAACTACTATTAACAGCATAATAACTGCTGTATAATCCTATATAAGGTTGTTGTTCATTAAATATTTCACGTATTCTTTTATATTTTTCTTTTAACAAATCTTCTTTAGTTATATTTTTTACTTCTGCTAACAAATTGTTTAATTCTTCATTATTAAAGTTGCATGAATTAATATATGTTTCAATGCTTGGATTTGCTGAAAGTGTTGTGCCTGTTATTATTGCATCATAATTTTTGTTTTGTAAATAGCTTTGATATTGGTTATCACTTGCTTTTATAACTGTTACATCTATTCCTATATTAGCTAAATCTGCTTTTATCATATCTGCTACTGTTACTCTATTTGTGTTTGAAGCTTGCACAACTAATCTAAAATATAATGTTCTTGTATAATAATTTTCTGTTTTTTGCCATCTATTATATTTGAATTCCCATCCATTTTGTTCTAGCACTTGTTTTGCTAATTCAGGATTATACGAATTGTCTCCTGATTCACCTTTTAGCCAACTTCCATAATCTAATGAATAATCCGTAACTTTATATTTATTATTGTAAATTGATGATACTATATTTTGTCTATTAATTGCATGTGCTAATGCGCTTCTTACTTCTGTATTTGCCAATATCTGATTTTGTGTATTTAATGCTAAATAGTCAAATTCTCTTCCTGCTACTTCTTGCTTGTTATACCCAATTGTTCCTATATAACTATCTACTGATATATTATTTGTTGTTACAATATCTATTTTTCCTAATTTAAATGCATTATAAAGTTCCCCAAGACTTGCATATTTAGTTATTGTTATTGTTTCTAATGTTAAATTGTCTCTTGTATATTTATCATTTTTGTTTAAAACAATTTTATCATTGTCATTTTCAACTATTTTATATTTTCCTGTTCCTACTGGTGCATTATTTTTTTCTGTTGTTAAAAAGTCTTGTCCTTCATAATATGCTTTACTCATTATAGGAAATATTAAGTCATATTCAAAAAATGGAATTTCGTGATCAAGTGTTATTTGAATTGTATCACTATCAATTTTATCGACCCCAATTATGTATTGAACATTACTTCCATATATTGATGGAATTTGTTTTAATAAGTCTATTGTAAATGTAACATCATCTGTTGTAAATTGAGTTCCATCTGACCATTTTACATCATTTCTTATTTTTATAAGGTATGTTGTAGCACTTGTTTTGGCCCAGTCACTTGCTAGACATTTTTGTAATTTGTATTCAGAGTCTAATTCAAATAATGGTTCATAAATTATTCTTGATATTTCTTGTACATGCTTGTTTTGACTTAATATAGGATTTATTGTATCAAATGATGCTACTCCTAATGTCATGTCTTTTATTACTTCTTCGTCCGTACTTACTTTTGGTTGCTCTTCTTCTTTTTGGTTTTCTTTTTCATTTACCTTGTGAATTACTGCAATCATTACTAATATTATGAATATTATAAATACATATTTTATCCAATTTCCTTTCAAAATACCACCTCATTACTTTTGTAATAATATATCATTATAGCGTTTTTTTCAAGACTTTTTATAAATTTTGCACAAAAAGGGAGCACTAAAAAATGCCCCCAAACATTATTAACTTATTCATTTATTTTCTTGATTCTACAATCAATTTTATTCCTGTTCTGTCTTCTCCTTCAACCTCTACCTCAGCAAATGCTGGTATACATACTAGGTCAACTCCTGCTGGTGCTACAAATCCTCTTGCTATTGCTACTGCCTTTACTGCTTGATTTAAGGCTCCTGCTCCTATTGCTTGCATTTCTGCCTTTTGTGATTCTTTTACTAATCCAGCGATAGCTCCTGCTACTGAATTTGGATTAGATTTTGATGAAATTTTTAAAATTTCCATTTTTCTGCCTCCTATAATTTAATTTTTGTTGCAACGTTTACATTTTGTATTTTACAACATTTGGTAATCTTTGTCTAGGCAATATTGGAAATTTTTTCAAGTTTTCGTCGCAAGATTCGACAGTTTTTATTATTTTATAAAGATTCTTTTGACTTCAGTCACCTTATTTGTTTCATCATCTATTTCAAATTCAACTGCATTAAAAATACATTCGCCTTCTGCCAATTTGTATTTTTCAGGAAGTGTTGTTTCAAATCTTTTAAGTGATGCACTTATATCCATTCCTATTACTGAATCTTTTGGTCCTGTCATTCCTAAATCTGTTATATATGCTGTTCCATTTGGTAATATTTGCTCATCTGCTGTTTGCACATGTGTATGTGTTCCCCATAATGCAGTGATTTTTCCATCTAAAAATCTTCCCATTGCTATTTTTTCTGCTGTTGCTTCTGCATGAAAATCTATGAATATCATATCTACTTTTCCTTGTAATTCATCAATCATTTCTTTTGCCATTATAAATGGATTTTCTGTAAGTATGTTTAAGTCTACTCTTCCCATAAGATTCATTACAGCAATTTTTTTACCTTTACATTCATATATTCCTAATCCTTTACCTACAACACCTTTTGGATAATTTGCAGGTCTTAAAAGTTGCGAATGGTCTATAAATTTAAATATGTCTTTTTTCCCCCATGTGTGGTTTCCCATTGTTACTACATCTGTCCCAGCTTCTAATAAATCTTTAAAGTTTCTTTCTAATAGTCCCATTCCTCCTGCAGCATTTTCTCCATTTGTTACCACAAAATCTATTTCATCACTTTTTTTTAAATCAGGTAATATTCCTTTTAGTTTTCTTACACCTGCTTCTCCAACAATGTCTCCTACTGCTAATACTTTCACTTATTTTCCTTCTTTCTTTTTATTTTAAACTCTGGTTTTTATTTTAACATTTTCCATGGATATAGTCAAGAATAGTCTGATATAAAAATTTTTATTGCGCCTCTATTATACTGTGTTTCCTTACTTTATGTCAAGAAAAATCGTTCGACATAAATCGACAATTGTTGCAGTAATATTATTTTGACTTATGAATATATTGTTTTTAAGAAAGGACTGATTATGAAAAATTATAAATTAGCACTTGTAGGTGCAACTGGTTTAGTTGGTAGAACCGCTTTAAAAATTTTAGAAGAGAAACATCTTCCAAATTTTGAATATTCGCTTTTTAGTTCTAATAAATCCGCTGGAACTAAACTAAATTTTCTTGGCAAAGATTATATAGTTAAAGAATTAAAAGATAACTCTTTTGATGAAGGATTTGATTTTGCAATTTTTTCTGCTGGTAGCGAAACCTCTAAACATTTCGCGCCAATTGCAGCATCAAAAGGTTGTATTGTAATAGATAATAGTAATGCATTCAGAATGGATGATGATGTTCCTCTAATTGTTCCAGAAGTCAATTTTCAGGACATTATTACACATCATAATATAATTGCAAACCCTAATTGTTCTACAATTCAAGCAGTTGTTGCTTTAAAACCTTTAGATGATAATTTTAAAATAAGAAGAATTATATATTCTACATATCAAGCCGTATCAGGTGCTGGAAAACTAGGGCTAGAAGATTTAGAAAATGGTAGAAAAAAACTTGATAAACCTTTAGTAAAATTTCCACATCCTATTTACGATAACTGTTTGCCTCATATTGATATTTTTCTACTTAACAGGTATACAAAAGAAGAAATGAAGATGATAAATGAAACTCGCAAAATATTAGGCCATCCCCATTTGCCAATTACAGCAACCACAGTAAGGGTTCCTGTTAGTAACTGTCATAGCGAAAGTATAAATATTGAATTTGAAAAAGAAGTCTCTGTTGAAAAAGCAACATCTATATTAAAAAATGCTCCTGGTATTATTGTTGAAGACAATCCTAGCAATAATCTATATCCATTGGCATCAACTGCCAAAGGGCATGATGAAGTCTTTGTAGGTAGAATCAGAAAAGATTTTAGTGTAAAACATGGTATTAATATGTGGGTCGTTGCTGATAATCTTAGAAAAGGTGCTGCCAGTAATGCTATTCAGATTATGGAAAGGATGATTGAACAATGAAAAAATGCTTATTTACAGGTGTTGCCACAGCTCTTGCAACACCATTTAATGAAACAGGAGTTAATATTAATGAATTCAAAAAATTTATTCAATTTCAAATCTCTTCTGGTGTCGATGCTATTGTAGTATGTGGTACAACTGGTGAATCTAGTACTATGTCTAAAGCCGAAAAAAATGATGCTATTGCTTGTGCAATAGAGACAGTTGACTCTAGTGAACGCAAAATTCCTATAATTGTAGGTACTGGTTCGAATAACACAGCATCTGCAATTGAAATGTCTATTGAAGCTGAAAAGCTTGGAGCTGATGGACTTTTAGTTGTAACGCCATATTATAATAAAACTACTCAAAAAGGATTAATTTCTCATTTTAGAAATATTGCAAATTCCGTTTCTTTGCCTATTATCTTGTATAATGTTCCAAGTAGAACTAGTATGAATATTCTGCCTGAAACTGTTTTGGAGTTATCTAAAATTGATAATATTGTTGGAATTAAAGAAGCTAGTGGCAATATATCTCAAGTTGCAAAAATTGCTTCTTTGTGTGGAGATGATTTTGCCATATATTCTGGCAATGATGACCAAATTTGTCCTATTCTTTCTCTTGGTGGAAAAGGCGTTATTTCTGTATTATCTAATGTTGCACCAAAACTTACTTGTAGTATTACCAATTCTTTCTTTAAAAAGGCTACTGATGAAGCTTGTTTTTACCAACTTCAGGCTCTGCCTTTAATTGAAGCTTTATTTGCTGAAACTAATCCTATTCCTATTAAATCCGCAATTAGTATGATTGGCTTCGACTTCGGAGTTCCTAGGCTTCCTTTAGTTGAATGTTCTGCTAACTTAAAGAATAAAATCAGACAAATTTATGATACCACAAAATAAAACGGACTTTGGAATGTCCGTTTTATTTTTCTTTATTTACTTTTTAAAATTTTGTTTAGAAGAATCTATTCGATTTCGTATTTCTCTCTTAGAATTATCAATTTTAAGAGCAATTTCTTCTTTAGATTCTTCTATTTTCTTTTTCATTTCATCCCATTTATCATATAATATATTATTTTGAATTTTAGGGAATGCACGAGCAAGTCTTCTGTATAAAAATAATTTTTTTCTGATAATCTTTTTTACTTTTGTTGATATTTCTATTGTATTGTCTTTAAATTCTTTTGTCATTTCTTTTAGGTTAAGAATTATTTTGAATGATACTATCATATCTGTAACATAAATTAATAAAAATACTACTGTAAATATATGCAATCCTAATTCTGGTATCATATTTATATATTTCATTATAAATGGATTTGCTATATATAATATAAATGTTCCTGCTATTCCAAATGGTATAAGTGTTTCTAAACATATACGTCCGTTTATATTGAATTTTCTTTGACTATAATCCCACCATCTTGCTTTAAATATTTTTTCCATAACATAACTTGTCATATATTCTAGTGTTCCACAAATTAGAATAGATAATATAAATGTTAATGGTAAATCTCCTGCATATTTTTGCAATAATAATGTTATTAATAATACTCCACATCCATATATCGGACAATATGGTCCTATTAAAAATCCTCTATTTACAAATTTCTTTTGTCTTATTGATATTTGTACTGTTTCCATTACCCATCCAGCAAATGAGTATATAAAAAATAATGCTATATATTTTTCTATTTCTACTAACATATTTTCTCCTTCTTAATTAAAATCAGTTTTTATTTTATCATAGGTAATATTAAAGTTCAATAGTTAATTAGAAAAGAAATCCTAAATTAGGATTTCTTTTCAACTTTTTCTTTTTTTTCTAATGACTTCTCATTCTCCTTTTGTAAAACCTTTTTTTCTTTCTGTTCAGCCTTCAAATTATCTTTAGCAACAGTCATAAGAAGTTTAATTCTATTAGTTTGGTTAGCCTCACTAGCACCAGGATCATAATCAACAGGTACAATATTAGCATCTGGGTATGTGTCTCTTATAGTTTTAATTACACCTTTACCAACAACATGGTTTGGCAAACATGCAAAAGGTTGAACACAAACTATATTTTGAATACCATTTTCCATATATTCAAGCATTTCTGCTGTTAGGAACCAACCTTCACCTGTCTGGTTTCCTGTTGATAAAACTGATTGAACATTATCTGCCAAATGCCAAATATCACAAGTTGGCAAATATCCTTTTTTAGATTTTTCTAATGCTTTTTTGGCATCTTTTTCAAACAAATTCATCAACTTTATTGCTGTTTGAGATATTACAGATTTAATTTTTCTTTCTTTTAGTAATTCATTAGCTATCACACCATTTGCAGTAACATATTTAACAAATCCCATAAAGTCTGGAAGCACTACTTCTGCTCCTTCTTTTTCTAATAAATTTGCTACATAGTTATTTCCAAATGGATGATATTTTATTAAGATTTCTCCAACAATTCCAACCTTTGGCTTTTCTTGGTTTGCATTCCATTCAATTTTTTCAAAGTCTTCTACCATTTGATATATTCCAGCAGAAAAATCTTTTGCATTGCTCTTTATTGCAAGCTTGATAGCTTTTTCCATCCACTCATTAAATACCTTCTCTGTTTCGCCTTTATTTTTTTCATATGCCCTATTTTTATAAAGCATCTTCTGTAATAAATCTGCTAATACCATAGATTTAATAAGTTTTTCTGCCAATGAAATTGTTAATTTAAATCCTGGATTTTTTTCCATTCCTACAACATTAAATGAAATTACTGGTACTTGTTCAAATCCTGCATCTTTTAATGCTTTACGAATAAATCCAATATAATTTGTAGCTCTACATCCTCCACCTGTTTGTGACATTATTAATGCTGTTTTATTTACATCATATTCTCCAGATTCCAATGCTTCTATCATTTGACCTGTTGTAATAATTGATGGATAACATGCATCATTATTTACATATTTTAATCCTGTTTCTATAGTATGAGGTGTACATTCTCTTAAAAGTTTGGCTTTATATCCTTCACTTTGTAATACTGGTTCTATAAAGTCAAAATGAATTGGTGCCATTTGTGGTATTAATATTATATATTCTTTTTTCATTTCTTCTGTAAATGAATTTCTTTTTAAATAATATTCTCCATTTTCCTTCTCATCTTTTTTAGAATTTAAACGTTTATTTATACTTGCTAATAATGAACGTAAACGAATTCTTACAGCTCCAAGATTATTTACTTCATCAATTTTTATTAATGTGTACATTTTTCCAAAGCTTGTTAAAATTTCTTCAACTTCATCTGTTGTTACAGCATCAACTCCACATCCAAATGAATTTATTTGTACTAATTCTAAGTTGTCATGTCTACCAACAAAATCTGCTGCCGCATATAATCTAGAATGGAACATCCATTGATCAACAACACGAAGTGGTCTTTCTGGCAATGTTTTATCTGCAACACTGTCTTCTGTTAATACACACATACCTAAACTTGTAATTAATGTATCAATTCCATGATTTATCTCAGGGTCTATGTGATATGGTCTACCTGATAAAACAATTCCTCTTAAATTATTTTTCTCAATATATTCAACTGTTTCTTTTCCTTTATTATGAATATCTTCTCTACATTTTTGATATTCTGCCTGTGCTTTTTCTATTGCAGTTTTTAATTCTTTTTTAGTGAAATTATATTCTGCAAATTCTGGTAATTCCATCATTCGTTTTAATAATGCTTTAGATTCAAATGGCAAAAATGGATTCATGAATTTTACATCATCAGCTTTTAATTCTTCTACATTATTTTTTAGTACTTCTGAATATGAAATTACTATTGGACAATTATATCTGTTATTTGCATCTTGATATTCTTTTCTCGAATATGGCATACAAGGATAAAATATTGTTTTTATTCCTTTTTGTATTAAGCTTATAACATGTCCATGTGATAATTTTGCTGGATAACATACTGATTCTGATGGCATTGATTCAATCCCTTTTTCATATATCTTTCTTGTACTTTTTTCTGAGATTATTACTCTAAATCCTAGATTTGTGAATAATGTAAACCAGAATGGATAATCTTCATACATATTCAAAACTCTTGGTATTCCAATTGTTCCTCTAGGTGCATTTTTTTCTTCTAATGGTGTGTAATCAAAAATTCTTTCATATTTGTATTTTACAAGATTTGGCAAATCTTTATGCTCATTTACTATTCCCTCGCCTTTTTCGCATCTATTTCCAGATACATGTCTTTTTCCATTGCTAAATCTATTTATTGTTAATTGACAATGATTTTCACATCCATTACATCTTGCATGTGTTACTTTTATGTCTAATTTATCAATTTCTTCTATTGTTGCAAGTGTTGAATGATATTCCATATCCATGTTTGCTTCATATTGCTCACATGCAAGTAATGCCATACCATATGCTCCCATAAGTCCTGCAATGTCTGGTCTTATAACATTTCTTCCAACTATCAATTCAAAAGCTCTTAATACTGCTTCATTATAAAATGTTCCACCTTGCACAACTATATGACTTCCTAATTTTTTTACATCTCTTATTTTCATTACTTTTTGAATTGCATTTTTTATTACTGAATATGATAATCCTGCTGATATGTCTCCTACTGAATATCCTTCTTTTTGTGCTTGTTTTATTTTTGAATTCATAAATACTGTACATCTTGAACCTAAATCTACTGGATTTTTAGCTTCCAATGCTTCTTTTACAAATTCTTCTATACTTAAATTTAGGCTTTTGGCAAATGTTTCGATAAATGAACCACAACCTGATGAACATGCTTCGTTTAGCATGATATTATCAATTGCCTTATTTTTTAATTTGATATATTTCATGTCTTGTCCACCAATATCAACAATACTTGTTACTTTTGGTTCAAATTTTTTTGCAGCAGTATAATGTGCTATTGTTTCTATTTCATTTAAGTCTACATTTAATGCTGTTTGTATTAATTTTTCTCCATATCCTGTAACTCCACTATAACGAATTACTGCATCTTTTGGCATAACAGAATATAGCTTTTTTAACATCTCGATAATACTTTCTAGTGGTTTTCCACCATTTCCTTGATATGCAGAATATAATAAAACTCCATCTCTATCTGTTACAACTAATTTTGATGTTGTTGAACCAGCATCTATTCCTACAAAGCAGTCTCCCTTATGTTCTGATAAAGGCTTTTTTTCTACTTTGTCTTTATCATGTCTTGCTTTAAATTCTTCATATTCTGCATTTGTTGTAAATAGTGGTTTTAATGGCTGTGATGTTGTATCATGTGATTGTCTTAATACTTGTATTTTACTTTTTAATTTTTCCACACTAATTGGGTTCATGTCTTTGGCATCTAGACATGCTCCTTTTGCAACTAATAAGTGTGCTTCTTCTGGTACTATGGTTTGTTCTGGTGTTAAGTGTAGTGTTTCTACAAATCTTTTTCTTAATTCTGGTAAATATGTAAGAGGACCACCTAAAAATGCTACATTTCCTCTTATTGGTCTTCCACATGCTAAACCTGATATTGTTTGGTTTACAACTGCTTGCAAAATAGATACAGCTATATCTTCTTTTGCTGCACCTTCATTTAATAATGGTTGCACATCTGTTTTAGCAAAAACTCCACATCTTGATGCTATTGGATATATTGTTTGATATCCTTTTGCTAATTCATTTAGCCCTGCTGTATCTGTGTTTAATAATGATGCCATCTGGTCTAAAAATGCACCTGTTCCACCTGCACATGTTCCATTCATACGTTGTTCTATTGATTTTCCAAAATATATTATTTTAGCATCTTCTCCACCAAGTTCTATAACTACATCAGTTTGTGGTATGTATTTTTCTACTGCTCTTTTACATGCTACTACTTCTTGAATAAATGGTATATCTAAAAATCTTGCTGTGCTCATTGCTCCTGAACCTGTTAATGCTATTGTAAATTCTTTGTCTTTATATTTTTCTACTAATTCTTCTAGTACTTTACATACAGTATTTTTTGTGTCTGAATAGTGTCTTTCATACGATGTGTGTATTTCATTCAAGTTTTCGTCCATTACTGCTATTTTTACTGTTGTTGAACCTACGTCCATTCCTATATGTACTATTTTACTCATATTTTTGTCCCTCCTAAGGGATGTATGTTCTTACATAATCCTTAAACATTTTTCAATTATTTATGGTAATATATCATAATTGCTTGATTTTTTCAAGTTTATAAAACTCGATTTTATTATACAAAATGTTTGTGAACGAATTGTGAATTTAATAAAAACCCCAGCTTTATTCTAATGAACTAACTGGGGTTTGGTTTGTATTATTCTTCACATCCACTGCAACATGAGCAATGTCCTGCGCATGCGCTATCTTCTGGTTCTTCTACGAATTCATATATATCTTCTTGAATTTCTGAAACATTTTTTTCTAATTCTGCAACTCTTTTTTCTAGTTGATTAATTTTTTCTAATAATTCTTTTTCTGACATTATTTATTCCTTTCTATCGAAATATAGTCTATACTCTTTCCATATATTCACATGTACGTGTATCAATTCTTAATACATCACCAATGTTTACAAACATAGGAACTTGTAATTCTAATCCTGTTTCTAATGTTGCTGGTTTTCCAGATGTAGTTGTTGTATTTCCTGCAAATCCTGGTTCTGTATATGTTACTTCTAATTCAACAAATATTGGTGGTTCAACTGCAAATACTTTTCCTTTAAATGATAATATTGTTACTTCCATATTTTCTTTTAAATATTTTAAGCAATCTCCTAAATCATCTTTTGATAGTGGCATTTGGTCATATGTTTGATTGTCCATAAAATAATATAAATCACCATCATTATATAAATATTGCATTGTTTTCTTTTCAATCTCTGCTCCCGGATATTTATCTGAAGGGTTGAATGTTCTTTCTATAACTGCCCCTGTTATTACATTTTTTAATTTTGTTCTTACAAATGCAGAACCTTTTCCTGGTTTTACATGTTGAAATTCTACAACTCTGAATACTCCACCATCCATCTCAAATGTTGTTCCATTTCTAAAATCTCCTGCTGAATATACTCCTGCCATGTTAATTTCTCCTTTCAATTTTCTTTACATAATTTTTCAACTTATTCCATTTTACACTATATTTACCTAAAAATCAAGCCCTATGAAACATTCTTTTAATAAAATTCTTTATTTTGTCTGTTTTCTTCTCTTTTCTAACTATCATCCATGTGTCTTCTTGTTTCTGTTCTGTATAATCTTCTGAAAATGCTTGCTCTGATATTTTTTTAACTTCTTCTGGAATAATATATACTCCATCTATCATATCAGATTCTTCAACCTTCATTAATACACCATCTTTAATTACAGCCATATATTTTACACCTCTTCTTTTGTAATTCTATCTTACTATAACATACTTTTTATTTGATTTTGTAAGTGGTTCACATGTTCCTTTGTTTATAAGTACTGTATCTTCTATTCTAATACCGAATTGTCCAGGAATGTATATTCCTGGTTCATCTGTTACTATCATATTTTCTTTTAATGTATTTTCTGAATTGATACTTAAAACAGGTCCTTCATGTATATCTAAACCAACTCCATGTCCTAATGCATGTATCAAATCATAGTTATGCAATCTAAAATCATTGTCTACCATTTTTGATATTTGTTTTGTGCTTGCACCATCATGCATATCATCTAATACTTGTTCTTGATTTTTTAATACTAAGTCATATACATCTTTCATGTTTTTTGGCACTTCTCCTACAAAAATAGTTCTTGTCATGTCTGAACAATATCCATTAATTTTACATCCCATGTCTATTGTTATGATATCTACTTTTTGAATTTTTCTGTCTGTTGGAACAGCATGTGGCTTTGAAGAGTTTTCTCCAGATGCTACTATTGTTTCAAATGAAATTCCTTCTGAATGTTTGTAATAGTAATAGTCTATTTCTCTTGATATCTGTTTTTCAGACATTCCTGGTCTAATGTAATTTACAATGTATTCAAAACATTCATCTGTTATTTTACATGCTTTTCTTATATCCTCTATTTCGTCTTCATCTTTTATCATCCTTTGTTTTTCAATCATATTTTCAGTTTCAACAAGATTGTTCACTTTGTATTTATGCATATATTCCTTGAATTTAGCATATGTTACATAGTTTTCTTCAAAACCTACATTTTCGCAAAACATAAAGAAATTTTCATAATCTTCTTTTGATAGTCCTCTTGCATCATATACAACTATTTCGTCAAATAATGTTAATGTATTATGAACATCTTCGATATATCTTCCATCTGTTATAAAAATGTTTTCTTTCCTTGTAACCAATAATAGTCCTTCTGCTTGTATATTGGTTAGATATCTTATATTTACTGGATTTGTTACTATCATCCCTTGTAAATTTGAAGTTAATAGTTGATTTCTTAACCATTGCATTTTTGAATTCATTTTTCTTCAATCCTTCCTAAAAAACTCCTAATGTTACTACTTTTTGAAGTGTGCTTATTATAAAATCTGTTGGTATAAACATACACATAAATGTTGCTATTACAATAAATGGTCCAAATGGAATGTATTCATTAGCTTTTTTTATTCTAAATATTACTAATACAATTCCAACAATTGCTCCTACTAAAAATGCTATCAATGAAATTATTAATGTGTTCGTAAATCCAAAATATACTCCTAATGCTGCCATAAATTTTACATCTCCAACTCCCATTGCTTCTTTTCCATATATTAATCTACTTATTAGTGCAATAATCAAGAATATTCCTCCACCTAAAATCATACCAAATAATAGGTCTATTGTAATTGCTACATTTGAAAATCCATATAAAAATGCTATTACTATTCCTACTTCAAACATTGTTAAATTTAGTCTATTGGGAATGATTTTTGATTTATAATCTATTATAAATGCTGATAATAGCATCGGAACTAATAATAAATATTCTATCAATTCTAAGTTTCCAATCAGGCTTTTTTGTATTCCTATAAAATATATTAGTCCTACATATATTGCTGACGTCAAAAGCATTAATATGTAATTTGGTTTAAATTGTATTTTTAAAGTTCTAAATACGTCTCTTGAAATTATTTTCTTGTTTTCTGGCAATCTTTTACTTATCCATTCTATTAATTGCCCCACAAATAGTCCTAATATTGCAGCTCCTATAAAGAATCCTATATGTGTATCATTTATATACATTTTATTTACTTCCTTTTTCTAAATTTTCATGATATTTTTTCTTTATTGCATTTTCTATTGGTCTTTTTATCATTGTTATCCAAATGTCTTTTTCTGCAATTGGTTCTACTAATATGGTAAACATCTTGCATCTGTTTCCTCCTACTATATCAGTAAATATTTGATCTCCAACTACAGCTATATTTTCTGGCTTTTCTTGCAATTTTTCTTGTATTTTTTTAAATCCTGTTTTTAATGGTTTTTTAGCAAAATACATATATTCTATTTTTAGTTTTTCTGCTACCGTTTTTACCTTTTCTTTTTTATTTGTATTTGATAATATGTATAACTTTATATTATTTGCTTTTAGATTTTTTGCCCATTCTATAATTTCTAGCTGTAAGTTTTTATCATAATCTATAAGTGTATTGTCTACATCTAATATTAGTGCATTTATTTGATTTTTATGCAAGAATTCTATTGTTATTTCTAGTACACTTTTTAAATGCACATTTGGATATAATATCATTTTTGTCCTCCTATTTTTATCGAAAAAACTCTGCTTATATATTAACAATCTCTTGCAAATTTGTCAACATCACGTCATAAAAATAAATATTTTCACTCCAATCAAACGAGTGACATTTAAAATAACTGGAGCTGGGTGCAGAGTGGCAAGGTGTGGTGAGATTGTTTGTCATAATTGCTTATATATCTTATAGTCTCTCATAATTTTTCTAACATATGTATTAGTCTCTTTATATGGAATATTTTCAATATCAGATCCATCAGCTTTTATAATACCATCTTTTATCCATTTATCCACATTTCCGCTTCCTGCATTATAAGCAGCAAGAGCTACTTCTACACATTCATATTTATTTAGCAATGACGCAAGATATTGAGTTCCAAGTTGGATATTAACATCTGGATCTAGAATATCTTTATCTTTCAAGTTTATTTTGCATTTTTTAGCCAAATCTTCTGCTGTTGAATCCATTAATTGCATCAATCCTTTTGCATTTTGATGTGAAACCGCATTTGGATTAAAGTTACTTTCTGCTTTTATTAAAGCATATATTAAATTTTCTTCTACACCATATTGCTCAGAATACTTAACTACATATTCTGTATATTCTTTTCGGTAAATTCTTCTTGTTAATTTTGTTTTTATAGGGGTTGCTGATAATACTAATGCTAAAACAATTATTATTAATATTATCAGCTTTCTAAATCTTCTTCTTACTTTTCTACTCAAGTATATCTCTCCTTTTCAGAGCTATTTACAATCATACCAGTTAGTAGCCTCAGATACTTCAGCTAATAGTGGTACATTTAATTTACATGCACTTTCCATGCCTGTTTTTAGTAAATCTTTTACTTCTTCAACTTCTTTTAATGGAACTTCTATCATCATTTCATCATGAACTTGAAGAACTATTTTGGCCTTTAATTTTCTCTTTTTTATTTCTTTTAAAACATTTATCATAGCAATTTTCATTATATCTGCTGCTGTTCCTTGGATTGGAGTATTCATTGCAACTCTGTTTCCAAATTGACGTACCATATAATTACTTGATTTTAGCTCTGGAATATATCTTCTTCTTTTAAATTGTGTTTCTACATATCCATCTTCTTTTGCTTTTTCTACAATATTGTCCATAAATTGTTTGATTCCTGAATATTGCTCTAAATATTGTTCTATATATTGTTTTGCTTTTTTTCTAGAAATGTGCAATTGCTCTCCTAGTCCAAAATCACTTATTCCATATACTATTCCAAAATTTACAGCTTTTGCATTACTTCTTTGTTCTTTTGTTACTTTTTCTATTGGTGTATTAAATACTTTTGAGGCTGCTTGTTTGTGAATGTCTTCTCCATTTTTAAATGCTTGTACCATATGTTCATCATTTGATATGTGTGCTAACACACGTAATTCTATTTGAGAATAATCTGCATCCACATATAAACAATCTTCTGCTGGTTTAAATACTTTTCTTAGTTGTTTTCCTAATTCAAATCTTGTTGGTATGTTTTGTAAATTTGGTTCTGTTGAACTTATTCTGCCTGTTGCTGTTATTGTTTGATGGAAAAATGAATGTATTCTTTTGGTTTTAGGGTTTATATATGGTTTCATTCCTTCTACATATGTTGAATTAAGTTTCATTAACTGTCTATATTCCAATATCTTTTCTATTATTGGATGTTCATCTTTTAATTTTTCTAATACGTCAACATCTGTGGAATATCCACTTTTAGTCTTTTTCACAACTGTTAATTTCAATTTTTCGAATAAAACTTCTCCTAATTGTTTTGTTGAATTTATATTAAATTCTTCTCCTGCTAATTCATATATTCCTTGTGTTAAAATTTCAAGTCTATCTTTTAACTGTTTGCCATATTCTTCTAGTTCTTGTAAATCCACATACATTCCATTCCATTGCATCTCTGATAATACTTCCACTGTTGGCATATCTATATTTTTAAACAATTCTACCGCATCTATTTCTTGTAATTTTTTCATAGTTATTTCAGCTAGTTTATAAATTTCTTCTGCATACAAACTGTTTTCTATTTTTTTGCTATTATCTGCTTGTGGTTGTTGTGTTTCAAATAATGATGTCTGCTCTGCTTCTTTACTTGCTCCTTGTGATTGTAAATATTCACCATTGTCTGTTTCTAAATAATCTCTTGCAATTACATCCATTGTATATTTACTTGTTGGATTTAAAATATATGCTGCAATTTTAGCATCATATACAATATTTTTCATTGTTATATTTATTTGTTTTAGTAAAATATAATCTTGCGCTAAATCATACCCATATTTTTCTATTTTTTCATTTTCAAATATGTCTTTAAGTTGTTGTTCAAAACCTTCATGCGAAGTTATATAATATATTTTATTATCAGAATATATGCTTATTCCTGTTATCTTTCTTTTTATAATAAATTCTGGATTGTTACATTCTTCTGTTTGTAGAAAATAATATAATTTATTAATATTAGGTATTTCAGATGTTTCTACAATTTCAAAATGTTGAATTTCATTGCTTGTATTAGCACTTTCAGCGCCTCTTAAGCTAAATCTATCTATATATCTATTAAATCTTAATTCTTCAAATATTTTTAGAACTTTAGCTTTGTCCCATTCTTCCACTTTTAAATTTTCTAAAGTATCTTCAATCGGAACATTTGTGTCTATTTCTCCAAGTGTTCTTGAAAGCTCCGCCATGTCTTTATTCGCAACAATATTTTCTTTTTGTTTTCCTTTTAAATCATCTTCTCCCGAATCAATTTTTTCGTATAATTCTTTAACTGAATGGTATCTTTGAATTAACGAAATAGCTGTTTTAGGGCCTACTCCTGGCACTCCTGGAATATTATCAGAAGTATCTCCTTGTAATGCTTTTACTTCTATTAATTGTGCTGGTTCTAACCCATATTCCTCTAATACTTTTGCTCTATTAAAGTCTTCTGTTTCTGTTTTTCCGGCTTTTGTTCTCGGAATTCTAATTGTTATATTATCACTTGCTAGTTGGAAAGTATCTCTATCTCCTGAAAGAATTGTTACTTCAAGCCCTTGTTTTTCCCCATATTTTGCAAGTGTTCCTAAAATATCGTCACCCTCATATCCTTCCTTTTCGATTATGTCTATATTCATAGCTTTTAATACTTCTTTTATTATTGGCATCTGCTCAGCAAGCTCTTCTGGCATTCCATGACGATTTGCCTTGTATCCTTCATATAATTCTTTTCTTTTAAGTTTTCCTTTCAAGTCAAATGCTACTGCAATATATTGTGGCTCTATATCTTCTAATATTTTAAATAATATTGCTAAAAATCCATATACTGCATTTGTATATTTTCCATCTTTTGTTGTTAGCATTTTACTTCCCATTATTCCGTAAAATGCTCTATTCATTATACTGTTTCCATCAATTAACACTAGTTTTTCCAATTTGATTACTCCTATCTTCATCTGCTTTTATATGTGCATATCCTTGTGCTAATAATAACATAATAATTATTATAGCTACATAATACAAATCATATATATATATTTCTCTTTTAAACATATATATACTATTTGCAAATTCTGTTATTAAACTTACCCAAATTATATTTTTTATCATTTTAGGTTTCTGCCACATTATTGTCGCAAATAGCCATACAATGTACCATTGTTGGCAGTTAGTTAATATTAGCAAAAATAATATCAATGTTGTGTTATATTTTCTAAGCATTTTCATTATACTATTATTTTTATTAAATAAAAATTTAAAACATTTTAATACAAAACAATATACAAATAATGTCATCATTGCTGCTCTTACTATTTCCATAAAATCCTTGTTTATAATAAGCATTGCCGAATATATTGATTTTGCATATCTTGTTGTTTGAGATATCATAGCTAATATAACCTCTATATTTTCGAAATATGGTATATATTCGATTCCAATTATGACAAAAAATATTATCCCGTATTTTATGCATTTTAATATTTTTATACTAATCTTTTCTTCTTCCCCTATATAATAAAATATTACAATTGGTAATAATAAAACTGTAAAATATTTTATTCCTGTTGCTAACGCTAAACATATCAAGCTAAAATATATATTTTTCTTTTTTGTCAAAAAATACAATGTTAATAAAACAAAAAATACTACTATTATATCATTGTGTAACATTCCTAAAAATTCTAATAATACAAATGGATTTAAACCATATATTATAGAAAATTTTAGTTTACCTGTTAATTTATAAATTAAATAACAATTAGTTATATGTACTAATAAATTTATCAATTTAAATATTAACCAACATACATTAATATTTTTAAAAGATAGTGTTGCACATATTTTAAAAATCAACTGTGCAATTGGTCCATACACAACTGTAGTATTTGCCCAGACATTTGTATTTCCTTGTTTTAATATACTATCATTTTTTAAATTTTTTTCATTTTCTTTACTAAACTTCCTGATTGTTACATAATAAGGATTTTGTCCATATACAGAATCTAGCTCTCCTACTCCCATATAATAAAATATATCAGAACTTGTCCAAGGTATCATAAATAAAAAAATGCAACTAATTATAATAACATATTTTAAAAATTCTTTTATATTTTTAAATTCTTTCTTATTTTGTATCAGTTTATAATATGATATTATCATTAAGCCTAATAAACATAAATATATATATGTTGATATCGTTTTACTAATTTTATCAGTTATAAAAAAATTATAATATTTATTAAATCCAAGTAATGTTTTATTTTGAATCATATATATTATAGAAGGCATAATTAATAGAATACTCACAACTATAAATATTATTTTAGTTTGTTTATTTTTCAATTTTTCCATCTTTTATTTTCCTTTTTATTATATACTCTGGTCTATGTTTAGATTCGTCATATATTCTAGCTACATATTCAGAAATCATCCAAATGGATATTAATTGTACTCCTGCAAAAAAAGTAATGCTAAACATTATTGATGCCCAACCAGGCATTAAATTATTCCACTTAAACATATATGATAATACTGTATATACTAATATTATAAATGATAGCACTATTGAGAATACTCCTATTTGCCCAATCAATTTTAATGGTTTACTTGAGAATCCAATTATTCCATCATATGCTAATTTTAACATCTTTTTTAGAGGATATTTCGTTTTTCCAGCTGTTCTCTTTTCTCTAATATAATTTATAGGTTTTTGCTTGAATCCAGTCCAACTAAATAGTCCTCTTAGATATTTATTATGTTCTGGCAAACTATTTATAACATCTATTACTTTTCTATCTGCAAGCCTAAAATCACCAGTATCTTTAGGTATTTCTACATCAGATAAGTTATATAAAATTTTATAGAACATTTTTGCTGTAAATGTTTTAAAAATAGATTCCCCTTTTCTTTTACTTCTTACTGCGTATATTACATCATTTCCTTGTTCCCATAATTTAACCATTTCTTCAACTACTTCTGGTGGGTCTTGCATATCTGCATCAATAATGACTACTGCATCTCCTGTTGTTTCTCTAAGTCCTGCTGTTACAGCTGCTTGATGTCCAAAATTTCTTGAAAATGATATTATTACTACTTTATCATCTGTTTCAGCAATTTTAGTTACTATTTCTAAAGTTTTGTCTTTACTTCCATCGTCTACTATTATTAATTCATAATCATATCTGCTTAATTTATTCAATACGTTTTTTATTCTTTGATAACATATTTCTGCTACTTCTTGTTCATTATACATTGGTATTACTATAGATATTTTTTTCATTCTCTATTCCCCTCTTTTTTCGCACACTATTATATATAGTTTTATTTGCAAAATATACAATATAAAATGGTAATGTCATTTGTGCTACACTCATTACAAGAGTGTATAACTTTCCTGTTAAATTATATATAATTTCTATTGGCATTCCATGAAAATTTTGTGAGATAAACATTAAATTGCTTCCAAATTTTTTATTTATCATATATGCCAGCAAACATACTATTCCAACCAATGACGAAAAATATTTTATGTCTGAAAGATGTAATTCTATATAGTTTGTTATGTTCATTAATAATCCTAAATATATCATTGTACCATGGAAAAAGAAACTGTGTAAACTAACAATATGTAGCATTGGATATGCTGGTAAAGACGTGGTTGGAAGTATTATAAATACTAATCCACCTATTATTCCTCCTGTTGATAAAAATACATCTCCTACTCTCTTTAAAGTACCTTTACAAAATGAACTTAATATTCCTGCATATAATAGTAAACTACAATAGTATAATGGTACATAATTATTTAAGTTTTTTACATCTCCTGTACTTAATTTAAATGCTATTATTACTATTTCTAATATCCACATTATTATTGTACATCTTTTTATAATATTTCTTATTTCTTCTTTGGTTTTATTTACTGTATTCTTTAGTGCTATTACTATTACTATTATTGTGATTGCAATTAGTTCAAAATGTTGTGTTGTAAATAGCCCACATGCTTTATATTCTCCTGGTTTTGCAAAAAACATTTTTATTCCTTTCTTATTCTTCCGCTTTTTCGTATATTGTTTCTTTAAATAATCTCATAAATTCATTCAATTCTTTTGGTAAATTCGTTGAATCTTGTCTTGACATTATATAGTCTAATCTAATTTTCTTTTTATTTCCATCTAAATTTATTGTTATTTCTTCATAATTACCTGTTCCATATACATTATATTGTTCTTTTAGATTCATATAATCAATTTCTTTTAGTTTTTCTTTCAATTTTTCTATATCTTCTGAAGTTATTTCCTTTTTGGCTTTTCCATATTCAACTAATTTTGCCCAAATCTTTCCATCTGCATAAACATCTATATCGCTTCTTCCATATGGCATTGCCATTACATCTCCATCATATTCTATAAACTTTTCTGTTGTATTTAACTGCCCATTTGTTTTTATTGTATATATAACTATCATTGTAATAGAAGTCACTATTAATAATATCGTTATTATTATTTTTTTTATTTTATTTTTCTTTTTTCTTTCCATTTTCATTTTCCTTTAGTTAATTTTTTATAATATATCACACTTTTTACTTTTTGACTATATTTTTTAATGAACAAATATGAAAAGTCGCATAAAAAATCCACTAATAATATCTAGTGGATTTTTTTATTTATTATATATCTTCTTCTTTTATAACATGATATTTTTTAAGAATTTTTTCGATATCAGTACCTTTAATTTGTTTTAAAACTTCTTTTAAAGCAATTTTTTCTTTTAGTCCTAAATTCATTTCTGTGATTGGTTTTCCATCTCTTAGCTTAACTGTGGCATTTAGCAAATCTCTGATATCATAGGTACTTCCCCATACTTCTGGAACACCACGGTCTATATTTAACAATGTGTAAACAGCTACCATTGCAGTTCTTATAGAATATTCTGTTGTAAATATTGTATCCCTTTCAGTTTCTGCAAACTGTCCTAAAAATGCGAAGTTTACTGCTTTGTTTGGAACTACTTTTGGTCTATCTGTTCCGTTTCTTGGCATGAAAAATGCATCTATATATGGCATCATTACAGGTATTGTATTAGCACTATTTTCTGCTAATTCTTCTATTTGATTTTCTGGTACTCCTAAATGATATAACCATTCCATACAAATTTCTTTACCTGTACAATCTCTCATTGGCTTTTTAACATAATTTCCTGGTACATCACTAAACAATCCATATATCCATCCTACTAATTGGTCTTTTGGTTGACTTCTAAATTGTGGTTGGCGGTTAAATGTCCAGCTTAATAACCAGTTTGAATCTTTTACAGTCACTATACCACCTGTTACTACTTTTCCACTAAATGGATCTCTTTTACAGATTTTTTCTACATATGGTGGAATTCTATCATCTAATGTTGTAACTGTTGCACTCATCCAATTTGTTAATTCTGGATCATAACAGAATTTATCTGGATTTCCAAATTCTGAGTCTTGTTCTGCAATTTTACGCCACAAGTCCCAGCCTCCACCTGGTTTAATTTCTGTATTCATTTCTGCTGGTGTGTTTTGACTACCCATACTTGAATTTTCAACACATCCTCCATTTGTAATAAATACTAAATCATTTTCTGTTAAATCTATGCTTGATTCTTCTCCATCTTTTGTAATTATTATACTTTTAGCTACTTTCTTATAATCTGATATTTCAAACTTTACATTTTCTACTTTTGTTCCATAATGGATTTGAACATCAAATTTTTTCAAGTATTCTATCATAGGTAAAATCATTGATTCATATTGATTATATTTTGTAAATCTTAGTGCTGTGAAATCTGGTAATCCTCCGATATGATGTATAAATCTTTTTATATATAACTTCATTTCTAATGCACTATGCCAATTTTCAAATGCAAACATTGTTCTCCAATATAGCCAGAAGTTTGAATTTAATACTTCATCTGAGAAATAGTCTGTTATTTTTTTGTCATATAATTCTTCATCTGGTGTAAAAAATAAATGCATTATTTCCATTGCACCTTTATCTGATATTGCAAACTTTTTGTCTGTATGTGCATCTTCGCCACGATTCATTGTTGCTCTCATTAATGAATAGTTTGGGTCTTCTTTGTTTAGCCAATAATATTCATCAAGTACACTTACTCCTTCTGTTTCTATTGAAGGAATTGAATGAAATAAATCCCACATACATTCAAAATGGTTGTCCATTTCTCTTCCACCACGCATTACATATCCTAATCCATCATAAAGATATCCATCACATGCGCCTCCTGGTATCGAATCTTTTTCTAAAATGTGTACATTTTTTCCTTTCATTTGTCCATCTCTAACTAAGAAACATGCTGCTGATAATGCAGCTAGCCCTGATCCTACTATATATGCAGATTTTTTATCTACATCTGCTGGCTTTTTTGGTCTTGCAAAAGCCTCATAATTTCCACTACTATAATACATAGTTTATCAACCTCCTTATTTACTATGTGTTTTTATCCTACATATAATACATTAAAAATACAATAAACAAAAAAATGGATTTGTAAAATTTTTTTACATAATCCATTTTTTGTCTAGTTTTGTTTACATTTTTAATTTGACATTTTTCTAACCGCTTCTTCAAAGTTTCCTGATATCATAACATCTAATTTTTTTATTATACTTTCTGGGCTTTCTTTCATTTCCGTGACAATCCAATTTTCTATTATTCCCGCAAATCCATATTTATAAAAATTGGCAATAAATATTTTATTTTCTTTTGTTATATTGTAATTTTTAGACAAATCATTTACTATTTCTATAAATATTGTATTATATTGATTAAATAAAAAATCTAGTAGTGTTTTTCTGCTCAATGAATTATATGTTTTTATTATAAATTTTTTATTTTTTAACATATAATCTAATACATATTTAAAGTTATCTTGCCATGTTTCTATTGTTGTTTCTTTTTCTATTTTTTCTACTATCTCATTTGCAAAAATCCATTCTAATAAGTCATAAATATCTTTAAAATGGTAATAAAATGTTTGTCTATTTATTCCACAATCGTTTGTTATATCTGTTATTGTTATCTTATCTAATTCTTTTACTACTAGTATCTTTTTTAGTGATTGTGCCATTGCTCTTTTTGTGATATTTGACATTTTATCATCTCACTTTCTTATTTTTTTAGAAAAAGGAGAAAACAAATTGTTGTCTCCCCCTTTTTCTCTTACTACTTTGAAATTCTATTTTTTTCCTCCAACAAAAACTCGTTCAGTCGTTTTGCAAAAATTTTTTTGATTATATGCATTTCGCCTTCGTTTATTATTTGGGTAACCACATGTTTTTTCACAATGCCTTTTACCATTTCAATTTCAGAATATACTTCACCGTCAATCTCCGCTATGATATGAACCGATGCCTCCTTATCAGAAATCTTGTTAACCAGCCAATTAAATACAGAAAAAACGTTATAGTAATACCATTTTGTTCCATTGTCCTCCAAAAAATAGTCGAGAATTTCTTTGTCAATCTCTTTATTTCTTGGATGTTCAATCTTTAATTTCCCGTTTTCTTCTCCATACAGATTGACTGTTTGCAGACTTATATTATCACAAATATAAGTCTCATATACCTTCTCGGTATATTTAATCTCTTCGTTTTCTTTTAACTTGATTACACTGAATTTGACTAACTCCGTTTCTTCATCTTTGGATAGTAAATAAGAATATTCTACATCTACAAGTGGTTCTCTATTTTTTTCTCTAATAGAGTACTCTAACATCTTGTCATATATATCTTCTTGCTTCAAGGAATACTCTTTTCCCTTGTTGTCAACAATATCAACCTTAAGTGTTCCTGGATAAGATAAATCGGAATGTCGTACTTCTACAGGAAATACAATTTCATTGAATTTAGAAAACAAATCCTTGAATTTTTTTAATTCGATTTCCGCATATCCTTCTAAATTATTTTTCCATGGTTTAAAATCTTGGGTTGCCAATTTTTTTGCATCAGCATTGTCAAATTTAACATCTTCCCAAAAATCTTCTTGCTCTACTCCTTTCCGTCTTGCTTTTTTTGTTAGTTTTCCGAACTTCATTTTTCTCCTCCTTTGCAATTGCAAAATGATTTTTTTACAAGTTTCAAGTTATTCTACCACAAAAGTATACATAAGTCAATTTTTTATAATTTTATCTTTCTTCATTTTTTCTATTATTTTTGTATATACTCTATCTCTTACCCATGCTTCAGATGTAGTTTCTAATATTTTATCAATTGGAACCCACTTTACACCGCTATTTTCATCTTCTTTTATATGTATTTCTTGCTTTTCGTCAGCTTCTAGCAAATATGTAACATTAAAATGAACATGTGTACTAACATATTTTCCTCTTTTTTCATGTCCATTTACACCGATTGATTCAAGTGAATAAATCTCTTTAAAAATCGGTGTAACATTTTTGATTCCTGTTTCTTCTTTAGCTTCTTTAATTGCCACATACAAAAGATCACTATCTCCATCACTGTGTCCTCCAGTCCATGCCCATGAATTATAAATTTTGTGATATATCATTAAAATCTTTGTTCTTTCTTTATTAAGAATAAATGCTGAACTTGTAAAATGTGCATATTCATTTTGTCTAGTTAGCACATCATCCAAATTCTTTATGCTTTTTAGCATTATTTTTTTATCGATTTCTTCTTGTTCATTGTATGGATTAAATTTTTCAATACTTTCTTTTAAATTGTCTGTATTTATTTTTACTTTGATTCCTAGAACTCCATATTGTTCTTCTTTTTCAGGCGAATAAATTTTATGCATAGCTTCTGTTTTTCGACTTATTTCTTCATCATCAGAATATAATTTTTTGAATAATTTTTCAAATGTTTCTTCTCTATATAATCCAATAACATCTACCTTTAACTTTTCTTGCAAGTTTGGTAATTTTGAAAATTCTATTTGGTCTCCGACTTTTACCTGCTGCCTTTTTTCATCATATAGTCTAAATTCTATTGTTTTTGTTCCATTTTTTATTCTTTCAAATGGACTTTCATTTAATTTCATTTTGTATAACATATCATTCCTCCTAATTTTTGTTACTTATTTTTAATATCTATTATCATTTTCAATATCTTCTCTTTCATCAACTTTACCTTTAATATTTCGAAAACAATCATAATTTACTAATTTTCCATCTACTATAATTGGCTTTATTTTACCTTCGTAATTTTCAACTTGTCCATCATAACCTTCTCTTATCACAGTAACACATTCTATATTCTCATCTTCTTTATCGTCTAAAAGCACATCAGCTACAATAACACTTTTTTCTCCTTCTTCTGAACATACAACAATATTCCCTTCTTTATCTTTTTTCAAAGCATATTCTTTACAATGATATGTAAAACTATTTCTTTTTTCTTTTATAGCTTGTTCTACTGTTTGTTCAAAGTTTTTGCCATTACAATTTTTATTTACATCTTCATATGTATAACCAAACATGCGATGTTTTTCTTTTACTGCAAAGACAACCTCTATAATTTTTTCCTCATTTTGGAAAGCAGGAGTCCATTCTTTAAATTTCCTTACAGGACTATTACCATCTTTTTCTGTTATTGTTCCATCCTTCTCAACTCTTATAAAGTGACGACCATCAGCAGCATGTCCAGCTTCAGTTCTATAAATAACAATATATTCATCATCTTCTAGTTTAGTATTTCCTAGTAATCTAATAAATGGAAATTTTTCTAAATATGATGAAATTACTTGAGAATCTTCCTCAACAAAAATTGTTGAGGAAGATTCAGGAGTCAAAAAACATTGATCTATTTTTAAAGCATAGCCCCCACAATTTATGTTATCTTTAAACAAATATTGAACTCTTTCATCAATTTCTTTTTCCCATCTTTCTATTACATTTTTACCAAATGGATTATCTGACATTAATTGTATAATATGTCTTTTACCTTCAAAACTTTTTTCTGATATAATCCTCAACATTTTTGAAATTTCTTCTTTTCCAAACATTTCTAAAAGTTTTCTTCTTATTATAATTTCAACTAAAGCATTTTTAGCAGAAGTTTGCTCTTCTATGCACCTCATCTTCTTTAACTGCATGTATTTATTTTCCTCTTCTGTAAAATTAATATTTTCATATATTTCCTTTAATTTACTATCTGTAAAATTCTGATAAAAGTTGTTAACTTTTTCATCCAAAATATTCCATTTTTCTTCATTACTTAATTGACTCCACTCGTGACTTTCTTCAAACTCACTAATATAATACTCATATAGAAGATCCTCAATTCCTTGTAATTCCTCTCTTGCCACTCCTGACACATTATCGCCTTGCGTAAATCTTATAAAACATTCTTTTACATTTTCTTCTGTTCTTAATCTTAATCTTTTTATAAATTCTTTTTCAAAACTTTCATCTTCTATAAATTCTGTGTTTTCACTTAAATTCATAATCACTTTTCTCCTATATACTTTAAACTTTTCTTCTATTGAATTAGTAACACCTAATATCACAACATTATGAGTCCAACTAATTTGTCTCACCAGTGGAGCGACAATTTTAACTTGTAATTTACCTTTTGGCTTTTTTATTTACATATTTGCAAACAAATAAATAAAACATAATCAAGCCAGAAATTCCTATTAAAGTAAAACCTATATTATCTAAATTATAGCCATTTTCCTTAATATATCTTTCCAATTCTCCTAATTTAAACATTCCCTCTGTAATATACAACGTTTCTTTTTTTCCAAATGAGTGATAAATTGTTAATTTACCAGAATTCCACCCTTGACCTAATATAATCTTAGTAATATTGTCTGTATTTTCTATTTTTCCATTTAATGACTGATAAACTAAATCTTTATTTTTTGAATTTACATTTATTACAATACCTTCTTTATTAAAAAGAGAAAACGCAAATAAAATTCCCAATATTGCAACTATTATTAATATGCAATTTGTTTTTCTCATTATTTTTTAGCCTCCAAATACTACTTTATTTTCATCTATCCTATCACAAAAAATAATGATTATCAACTAACTATCTATTCAAAATACTGTCTATTAAAAAATTGGTAATAAAAATGGAATTTGAACTATAACAAATACAATTGTAAGAATAATTATTGAAAATAAAGATCCATCTGATTCTTTACTCATTTCTATACTCCATAGTATAAAAAACATTATCGTTATACTTATTATGCTACAAATCAATGCCAAATGTCTATTTCTCACTATTTTATTTTTATTCTCAAGGTTTTGTTTATAAGGTTGTTGTATAAAATAAGTTATTACTCTAAAGCATAATGAAATAATTGCCAAAATCAATAAATTTTTTGCATACGGTGCTTTTATAAATTGAATATTTATTCTATCAAAAAAGCCTAAATGTATAAGCCAAAGTTCAATTACACCTAATGATAATCCCCATACAATCATCAATATATCATATTTTTTGTTTGTTTTATTTTCCATAACTCTCTCTCCTTACAATGTACTCATTTTATTCTTTTACTATTTTATCAATACATAGATAAACAAATATCATAATCAAAGAGATTAATAATCCAACATAAAATTCTGGAAAAGCAAATTCTATACTATTTTGAATACTCATTTTTCCTGTTATATTCATTATGTGCCAAGTAAAAAACTCATATATTTTCGAAACTACAATTCCTATCGTTCCTAATATACCTAGTATTTTATTTATTTTCTCATTCTCAAATGATGCCCATACTCCTGCAAAAAATACTAGCATAGATATAATACCTATTGGATTAAGCAAGTTTATTAAACCACTAATTTCTTGTACACCTTTCATTCATCCATATTGATTTAATAACATTGGTAATAAACTAATCAAAAATGCTATTGTTAATATAATTTTCTTTTTCATAAATACCTCCACCCGAAATTACTAAATTGTAATTTGGCTCTTACTTATTCCAAGTCATTGTGTATTCTATTTCAGCTGTATCTTTATCTATATTTTCGCTTGTAATTATAAAATCATTCTTTTTATAAAAATTGATAGCATTTATATTTTTCTTATATACACTTAATGTCAAATTATCTCTG